>WNGD01002911.1_pt1 | contig 30381 bp, 27 predicted proteins | sample 5400671 | NCBI WGS metagenome assembly WNGD01 (sample SAMN13153369, study PRJNA577476) | soil metagenome | isolation source: 40 cm soil or saprolite under grassland replicate 2 | place: USA:California | collected 2016-06-15
AGTTGCCCGGGTTCGCGGGCTACTTCCTGATCGAGGCCGACAACGGCGTCGTCAGCTCGCTCGGTCTCTTCGAGACGCCTGAGCAGGGCAAGGAGTCGACAAAGCTCGTCGCGAACTGGATCCGCGAGGAGAAGCTCGACACGATCATCCCCAACGAGCCGAAGATCACGAGCGGCGAGGTCATCGCTCACAGCGACCGCGTCCTGGTCGCGTAGCTCGACCTCAACGCATTCGAGGGAGGGCTCGGCTTGCCGAGCCCTCCCTCGTTTTCGACGTGAGCTGAGCCGACGCAGCCCACGCCCGTTGCGTCACCGACGGTGTTGTTGCCGTCTCGACGGCGGGACAGCGACGTAAGCCTGGCCGGCGTCGAACAGCTCGGGCGCTTCCCCGATCACCAAGTGTGGCGCCTGGTGATACGGACTGGTCACCTCCACGGGTGCGAAGATGCCGTGCAGAGCGAGTCGCCGGTTGAGTCGACGCGCACTGCTGAGGGCCGGGTGCCGACAACATCCGCCGCGTTGAGGTGAGCGACGCACCGAAGGCGAAGGGGGCGCCGTCCGCGGCCGCCTCCGCGACCTCGCCTCCCCGGCGCTCGAGCTCCAGCACCCCTGCGCCGCGGCCTCTGCGGCGAGGCCATCCCGGGTTCCACATCGAGCTCGTCGCGCGCATGCGCGCGGCGCGGCGGTCGTCGGTGGATCGAAAACCAGGCGCCTGACTCGCCAAGGGCGCGACAATTGGCTGGGTGCGCCGCTACCAGGCGGCCGACGGCCAGTTGTGAACGCTGGTCTCCCTATCAGAGGCTGTCGAAGAAGGCGCGCGGGGAGAGCACGGGAATCGAGCCTTCGAGTTCGAGCAGGTGGCTGTCTCCGGTCACTAACGTGGCGCGCGCGGACGCCGCCGCCGCGATCAGATAGTCGTCCTTTGGGTCTCTCGAGGTGATGATGGGCTCGGCGTCTGGATCCTCGACCCTTTCGGCGAGACCGCGTAAGAGCTCCAGGAACCCTCTGACATCCGCCTCGTCGAAGTGACGCCGTAGTTTCGGCCGCGCGAGCGTGGCCTCCAGCTCTGCGAGTAAGCGTTCCGTCACGACGAGCTCGAACTCACCCTCGAGCCACTTACCGAGCAGGAGCGCCGGCGCTCCCGTACGCGCGAGCAGCCCGGAGATGAGGACATTGACGTCGAGCACGGCTCGCACTAGCGGCGACGGGCCGTGTGCTGCTCCTTTACCGCGAGACTCAACGCCTCGTCCTCCCCCAGGTCCGCCTTGGCCCAGATCCGTTCGAGCAGCTCGAGGCCGAGATCGCGCCGCAACGCCTCCTCGATCACCTCGCTGTCGCGGCGACCCGTACGAGCCGCCTTGACCCGCAGGGCCCGCAGCACCTGCTCGTCGAGCGTCACCGTTGTCCTCTGCTTCGGCATAACGGCATCATAGCATCACGGCGCGCGTAGGCGCTCTGTGGCGGCTGGCTCATTGATCTCCTGGTCATCGCCATCGCACCTGCTCGTCTCGAGCGCCGAGGGCATCGAGGAGATCATCGGGCTCGTCCGCAGGTGGCTCGAGCGCTTTGTCGGGCCTACCACGACCCTGGTGTGAGCGCACACCACGCCGCGGTGTGCCTTGGCTGGCCGCTCAGGGGTCATTCCGGAACACTCGCCCAGCCGAGCGGCGACTCGGTTGGCTGCTCAGCGAGATTCGAGCGCGACCGCGAGCGTGCACTCCGTCTCTAGGAGCGCCTCGATTCTGTGCCAGTCGAGCGCATCTTCAACCGCCCTGATCGCTTGGTAGCGGCCGAGGCCGAGCGCCATGAAACGCTCGATCTTGAACTTCTCGGCTCTCACGATCTCGTCGCCGCTCATCACGAATCCTCCGTAGTTACAGACTCGGACGGCAGCGACACCGAGTGGTTAGGCGTCCACACAGAATGCGTACAGGAGAGCGACCACTGCCCGAATCCGGTCGATCGAAGCATCATTAACCCAGGATCGATTCCCGCTAGTCAGTGGCGCCGAGGGCATCCCCCACGAGGCTCAGCCGTTGCCGACTGTTGTAAGCTGCGTGGTGGCCTGCGGCCCGTTGTAGATGGCCGTGAGGGTCGGGTCGTTACCACTCAGCCGCATATCCAGCTCGGGGCTCTTCATGGTCTCGCTCGTGTGCTTGCCGCGGGTGAGTATCGGGCGAGGACGGTCCTCGAGCGGGCATGCGAGGCCGTCGCGCTCGGATTCGGATTTGAGCGGGTGGGCATCGTCCGCTTCGTTCCGGAGGCCGAACTGCTGCTTCCGTTTGTCGCACACGGGTTGACGTCGGCCGAAGAGGCGGCGCTGCCGGCGTCTCTACCGTCCAGCCGCTTCAGCGCGTTCCAGCGGGCTGCCGCTGTCGGCCGTACCGTCTACGTCGAGGCGCCCGGCGGAGACGAGATCGTCCCTGAGGACATCATCCGCGGTTTCCGGATCGGCTCGTTCGCGATCGTGCCGCTGATCTCCGACGGGCACTGTCTCGGGTTCATGACATGCGATCAGCGCGGCGAGTACTTCTCGCTCGACCCGTTGGAGCTCGACTTGTTGACGACGGTCGGGACGCTGATCGCGGCGTTTCTCGAGAAGATCATCGAGCAGAGTCAGCTGCGCCGGCTCAACGAGCTCAAGAGCCAGTTCGCGGCGATCGCCTCCCACGAGCTTCGTACCCCCGCCGCAGCTATCTACGGTGCGGTGCAAACGTTGGACGCGCGTGAAGAAGAGCTCACGCCGGCGCAACTATCGGAGCTGCGGCGAATGCTGTCGGTGCAGTCGAAGCGTCTGCTCGAGCTCGTCGACGACCTGCTCGACCTCTCTCGCCTGGAGTCCGGGTCGGTCGAGATCGCACCGACGCAGTTCAACATCCGCGAGCGGCTCGCGGCGATCGTCGAGACGCTCGGCGCCACAGAAATCAGGATCGAGGTTCCCGCGGATCTGACGACGGTCGCCGACACACAGGCGTTCGACCGGATAGCCACGAACCTGCTCGCGAACGCCGTTCGGCACGGAGCGCCACCTCTCAGGATCTCCGTGAAGAAGGCCGGCCGCCAACTCGAGCTATGCGTCGAAGACCACGGCCCCGGAATCGAAGGCAAGCTCGTCGAGAGCATCTTCGATCCCTTCACGCGCGGCGCAACCGGCACACGTGAAGGAGCAGGGCTCGGGCTGTCGATCGCCCAGTCATACGCCCGCGCTCACGGCGGCACCCTCACCTATGAACCCCTGGAACCGCACGGCGCCCGCTTTCGCCTCAGACTGCCAACGAGCGCAACCACACCACAGGGGTGAACGCTGGCGTTCCTGCTTCGACCGTGAACGACGTGCGAGGTAGCGTCGCGTGCGGCGCGCAACTCCCAGACGGCAAGTCCGATGGAGCGGCCGGTGTGACCCCAGTTGCGACCGTGGTGCCCGGCGGCGGGAGGGCGTGACGGACTCGTGACGTTCGCCTGCCATCGTCACGCCGAAAACGCGATATGACGACCCGAGGCCGAAGCTGATCGCCGCGCTCGCATCCGACCTCGAGCGGTCGCGGGATGCGGCCGGCACCGGTAGGCCCTGCGTCGCCGTGCAGACCTGCTCGCCCGGCCGTCCCCTCCATGGATTGCTGCGGCCGAGCGAGGTGCCGCTGGGACGACGGACGAGCGATATGCGCGACGACAGCGTCGACCCCGCCGGGATCGCAGACCAATCCGGCGAGACCGCCGCGACGACACCGGCGCCCGCCCCCGGCGTCTTCCCGCCGAACCCGCCGCCGCCTTCGTCCCCCCCACGCAGCACACCACCCCCAGCGCCGGCGTGCGCGACGCCGGTCAACGTCAGGAACGGGCCGTTCCACGCGCCGATCGACACCACCGCCGCCGCCGGCATGGAGATCGCGATCACGATCACCTCGTCGACGGGTGCCGACGCAGACATGGCCTCGATCCAGGACAGCGAGAAGGTCGGCCTCTCCGCCAACCACACCGGCTCGTTCGTCGGGATGCCGGCAACGCCGTCCACTCAGAGCGGCTTCATGGCCGGCTACCCGATTCCGAACGATCGGCATACGGCCCCCTGCTCCTTGATCATCGACCGCGCGGACAACCACGGCGGCGACGGCTCCTTCGAGAAGAGCCAACTAGACATCTTCACGGCACCGGCTTGTGGAGTCACCACGCCCCAGGCGATCCCGAACTCCGGTTACATCATCGCGCGCAGCATCGTGACCGGGCCGGGCTCGCGGATCGCGTTCCGCACGGAGAAGCGCGCCGCGGCCGTCACGGTTGCCGGCTTCTCGACCGCCGCCGGGCCGTCGCCCACCCACGGCGACACCGTGATCGTGCGGACGTGAGCACGCGGGAGGACCGCCCGACGCTCTTCGTCCGCGCCGGCGACCAGCCGGTTCACGACGAATACGTCGACGGGGAACTCGTGACGGCGTCGACGCCGGCAGGCGAGCATCCGCTCGCCCCGTCCGCGTACGACGGTCGTGTCACTGAAGGTCCGGGAGTGGACTTCAACTACGAGGTGACCCAGTACCGCTTCGACGCTGCCGGCAGACATGCCCTGCAATGGCGGCCGGCGCCGTTCGCGTCGAACGTGCTGCACATCGAGGTCGCCCCGAATTGAAGGCTCTTGGCGCGGCGGTGACGGTGCGGTGACGCGCCTCCGGCAAACTGCTCGCGCGTGTGTCGATCTGAACGTGGTACGCGGGGATGCAGGCTCAGCTGAGCGCACAGCAGGCGGCGCTCGAGCCGCCGGTTCCCATGCAGGCGCCGCAGACGGCGCAGCGCCGAGACGGCGGCGTAGGGATGAGGCCGAGCGCCGTCCCGGTCACGCCGGGGCGCGCTCCCGGGCGTTGTGCGTGCGGAGGGATCATTGGCCCGACCGGGGAATGCTCGGCGTGCAAGGCGCGGCGACTCGGCGCCAAGGCAGGTGGGGACCGAGACGCCGACGGCGGCCTGGATCAGGTGCTTGCCCGGATCGGAGCCGACTCGGGTCTCGAGGAGAGGGTCGCAGCCCTCGTAGCGCCGTTGGCGCTCGGGGTCGACGGCTCCTGGCTCGGCCGGCAGCTCGGTAGCGGGAGCAAGCTCGCTCCTGGTGTGCAGCGAGAGATGGAGGACGCCTTCGGCGTCGACTTCGCACACGTTCGCATCCATACAGATCCGCGGGCACGCGCCACTGCACGACGCGTGAATGCCGAGGCGTTCTCGGTCGGCCCGCACGTCGTCTTCGGCGACCATGCCTATTCGCCCGACACGCGCGAAGGCCGGTTGTTGCTCCGCCACGAACTCGCCCACGTCGTCCAGCAGCGGGGCGTCACGGGGATCCCCAACGGCGTCATCCGGCTCGCTCAGCCGACGGAGCACAGCGAGCGAGAAGCCCGCGCGGTGGCGGGAGCCGACTCGCCGAACAGGGCGGTCCGGGTCACGCTGGGGAGCGTGGGGGTCGCCCAGGTGAACCGCACATCGCTCTGCGAGATCGGGTGCGACGCGGTCGCCTGGGGTGCCACGGCCGCGCTTGTGGCTGCGGTTGCCGTCGGCTGTACCGGGGCGTCCGTCGTGAGCTTCGGCGGCCTCGCAATTCCGTGCACTGCGGCGGTCATCGGCGCCGCGGCGCTCGGCGCCGTGGACGCAGTGATGTGGAGCGCGATCCTGAAGCAGGCGATCTGCGGCATTCCGATCACGACCCACACGCCGCCGCAGCAGGCCTCGGCCGCCCCGACCGCGACACCAGGCGCCGAGGGCCAAGGCGCGGGCGCTGCACCCGCAGCGGCGACCGCGACTGCGTAGGTGCGATCGAGCGGCGAGGCCCTCGCGGGGCTCGCATTCCTCGCGGCCGGCGGAATCTTCTACGCGCTGTCGGGCCGGACGACGGGGACGTCGGTCGTCTTCGGCTTCCTCATGTTCGCCGGATTCGGGCTGATCGCACGGTGGCTCTTCCGCCGGCTCTGAGCCGGTCAGGGGGCTGCACTCGCCGCACGGGCACTCGCCAGGAAATCTCGATACTCCGTAGCGGTCATCGTGCGCCCGTCGCGCAGCCGAACCTGAATCGACCAGGACTCCACACCGCCCGAACGGCGGAACGGAGCGCGAATCGAGTCGCCGCGGCTGTTGGTCCAGAGCCGCCTGATACCGCTCGAGGTCGCCGGTTCGTCCGCGAACCGGATCGTGTTGTCCTGGAAGAAGTCGCGGACCACCTGCGTCTCGGCGTCGATCCCGGCTTGGTGGCCGCGGTCGAATTCTTCTTTGCTGAATTCGCCCCCGATGCGACGCGAGTAGTCCTTTGTGGCGGCGCGTTCGGTGAGGAAGTGCACCAGCAGGGTTTGCAGCGCAAGGTCGTCCGCGGCCAGCAGGTCGTCGATATCGACGTAGCCGGATTCGTAGTCGTCCACGTCCACGGTCTCGGTGAACTTCCCCTCGCGGCCGGGCAGAAGACCGCTCTTGTTCGTGATGCGGAGCCGGATCGGGGTGCCGCTGTCGATGAACGCCTGCATTCGGCGCTCGAACTCGGTCATCGTCCCGTACGGGTTCTCGGAGTACTGGAGGTCGTTGTTCTCGTCGAGCCGGAAGATCAGGCCGTTGGCGACCGAGTTGAGGCGGTCGATCAGCTCCGGGAGACGGGCGAATCCGGACTGCTCGCCGCGCCCGACGTCGCGCATCTCGAGGCGGCGGTGGACGGCTCGAGCCTCGCCTCGCTCGCGGTCCTGGACCACGTGCGCCAGCTCGTGCGCCAGCAGCTCGCGGGTGGGCGCGTGCTGTCCCTCTCCGAGCACGATGTGATCGCCGGCCGCATACGCCTGCGCGTGGATCGAACGGGCCGAGACGGCGGCGGCGCTTCCGGTGTGCACGCGGACGCCCGAGAGATCGCGTCGGAAGCGCGGCTCGAAGAACTCCCGACTGAGGTCGTCGAGCGGGACACCCTCTTGGCTGAGGACATCCTGGACGATGCGGTGCGCGGTCATTGCCTTCGTGCTGCCTGGTGTCGGAGGTGCCGCCCCCAGAACCGCCCGAGCGATCTGCTCGGCCTCGCGTTCGAGCGGAGAGCTGCTGCCGCCGACCTCGAGCGCTCGTCGAACCGGCACGGCGCTCGGTCGCAGAGGCCGTCTCTGCGGAGCCCGGCCCAGAGCGAGGCTCGCAGGGCGCGCCGCCGATCCGTCGCGAGCATCCCGCACGTGGTTCGTGGGCGCGATCGAGGTGAGCATCAGGTCACGGTGACCGAGGTCTGGCCGGCGGAGTTGACCGTGATCACGCCGCCCCAGCTGCAGCTGCATTGCGACGAGTCGTCGAGCGCAGGAACGCCGCCGATCGTCACCCTGGACGATCCGGGAGTCCACGGGCTGAGCACCGGGACGCACGGCTGGGGCGTCAGCACGCCCGAAGCGGCGCTCGTGGCGGCAGCGACCTGGGGGTTCGCGAGCGAGGTGCACAGGGCGAATGGCGGGACGTTGCTCGGCGCGACGTCGCTGACGACACCGGCAGCCGCCGTCGCGTCGACCTGGACGCCGGAGGCCGCGAACGTCGACGGGGCGGTCCCGAAGGAACACTGCAACGCGGCCCCGGAACATACTTGGTTGGGCATCAGGGCGCGACGTAGTCGACGATTGTGTTCAACCCGTTCCAGGTGTCGAACGGCGCCGGGTTGGGGCGGAACGGCAGCTGCGCGGGCCCGACCAGGACGTTTCCCGTCACGGCGACCGCGGCGACCTTCCCCAGCGGCCGCGGCCGTAGCACGAGGCTGCGGTTGGTCTCCACCCGCTCGACCTCGTTCGTGACGACGTTCCCGGTGAACGCGCAGTCGACGAGCGCCCAGAGGCCAACGGTCGCACCTACGGGGATGCGGCTGCGGATTCGGTTGCCTGCACAGACCAGGCTGCTCGCGCCGGTCGTGTCGAGCGCGACGACGAGCAGGCCCGCTCCGGAGTCCGCCCGTGCGAAGACGGCGTCGACCTGGTTGCCGTTGACGTCGATCCGCGGCGTGAGCGCCGTGCCGGGGTCCGCCTCGGGCACGAGGCCGGAGGTGTCGGCGGCCCCTCGCTGGGTGAAGATCCCGGCGAGGTTCGGCGGCAGCTCGATCTCCTCGACGACGGCCCCGCCTGCGACGGGCGCAGCGGCCTTCGCCTTCTCCTCGGTCGGCTCGACCTCGACCACAGGCTGTACCTGCGTGCCCCCGGTTGCGAGGACTGCATCGAACGTCGGCAACGCGTACAGCCGCGTGAAAAGCCCCTGCGCCTCCTGCAAGAGCTTCGTATCGGGCGTCTGGATGAGCCCGACCGCCCCCGGCAACGTCGTCGCGTCCGGGGTGAGGGGCAAGACGCGGCCGACGACCGTGGCGAGGAACAGCACCGGGTCGCTGAGTAAGGAGAGCTGCGAGGACGCCAGGTATTCCCTCAGCGCCGCGGCGCCGGAGGCGATGCGGTCGAGCATCGCAACCATCCTCGTGGTCGACGTGGTCACGAGCCAGAAGCCGCCGTAGCAGCCGCGCACGGTGTTGTCGTCGATGCGCACGGTGCCGGCCTGGCCGAGGACCAGCACGGGCACGGTGAGACCGTCGAAGAGGTTGCCGGCGATCTCCGCGTCGGCGAGGCTCGGCACGCCGAACTGCGACGCGGCGAGTGCGGCTTCCTGGTCCGCGGTCAACCGCTTCGAACGGCGCTGCGGCGCGACCACGACGGCTTCGTCCCCAACCGCCCCAGTGACGGTGCCGAACGATGCCGCTGCGGCTCGCGCCGGGATCTGGGCATAGCCGAACCGCACCTGATAGGGCGGATCGGCCTCGAGCCCCTGCGCGAGGGCGTTGAACGGCGACGTCGCCGACTCCTCGGCGGTGAACGTGCAGTCGAGGATCTCGAGCCCGCTCACCGCGCGGGTCGCGAAGATCGCGCTGCCGAAGATGTTCCGGTTGGCGCTCTGACCGAACGTGAACGTGCAGTTCTCGAAGCGGACGCCCGTGCCGCCGCGCAGGTACACGCCGATCGAGCAATCGAGCAGCTTTCCGTACGAGGCCGCGAGCGGCCGACGATCCGCGGGCAGGCCGGCAAGCGCCGTCGCACCGATGCGCAGCCGGACGAGCGGCACGTGGAGCTCGAGGTCGCGCAGAGTGAAGTTGGTGACGCCTTCGAGCAGGATCACGCCGAGTACGAAGATCGGATGCTCGTCCTCCACCTGGATCGTCACACCCTCCGAGCATCCCTGGATCGTCAGGTTCGCGTGGTCGGCGGTGATGACGAGGGGGCGCGACAGCCTGTACGTCCCGGGGGCGAGGCAGATCGTCGCCGGCCCCTGCCGCGCGTAGCGGTCGACCACCTCCTGCAGCTTCTCGCCTCCCGCAACGTCGTCGACCGTGACGTCGACGCAGCAACAGCCGCCTCCCCCGCGCCCGGTCAACGTGACGAGGTCGTCGAAGTGGTTTCTGCAGTCGGTGACCGTTCCGGCACCGCCCGACCAGGCGATCACCGCCAGCGGGCACGCCCACAGGCGTGGGCCGTCGGGCGGCTGTGGAGCGTCGAGTATCCGCTCGGGGTAGACGGGAGAGACCTCGGTCGGCGTGGCCGGCCGGACGGCGAACTGCCAGTGGTCGCCCGTGTGGAAGGTGCCCGAGCCCGAAGCGAGCGTGACCTGGACTCCGGTGTCGCCGAGCGTGACAGCACCTCCGGCAGCCGCCGGAACCGTCTCCTGCCAGACGCGCAGGAAGAGCAGCGGGCTCGCCATGGTGTCGGCGTCGAGCGCCGTCGAGATGACGACCGTCCCCTCGTCGGGGTTGTACGCCGTCTTGCACGTGGTGACGACGCCGGTGGCCGCCGCGATGTAGTCGTCGGCCGCGGCGGTCTCCTGCGTCAGGTGTGCGGCCGCACGCAACACCTCGACCGCCTGCCCCGTCGCCGGCTGGTGGAAGGAGTCGACCGGCGCACTCGCCAGCGTCAGCGTCGTCGTGCCGGCGGCACCGTCGACGACAGCGTCGGAGACCCGGTACATGAAGTACGCGTTGTCGAAGCCCCAGACGAGCGTCGGTTCACCCTTGCCGTCGACCGAGGCGACCTGCACGCGGATCAGCTGGTTCTCGGCGCCGAGGTAGCCGCCCTGCGCGAACGGCTCACAGAGCGTCGGTCCCGTTGCGACCTTCTGGAACGAGACCTGCAGGGTCGACGCGGACTCGAGCCGCATCGTTTCGGGGTCGAATGCGAGGCCCTGCTCTGCCCAGCTCTTCTCGAGATCGCCGAGCGCGCCCGCGCAGCTGCTCTCCCCGGTGGCCGAGCGGACGACCCGCTGCACGATGCGCCACCGCTCGGACGTGTCGGGACCGCCGAGCGCGACGTCGAGCAGCGCCGGATCCTCTACGGCACCGACCTCCTGCTCGCGCAGGTAGAGCCACACCGCCTCGTCGCCCTCGGGCGCTGCGGGATCGGTCCAGAGCGGATCGCCCGCGTTGTCGACCCAGTCGGGCTGGTTGGCGTAGTCGAGATCGGCGTCGAGCATCATCCGCTCGCCGCCGACGTACATCGTCCCCTGCCGGATCGTCAGATCGCCGGAGCCTGCGACGTCGACGCGGTAGCCGTCGTCGGGCGTGCCCGAGGGGCCGACGACGTCGACGAGCTGCGCACGCTCGCTCTCGGCCGCGATCGCTGCGGCCTCGTTCCAGTCGGCCTCCAGCGTCACGCGACCCTGCTGGTTGATCACGCCGCGCCAGTGGCGGCTCGGCTCGTAGCTCACGCGTGCGCGGTCGCTGCTCACGTCTTCCTCCTTCTCTCGGGTCGCGAGCCGCAGGTGTCAGGTGACATGGACCACCACCGGTGTCAGTCCGAGCGGCATGTACTCGTCGAACTTGACGAGCAGTCCGCGCTCCTTGATCGGGGCGAGCTGGCTCGAGTAGGCACCCATCTCGGAGCCGGTCTCCGCACCTGCAGTGATCGTCACGCCGCTCGCACCGCCGACGATCGCGCGGTCGGCGGCTTCGAGCAGCTGGGCGTATCCGGGCTCCCCGAAGGCGCGGCTCGTGAAGAGCGGCGCGTCGACGGCGGTCGAGACGGACAGGTAGCGGCGCGGCAGACTGCTGCCGGTCGTGACCGCGGAGAAGCGGACACAGCCGTCCTGGGTGTCCTCGACGGCGGCGAAGCCGTCGAGGATCGAGTCGCTCGCCTGCAGGCGATGCACGAATGTGCAGCCCAGCACGGTCACACGCCACAGCACGGCCGTGCCGGCGGCGAGTGCGAGCGCCGCCGGTGACAGCGATTCGGGGAACGCGTCCTCGAGCAGCGCGCGGTTCAGCGCGGCGGTGTCGGCGGCAGCTCCTTCCGCGAGCAGCTCGCGCGCGTGCGGGTCGAGCGGGACACCGAGGAACGCGTCGTCGGAGTAGATGCTCGTTCCACTGCCGATCAGGCCATTCAGCGAGGAGACGATGGTCTTCAGAGCCGTTGCGGAGAGCGTCCCGCCGGCCGCGACATAGCTGGTGATCGCCGTCTGCGCACCGCCCGACAAGGACGCGAACACGCTCTGCGAGAGCGGGTCGTCGCTGCCGAGCGCCCTGACCAAGAGTTCCGGGTCGTACACGTCCGCGACGTCGATGCTGCTCGCGCCCGTGTCCGGCGTGATCCCCTGGACGACGCTGTCGCTGATCGTGAGGGACTCCACCGCGCCGCCGTTGCGCGTGCGCAGCGGGCCGAGCACGCAGTGGTCGACGACGAGCTCGACGATCGCGCCGGGCGCGCCTGCCTCGGCGTCCGGGTCGGCTTCGATCAAGATCCGCGTCGGCGCGAGCTGCCGTTTGTCTGCCGAGACGGCAAAGGCGTCGCCCGCCTTGTCGAGGGTGCCGGGGTCGGTGGTGCAACCGGTGAGGCGGACACTCCTGAACGCCCCGCGGAGAACGAGGTCACCGCCGCTGATCAACAAGCCGTCGAGCGTCAGCTCGGCGTCCTCGCCGCCGCCCGTGAACATCCACGCGACCGGCGGGTCGCCGGAGGCGGCGGCGGGCAGTCGCACCACGGGGCGAACGCTGTCGCCGGCGCGCACGAGCAGCGAGCCGATCGGCGTTGCGGTCGAGCCTGCGTCGGCGACCGCGTCGTACGTGAGCGAGTCGGCGATCGTCACCGTGCCCGTGCCGTTCGCCGCGGCGAGCTCGGTGTCGAGCCCCGCACCGCCGGACACGATTCGCTCGGCGCCAACGGCGGCGGGCGGATCGCCGAGCAGCGTGCGGTCGTAGGGGCCGGCGCCGATCGCCGCCGGGAAGCCGTACTGGTAGGAGACGGTCAGGCCGGGCTCTACTGCGGAGAGGGCCTTGAACTGTCCGACCTCGGGATAGACCTCGATCGTCACGGGCTCCGCCGGCGTTCCCGACGCCGCCGAGGCGAAGGCCGAGATGTGCTCGGCATCGGGATACCGCGCGTGCCGCGGGTCGGCGGTCCCAGGGTCCGCGATCGCGGACCGCAGCGAGCTCGTGTAGGGGCCGGGGACGTCCCATTCCGGTGTCGAGGTCCACGTGTCCACCGCGTCGTCCGGCTCCGGCTGCAGCGGCAGCAGGAAGAGCGGGACGAACCGGCCCGTCGGGTCGAAAACGTACTCGTCCGTGCAGCCGCTCACCGGCACGGGCGTGCCGCCGTCGACCGCGAAGCTCTGCAGCCGCCACAGGTAGACGAGCAGTCTCGGGATGCCGTACCGCCCGACGGCGCCGCGGCCACGGCGCAGGTCCGCCGTGTGGAAGTACTCGTCGAACGGGCCGTCCGTGCAGTCGCCGCCGTGCAGCGAGCGCACGTCCGCGAACCCGCCCGCGGGCGTGCTCGTGAGCGGGCCGATGAGACCCTCGTGCTGCAGCAGGTCGCGCGGTTGCGGCGCGTCTGCCGGGGGCGGCGTGCGCAGGCACGGCGTCGGCAGGGCGGCGGCCAGCGGTCCGGGCCCGACCGGAGGGTCGAGGTTGTGGCGGGTGCGGCTGAGCCGCCGGAACGCCTCGACGGCATGGGCCTCCCAGCCGGTGACGTCGCGCGCGATCTCCTCGAGCACGGCCACCGTTCCCTTGCGCCGCCGGTAGTGGATCGTCTTGGCCACGTCGAGTCGCCGGCCGCGCGCGTCGAGCCCGTTGATCAGGTTCGTGTCGAGGAGGTCGCCGATGTACGGGATGACCCAGTCGTCGCTCGTCTCGATGAACTCGTCGGCCCACAGGCGGTCGATGCTGCGCCGCACGACAGCGGCCTGTGCGCCGATGCGCCTCAGCAGCTCCTGCAGCGGTCCCGTCACGGCCGGGTCGTCGCTGTCGCGCGCGCGGTAGACGGCCGGGATCAGCTGCCAGAGCCGTTCGGCGTAGTAGGCGTCGTACCCGTCCGGGAACTCAGCCATCGGCCACCTGCGTCGCGATCGTGCTCGTGGAGAGGGTGTAGAACGAGCCCTCGCCGGGGTCCGCCCAGCCGACGGGCTCGTCGTTGAAGATGTCGCTTCCGCCCGCCGTGACGGTGAGGCCGTGGACTGCGACCACTCCCGCCACGAGCAGCGCCGACTCGACGGCGCTGGTGTAGAGGCGCCTGCCGATCGTCATCGACTCCGGGCCGAAGAGGTCCTCGAGCGCCGCGGACGCGGCGGCCGCGACGTCGGCCGAGACGCGGTTCGGAGCGATCAGGAGCGTGCAGCCGACGACCACGGCGATCGGCGTCGCCTGGACAACCGTGACCGGACGGTTCGGGTCCTCTGCGCCGGCGAGTGCGCTGCGCGCCGACGCAGCGGCGCCGGCGTTGTCGCCGACGTAGACCTTGACGACACAGCGCTGGTGTGCCGCGTCCCACGTCCAGTACGCTCGCGCGCGAGCGACGCTCGGCGCGAGAGCCGCGACGGTCTCGTAGTCGTCGCCCGAGATCGCGCGACCGAACGTGAGCACGCTCTTCGGCGCGTCGGCGCGCACGTCTTGCGGCCGTTCGGCATCGGCGCCTCCCCAGACGCCGACGGGATTGCGGATCGACGAAAGGTTCTGCTGCGGTTTGAGGATCGTCGTCAAGCGGGTCGGCGGCGGCAGAGGCGCTCCCGCGCCGTAGCGATAGGTCGCCACCACACGGCTGCCACTGGGAAGGCGCGCACCGTTGACGCCGTCCCCGAAGCGAACGATGCTCTTGCCGTCGGCGTCCTGCGCGACGACGAAGATCGTCGCGTCGGGCGGCTGGTCGTAGAACGTCTTCGCCTCGGTCCAGTAGATCCCGTCGACCGCAACCTGGAGCGTGCTGACGAAGTCGGCGCCGCTCGCGAGGTAGGTGAGCGGCGCGTTCTGCAGTGTGAAGGTCTGCCCCGCGACGCTCGCGTCGCCCGTCCCGAGCGTTTCGGCGGCGACCGTCTTCCCGCGTGAGACCTGGACGAGGTCGACGAGCAGGCGCAGCGGGACGGTGAGCGAGAACGACGGCGGCGTTGCGGCGGTGGCGGTGAGCGACAGCGTTCCGTCGGCGTTCGCCGTCACGTCGACGGGGATCCCGAGGCCGTTCGCGTCTTCGAGGAATCCCGTTGTACCGCCGGGGGCCACGGTGAACCCTGTGTGCGGCGTGACGGTCACCGGGAGCGAGGTCAGCGTCGTGCGCGGCGTGCCGATGAGCGTGCCGACGTCCTGCATCGCGAAGCGCACGGCGACGGCCGACGGGATGATGAGGTTCTTGTGGATCGACGAGTGGCTCTCGTGGACGATGTGGCCGCTGTGGACCGAGTAGTGCGGGTGCGAGAGCTTCCCCGCGAGCGGCGACGTCATCGTGAGCTGCGTGTGCGCGATCGGGATGTCGGGCGGCGTGCCGTCGGTCGCGCCGGGATACGGGACGCCGGTGAAGATCTCGGTCGTGGCGGTGACGAGCCCGAGCGTCGTCGCGTTGCCGCCTTCCAGGAAGACCAGATCGCCCTCGGTGACCCCGCGCACGACGGCCGAGAGCCGGGCCTCCAGCTGCGTCGTGCTGTCCTCGGTGATCGCCGCCTCGTCGGTCTGCGTCCAGAGTGCGGCGGTCTGGCGCCAGCGCAGCAGCCGGCAGTGCGACGCTGTGGTGGCGTTCATCCAGGCGTGCGCGGCGCCGGCGTCGTCGGCGCTCAGCACGACCCGCGTGTTCGTGCCGCCGTTCGGGTCGGGCTCCGGTGTCGTCGAGACGACCGTCACCTTGGCCCAGCTGTCCGCGTACGTGGGGAAGGACTTGGAGACGGCGAGCAGCTCGTCGCCCGCTTTCAGGCTCGAGACCGTGCCGCGGAGGAGCACCGAGCCGACGACCGAAGCGCCGCTCGCCGCTGCGAGCAGCGCCGTTGTCGGCGGCAGCGTGACTTTCACGTCCGTCGGCCCCGTGAAGGTGGAGGCGGCCGCTTCCCACGTCTGCACGGTGACGCCGGGCGTCGCCGTGTTGGAGAGCTGGAAGCCGGCCGGGATGACGAGCGGCTCGCTCGGATGCGTCTTGCGCCGGATGGCGGCGACCTGCCCGACGGCGGCGATCGTGGGCCGCGGCTGGTAGCCGAGCAGCGCGACGAGGCGTTTGACGCTGTCCGGCAGCTGGGCTGTGGGCAGGTAGTTCTCATTCGCGATGCGCTCGTTGTAGAACGTGAGGACGTCGCCGAGATACGCCCACCACTCGAGCAGCTGGAGGCCGAGATCCTCGGCGGCAGGTCGCCACCCGAGCAGCGCGTCCTCGCCTTCGAGCGGCCGCAGGAGCGCGCGCCGGAAACCGCTGAAGTCGTCGACCCTGTAGGCGATCGTCGACAGGCCGGGCTGGTTCGTGACGACCAGCGGGTCCTGGGTCTCGTCGCAGGGGCAGGCGCCGGAGCTCACTTCCCTCCCTCCACGAGCACGCGCAGCGAGCCGTCCTCCGGGCGGCTCGGGTCGTTGTCGACGCGGAGAATCCTGTCCGGCGGAATCGCAACCGTGTCCGGAAGCTCGGCCCAGTCGGGCTGCACGCCGCGCTGGCGGTACGAGGCCGACGCGACGCCGCGTACGCCGTTCGCCCGCTGGACCGCGGCGAGGAGGGCGCTCGCCTCCAGCGGCTCGCCGAACGTCCAGTTGTCGTGGCCGAAGAAGGCGCCTAGCTGCGCGAGCACCGCGGACTCGACGTCGGAGGCGAACGCGGACGGCTCGGCGCAGACGGTGATCACGAGATCGAGCGACGCGTACTGCGGCGCGAGGACGTAGCCCTCGTAGCCCGCGAGCCGCCGCCGGTTGAGCAGGTCGGAGAGCTCCTCGAGCTCGGAGATCGACAGGTCCTCGCGCTGCCGTGCGTCCGCCGTGGTGAACACGGTCAGCCAGCTTCCCGTCCAGCGGAACGACGTCCCCGCCTGTCGGACCCACGGCAGCGACTGCGCGGCGGCCACGTAGTCCGCGGGGCGCACCACTCGGAGCGGCTTCGCCTGGAATGCCTGCGGTGCGCGGTCGCGGATCTGCTGCGGCGTCTCCTCGTCGGCGCCGCCCGTCGCGGGAAAGGGATTCGTGACCGAGACGACCTTCGCCGTCTGCGGGTCGCCGGGATCGACCTGGACGATCGTGTCCGCGGGGACGTTGCCGGCCGAGCCGCCGCCCGCGAGATACGTGACGGTGAACTGCGTGCCCGCTGTCGGCGACAGGCCGAAGTTGCCGTCGCCGAACCGGATGGTGATCCCCTCGCCGTCGTAGTCGAACCAGGTCTCGGCGCTGCCGACGGCCACGGCCGAATAGAGCTCCGGTGTGAGCGTGAACACCATGTCCGCCGGACCCGAGTCGAGCAGCCAACGCTGCCAGCGCCACGGCCGCTCCGTTCCGAGGTTCGTCGGCGACTCGAGCGCGAGCTCCGGCGCTGCGACCACGGTCGCGTTCATGTCCGGGTCGCTGTTGTCGACCGGCAGCCATGAGATCTGCGTCGCGGCCAGCGAGTAGAGGTACTCCGGCCTCGGATCGTCGGGCGTCGAGTCGGCTGCGGTCCGGACGACGGCCGGCGCGACCGGCGGCTTCGGTGGCGCGGCGGGCGGCGGCTCGGGGATCGCGAACGTCTCGCTCGCGCGGGCGCCTTGCACCGCGGGCAGCAGGTTGCCCGCGTAGTGCGTCCGCGAGAGATCGTGCTCGACCTGCGTCGCCGCCTGGAGGTCGATCCGGGTGAGCGGAACCGCGAAGACGGGATCGACCGTCTCGACGACTGCTCCGACGACGACGACCTCGCGCACGGGGGGATCGGCCGGCGTCGAGCCTGCGGTGTCGACCAGAAGCTGCTGGCCGGCGTCCGCTTCGAACCCGAAGCCGTGCCCGATGATCCAGATGCGCGTCGAGCCGGCCGGGAGGCAGCGGCGGCTGTCGTCCCACCAGTACGGCTGTAGGTTGGCGACTCCGGGTGACGCCCACGCGTTCCACGTCTTGCTGACGGTGTAGGTCGGCGCCTTCAACGCGCCGGTCTCGGGATCCGCGAGCGTGCCGCCGACCTCGAAGGGCACCCGCTGGCCGTCGGCGCCGAGCGCGCTACAGCGGAGGCCGCCGTCGATCGTGGCGACACCGTCGGCGACATCGACCTGCAGCTGCGTCGTCGCGGCGATCGGCGGGCTCGGCTCGTAGTCGACGAGCCGCGCATGCCGGACCAGCGAGACGCGCTGGGTGGCGGTCTCGAGCGTCGCTTCCGCGGCGACGCGGTCCTGCAGATAGCTGAGCTCGTCGGCGACCGCGCTCAGCGCCTCCATCACCATCATTCCGACGTCGGCTTCCGAGCGCTCGACCCAGAACGGATAGCGGAGCCGCGAGAAGTCCGACAGCGCCTGCGTGAAGCCTGCGAAGTCCTTCGCGCGGTAGTTGATCGGCACGGGCTCGCCCTCGGGCGGCGGACAGTCCTGAGCCGCCGGGCGGCAGTCGAGGTCGCTCGGACAGTTGGCCTTGAAGCTGAAAGGCACCGCGTCGAAGTACGGGTCGAGTGCGGTGCTGTCGATCGTGAGCGTGTAGGTGGAGAAGTCTCCGGGGGCCGCGACCGCGAGGCTGAGGATCGGCCGGCCGTCTGCGTCGGCCGACCACGCGGTGGACTCGTCGATCGGCAGCACGGCGACGGAGCCGATCACCTCGCCACCGCAGATGGTGACGGGCTCCGTCGCGGCGAGCGTGCCTGCGACCGTCGCCGTCGTCAGGAAGTGGACGCGGAGCTGGCGCTGGTCGGCGCTCGCCACCTCGACGTAGTCGATGCCGTTCCACGTCGGCGTCGTCTGCCCCGCGAGCAGGAACTGGAGGCGGTCGCGTGCAGGGTCGACGCTCAAACCAGGGTCACCGTCGTCTGGGAGCTCGTCTGCGTGTCGACGAGCGTGTAGGACACCGTCACCTGCACCGTCCCCGGCTCGAGCGCCCCGTTCGTCTGGCTCGTCTCGACGTCGACGCTCGTCACGTTCACCACACCGGCGAGCCAGCGCCCGAGAGCCTGCGTGACCTGGATCTGGAGGGAAGCCTGGAGCGAGTCGGTCATCGGTGCGAACACGAGGGCGCGGAGGCCGCAGCCGAACTGCGGCAGGTCGACGCGCTCGCCCGGCGAGGTCAGGAGGACCTGCTCGATCATCTGCTCGACGTGGGCGGCGTAGGGCGCCTGTGCGGCCTGCTGCGAACCGCCGTCGATCCGGAGCGGATACGCATAGTCGCGGCGGTCGGCGACGAAGCTCATCACGTCACCTGCAGGGCGCCGTTGTTGACGGAGACGCTAGAGCTCGAGATGACGACCTGCTCGCCGCCGTTCGAGAGCGTGATGCCCGAGCTGTCGAGCGTGACCGTGTTCCCGTTGGAGTCGGTGATCACCAGCGAGCCGCCGCCGTCGTCGAACTTCAGCTCGAACGGGGCCACGGTCGTGATCACCTTCACGTTGGGTGCCACGTCCGAGGGCAGCTCGCTCGTGCGCCAGTAGCAGCCGACCCAGACCGGATACGACACGTCGCCGCCCTCGAACTCGATCCAGACGCCGCTGCCGACCTCGGGGAGGAACGCGATCCCGACCTGGTCGCCGGCGTAGGGCACGCACGGCATCGCCCACCCGCTGTCGATCTCGCCGAAGACCGCCGGCACCTGCGCCTTGATCCGGCCGAGGCTGTTGGGGTCGTTGTTGTCCGTCACCACGCCGCGGTAGAGGCCGTAGAAGCGCGTGCGAACGTGGTCGACGAGATCGGCGAGCGCACGATCCTGCACAGAGGAGGCCGGCGCGCGGGTCGGGCTCGGCGGGGAGGGTGTCCCGGACGACATCAGAGACCTCCTGGCAGGCCGCCCGGGAGTCCGCCCGCCGGAGCCGGGCCCATCGCGTTCCGCATGAGGGTGAACTGGAAGGTGACGAGGTCGACGGTGATCTGCGTCCGCACGTCCCAGACGAGCCAGTTCCCCGACTGCAGGCTGCCGGCGCCTTCGATCGTCACGACGGAGCCGGCGCGCAGCATCGCGCCGAGTCGGTCGACGTTCGACGTGCCGTGGCACCGCACGAACCAGCCCGCGTCGCGCAGCGTCGCGGCGGTGCGCTGCGTGAGCTCGGGTGCGTCGGCGGTCGCCGTCAGTACGAGCGTGCTCGTCTGACCGGCGTATGTCGGGTAGTCCCGCTCGTCGAGCGGCGCCAGGCCGCTGTCCGTCGAATCGCCCGGGACGCTGCTCTCGGAGTTGTCGTCGAGCGGCACCTGGCTCGCGTCTACGGCGGTCGGGCGCATGACGTCCCAGTCGAAGTCGAGTGAATCCACCGACCACGTCTCCGGGTCGACGAGCGAGATCGTGGCCGCGGGGGTGCCGTCGAGCGCGGGAGAGACGAAGTACCCGGTGCGGACACCGGGCGTGTCGGTGCACCCGACGCGACAAAGCTTGCCGTTGCGTCGCGCGAGGCCGCGCAGGAAACGGAGGTCGGTCGCGCGCTGGAACAGGCTGTGCGCGTCGTCGTCGTGCTGCGGCGAGTCGTCGTCGGTGTTGCCGTCGGCAGGCGCGAGGCCGTAGCTCGAGAAGATCTCGTTCGCGACCTCGCCGTCCGTCATGCCGGACCACTCGCGGACTGTGTCGCTGACGTTCAGCAGCCAGGACGCGTCCTCGGCCCAGACCTCGATCGTCGAGGAGCCGGACGCGCGATCGAGATGGAGCTTCCACGCCAGCACGTACCCGTCGAAGATGCACTCGCTCGTCTGACCCGCCGGCGTGACGACGACGGAGACGTTGGTGTTCGGCTCGAACATCCCGTCGCCGACGTACTGCAGGTCGCCGGCGGAGGTGCGGTTCACCGGCAGCCGCATGACCAGCGATCCGGCGCCGTCTGCACGTTCCTCCACCTCGAGCGCCTGGATCGCGGCATAGAAGTCCGCCGCGACCGGCACACCGCCGAGCGAGAGCTGCACGGTCGCCGTCACGTCAGCTCCCCACGGCGGGGATGCCGATCAGCGCCCGCGCCTCGAGGGATCCCGCCACCGGCGCGTTGTTCGCGTCGCAGATCCGCCAGAACCCGGTCGGATCGTTCAGGTAGCGCACCGCGAGCAGGTCGAGCCGGTCGCCGACGGCACGCGGGTGGTAGCCGATCGGTGCCGGCGAGCGCGGTCCGGGGATGACGAGTGCGGTCGCGACCTCGCCACTCGGCAGGACCGCCCGGTAGGTCGCTGCGGTGTAGTACCGGCTCGCAGGCGTGAGCATCAGAAGATCCCTGCCAGCGAGGCCGCAGCATTCCCGAGATTGGCCAGCGCGCCGACCTGCCGGACGCCGAGCGTGTAGGTGTAGGCGACGGTGGCGAGGCTCGAGAGGACGTCGTTGTCGGCCTTCGCCGCCTGCAACTCCGCGGGTGTGAGCACACGGAGCTTGAGCTGCACCTCCGCGTGCGTCGGATTCAGGATGCCGTCGTAGAGCTTCTCGACGATCGAGAGCGCAGTCACGCGGACGGGAACGATCCGGAACGGCCCCCACACGAAGAGGCACACCGGGATCGTCGACTCGGGCACGGTGCGCGTGACCGGGGGAGTGCCGCCACCGAGCCCGAGAGCGGCCGACGCCGACCCGAGCAGCTGCCCCATCGAGTCGCCGCCGACCGGGTAGAGCAGCATCTCGAGCGCGGCCAGCCGCGTGTAGACGCCTGAGACCTCGCCGAGCTGCGCGCTGACCGGGATGGCGTCGGAGATGTCCTGGCTCGAGTCGAAGATGACCGTGAGGGAGAACTCCTCTCCAGGCATCCCCGGCACCGCGAGAGGGTTGCCCGCCTGGGTGCTTCCTGTGGAGGCCCCTCTGTCGGGCTGGTTCCACGTGTGCGTGAGGCTCTCGGGGTTGAACTGGAAGACGGTGACGTTCGGCAGCGGCACCAGGAACGTCGGCGTGAACGCGACGAGCGCACCCTTGAGCAGCGTCATCGGCCGGCCTCCAGCGCATCGGCGCGGGCGAGGGCCAGCGCGACCGCCGAGGCGATCCGGCCGGCGAGCGTCTCTGCGCTCTCCCCCGGCTGGGCCGTCAGCTCGACCTGGACACGGTCGAGTACCGCCGCATCGATCCCCGGCTCCACCAGCGGCGCAAGCAGTTCGGCGACGAGCTCGCCGACCCGCCGGCCGTGCTCGGCGTCGGAGCCGGGCACGTCGATGCTCAACCGGTCGACGGTGGTCTGCGGGCTCACGGCGTCACAGCCTCCACGGACCGGGCGCGTACCACGACCCCTTCCTTCTCGAGCTCTCGGCGCGCGGCGGCGAGCAGATGCGACGTGCCGATCCTCGTCTGAGCCGTGCGCGCGAGAAACGCTGCGGCGAGCGCCGCCGACTTGATCCCTGCGCCGGTCAGATCGATCTCCCGCGCGAGGGCGCTCCAGTCGACGTCCCCCACGAGCGCCTGCCCGTCCGCGTCTGCGCTGTCCTCGAGCGCCCACCGCCAGAGCCGCTCGCGCTCGTCGACCGTTGGCGGGGCAAAGTCGATCGTGAAGCGGAGCCTGCGCATGAACGACGTGTCGAGATCGCCTTTGCGGTTCGTTGCGAGCACCGCGACGCCGTCGACCTCCTCCATGCGCTGCAGCAGGTAGTCGACCTCGCTGCATGCGGCGCCCGAACAGCGCATCCGCCTCGTCGAAGAAGAGCATCACCGGAGACCGCTCGCACGCTGCGAACACGGCGCGCAGGTGCTTCTCCGTCTCGCCGATGTACTTGTTCACGACGCCCGCCAGATCGACGCGGTAGAGATCGACGCCGAGCGATCGCGCGAGCACCTGCGCGGCCATCGTCTTCCCCGTTCCGCTCGGGCCGGCGAAGAGCGCCGTCACGCCGCGCCCGAGCGGCGTCAAACGCGCGAATCCCCAATCGTCGAGCACCTCGCCGCGCGCACGCGCCTGGGCCTCGAACTCGCGGAGGTGGGCCGCGAGCTGCGGCGCGACGATCAGGTCGTCCCACGTGTACGGCTGCGGGAGCGGAGCGAGCAGCTCGTGCGGCGCCTCCACGAGCAGATTGCGGCACACCTCTCGCACTGCCTCGTCGCCCGCTGCCGCAACCTGCGCGAGCGTCTCGATCTCGGCGGGACGAAGCGCCCATTCCGCGACCGGCTCGGGTACCGGGCCGCCGGGACCCGCTTGCCAGAGGCGAAGCCGTTCCGTCCGCGTGAGCGGAAGCACGGTGTACGAACGGCGGATCGCGTCGCCGTAGCCGCTGCCGGACGCCTGCTCGGTGGCGAAGAACGAGAGCCGCGCGCCGTCGCGAATCGCGTCTAGTGCAGGCCCGGGAAGGTCCTCTGCATGCTCCCAGACGAGCGCCGCCTTGCCGAGTCGCGCCGCCCGGAGCTCGCGCCGCGCCGCCTCCACGGGTTCAGCGAGCTCCGCGAGCCTGCGCGCGTCGATCACCGCAGGCTCGAGCCCCAGCCGGGCCGCCGCCCGCGCCGCGAGCGTCGTCCGCCCCGAGCCGGGCGGACCGACGAGCTCGACCTCGAGCGGGCGCCCCAGGCCGTCGCCGGAGACGGCCTCGACGAAGCGGACGATGTCGTCGAGCTCCCGCCCGTGGAGCCGAGGGTCGTCCGGCACCCTGACCGGTCGCGAGAGCGGTCCGAGCACGAGCGATCTGCCCTCGGCGAGCAGGTGGTCAAGGACGAGCTGGTCGGCGATCCAACCCGTCGAGCTCGAGAGCGGCCCCGCCCCTCCGTCGGCCCGATGCGCGAGCGCCCAGCGGAGGAGCGCCGAGTTGTCGCCGAAACGCGGCGGTGACGCGATGCCCCAGAGGTCAGCGACGAGCGCGGGCGTCGCCTCCGAGGGCGTCGTCTCGTTCTGGACGTAGCCGTAGACGCGCCGGAGCGCGGGCACGAGCTCGACGGCGAGCGCGAGCGCGAGCAGCGCCTGCTCGGGCTCGGACAGCTCGAGCTCCGAGCAGAGCGTCGCCCAGCGGGCGTCCTCGGGTAACGCCTCGAGCTCCGCCGTCAGGCGCCGCGCGTGCTCGTCGCCCGTCAGGAACTCCGCCTCCGCACTCGTGAGCTCCTCGCGCGGAAGCAGCACCAGCTCGACCTCGCTGTGCGAGATCGCCAGGCCGTCCTCGTCGATGTAGCGGTTCCGCTCCCACAGCTCGCGGCACCACAGCACGCGCCTCAACACACGGAGGCGTACTTCGGCGAGCCAGGCCGGCTCGGTGGACGTGCGCGGGGCGACCACGCTCATGGGGCGGTCACCGTGACCAGGTCGGAGTCGTTGACGGTGGCCTCCACGGTCTCCACTGCCTTCGCCGCGGCGGAAGGCTCGTCCGGTGTGAGGAAGACGACGGCCGCGCGGTAGACGGCGCCGAGGCGGAGCGGCACGGTCGTCGCCTGCCAGAGCCGGCTGAGCTCGTCAAACGAGCGATGCTCCATCGTCAACGTGAGCGACCACGCGGGCGTCGGAGTCGTGTCGCTGCGAACCGCGGCGTTCGCGTGGAAGATGCGCATCGCGACGCTCATCGCCTGCTGCTCCTCCGCGTAGCTCGCGTCGGAGAACGCGCTGAGGAGGTAGTAGAGATCGAGCGCGAGCGGCAGGTACCGGACCGGCTGCCCCGGGCTGCGCACCATCTGTGACGTCCAGAACGACGACTCCTGCGCGTTGTCGCTCTCGACGTGGTAGAGGAAGAGGCTGAGCTGCGAGCCGCCGCCGTCGCGAATCGCGTCGGGCGCAAGCCCGGAGAACGTCGGGGTGAAGGCGGGGCCGCCCAGACCGAGCTCGGCCCAGATCGGAGCCGACGACCAATTGTCCTTGACGAGGTCGATCAGGCTGTCCGTGACGGCGGAGAGGTCGAGGATCATCCCGGCTACCTCTGGGCCAGCCCGAACCAGCGGCTCGAGCTCGCGCCACGCGGATCGAACGGCGCGGGCGATCGGTGGACGGGCGGTGCCGCGAAAGCGGGCTCACGGGGTGCTGCTGGCGGAGGTGTGACAGTGACGTCGATCGAGCCGATGCGCAGCCCTGGGGCCCGCGCAGCTGCGGCTGCCGGTCGGCTCGCGGCGGATGCACGTTCCGGCGGTGAGCCGACGGGTGGCCGAAGCCGCGACGGCTCGAGCGTGACCGCGGAACGGCGGACAACTACGGTGCGGGCGGGTTCGGGTTCGCCGCTCGCGGGCATCGGCACCGGCTCCGCAACCCGCACCTCGCGTCGGAAAGGCGAAGGCGGGTCCGTTGCTCGCGTCGCCGCCCTTGCCTCCTCCGGCGCGGCTGCCTCGGCGGCGAGGACGGCCTCCCGCTGCGGCCACGGCGGCGCAGCTTCGACCGGCGGTTGGAGGATCTCCTCGACGCGCCGCGCAGCGGGCGACGGCGCTGTCGGGGTGTCCAGACTGGGCGCCGGCACGGACGGGACGGCCCCGGGCTCGCTGCCGGCAGGCTCTTGCCTGATCCGCTCGGACGCAACCGGCTCGGGCCCGAGGACAAGCCGCTCCGACGTCGGTGGCTCGCCACCAGCGACTGGGTCGGCAGGCCGCGACGGCGGCAGCCGCGGCTCGACCGCCGGCGGCTCGTCTGGAAACAGGCGCCGCGGCGGCCGCAGCAACGGCGCGCGCGTTGACCCGGGCGCACCCTCGAGCGCCGCGAGATAGTGCACGCGCGTCATACGAGCGCGTACTCCTCGCGGATCAGCGACACGTACCCGTGACGCCGTGTGCGGTCAAGCGCAAGGATCGACGCCTCGGACCAGTGATAGGCGCGGGCGAGCTCGTGGACCTGCGCGAACAGCCCGGAGGACGCGTCGCGCAGTTCCTCGATCACGTACGCGATCGGCTCGAAGCGGAGCTCGACGCTTCGCCCGCAGGCCGGGCAGGATCCGGTGAGCTCTCCGTCGAGCCGCGGCGCGACGGCGTCGAGCGCCCGGTCGACGCGACGCGCCTCCGCAGCGGACGGGTCGGCCGGACGAACGCAGTCCGCAAGCGTGCCCGCGACGAGATCGGCGACGAGAGGGATGCGGAACCGCACGTCGGCGCCGGTGAGCGCAAACCAGCCGGAGCCGTCCTCGACCGCGCCGCGGAAGGGTCGTGGACGGCGGTGGTCGAGGTACGCGGCGACGCCGAACGAGACGTCGATCGGCTCGGCACACTCGGTCGACGGACACAGCGCCTCGGTGCGGATCGTGCTGCCGAGCCACGACTCGCGGACGAGCAGCGCCGCGGCGGACAAGTCGACGGCCGGCAGCGACGGCCAGTCAAGCGCGGACCCGTCCGCGGCGGTTGCCAGCCGTGTCCCGAGCACGAGCATCGTCTGCGCGGCCGGGCCCATGCTTTCGAGGACGAGGAGCTCGTCCTCACCGCGCGGCTCGCGGATTCGAAGGTGTCTGCCGCTGACCGGAAGCATCGCTGCTCCGGGCAACTACTTCTCCTTCGGCTCCGTGAGCGTGATGTCGCGCTCCCAACCTTCGTTCTCGACCTTGATGTGCTCGATCGCGATCGCGTTCGCACCCGCGTCGAGGTCGGGCAGTGCCTGGAACTCCGAGACCCAGCAGCGGTGGACGACGTAGCGGTGGACCGGCTGCGCTTCCTCGTTGAGCAGCACGATGCTGAGCTCCTTGCGCAACGCTGCGAGCGACGTCGACGCTGAGCCTTGCTTGAGCACCTGCGACGCGTTCGCCCAGTCCTCGAAGTCGGAGTCGAACGTGACCCCGCGCTCCATGGTGATCGGCTCGTACTTCGTCCGGCCGAGCCCCTTGAGGATGATCGCGTTGCCGCCCTCCTTGTACTCGATCACGTCCGACGAGCGCTTGAGCGCGCTGACCTTGGAGACCGCGGCGACCGGCGTCGTGCTCTTGCCGAAGTAGACGAGGAACCGGTAGGCCTTGTACGGATCGAACCGGTCGATGTTCGTGGTGAAGGGCTTGCCCATGCGCGCTCTCCTTAGCTCTGCGTTTGACCGGCGATTTGCGCGATCTGGATGACGACGAACTCGGCCGGCTTGAGCGGCGCGAAGGCGACGAGGATCTTGACGATCCCGTTGTCGATGTCGGCCTGCGACGTGGTCGTGCTGTCGCAGGTCACATGGAAGGCCTGGTCGGCCGTGCTTCCCTGGAAGGCGCCCTGGCGGAACAGCCCGAGCATGAACGCCTCGACCTCCTGCCTCAGCGCATTCCAGAGCGGAACGTCGTTCGGCTCGAACACCGCCCAGCCGAGGCTCGCGTAGAGCGAGTCCTCGAGGAACAGCGCCATCCGGCGCACCGCGACGTATTTCCACTGCTCGTAGGCCGGGTTCTCCGACACGAGCGTCCGCGCGCCGAACACGACGGTGCCGATCCCGGGGAACGTGCGGAGGACGTTGATGCCGGCCTTGTTGAGCACGCCCTGCTGCGGGTTGGTCATGTTGCCCCACGGCACGACGCCCGTCGTGCCCAGAATCGTCGTCTCGAGACCCGCCGGCGACTTCCAGACGCCGCGATTCTGGTCCTCGCGGGCGAAGATCCCCGCTACGAATCCGCCCGGTGGAGTAGTCGTCGCGCCACCGGTGACCATGTCGGTCGAGTTGAGGTACGGGAAGTAGATGGCGCCGTTTGCGCCCACCGGCAACGTGCCGCCGTCCCAGATGTCCTTCATGGGGTCGGCGCCCGCCGGAGCGCCCGGCATGCTCACCGCGAGCGTGTCCGCGACGGCGTTGGCCGGCGGATCCATGATGTAGAAGGCGCGCTTGTCCTCGCAGTACGCGAGCGCCTCGGCGAGCACCGCCGAGTTCGTCTGGCCCGGCAGCACCATGAGGTTGAAGATCGACACCTTGTCGAGCGACGCGTTCGCCGCGAAGGCCGGGCCGTAGGCGAGCGCGCTGATCGCCGTCAGGCCGAGCGCCGGAGCGCTCCCATAGGTGAACTGCATCGTGCCTTCGAAGGCGGTGTAGGCGGTCGGTGGCGTCCCCTTCTGCGAGACGAGCGCGAGCGACGAACGCGCGTTGATCGTCGACATGAGATCGTCGATCGGCAGACGCCGATAGGTCTCGACGGTAGAGCCGTAGACGAGCGTGACGTCCGCCGTGTCGTCGTCCGCCGTCGTCTTGATGAGGTTGCTGACGATCAGCTGCATCGTCAGACCCGACTGCGGTGGGCCCGCGAGCCCGACCGGCTGCAGCGCCGTCAACGTGTAGTTGTTCGCGCCGGTGCCCATCACCGCCGTCGCGGGGACGACCGCCTTGCCCGTGTCGTCCGCAGGCGGGACCTTCGTGGGATCGAAGTAGTGCCCGGCCTGGAGCGCGACGATGATCGCGTCCGAGCCGCCGTTGTCGAAGAACTCGAACACCGCCTGGCCCATGTAGTCGGGCAGCCAGGGGCTGTTGAAGAACCCGCCGTAGAGCGCTTGGTAGTCGGCGAAGCTGAAGATCTCCGTGGCGACGCCGAACGGCGGCGGCGTCGCGTCGGGCGCCCGGAGCCAGAACGGATTGGTGAAGCCGATGAAGACCGTGATCGACGTCGGCGCCGCCGACACGGTGTGGGTGGAGCTCGGCAGCTCCTCGATATAGACGCCGGGGTAGCTGGTGGTTACAGGCACCTACGTCTCCTCTCGGCCGCCCGGCAGCGAGAGCGCGGCGCACCCAACGCCACCCGGCTTTGACGTCTCACCGGCCAGGCCCTCGCCTCCGCGCGAGTGCGGCGACCGGCATCGTGGTTAGGTTCGGTGACAGGCGTCAACGCATCGTCACGCCCCCGTCACCGCGGGGCATTGACGCCCCGCCTGTGCGCGTGCGATAAAAGGAGTAGGTCACCGAAGGGAAGGACCGGACCGAATGGGCGCGGATCGTTCGTGCGACCAGTCGAGTCTGCGGCGAAGTTGAGCACACACGGCGTCCGCGAGGCGAGCGCGTCGTCGGCGGGGTCGGGCGTCGTCACGCTCGGCCTGCTGCAGGGCTTCCGGCTCGAGCGCGACGGCGGGAGCTTCGAGCTGCCGCTCGGCATCCAGCGCCTCGTCGCGTTCCTCGCGCTGCACAACCGGCCGCTGCTCCGGCTGTTCGTCGCCGGCAATCTCTGGATCGACAGCAACGAGGAGCACGCAAACGCAAACCTGAGGACGGCCCTCTGGCGACTGCATCGACTGGACTTTCACCTCGTCGACGCGACCAGGAGCCACGTGTCCCTCGCCCCCGGCGTTGTCGTCGACCTCCACGACCTGACCGAGCGCGCACGGCAGGTTCTCCGGCACGAAACGGCCCCGACGCACGACGACGTCGACGCGATCCTGCACGGCGGCGACCTTCTCCCGGACTGGTACGACGAATGGATCCTGCTCGAGCGCGAGCGGTTTCGCCAGCTGCGGCTACTCGCGCTCGAGACGCTGTGCACGGGCCTCTCAACCGCGGGTTCGTACGCGGCCGCAGTCGAAGCCGGCCTGGCGTGCATCGCCGCCGAGCCGTTGCGCGAGAGCGCGCACCAAGCGCTGATCGGCGCCCACCTCGCCGAAGGGAACCGCGTCGAAGCGATCCGGCAGTTCCGCCTCTACGAATCGCTCGTGCTCGACGAGTTCGGAGTCGAGCCGTCCGCCGCGCTCCGGCGCATGCTGGACAGACCAGGCGGTGACGGGAGGATGACGAGCGGACGCTAGAAGTGCGGCGCGGTGTCTGCGACGCTCGGAGAGCGCGGCGGTGTGATCGTCGTCCGCGCCTGGCTGGAAAACGACGGGCGCGTGCGTGCACGCGTCACTGCGGCCGACTTCTCACTGCCGGAACAGAGCGTCTCGAGCGCCGAGGGCATCGAAGAGATCATCGGGCTCGTCCGCAGCTGGCTCGAGCGCTTCGTCGGGCCCACCTACTCTCGCTAACCAGATGCACGGGCTCGTCGTCCTCGACGCCGAGCAGCGCGTGCTGCGCCCGGCGATCCTGTGGAACGACCAGCGCACCGCCGTCGAGTGCGCGGAGATCGAGGAACTGGTCGGCTGCGCGCGGCTCCTCGAGCTGACCGGAAATCGTGCGCTGAACGGTTTCACGGCGCCGAAGGTGCTCTGGCTGCGCCGCCATGAGCCCGAGCTGTACAGCCGGATCCGGCACGTGCTGCTGCCGAAGGACTATGTCCGGCTCCGCCTGACAGGGGAGCTCGCCGTCGACGTTGCGGATGCCTCGGGCACGCTCCTTTTCGACGTCCGCCGCGTGGCTGGTCGGCGGAGGTCTGCGCGGCGCTCGAGATCCCGCTCGAGTGGCTCCCGCCTGCCCACGAGTCGACCGAGGTCGCCGGAGCCGGCGACCAGGCAGCGGCGGCGCTCGGCGTCGGGATCGTGCGCCCAGGGCCGGTCTCGCTCGTCCTCGGCACCTCCGGTGTCGTCTTTTCTGCGCTCCCCGCCTACGAACACGACCCTGAGGGGCGCCTGCACGCGTTCTGCCATGCCGTCCCCGACACGTGGCACGCCATGGGCGTCATGCTGAGCTCGGCCGCCTGGCTCCGCGGCATCCTCGCCGCGATCCTCGTCGACCTCGAGGCAGAGGCTGCGCAGTGGCCACCCGGTAGTGAAGACCTGCTCTTCGCACCGTACCTCGGAGGCGAGCGGACGCCCCACCCGGATCCCGATGCGCGCGGCGCGTTCGTCGGTATCCCCGCCCGCCACGACCGCGGCGCCCTCTGGCGGGCCATGCTCGAGGGCGTCGCCTACGGGCTGCGCGACTCGCTCGAGCTGCTGCGCGAGCTCGGCGCCCGGCCCGAGAGCGGCCGCGTCTCCGGCGGGGGCGCGCGGAGCGAGCTCTGGCTCCGGATCCTCGCCTCGGTGCTCGGCCTGCCGCTCGAGACGACCGAGTCGGAGGAGGGATCGGCGTTCGGCGCCGCCCTCCTCGCTGGCGTTCGTGCCGGCGTCTTCTCGGACGCCGACGACGCAGTTGCTCGCTGCGTCCGCCCGCGGCGCCGGATCGAGCCGAGTGGGACTACGACGATGGCTACCGGCGCTTTCGCCGCCTCTATCCGACCCTCAGACCCCTGGAGGAGCCGTGACCGACCTGAGTGCAAGACCGCAGTGATCACGGGTGCGCGCGGGGATAGCACGGGAATTGAGCCTTCGAATTCGAGCAGGTGGGCGTCTCCGGTCACTACGTGGCGCGCGCGGACGCCGCCGCCACGATCAGATAGTCGTCTTTGGTGAGCG
>WNGD01003326.1_pt1 | contig 30378 bp, 28 predicted proteins | sample 5400671 | NCBI WGS metagenome assembly WNGD01 (sample SAMN13153369, study PRJNA577476) | soil metagenome | isolation source: 40 cm soil or saprolite under grassland replicate 2 | place: USA:California | collected 2016-06-15
GAAGCTTTTCGACGAAAGGAAACAGAGCCGAAAAGTCGTAGCTTTCGTCCGAATCTCCCATGATCACATACTTGCTGCGATGCAGAGTTTTTACGCGCTGGTCCCGCGCGGCCAGTTCCGCCATCACCGCCGCGGTGCCGTCAGTGCTTCCATCGTTAACGAGTATAATCTCGTGCACGCAGTCCTCGTATAGATCGAGAATGCCGTCCACCAAGGGCCGGATGTTCATCTCCTCGTTGTGGACACGGAATCACGAACGACACTGCTCCACGCAGTGATTCGTGCGCAAACAGCGGTTGCCCTGGCGCGTCCTTCCGCGGCGGCGGTTTCTGCGCGTGGAGAAGAATTGAACCCGCCATTGCGCGCAGGCCGGGGGCGTTCTCGAGCAAAATGGAGAGATTGCGCAGAAGCCAGATCAGCCTGCGTGTGAGGGGTGCAAAGACGAAGTCGTTATAGACGGCATAAATGCCGATGAAACCGGTCTCCAAAAGAAGCTCGTGGAGGTGGGCGTCGGCTGAGAAGATGCCGCGGATCCCGTTTACCCACGACACGCGAGAAAACCTGGCGCAGTTTGTGCACTGGATTCCACGGATTACTCTCGTAAAAAACCATCTCGCCTGCTGGCGCAAGAAGCGCGTGCACGATGGCGAGGAGCTGCGAAGCGTAGCTCCGGTCGAGAAGGTCCATTGCAACCACGCAGTCGAAGTGCCGACCGGCAAGCGAGCTGGGAAGGTCCGAGGTCGCCAAAAGGCTCTACTTCCGCGCGGATATCAGATGGAACTCGGGCGGGCTCCTGGAAAGTCACTGTGGTGATCCGGTTTTCTCCCCGGGAGACCTGCAGGAGCGCGTGCGTGAAGAGACCTTCGCCGCAGCCGAGCTCTAGAATTGTCTGGCCCGGCAGAAGATGCACCGTGTGTCGAAACGTCTGGGCACGCCATAGCAAACGATCGTCGGCAATCGGATCGCGCTTTCGCCAGTACTCGTCGCAATATCGTTCCCGGACAGCGACTGTCGAATAAAACAAAGCTTCTTGTTTCATGGGATAATTGAAGCACCTAAATCATGAGCCAGTGATGAGCCTCGCGTCATTACTTTTGCGCTGGTAGGTTGGACTGAATGTTGATTTCATCAAATTTCTGTTTAAAGCAACAAAACAAACGACGGTTTAATGAACTTTTTGGGGCAGATCGCTTTTGAAAAAGACTAGAAGAACTTCACCCAACGCCCAAGCTCGATCCAACTCTAAAGAAGTGGGCGCATCAGAGATGGGAAAGGCGAGATTGGTCCCAAGCCAACCCGGTGAGCTCCCACTCATCAGCGTTGTCATTCCGACGTTTAATCGTGCTGCCATGCTGGGCGCTACCCTAGAGAGCCTTGCTGCCCAGAGCATGCCGAAGAATCGGTATGAGGTGATTGTCGTCGATGATGGATCCAAAGATATGACGCCGGAGGTGTGTCGCGACTTTGCCTCGTGGATCGAGCTAAAGTATCTCCATATTGATAACTCGGGCACATCGGCCGCGAAGAACACCGGTATCCTGGCGTCCCGCGGCAAAATTTTGCTTTTTTGTGATGATGACGACATCGCCGATCGCCGCTTGCTCGAGGAACATTTAAAAGCCCACAAACAGCATCCGGCGGAGAACATAGCCGTCCTCGGCTACACGACATGGGCGCCGACGCTTTCAGTCACACCTTTGATGCGGTACGTCACAGATATTGGACGTTTTCTTTTCGCCTATGGTGATCTCAAGAACGGGCAAATGCTCGACTTTACCTATCTCTGGGCCGGACCCTGTTCGTGTAAACGATCGTTTCTCGCCAAACACGGAGTCTTTAATCGGCAGTTCCGGGCCCGCGAGGACATCGAATTAGGATACCGGCTTTCGAGGTTCGGGTTGCGCGTGCTCTTTCACCGCGCTGCTATAAGATATATGACAAGAGCGCTTACCTTCGACGAATTTTGCACCCGCTGTGAGCAGCACGGGGAGGCTCTTTTTCTGTTTAGCCGATTGCACGACGACCCGGTCGTGCAGCAATATTGCCAGCTGGCCGATCCGTTTATCGAAAACCGTGCTGTCGCCGTGGATCCGGAAGCCAGATGGCTGGAGGTCGCGGCCCTATTGCGGGAAAAAATCGACGAGGCCAGCCGCGTTGAGCGATTACTTGCGTGGGGGTTCGAGCCTCAAGCGAGTTTAGAAGACGACGCCGCTTCGAGCTCGTCGCAAGCCGAGGCCTATCGCCTGCAGATGCGCGAACTTTTCGCGTCGCTCCAAAATAGCTTACTCGAATCACAACAACGCGCGGCGAAGATTAGCGAATATCAGGCGGAGATAATAAATCTTAAAGACGCGATGCGGGAAATCTCCGACTCCCTGCGCCAGAGCAAAATCGAATCTGCCGCTCGTGCCTCAAACCTGGCGAAACAAACATTGCAAATTGCCAAGCTGGAGGAGCATCTCAAAGCCGAAAGAGCACAGTTCGAAGCACGGCTCAAAGCTGAAAGCGAGCAGTTGTCCGAATATAAGGTCGAAGTCGAGTCGCAAATTGCCAAACTGGAGCGCCATCTCAAAATTGAAACTGAGCAATTGTCCGAACGTAACGTCGAAGTCGAGCAACTGCGTGATCGTATTACGCAATTGTCCGAACGTAACGTCGAAGTCGAGCAATTGCGTGATCGTATTACGCAAATCAATCGTCTGCTTCACAGCAGGAGCGTAAGCTTAGCAGAATACGAGCGACACATCATCGACCTGACAGACCGGTTGCGGAAACAGCTTTGGGATACCCGGAGACTCTCGCGTTTGCTTGATGATGCTGAAAACGCCGCCGCGCGCTTGCGTTCGTCCCGCCGCTGGAAATTGGCAAATCCGGGAGCTGCAATCCAGGCCAAATTATTTCCCGGCAAGGTGTCGGTGGGTTATGGCCATCTCGAAAAAGTTGTGACTGCATATTCGCAATGGCGCGCTTCCCACCCCGAAATCACGAAGATCGAAGACGAAATCAAGAGGCTCCAGTTCCCGACCATCCCCAGAACGCCCGCGGCCGAGGCGGTAGCGGACGGTAAAGACGCCTATCTTATCCAACCGATTTCGGCAACTGCGAGGCCGCCAGGCGCTGCGGAGAAGGCTTTGCCTGTTACACCTCCCGTTCCATCAGTGCCCATTGAATCGATCCGGTTTCCGGCACACGAGAAGGCCGAGGTTTCGATCATTATTCCGGTATTCAACCAGTTTCAATTCACCCACGCGTGTCTTGCTTCGCTACAAACTGTCGAAGAACGGTCGCGCTTCGAAGTGATCGTGGTGGACGATTGCTCCACGGACGAGACGGCTGAGCTTGTTCCGCGGATGGATGGTGTTGTGTATCTGCGCAATGAGACGAACTCCGGTTTCATCGTTTCCCGCAACTGTGGGGCGGAGAAGGCGCGCGGCAAGTATCTCTTTTTCTTGAATAACGACACGATTGTTAAGCCAGGTTGGCTTACCGCGTTGCTTGATACCTTCGTTGAAGATCCGCAAGCGGGCATCGTCGGCTCGAAACTTGTTTATCCTGATGACCGTTTACAGGAAGCAGGCGGGATCATATGGCGAGATGCCTCGGGCTGGAACTACGGCAAGTTCGATGATCGCGAGAAACCCGAATACAATTATCTCCGAGAAGTCGATTATTGCTCGGGAGCGGCGCTAATGATTCGCAAATCGCTCTTCCAGAAGCTTGGAGGATTTGATGCAAAATACGAACCGGCATATTACGAGGACGCCGATTTATCGTTCAAAGTTCGGAAGGCCGGTTACAAGGTATTGTACCAGCCGCTCAGTGAGGTGATTCACTGCGAAGATGTTACCGGCGGCACTGGTCTATCAGCGGGCACAAAGAAGCACCGGGATATCAATCGATTGACTTTTGCGAACACATGGGCTGCTGAGCTGCTATCAAAACCGGCGAACGGCGATTTGGCGTCCTTAACTCAGCCGTCGCCGGGACGGAAAAACATTCTCGTCATCGATCATCATCTTCCCATGCCCGAGAAGGATGCGGGATCGCTCCGAATGTTTCATATCCTGAACATTCTTCACCGACTCGGCCATCGCGTAACATTTATTCCGGATAATCTCGCGGACATCCCGCCTTACGGTGATGAATTGCGGAAGCATGGGATTGAAGTTGTTTATCACCCTTATATCAAAAAAGTGCGCGATTATCTCATTGCGCACGGTTCGGAATTCGACGCCGTGGTGTTAAGCCGGTGCGATTTTGCTCGCAAGCACATCGCAGATGTTCGGCTGCATGCGCCGCAAAGCCGGATCATTTTCGACACTGTCGATCTACATTTCCTTCGCACCAATCGGGAGGCCGAGATCACCAGCGATCCCGAGATACGACAAAGGGCACGCGAGAAAGAGGAGCTGGAATATGATCTGATTGATCAGGCCGACGAGACCTGGGTGGTGAGCAGCGTCGAACAGAAGCTTCTCCGCGAAGCCAGACCGGATAAATCGATAGAAATCGTGCCGACGATTATCGATGTTCCAGGTTCAAACACGCCATTCTCACTGCGGCGGGCCTTTCTCTTTATCGGGGGCTTCCAACACACGCCAAACATTGATGCTGTTATTTTTTTCCTGGAGAGAATTTATCCGCTGGTAACGGAGCGCCTTGGCGACGCCAAATTCTACATCATCGGCGACAAGGCGCCGCCAGAGGTGGTTGCGCTCGCGACCGACAACGTAATTGTCACTGGATTACAGCAGGATGTCCGGCCCTTTTTTGAGAGTGTTAAATTATCCGTCGCACCGCTGCGATATGGGGCTGGGATAAAAGGCAAAATCAACCTAAGCATGGGTTTTGGTGTGCCGGTTGTCGCAACCTCGCTCGCCGTGGAAGGAATGGCGCTGATTGATCGCGAAGATATTCTTGTCGCTGACGAGCCGGAAGATTTTGCTCGGGCCCTGATCGAACTTTATGAGTCAGAGGAACTTTGGAACCGGCTCTCGAAGAATGGCATCAAAAAAACCAAGGCGGGTTATTCAGTCGAAGCAGCGCGGAAACGCTTGAGTCGCTTGTTTAGCGACAAGCACATCAAGGTGCCACAAGGACGAAAACCAAAAATGCTAACCGCCAAGATTGGGTCCACACAGGGCCTGTCTTAAAACTCCGGGACGAAATGACATCTCGAGTCAAACGAATAACCAAGCCGATTTTTATCGTAAGCTCAGGCCAATCAGGATCAACTATCCTCACTTGGTGCCTTGGCCAGCACCCGAATATTCTTCCACAGGAAGAATCAGATTGGCTGGGGCCCTTTGCGATCGACGCAGCTGGCGGCTATCAACCTGGGACTGCACGCGGAGAACGCGGTTAGCTCAGCGCATTTTTTCGTCCAGCGCGAAGATATCTGCGGGCTGCGCAAACTTTTTCCCCAAGCAGTCTTCGTTCACCTTGCTCGAGACGTTACAGACGTAGCGCGCTCATTATCTAATCTTATCTCATTCCCGATAAGCCACAGTCGGTTTCCGCGAAAGGTTCTGACCACATTGAACCCGGGCTTGTTGACGTCGCCTATCTGACATTGCATTTTGGGAACAACTTATCGCGGATTTCCACGTTAACTGGCTCTCGCAAGTGAAAGTGCGACGGAACCTGATCAGTGGGACCCGGCGAATGCTGGTCTACGGCGACATGGAACTGATCGAAAAAATTCGCATTTACGATCGCGGAATACAAGTCAAATCTCAGGAGGAAATTTACAAAGCACTAGTTGATTACCGGATGGGTGACGTGTCGTCACCAAAGCTCGATATGCGTGAAGCGCTTTCATTCGAATGCGAGCACTTTGTTGATTGCGTCCGCAACAAGAAAGTGCCACGGTCGGATGGCATGGCGGGGCTGGCGGTTCTCAGAATTCTGGAAGCGGCAAGCATTTCCCTGGCAAAATGACTGCGCTCGCGTTGCTCTTTTCCGCGGAGCCGAGTCTAATGCTCCTCCGTTACCACAGAAAGAAAGATTATTATAGCCACTCTGCGCCGAATTAACGAATGGCGATAGTTGCACTACTCAATTAATCCAATGGAAATACACCAAAACAGAACAGAGAATAAGACAATTGTCCCGGACGTCGATCTCCAAGGTCAATACCGCGGGATTCGTAGCGAAGTTTTGAAGGCATTGGAAGAAGTTTGCGAATCAGCGCGGTTTGTGCAGGGACCATGGACGTCAAAATTTGAGGAGCAATTTGCGGGTTACTGTGGCGTCAGCTACTGCGTCAGCTTGAACAGCGGAACGAGCGCACTCCATCTTGCGCTGCGCTGCCTCGATATTGGTCGAGGAGATGAGGTAGTCACTACTGCTATGAGTTTCATCGCGACCGCTTGGGCGATCACTTATGTAGGTGCAACCCCGGTTTTTGTTGATATCGACGCCGCACGTCGGACCATGTCTCCGGCTAAACTCGAAGCCGCCATTACTCCCCGGACAAAAGCCATAATTCCAGTGCATCTCTATGGTATGCCTGCGGAAATGGACAAGATCAGCGCCATCGCCGCTCAACATCGGATACCTGTCATCGAGGACGCCGCACAAGCGCACGGAGCACGGTATCGCGGCAAACGAGTTGGCCAATTCGGAAGAATCGCCTGCTTTAGCTTTTACCCCAGCAAGAACCTAGGTGCTTACGGCGAAGGCGGAGCTTTGACAACGAATGATCCCTTGATCGCACAGCGTGCCCGCTCGCTGCGTGATCACGCACAACGCGAACGATATTTCCACGATGAGATCGGGTATAACTACCGAATGGACAGCTTCCAGGGAGCAGTCCTCGCCATTAAGCTAAATCAGCTCGATAGTTGGAATGCGACCCGTGCTGGTCGCGCTGCGTGCTACACCAAATTGCTTAAGGATTCGTCGTACAAATTGCCCACGTATTTTTCCGATTGCGAATGTGTATGGCACTGTTATGTGATCGAATGTCAGGATCGCAACCGCGTCCGGCATTTTTTGCGGGAGGCTGGCATCGAAACCGGTCTCCACTACCCCGTTCCCATTCACCTGCAAAAAGCGTACGCATTCCTTGGTTATCGCCACGGCGATCTGCCGGTGACCGAAGCGTTTTGCGACCGGTGCCTGTCGCTCCCGATGTACGCGGAGTTGACCGATGAACAAATTTCCGCCGTCGTCTCAGCTTTGAGACAGGTAGCGGCCTGAGCGCTCACATCCACACCCCGTGGATTGCAATGGAGGCCCAACACGATCAAACGAACTACTGGAGATGGGTCGACGCTTCTGCTCGTCACAGCCGGTAGAGTGTTCTCGCGCTCGTTAACATCGGATGGGGAGGTCGTGTACACCGGTGATCGGATGTTCGTTTCTTTGCTTCGGATATATGATTCTGCTTTATGTTCGGATTACTGGATTATCAAGAATTACAAGCTAGGCTGGACGCGCGAATGTGCCTTTCGATTTCAATGCAAATTATTGCGCAACAGTTCCAGCGATTGGCGAACGAACCAAGCAATTGAACGATGAACTTGAGAGTTCGCCGCAGCAGCGCGAAACTTCGACCAGAGTCGCTGAAAAATTGGAAGCCGAATTTAATCAATAGGTTGAGTACTTTAGCGATTTGGGAAGAAAATACAGCGAGGCAGAACAGTTAATCGCTAAACTTCAGAGAGAATGCAAAGTGTTCAATGCTTCACCGGCAGGTGAAAAAGTTTGGAATGATGGAAGGACGTGTAACCAGACTGGTGCAAAAGAATGAACCCGTTTACCCAGCGCAGTATGTTGCTGGCTTTATTAGCTATCGAGGGCACGCCGCAATCGTGTGCGAAGCTTGACCGTTCGTGTAGGATGAATCGTCCCAGAAGAGAAAAACAAAACAGCTCGCGACTGCCTCGCGCTCATACGGAACGCGGACTATGCAACTGAAGTGCAAGATAGAATAAACAAACCAATCTTTATCGTGGGATCTCCGCGCTCGGGAACGAGCGTTCTCAGTTGGTGCCTTGGGCAGCACCCGAACATTCTCATGCAGGAAGAGTCCAGTTGGATCGGACCCTTTGCCGTTAACCTTGCCATCGGACATGAAATAGGCAGCGCGCGCGGAGAACATTCGCAATTGAGCGCGCTCGATATCCGGCGCGACGACTTCATGGCCCACTTCGGCGAGAGCATTAACGATTTAATCCTGAGCCATCGCCGGCAGTTCGAGATAAACGTTTATAGTACGGCCCTGCGGGATTCTTCACAAGTCCACGAGGGCTTCCAAATCGCGCGCTCGCAGTCCGACTCAAAGTCGCGTTGGGTGGATGGAACTCCCGAGGATTCCTTTTATATCTGCGGCCTGCGTAAACTCTTTCCCGGTGCACTGTTCATTCACATTGTCCGAGATGTCGACTCAGTGGTGCGGTCCCTCCTTAACTTCGATCGTCTTGTGCGAAGGTAGTCTGGTCGCTAACGAGCAACAGGCGTACGAGTACTAGGCTCCGAACAGTTAACGCGTGTCTAGAGGCTGAGAGAGCGTACGGGCGGCAGATCGTTCACCGGCTTCAATATTCCGATTTAATTAATAACCCTGAGTCGGCCTTGCGGTCGGTCCTAAAGTTCCTCGGCGAACCTTACGTCCCAGCTTGTTTGGAGCCGCTTCAGTTACGCATCAACAGCTCTAACGTCCCCGCCAGCTTCCATGCCTCTGATCCTCAAACCGATCCGAGCCTCGTCGAGCAGGCAATGCGACTTTCCACTGAGGTCGAAAAAACTCCGCAGCCGCCTGAAGCCTCGCCTGCCGCCTCCGATGAAATGGAGGCTGCGTTTAATGAACGGGTCCAATACGTGGCGACTTTGGCCAGCGAATATCGCAGAGCCCAGCGGATAATTACGACGTTGCAAAAGGAAAACGCTGAGCGCTCCGACCGAAAGGAATCTCGGATTCTTCGCTTGAAGGAGGAGGTCAAAACCAAAGATCTTGTCATTCTTGGCCTGCAAAAAAAGCTGAGCCGGAGACCTGTTGAGACTCTGAAACGCATTCTTACTGGAAAGTCATGGAGATGACGATCTGGCGCGTTTCCTGGTTGACCCCGCGACAGCCTTCGAGCGTCGGCGAATGTTTTGTGAGAAGCTCTGCGCAGAGGAGTCACGATCCGTAGCACGCCAGGACATTACTCTTGCGATCGCAAATGGTATTGCCTAGTTTTCAACTGTGAGTCAGAGAAAGGCGAAACCCAGCCACCCAAGGAGAAATAGCCCGTTACGAACAAGGCTCACTGAGGACCAGAGATGGGGCTCTTTCTACGCCCGTCCTGTCTGATCCTTATGCACTACTCATCCAGCCGTTCTGCTGGCAAATCGACAGTGGCGGGCGTGCGCGACTGCATCCGCTCTGTTTGGAGCTTATGACGCCCAAGCATCATGATCACCAGCCCGAGTAAGAGAAATTAGTGGCGGGCAATAATAACGAATAATACCACGGAAAACACAGCGAGTAACCTCCAAATACTGTCAGCACACTCGTACTCAAAGCCCGAAAGTTAGGCCGATCAATGTACTGCATGTGCATGAAGTAACGGATATTGGATCCTTCCGGGAGTGTATACTTGCGCCTCCAAAGGGAGATAACCGCTCGGCCGCAGGTTGTCGAAAGTAACCTGTAATGAGAGGACTGGATTCGGCGAGTGATAAAGCATGCCGAAACGAAGCACGAGGATCTCTAGCCCATTAGAATATTCGCTCTCGCAGTTGCCAACGCGTTGACTTGGTTTTCTGCGATTATTGAGAAGTTGCGAAGTTGCCAGTACTACACCATTCTTGGACGAAACTCAACAAGGTTGCAGAAAAATATCACCTGCGGGCCTGTCTACTCTCCGCCGTGAGTCGGCTTGTGTTGTGAAGAAATTACCCGAGTCTGGCGGTCCTACATGGAAAAGACAATTACAGAACCGCCTAAAGTATTGGTAGTCACGGCCGATGATTTCGGAATTCGGCCGGAAATCAACGCGGGCATTATCGAAGGACATAAAAACGGTATCATTACTTCCGCCGCCCTCCTCGTAAATGGGATCGCGACCAATGACGCCGTGCAGCTCATCGAAGAACATCCGAACCTTGACGTTGGTCTTCACTTGAGCATGGTTGAGGGTTATTCCCTGAGCGGAGGTAAAAGCCTCTTCGATCGCGAGGAATACTTCCCCGGCCGCCCCTGTTTGCATCGTCATTGGACATTTTTTTTGGCGGCTTTTATACGGGGACACATTTTGAAAGTGGAGCTTGAAAACGAAATGCGAGCTCAAATCGAGGCTTTCCTTAGGATAAGAAAATCGATCCCCTTTTTAAACTCGACGCAACATCTGCATCTTTTGCCGGGTATTCATGACATCATCCTTTCTCTGTGTGAGGAATACAAAATTCCGTGGATCCGAATGCCTCTACCCGGAGGGAAGATGAACCTCTCGATCCGAGGCGTGCAGCTGGAAATCTTAAAACGGTTTGGAAAGAAATTCGCCAGTCGAGCTCAGTGTTCCAAAATTGTTCTGAGTTTTCCAGACGCGTTTCTGGGATTCGAGGAAAGTGGTACTTTATCGGAAGAAAAGATTTTGGAGCTCATTGATCGAGTCAAGCCCGGAATTACCGAACTCATGACTCACCCGGGTCGTGAGAGCCCGTTTTTGAGAACAAGATTAAGCGGGTACAAGAATTTTTCGTGGGAGTCGGAGCTTCGAGCGTTGGTTTCTCCGGCCGTCATCCACAAAATCAAAGAAAGAAATATTCAACTCTGTGGGTTCAGCAAAGCGATGAAGCTGCAGTCGACTTGGAGAGGCTAAGTTATGAGAGCGATTATCTTGGCGGGCGGAAAAGGGACGCGGCTGGCCCCTTACACCACCGTGATTCCGAAACCTCTTGTGCCCATTGGGGGGAAGATGCCCATTCTCGAGGTTGTCATAAGACAGTTGAAGGCGAATGGCTTTGAGCACATAACTGTCACGGTCAATCATATGGCTCACCTGATCCGCGCTTTTTTTGGGGACGGTCTTCAGTGGGGGTTGAAAATTGATTATTCTCAGGAAGACAGACCGCTGGGGACAATTGGCCCTCTCACTTTGATTCGTGATCTGCCCGAAAACTTTCTTGTGATGAATGGTGATCTCATCTGTGACATGAATTTCAAAAGCTTTTTTGATTTTCACTGCGCGGGTTGCAATAACGTAACAGTGGCGGCTTGCCGCCGTCGGCAGAAGATCGATTTTGGAGTCTTGTCCTTCGACAGCAACAACCACCTCGTTTCTTTTTCGGAAAAGCCGGAGTACACATTTGATGTGAGCATGGGAATCTACTGTTTCAACAGAAGCATCGTTCAAGAGCTGAAGACCGGGGAGCCCTACGGCTTCGATAACTTGATGATCGAGCGGTTGAAAGCAAAGAAACAGACCAACATTTTTCCTTTTGATGGACTTTGGTACGACATCGGTCGTCCCAGCGACTATGATGACGTGAATTCACATTTCGAAAGAATCCGAGGCATTTTTGGGTTGGATCTGATGTCGTGAAAAAGGTAATCGTCACAGGCGCTCGAGGATTTCTTGGGAGCGCCCTTTCGAAAATATTAGCCCGGGACCCTTTTGTGAAACTCATCATGTCTTCAAGCGCTAGGGGATACTCGTCCAGTGCATTTTATAATTGTGACCTCTCACACCCGGCCGAGACCCAGAAGATGCTGCAGGAGATCAAGCCGGATGAGATCTATCACTGCGCAGGTTCCGTCGGCCGTGATTTTGGGCATCTTTTTCAATCCAATGTTGTGACCACGGCTCATCTTCTAGAGGCCGTTCGACTGCACACTCCTTCAGCTCGAGTTCTGCTCAACGGCAGTGCGGCGAGCTATGGGAACGTCGATCCAGCCCATAATCCGATTCCGGAATCTCTTCAGCCGCGACCTGTGACGCCCTATGGATTTTGCAAAGCCACTCAAACCGAACTTATGCGGTACTTTCACAGCAATCATGCTCTCCATGTGAAGGAAGCGCGGATCTTTAATCTATGCGGACCGGGCGCGCCCGAGCATCTTGTGAATGGCCGGGTTGAGATGCTAATTGAGCAGTATCTGAAAGGACAAGTAACTGAGATTAAAGTTGGTTTTTTGGGAGCGAAGAGGGACTATCTCGATGTGGAAACAGCTGCTGGTATGCTCCTGCGCATTATGGATTTCGGTCTGCCGGGTGAAATCTACAATGTGGGTTCTGGCAGAGCCAGAGTTGTTCGTGATCTTATTAAAGAAATGCTAAACCAAAAAGGCGTGCCATTGGAGGTGTTGAGAGAAGAAGGAGCTTCGAACACCCAACCTCTGGAGATATTTGCTGATCTCCAAAAATTCAACCAACTCGTCCAAGCCACTGGGAAGAAGTAATAAGGTGGAGAGGCAAAGCATTACGATCATCTGTCCGGTCTATAACGAAGAGACGGTGATCTTAGCCTTCTATCAAGAGCTAAAAAGAGTGCTCGATACTCTGAAGCAATCTTACGATTTCACGATTTTATTTGTCGCGGATAAAGGGACGGATCGAACCTGGGATATTCTTCGTGGCTTAGGAGCTAAGGATCCCTCCGTAAAAGCGCTGTTTCTGTCTTCACGCTTTGGCCATCAGGCGTCTCTTTTAGCGGGATTGGATTTCACGTCATCCACTGCCGCGATTATGATGGACTCGGATCTGCAGCATCCTCCATCTTTGATTCCGACACTTCTTCAGAAATATGAAGGTGGGGTCAACGTTGTGCACACCGTCAAGGTGGACAACACGAAAGCCCCCCTTCGCAATCGTTTCGTTTCTTACCTATTTTATCGATTTATGACAGTCATGGCTGAAACACCCATCATTCCACATGCCTCGGATTTTCGCCTCATTGACAAACGGGTGATCGAGATCTTCCGGACGGACTTGCGGGAAAGAAATATTTTTCTTCGTGGCCTCATGAGTTGGATTGGCTTTCGGCAGGAATTCGTTCCTTTCGAAGTCTCCAAACGATACTCAGGGAAGTCAAAGTATTCCTTTGCCAAGATGCTCTCGTTTGCGATTACCGGTGTAACTTCATTCAGTTCGCGACCCCTCCGGCTGGCAATTTACTTAGGCCTTATGACGTCGCTCCTGGGCTTAGTATTGCTGGTTTATACGTACGTAAGCTATTATACTGGTAAAGTGGTCGCTCCGGGTTGGGCTTCTATTCTCTCCGTTCTAACGTTCTTTAGCGGCGTGCAGCTTGTAGTTCTTGGCGTGCTTGGCGAATATGTCGGACGTGTTTTCTTTGAGGTGAAGAATCGACCGCACTATTTTGTCGAATATGGCGTGAACATAAGAACCCAGATTCAACGTGGAAACGAATAAAGGCTGGAACGATTACAACAAAGTTAATCAGCGCGATAAAAAAATGGCGCATGAGTGGATTTTAATGCTTAAAAACTGGTTGAGGTCGAACCTCTTTGCTAGGGGCTTGACGTCTATACTCGATTATGGCTGTGGCTACTTTGATCTTGGGATCGAACTGGTCCAGGAGGGACACTCAGTGGATGGCTTTGATCCCTTCGGTCCAGCGGTGGAGATCGCGCGCAGGCGTATTGAGGAGCTCGTTCCCGGAAAGGCTCAAATATATTCCTCGGTCAATGAGATTCCAAGTCGCCGATACGATGTGATCGTTCTTAGTAGCGTGGTTCAGTATATGACGGGTGAAAATGAGCTTGAGAAGTTTTTCTCGTTTGGCCGCGGACTTTTTCGGAACGAAGGCGGCTTCATTGTTATCAGTGATGTCATCCCACGAAATTATTCACCGGTCCTTGATGGGCTGGAATGTCTTTGCTTTGCGGCTCGACGCAGTCTCTTATGGCCCATGACCTTGCATCTTTACAGGACCTTTCAAAACAGTGCTCACAAGACTATTAAGCGCTATGATTTTGTCGAACTGAAGGAACTCGCGAAATCCTTCGATTATGAAGTGAGAAAATTGGATTGCAATTTAACACCTTCCAGGAGGCGCTACAGCGTTGTGTTCCAAATGAGGCAGTATGAATGAAACAGTACGAGTACCGAAGAAATTACGAACTCGAACAAAACTACTGGTGGTTTGTAGGTATTCGCAAAATCATCAAAGCTCTCTTGGATTTTTCGGGCGGAGTAAGTCGGGAGATGCGAGTTTTGGATGTCGGTTGTGGTACGGGGGCTTTGCTGAATGAGCTTCGTGAGAAGGCGGATTATGTGGTTGGTGTTGATATTTCCTCTGAAGCGCTCGATTTTTGTCGACTTCAGGGTCACGAAAACCTCGTGGAAGCGGACGGAGCTTCTTTGCCATTTAAAGATGAAGAATTCGACATCATTACAGCTATTGGGGTCATCGAACACATTAGCGACGACAAGCGCTTTCTATCAGAGCTACAGAGAGTTTTGAAAAAGCATGGGCGTCTTATTTTGCTGACATCCTCGTTCCCGTTCTTGTGGACTCAGGCCGACGTGGCTAACGAGCATAAGAGGCGATATTACTTGCGAGCCATTGAGAAGGAGATTCACAAGCACGGATTCTCAACACTTCGCTTCAGCCATTTTAACTTCGTTCTTTTTCCAGCATTGGCCGCGATTTTAATCGGACATCGGCTTATTAAAGGTTTAAGCTCGCCCAAGCCTGAACGCATTCTTCCAATGCCCCCGGCTGCCGTTAATCGACTGCTGACGCTTGTGCTGGTGCTAGAAGCTAATTTGATAAGATGGCTTCGGCTTCCCTGGGGCATTTCGATGATTGGAGTGTTCCAAAAGAAAGCGAAAACAATGTGAAGAAGATACTCATCACAGGATCCGAAGGTTTCATTGGTTCTCATCTTGTCGAAAGGCTTGTTGAAGACGGAGCTTTGGTCAAAGCTTTTGTCCTCTACAACTCATTTAATTCTTGGGGATGGCTTGATACGTTGCGGCCCGAAATCAAAAGAGAAATTGAGGTTGTCACAGGAGATATCCGTGATGTTGTGTCGGTTCGGAGCGCGATGAAAGATTGCGACCAAGTTTATCATTTGGCAGCGCTCGTAGGGATTCCTTACTCCTATCAATCGCCCGGGAGTTTTGTAGACACAAACGTCACAGGAACGCTAAATGTTCTTCAGGCAGCTCTTGATTGCGGGCTCAGCAAAGTTATTCACACATCAACGAGTGAAACTTACGGAACGGCTCAATACGTTCCCATTGACGAGAAACATTCGCTCCGTGGTCAATCGCCTTACGCTGCTTCAAAAATCGCTGCCGATCAGGTCGCTTATTCGTTTTATTGCTCGTTTGATTTGCCGGTCGCTATCGTCAGGCCCTTCAATACTTATGGACCGCGCCAATCGGCTCGAGCCATTATTTCCACCATCATTTCCCAGATTAGCTCGGGGAAAACGGAAATCTCGATCGGAGACACGCGGCCAACGCGGGATTTTTCTTATGTCTTGGATACGATCGAGGGCTTCTTGTCCGTTGCCAAGTCCCCAAAGGCAGTCGGGCAAACGATCAATCTGGGCAGCAATTTTGAAATCTCGATTGGTGACTTGGTTCAGCTCATTGCGGAAGTCATGAGGAGAGATGTGAAACTCGTGCAGGATTCTAGTCGCCTCCGCCCACAAAACTCGGAAGTGATGAGGTTATTGGCTGATAACAAAAAAGTCTTTGAACTCACAGGGTGGCAGCCGAAATTCGGAGGTCGCGAGGGTTTGGCCAGGGGGCTGAAGCTTACGGCCGATTGGCTGTCCGATCCTGAGAACCTAAAAGCCTACAAGCCGAATATTTACAATATCTAAATGGCTCGCGCGAACCATGCTCGGGATTCAGTAGGTCTGATACCGTTCGAGGTTGTATTTTGCTACGGCGTAAACCTTCCAATTGATCTCTTATTGCCAGCAATCTGAGATATGACTGTGCTATCCCACAGAGAATCGTCTCTTCCGATCGAACGCGTACTTTACCCAATGCGTAAGTTTAAAGTGACGGTTGAGAGGGTCGTGCAAATATGCGTCGGCATAGCTGCGTTTGTATTCTTTGGGGCTGTCAGAACGGTCTTGGGCTATGGGACTTATCTGTTCCTCCTGTTGTTTTTCGCTTACTCAACCGCCTATACCGTATCTTACGCCGCCGGTGTTTTCATTTCCTACTACCCAAAGTTTCGGGCACCATAACGCGATCATGACCGGTTCGGCGCCTGATTAAAGGATATCGAATATGATCACCGCAAGAAGGATGAATTGATCGCTATGTTCGAACAATTACTGGAAAATCCAAGATTATACATGCTTTTCCAGACGGCTGTGGGTGGACTTCGCAGCCGAAGAATTTGCATCGAGCAATATTTAAACACTCCCCAAGGCGTAAGAATCCTGGACATAGGTTGTGAGTCCGGCTTTGTTGCGGCCTTCGTGCCTCATTCGACTTAGGTGGGATAGGGTGTGGAATGGAAATATATTGAATATGCACAGCGACGGTATTCTTCGTTAGGCGTTTTTAATTATGGCGAATATAATCGGCAGGAACTCCAAAAAGACGAACCTTTCGATTTCATCACGATGAATGGTGTGCTGCATACCTCGACGAATGTCACCGTAGTGGCACTAATTTCTGTTACTCGGGCTGGTGATCATGATCTCGGCGTCATCGGAGAGTCATCTCTGGAGAATCTTTGACGAAGTTAATAAGTGACCTCAATCGGTCACGGATGAAATCTACTAGCCCATCGTTCAACCTAATCATCCTTCCAGATTGAAGATTTCGCTGGCAGAGCGGGTGGGAGAATGGGGCACACCATGGCGCGAGTTTGCTATGTTTGTATTCTTCGGGGTAGTCAGAACGGTCCTCGCCTACGGGATTTATTTGCTTCTGGTCTTGTTTATCGCTTACCCGGCAGCGTATACCGTATCTTACGCCTCTGGTGTTCATTTCCTACTATCTGAACGCGCGATTCGTCTTTAGAGAGAAGCTTCGTTTGTCGAAAGCTATGCAATATCCGATCGTCTATCTCGCGCAGTATTTAATTGGACTCGGGTCGTTATACCTGCTGATTGAAGTGGCTCACCTAAGCAAATTCTTTGCGCCAATTGTGATCGTCGTCATCACGGTGCCATGCACATATCTACTGAGCCGATACGTGATTAAAGGACGGTCCCGAAGGAGTCGCCGGCGTTAACCTGCCCGATCTCGGGTTCCCGAGATTACGGTGAGCACGGGGCCGACTAGCTTTGGTTACACCGATGCCGGCATCCACGCCGATGAAACTCCTGGGTGAATCCCACAGTAGGCAAACGCGCGAGAAACGGCCCAGAGCGAGCCGAGATGTGTCGGTGTCTTAACCGATCATCAATCATGATGAAGCGCACCGGCCTCGAGGTCGTGTTGCCAGAAGAAACAGGTGGTGGGCAATGATAACGAATAATACCACGGAAAAAACAGCGAGTAAGGCCCGCACTCTTTCCGGGTTTTGCGGATTCGGTATGATTTCGCCATCGGCGATAGAGTCCAACGTATGCAGCAATCATTACCACTGGGTGTTGGAGACACCCGAGTCCAATCTGGTGCGCGGTATGCACTGGTTTCAAAACACCTACACCCGGCGCTTTAACCAGTGACATCGTCTCTGGGGCCATGTCTTCGGGTCGCGCTACAAGACGGTGGTGGTGGAGAGCGATCGAGCGGCGGCGCGTGACTATCTGGGCGCGCGCGCCTGGATTACGTGCATCTCAATCCGGTTCGAGCGAGCCTGGTCGCGCCGGGAAAGGGCAAGGGGTTGCTGGGTTTTTTCTTTAGCAGTTTAGCCCAAGGCTACGCGGTGGCGGGGCGACAGCGTCGCCCGTGGATGGAAACCGAGGTTGGCTTCGAGCTGGCGGGGTTTGCTGGCACTGCGTCCGGGCGTAAGCGGTTAGTGGAAACTTTGGAGAGGCGTGCGAGCTAGGAAAAGGGGCGAACGCTCCGGCCGGCTAGAAAATGACGGCCAGACGTTGAACAGCACCTTGGCGCAGGGATGGTATTGGGGCAGTAAGAGTTTTTCGGGAGCGACTCTTGGGTTCGGTGGAAAAATCGCCTAAGATCAATGCGAACTGCAATTACCAAACCAGCCGGCTGGGGACAGATCACGCTAAGGTTAGCTTTCCAGGCAATTGATTTTTAATGGGAAGAGTGGGAACCCATGACGAAGTCTTGACTACTTTCAGCGGCCTCATTATGAAAGTGGTGACGCTGCAGTTGCTCCTCGAGTCCCCTCCGACAAGCGAAGACTTTACAGTTTGGCATAGACATTCTTTACTATTATACACGGTTCTCATAACGAATGAGTCTGCCTGAACAATCACTTCCGACCAGCGTCCAAAGAAAACACGTGGATGTGTTCGATCGTGATGCCGAGACAAATGAAGATTACCTCGGGAACCATATCTTTTCAATTACGACAGGGTCTGTTCCCTCTTTTTTGCTCTGAGCAGGAACGCGTACATGGATAATAGCCGCTCACTTCGGACGAGTCTGTTCCGGAGCAATTCGCTGACAGCCATGGCTGCCGGATTATTGAGCGTGCTATTAGTCTTCTTTAGGATGCGTCTATGGCGGCTTGATCTGGCTGTACCGGTTGTCTATTGGGGCGACGCTCTTTATAACAACGTTCTGGCAAAAGCTCTCACCGAAGGCACATGGAATTACCACATCCCGCGGCTCAGTGCCCCATTCGGAATGGACGCAGTTGACTTTCCGAATGCCCGCACGCTCGATTTTGCTGTCACAAAGATCCTAACGGCCATCGTTCACAATCCCTTTTTGTCGGCCAATCTCTATTGGCTGCTCACTATCGCCATGGCTGGCGTATTCGCCGCTCTTTTCTTCAGGTCACTCCAGATAAGCCATCTTGTCAGCGCCTCTTTCGCCACGCTCTTCGCAATTAGTCCCTTTGTTTTTTACCGGAATATCTCTCACCTTGAATTGCAGCAGTTTATTGTTCCAGCGGCTGCCTACCTGGCGATTGATTTGGCGCGCGGTGGCGTTTTCGGGATTAGCGAAAGCAATCCTCCTTTGGAAGGGCGAAGCACCCCGCGGCGAATTCTTCTAGAGTGTTTGGCCATCTGTGTAGCAATCGGTTTGACATACATTTACTGGGCGTTTTTCGCGTGCATCGTGATCGCTGTTGGCTGCCTGATCGGTTTGTTCCGCTTTGGAAAAAAGAAATTTGTTCTGGTCGCATTACTCTATATGACGGTGATCGGCGCCGCTTCAGTGGCCAACGAGAGTGGAAGTCTGCTCTACTGGTACAGGAATGGATTCAACAGAGCGCTCCAGTACAAGTTCCCGGCCGAGGCAGACATCTACGGCTTGCGGATCCGGCAGATGCTGACGCCGATTGATGGCCATCCATTGCCTCTAATGCGCAGTCTACGCGATAAGATTGTTGCCGCTGGATTCCCAAACGATGACAACGAATCCATATGCGCTGCTCTGGGAACGATCGGCGTAATTGGGTTTCTCATCCTATGCTGTGTCGCAGTGGGCAGACCACGGGGACGCATTTTAGGCGATACTCGACTAAGGCTACTCTCCGGCTTCGTCATCGCTCTCGTGTTAATAGCCGAGGTCGGCGGACTTGGCAGCTTATTCAACGTTTTCGTTGTTCACGAATTCCGGGCCTACAATCGCATTAGCCCTTTTATTGCCTTGTTTTCTCTGGCGGCAGTGGCGATTACCGTTGATGCTTTGCTTGCCGGGACGAAAAGGTATTCGTATTGGTTGCTTGGCGGTTGCCTCCTCATATTCGGAGCCTTTGACCAAATCCCGAGAGCCTGGTTCTCGAACCAGCCAAACGGCAGACGACTGTTCTACGAGGATCAGTTTTTCATTCGTCAGCTAGAGTCCCGCCTGCCGGCTGGTACGATGGTATTTCAGTTGCCGCACACCGATTTCACTCTTGATCCTGCCCCCGAGCGAATGCTCCTGTATGATCAAGCCAGAGCATACCTTCATTCGAAGACATTGCGATGGTCGTGGGGTGCTATGAAAGGCCGAAACCATGATTGGACCGCAGTGACCGCAGAGTTGCCACTGCACGAGTTCATCGAACGTATCATCTTCGCAGGGTTTGGAGGGGTATTGATTGATCGTTATGGCTATAAGGACTCAGAGGTTGAGCAGTCAGTGCTTAGCTATCTTGGCCCGGCTGCGAAATTTGATCTGGGAGGACGGTGGGTATTTTTTGACCTGCGAGCTTTCCAAGAGAAATTGGAAAGCTCTCTTTCAGGCGAAGAACGCGCAAGGCGCGAGGAACTGGCTAAACATCCGGTATACATTGAATGGCTTCCCAGTTTTTCCGTTTCGGAAAACTCCCCTGAGAACAGATTTCGGTGGTGCGGCCGAAATGGGACCATCCGATTTGTCAACGATTCCAGTGGAGGACGAGTGATTGATGTGACTGGCAAGCTACAGCAGTTCAGTCCCGGCTCATTTAACCTATTTGCCGAACGGGCCGGTCAGTTGCGTCAGTTTGTGCTGTCTGTCGATCCGGTGGAGTTTCACGATCGATTTGTGTTGCAACCGCACAGTTCTGGGGAAATCCGAATGAGGTTTGACGGTCCTCTACTAATTGTTCCCGGAGAAACCCGCGAGTTAGCTTTCCAAGCAATAGATTTTCAATGGGAAGCACAATAATCCGCCTGATTTACCCAGTGCGAGAGAGATGTGACCGAGCGGTGACGCCACAGATAGCCAATTCATGCCTGTGATTGACAGTTATCTCGCGATAAGTAGCCATGCTTTCCGCGGGACGGTTCTGAAACGCAAGAACTCCGCAGACGACAGGAGTAAAGGAACGAACCGGACCAAACCGTAAACCACCGTCGCCACGTGAAACACTCCGGGTGATCGATTCCGCCGGCTTGATTCCTCTTAAAACCGCGCAGGATGTGCTTTCCGATCCAACTGCGATATTCTGATGCAGAAAAAGAGCGGTTATGTCCCGGGCCATGAAGCGTATAAATTCCAAATCGCGCACACAATGGCTAGGAAAACGGCGTGCATTCTACAAAATCCATTTCAACCTCGCTCAGGTGAAGTCCATCAAGATTTCTTAGGAATTTTTCCATCTGCTCTTCATTGCGGGAGAGACGACCTTGATCAATTTTCCAAAAAAGTTTCAGAAACCACGAATCTTCCGGCCGGGGAATTAAAAAATCGACCACGATGAGAGAGCCTCTTTCGCTCAGCATATCACGCGCGGCATGCATCATGCCGCGCAGTGAGCTGTCTTCTACATGGTGGCAAACTCCGGCAAAAACAATGTAATCAAACCTTTCTCCTGATTCAGAAAAATCACGAAGGTATTGGCAAACAAATCGAAATTGCGGAACGCGATCATATTTTTTTGTGCACGGCGAATGGCAGTAGAATCAATATCAATGCCGGTATAGGAAATTTCGGCAAAGGATTGGAACGCATTGGCAATGTTACCCACGGAGCAACCGACTTCGAGCATGTCCTCTGGCTGTTGTCCCGAGCGATGCGCGAGGATAAAGTCCGGCATTACGAGCAACTCCAGGCCCGGTGGCGGGCTGGGTCATTATTACCTGTACGAGGATCATGCGCCTCCCGAAGCCCCTCTCCCGAAGCCGATGAACTTGGATGTCAAGAGCGAGCTCCGCTGGATGGACAAGCTTCCGCCGGATGACATACCGAAATTGTCATTCAGCGTAAGCGGCGTCCCGCAGGCGGTGGGTATTTCGAATTGTTTTGGCTCGATGTTGAAATAACTAACGCAACCTCCGAAGCTGTCTATCCCTGCCCTCCCTTTCCAGTGCGTCTCGCATATCATTGGATTAAAAAAAACACGGCGCATGATCGTATTTGACGGAGATCGCAGCGCCCTACAATGAGAAAGCGGGTGGGAATCCGCGAAATGGTTTTAACCATGGCCGCAATGCTAATCGGACAACTTCGTAGGGAGTTGCGTGTCAGCTTGACCACCCGTGTGCTCTCACGTTGCAAAATCGCACCGGCTTAACACCACGGCGTCGAATGTTTATCACCCTTATATCAAAAAAGTGCGCGATTATCTCCCAGAGGATGACTCCTAGTGTGGAAAGGATTCGTCGCCAGCCACCTTCCGAGCAAAAGTGATCGACTCCACGCGATGAATATCGGTATAGACTGGCGGATGAATCTCTTCTAGAGCAAGCAGCCTGCATCCGTTATGATCTTCCGCGTATTCCCGCGCGCCGGAAATATGGATCGCGATGATTCCGCCGACCTTCAGCATTGGAGACCAGCTTTCGTACGCCAGTCGTGCTCCCTGAGGAGAGTGATGTCCGTCCAAAAACAGTAGGTCAATCGGATGCCTCCAGCTCCTTGAGATTTCGTCCGCACGACCTTGGTGGACTTCCACCCAGTCCTCCAGATCAGCACATGAATATTTTCATCAAAGCATTGGCGGAGCGGTTTTCCCCCATTCGCGGCGAGTAGGTTATTGTAAATTGGAACAGAAAACGCGTCGCCCGAGCCGTCGAACGGATCGACACAATACAGCTTCCCCGAGCCACGAAGCTTCCGAGCTCCCGCGAGCAGAACGGAACTTGATCCCAGAAACGAACCGATCTCGACAACCACGCAATCGTCGGACAGCGATGAAACCACCGATGCCATCGCTTTAGCTTCTTTGCCTCGCAGCCAGCCAGGAATTTTCGCCGACGCTCGCAAGTACTTGGCAAGGGGTCCGCAACGCGTGAACTCGTCGATGGAAATTTCCTCCACCAAACATTCCTGCACCGGCACCCGAACCCTAGGTCCGACAAAGTCGTGATCTGAAAACCATGCAACGCCCTCGATCACCAAATCCCAATGCAAAATGTAATTCCCAGGTTCTGAGGGCGCACATATTTGTGCGATCAACCGCACGAATTCGTCAGGGCGCACCGTCCGTGGCAGAGGGGTGCGAAGTCCGTCCCGCTTGTAAACCTCCCCGCTCTCGCGGAGCCAGTGGTAGCTAACGTGGACTTCTGGAACTCCCAAGCCCTCTCCCGGCCACACGACCTCGCTCTGGTTGTGCAATTCCAACTCTACGGCATGCAACTGTTTTGCCCGCATCGCGGGCAGGGATTCGACGCAAGTGATAGTGGCGCGGAAAAGATCGGCGTCGTAATTGCATTCCTGCCTCGCGACTCGACGTATCTCAGCGGCACTGACGAAGGGAACGGCCACGGCGCGTGGCGCGCATCGCATTTCAGGGGCGCGGGCCTCGGCAGGTGGATCCCCCAACCGCTAAAGGTCGGGTGATGACTGAACTCACGTCCGGAAAATAATAATGCGAAAGGCTCCTTCGCAAAGATAAGCTCCGGATCCTTCGACTACATAGTCGCTGTGAATGACACCGGGTATTTTGACAATTGATCGAATGTTCCGAAACAATCGGACCTGCCAGTCCGGCCACCAAGGCGGCTCGGCAATCCAGCGTGATTCGTCGCTGCCGATCACCCACCGGCGAGGAAACCAGTAATGGGTCACTTCCCGATCAGTCATTAAACGCGGCAAGGCGCTAAGGAGCCCCTCACTGGGCAGCTCATCGTGATCAAGGCGGAAAATCCAGTCACCGGAGCACTGTTCGTTTAACCACGCGAGCGCGTTTTCGGATGTCCCTATCGGTTCAAGGCGGGAAATTTTGTCGGCGTAGCGACAACAGATCGCTTCGGTTGCGTCGGAACTCGAGGAATCGACTCCAATGACAATTTCGTCCGCAAATGTGCGCGCGACGCGCAGGAGCTTTTCGATGTAGGCGGCCGAGTTGACCGTCAGAACTCCGAAAGACAATTTTTGACCCTGCTGCTGTGGGATTACGGCAGGAAGATCCACGAGAATGCCCTCACGCCCAATGGTCGCTTCCCCGCGCGGCGAACCGACGTGCCAGGCGGCGGCCAAGCAATAGAAATCAAACACGCGGGCTCGATCATAGGGGGGGAATCTTTAGACCAAGCGATCGCGCCGGTCAAGCGCCGAAATATATCAATGACGCGCCTTATGGGGCTACTTTTGAACCCTTCGTATTGAGGTGAACCAAGGTAAGCTACATCCTCGCGGTCTGTTGAGATTCAAAAGACTTGACGTGTGCATGTTCGCAGGTGATTTACCAAGCTATGACAGCATTTAATATTTCGCGCATTTCAAAACGAATGTCGGTTGCCACCTTGAGGTACCCTGTTGCGGCAGGAGTGGCAGTAGTTTTCGCCGTCCTTTCCGCCTACGGCCAATCTGAGACGCCGGATAAATCAACGCCCTCCAGCGTCGATCTCGCATACGGAACCAAGGTGAGCTTCGGGGACGGCGGGAACTCAGAGCCGCTTAGGGTATCGGGTTGGAGTGGGACTGAGGAAGAATTCACCTGGACGGAAGGCACGTCAGCTGTTCTGACGATGCGAGTGTCGCCGACAACTGATCCCGTTGTGTTGAAGATGAAGCTGGCTGGTCTCACAAAGGACCCTGATTTCCCATTTCAGCCGGTCGAGGTTTATATCAACGATCAAAAGGTCGCTGACTGGCACGTGGCAGAAGCGCCAGCGGAGTTCAGCGCGGCGATTCCGCAAGAGATGACAAGGAGGGGCGGTCTCCTAGGAATTACGCTGAAAATCCCGAAGGCGGCCTCACCCAAGGCATCGGGGTTGGGCGATGACCCTCGAGTTTTGGGCGTCTCATGTTTTGATTTACAGCTAGTAAAGACGGGTTAGGTCCATTCGAAGGCGCTTGCGCGAGGTCTGACTGGCCGGTCATCAACCATTCCCGGGACTTCGGATCGCAAAACGCTTTCAGGGGCGGGGCGCGAAGGAGGTTCCTCGCACAAGGCAATTCCGGGACAGGATGTCGGTGGTGAGACTATGAGAAAAGAAAAAGACAGGTTCAACCCACGGGAATGGGACAAGATATACTTTGCGTTCATTGAAAGCAGGGTGGGCGTTTTTTCAAGAGGCGCGCACTAAGGGTTCTATAATCTCGTTGCAGATAAAGACGCGTCGATTCTTGACGTCGGCTGCGGAACCGGAAGAGACCTCATAGAGTGGTCGAGTCAGGGGTTCAGCCGCCTCTATGGCGTGGAACCTGATCCAGAATTGACCGGGCAGATACCGAAGGGCCTTCATGTGGCGACAGCACCGGCGCAGAAACTGCCCTTCGAAACGGGGATGTTTGACGTGGTCTTCGTCTACGGCGTGCTTCATCATATGCCTTACGGAGCTTAACTCCGTCAAGAATTGGGCAAGTTTTGATGGATCGCGCTTGCCGAGATAAATCAACAGCGTTGTTGTCGGCGGCATGAGCCTCTATTGTAGAGGCTCCACGTCGAGAGCGACGTTGCTTTGATTCATGTCGATCCGCACAATCTTTCGTCGCCTAAAGCGGCGCACCGAGCCGAGTGCGCCGTCCGATAACTTTAATGTCTTTCATAAGAAACTTGGTTCGTGTTAGGCGTGCTCCGCGATCGGCCCAAACTGCGCCGGCGTTTCCCGGATGCGACTTCGGTAGCCGGTGGTTACAGTGATTGGCTGCGAGGTCGAGGAGCGCGCAAACTTCGGCTCTCCTCGCGCGCCATCTCAAACATCGTCCCAGTTTTCGCACGGGAGCTTGGGGAACCGGTACGGGACTTCTATCAGCACAGTCCACAGTTGCAGGCACGATACCCGCTCGCTTTGCTGCCCGTGGGGCAGAAACGGTTTGTCAAATGGCTCCTCCGTCAAGGTCGCCAGCGACACTCGTTGAGCGACGAGCAGATTCTTTGGTTCTTGCATCAGACAGCCGAAGACATCGGGGCGGGTGTCGTGGAAACATATCTGATAAATCCGGATTGGCAGGAGCAGTTCCCGCTCGGCCTGGTCGGCTCCGGCCAGCACGAGTTTCTCCGCTGGTTACGTCACACGTATCCGAAATTTGCTCCTTTCCGACGTTTGAAGTCCCTGCCTAGGGTACTCTCAGCCGATGAAGAAGCCGCGCTCAGGCGGCGGATATCAACCGAGTCGGACGACAACTCTGCATTTGTCACTCACAATGACAAACAGCGCGGGGATCCCGCCCTTGGCGTCAATTTATTGAGTCACTTTTGCTTTTCTTCGGGATTGAGGCGAGCGGCACTGACCACGAAGGCTGCGCTCGAATTGGCTGGTGTACCGCTGTCGTGTCGTGACGTGCCCCCTGGCGTGGATAGTCAGCTCGAACCGCGTGGGAAGTGGCTTGGGCTCGAAGTGCATCCAATCACAATCCTCAATGTCTCCCTGGTCCCTCACTTTGAAGCCAGTTATCGCCGCAGCGGACTCGCCCGGCGCGCCAACGTATTTCGAATCGCCTATTTGTATTGGGAGCTGGAAAGGATGCCGGATGAGTCGTCGCCGCACGTGACACAACTGATCGACGAGCTTTGGGCACCGACACCATTCGTTGCTCAAGCAATGCGCGGGACGATGTCTCTTCCCGTTTACGACATGCTGCCTGGGGTTTTGCTGGGGAAAACCGTGCCGATCCCGCGCGAGACGGTCGGCATTCCCAAGGGTCATTTTGTTTTTTTATTCGCGTTCGATATGTGCAGCGATTTTGAGCGCAAGAATCCGCTTGCGCTTATCCGCGCGTTTCGCCGGGCGTTCTCGCGCGACGAACCTGTTATGCTCGTGATCAAATTGTGCCGGGGGCATATCGATCCCGCGAATCTCGAGCGGCTTCGCGCGGCGGCGCAGCAAAACAGGGTGCTGGTTATTGATCGACTCGTCTCGCGCGAGGAAACAAATGGTTTTACTGAGATGTGCGACTGCTTCGTCTCGCTGCATCGCGCAGAAGGCTTCGGTCTCGGTCTTGCCGAAGCGATGCTTATCGGTAAGCCGGTTATCGGCACAAACTACTCCGGCAACCTCGCGTTTATGAATCAAGAGAACAGTTTGCTGGTCGATTTCGAATTGGTTGAGATTGCAGAGAGCGGTTCCGTTTACAAAAAAGGGTTCCACTGGGCGCAGCCGTCGGAAGCCCACGCTGCGGAATTGATGCGTTCTGTTTTCGAGAACCGGCATGAAGCTGTGGCGCGCGCGGAGCGAGCCAAAAACGAAATCGCGGAACAGCTTTCACTGAAGACGGCGGCGCAGCGCATAAAGCGGCGATTAAGAGAAATCAGAAATGGTCATGCAGCGGGGACACACTGAAGGAGCAGTGTGCTGGGGAGTCGTCGTGGAATCAAACACGCGCGGGAACAGATGTTGTCGGGCTCGGGGTTCGGTTCTATACACGGATGTTAAATTCGCCGTGGGTGTCGGCGTCGGAGTCGGGGTCGAAGACAGGTAGCCGCTCGAGCCGGAGTAATGCGAAGCGTGAGAGGCGTCCGAACTGTGGGAGACATGACCGGCGACGCGGGCTTCAGGGATCACTTTCACCGCTGAAGGCTTTAAAATTAAGGGTGCCGCCGGATCTGCGTCCGAGAGAATTTCGAGGTGCTACTCTCAGCCAAGTCACCTATGCTCGCGGGTGCGCGGACGTTTTACCGCAGCGGCAGGAACAATGCCTGGACGAAAGACGACTTTTGGATGAAGATCGTTAGCGCCGTGCAAATGCCAGACTTCAGCCGCTTCGGATACGAGGCCATGTTTGCTCGTGCAGCCACGGGACATCAGGCGAAGGAGAGCGGGGATCTTCGGGAGCATTACGATAGGCATTACTACACTGCCGATTGTGGAGGATTCGACGACTTCAACCGCTTCAGGGGCAAAGTGACGAGAGACCCGCGATTGACTACTCTCCTGGATATCTCCAGCCTCAGGCACGCGAAGCGGGTGTTGGATCTTGGATGCGGCCGGGGTGAACTCACCTACGAATTCGCCAAAGCGGGCTGCGAAGTCACTGCCGTGGACTACTCGGAGAGCTCCATTGAGTTAGCGCGGAGTTGTTTCGACGGCGAAGAGAGCCTTTTGCCTAAGGTGAAGTTTCTGCTAGCGGATGTCTGTTCCGCGCCTATTCATGGCCAGTATGATCTGGCCGTGGCCGCGGATTTGATCGAGCATCTGGCCCCAGCGGAGTTGGACACGCTCTTCGCACGGGTCAGCCGTTACCTCCGCGACGCCGGAGTTTTCGTTGTCCACACGTTCCCAAATCTCTGGTTCTACAAGCACGATTATCCGCGGCGGCGGCGGGAGGCCGCGGCGCGGGGCGAGGCGCTGCCCACCGAGCCGCGTTCGCACTACGAGCGATTGATGCACATTAATGAGCAATCCCCCGCGGTGCTCAGCAAACAGCTCCGCCGTGCTTTCAAGCACGTGCTGGTGTGGCTTGGGGGACCGTCCGTTCCGGGGGGGAGCCTGCTTCAGAAGTGCGGCGTGCAGAAGCTCTGCGCCTTTCCTGACATCTACGCGGTTGCATCCAAGTCACCGCTGGATGTCGAAGCGATAAGATCGCTTTTCCAAACGGCGAGACTGCCCGAATCGGCCATCCGCAGTGTCACATTGGAGGCGAGGTCGGCGCTCCCCGTGATGAGGCGCGGGCAAACGGCGTCGCTGGAAGTCGCTTTGAGCAACACAGGGGACGTTCGCCTCAGCAGCTATCCCCCGCATCCCGTTCAGTTGTCCTATCACTGGCACGCGAAGCCGGGCGGAGAGATTGCGGTGAAAGAAGGGCTGCGCACCCGGCTTTCTCCCTCACTCGATGCTCACTCTTCGCGAAGCTATGCCATGGACATCCAGGCGCCGGAGGTGCCCGGCCACTATCTCCTTTCCTGCTGCCTGGTGCAGGAGTTTGTCCGCTGGCATGATGACCCACAGGTTGACCAAGTGGTGAACATTCGTGTGATGGTGGAATGATCCCAGCAGTCTCACGCCGCAAACTCGGCCTGATCTTAATAATCGTGCTGATCCTGATTTTGGCCCGGATAATTTAGGTCCTGAAAAATTGAAAAAGTGAAGGGTTAAGTTGTTTTTTTGGGATTTAACCTTAACGATTTAACTTTGCGCTGGGAGCTAAGCCAGGCCAAGCAAGCGCGACAATGCCAAAGACAATTCCACAGATGCCCCTTATCACCGGAATCTACCAATAACGCTTTAAAGCTTCGATCATAATTTCTTCTTTCGAAATTTGGATTGTACGGAGGCAACGTCCCTTGATTTACCGCTCTGCTTTGGGCAGGTCTGCTTCCAGCTTAAGGCCACGCCACAATTTCGGAAAAGCCTAAAAATCACCAACTCACGCATTTTCGAATGACCGCGACCGACTTGTGCGTCCTAGGCCTTTTCATTGAGTCGCTCGTCGAGATAACCTTAAAAGCAAGGCACGCTTGCTTTGCGCAAGATGTTGTTGATCCACGCTTCCCGCTCGAAAGATTGCAGGCGCAAATCCCAAACACAGACCGACGAATCGGAGCTTTTCGCCGCAGCCAGATCAGCCGGAGCCCGGTCTGCGGCGGCTAAATCATTTCCAGCCAGGAATAGGCGACGTCAGCGTCGCTCGATTCCAACATGTTCACCATTTCCGCGAGATGGGTCGGATACCAGAGATCGTCGTGCCCGAGATAGGCTATGAATTCACCGCGTGCCATCGCGAAGCCGGCGTTGTTCGCAGCCGACTGGTGTCCCGTGTTTTCAGGAAGATTATGCCAGCGCAAACGCGGATCGTTAAACGATGTGACGACCTCCGCGGAACTATCGGTGCAGCCGTCGCCGACAACGAGCATCTCGAAATCAGTGGGCGTTTGCCCCAGCACCGACTCGATCGCGTAGCGCAGGACGCTGCTCCAATTATAGGTCGCAGTGATGACGCTGACGTGGGGCGGCTGCGTCATTTAATTGCCAACCGAGCTTTTGCTCGAAGCGATACGGGATTCGATCGTTTTCCAGCGGCAGCCGATAAACGTCCGGATCGTCGTGTTGATACGGTCGGGTGGGCATGCTGACGAAGAGCGCATCCCGCTCCGATAAATCTCGTTGATCATCTGATAGGTCGGCGATTTCGGCCGATCGTCATAAAGCACGACCTTGACCGAACCCTAGATGATTAAGATACGATCATCGTGCAGACGATGCCGGTGCCATCCTTTGATTTTCCCGGGGCGAATGGTGAATTGATAAACCTAAAGGATTGGCGCGTCGTGCAGCGCCCAAACCGGATTGAGGATCTCACACAATGTGCCGCGCTCGTCATGGAGTGTCGTAGCAGGCCGGATCTTAACTCCATCGATCAATTTCAAAATCGGCTCGCCGTCGCTCGTCGTCGTCTGAATGTCCTTCTTTGGTTCCGTAGTCATACTGGCCCAGCCTGGATAATATTGCCGAGGAAAAGTTCTTCTCAATCGTGGGTTACCATTCTGCTTGCCGACCGACTTGACCGAGGTTTAAGTGCCTGCTCGCAAATCATTGAACGCATCACCGAGATGGTTGAC
>WNGD01001897.1_pt1 | contig 30335 bp, 35 predicted proteins | sample 5400671 | NCBI WGS metagenome assembly WNGD01 (sample SAMN13153369, study PRJNA577476) | soil metagenome | isolation source: 40 cm soil or saprolite under grassland replicate 2 | place: USA:California | collected 2016-06-15
GGCCTGGGGTTCTGGTTCCAGGTCTGGATCCAGGCGCGGACGTCTTTCTCCAGGGCCTGGACGCTTTTGTGGACCCCGCGGCGGATCAGCTGATCGGTCAGGTACCCGAACCACCGTTCCACCTGGTTGATCCAGGAGGAGCCGGTGGGCGTGAAATGCAGGCGGAACCGGGGGTGGCGGGCGAGCCAGTCGTTTATCGCCGGGGTCTTGTGGGTGGCGAGGTTGTCGCAGATCAGGTGCACGCCCAGGCCGGCCGGCACGGCCTTGTCGATCGCCACGAGGAACTTCTTGAACTCCACCGCGCGGTGCTGGCGGTGCAGTTCGGAGATCACGGCGCCGTCGGCGATGTTGAACGCGGCGAACAGGCTGGTCACCCCGTGCCGGGCGTAATCGTGGGAGCGCCGCTCGGGCATGCCCGGCATCATCGGCAGCACCGGCTGGGACCGGTCCAGGGCCTGCATCTGCGACTTCTCGTCCACGCACAGCACGACCGCCTTCTCCGGCGGATTGTGGTACAGCCCGACGACATCGACGACCTTCTCGATGAACAGCGGGTCTGTGGACAGCTTGAACCCGTCGGTCAGATGCGGCTTGAGATCGAACTTGCGCCAGATCCGGCCGATCGTCGAGCGCGACAGGCCGCTGCGGCGGGCCATCGAGGCCCGCGACCAGTGCGTGGCGTCCTTGGGAGTCTGCTCCAGCGTCGCGGCCACGACGTCCTCGACCTTGTCCAGCAGGATCGACGGGGGCCGGCCCGGCCGCGGCTCATCGACCAGCCCGTCCAGGCGGTTCGCGATGAACCTGCGCCGCCACCGGGTCACCGTGCCCGGCGTGATCCGCAGCTCGGCGGCCACCTGCTTGTTCGGCGCGCCCTGCGCGCAGGCCAGCACGATCTTCGACCGCAGCGCCAGGGCCTGCGAGGTCTTCGCCCGCCGCGACCAGCGCGTCAGCTGGTCCCGCTCGGCATCAGCCAGCACCAGCCCCGCTTTCGGCCGCCCCGGCCGCGCACCATCGGCCAGGCCATCCAGCCGTGCCCCGGCGAACCGCTTGCGCCACTTGCCCACGGTCATCGGCGTCACGCCCAGCTCGGCCGCCACCCGCTCGGACACCGCCCCCGGCTCGGCGCAGGCCAGCACGATCCGGGCCCGCACCGCCAGCCTCGGCGACGTCCCACGCGACCAGCGGGCAAGCTGGTCACGCTCGTCATCGGCAAGCACGAACCCGGCAGCGGCACGTCCAGTACGCGACATACGGAAAGTCTACTAACTTAGAGCGCAAATTTCAGGCGCATGACACTAGTGTTCTGAGTTGTTAATTCGCCCAAAAAGTTGGTCAAGGCTTGCCCATGGTCAGCGGGGCGTGCCCGCCGACGCGCGGATATCCGGGCAGGGTGGGTGACATGGCGAGAACGGGGCGGCCGAAGGCCGAGCTGACCTTGACGGATCAGGAGCGAGAGACCCTGCAGCGGTGGGCCCGGCGGCCGAAGAGCGCCCAGCAGCTGGCGCTGCGCTCGAAGATCGTGCTGGCGTGCGCCGAGGGCGGGGACAACAAGACCGTGGCCGCCCGGCTTGGGGTGCATCAGGTGACGGTGGGCAAGTGGCGGTCGCGGTTCATCCAGCGGCGGCTGGAAGGGGTGGCCGATGAGGACCGGCCGGGGCGCCCGCGGACGGTCACGGACGAGAAGGTGGAGGAGGTGATCGTCAGGACGCTGGAGGAGGCGCCGCCGACGGGGGACAGTCACTGGTCTACCCGGTCGATGGCGCGGGCGGCCGGGATGAGCCAGACCGCGGTGTCGCGGATCTGGCGGGCGTTCGAGCTTAAGCCGCACCGCGAGCAGACCTGGAAGCTGTCGTCAGACCCGCAGTTCATCGAGAAGGTGCGGGACGTGGTGGGCCTGCACCTGAACCCGCCCGAGCACGCGCTGGTGCTGTGCGCAGACGAAAAGTCCCAGATTCAGGCGCTGAACCGCACCACCCCGGCCCGGCGTAGCCACGACTACGTCCGCAACGGCGCCACCAGCCTGTTCGCCGCCCTCGACATGGCGACCGGGAAGATCATCTCGCCGGTGCGCCGCCGCCACCGCCACCAGGAGTTCCTGCGCTTCCTCAAAAAGATCGACGCCGAGGTGCCGGCCGGCCTGGACGTGCACCTGATCTGCGGCAACTACGGCACCCACAAGACCCCGGAAATCAAGAAGTGGCTGCTCCGCCACCCCCGGTTCGAGCTGCACTTCACCCCGGCCAGCTCGTCCTGGCTCAACCTCGCCGAACGGTGGTTCGCCGAGCTGACCAACCGCAAGCTGCGCCGCTCCGCCCACACCAGCGTCCGGGAACTCGAAGCCGGCATCCAGGCCTGGATCGAGAAGTGGAACGACAACCCAAAGCCGTTCGTGTGGACCAAGACCGCCGACGAGATCCTGGAAACATCGCCGGATATCTTCAGCTGATTAACGACTCAGGACACTAGGGAGGCCCGGCGCGAGGGTTGCGTCTAATCGGCTATGCGGAAATCCGCGTTTAAGCGTGGTGAAGGCCAGGCCGCGGCCACGCAGGGCCGGGAGCGCTGCCTGCACGGCGGTGATCGTGGCGGACCGGTCGCCGCCCCCGTCATGACACAGCACGATATCGCCCGGGCGGCTGCGCAACATCGCGTCGAAGATGTGCCGCGCGGGAGGTGCGTGCCAATCCTTCACGTCGATGCTCCAGTCCACTGGCTGCAAACCGGCTTCGTCCGCAAGCCGCAACACAGTGCGGGACCAGTTGCCGGCCGGAGCTCTGAACAGCCGGGGTGCCTGGCCGGTCGCACGGATGACGGCATCCTGTGCGTGCTGAATCTCCTCGCGGATGCGGTTCGGCGGCAATCCGGCGAAGGACCGGGGATGGCGCATGGTGTGATTGCCGAGAGCGTGCCCGGCGAGCACGATGCGTTGAGCGATCTCAGGATATTGCCGGACTCGCTCGCCAACCACGAAGAATGTCGCGCACGCCTGATGGCGCCGCAGTACTTCGAGCAGCGGCGGTGTCCATTGTGGGTCGGGGCCGTCGTCGAATGTCAGTGCCACGAAGTAGCCTGGCGTGCCCGCGGGCGGGGTTTCGGACAGGTGAAAGAGCGGTCGTGGCTGACGCCCCGGCTGTGACCGCCGCGGCGTCCGGGCCGCGAACAACCGGGACTGTAGGTGCTCTGTGCGGCGCACCGACGACCAGATCGTGTCAGCGGTCCAACCGGACCATGCTTGCCGCATTGCCTGGCTCCTCGTGCGCTCGTGTTCCAGTCGTGGCAGGCCTCCCACCGGCCCGCTGTGTGCTGAGGAGGAGCACCATCCCGCCGCCCACCACCTCAGCGACGGTGCAGCAGACCCGGCTGGCTAGCACCGCTGCCGCTGCCTGCCGCCACGTCATGACCGTGGACAGGGCTCCCATGAGTACGAGTTCCCGCGCGCCGAGGCCGTCCGGAGCTACCAGGACCAGCGCTCCGGCGACGGTGGCGAGTGCGAATCCGCCCAGGCATACCAGCATGGCGCGCGGCGAGAACACTCCGAGCACCCGGGCGATCAGCCAGACGTGAATCCCGGAGACCAACCACGAGCACAGCTCAAGCAAGATCGCGCGCCGCAAGTGGTCGGGCCTGATCCGCAGGGCGGGCATCGGCCGGTGGGCGGCCCGCGCAGCTAGAGCCGTCAGCCGCATGATCAGCGCGGGCCGCCATAGCAGCAGCAGCACGGCGGTTAGCGCGGGGGCAACCCACACGACGGCTCCGGCAAGGACGGTGGGAGCAGCCAGCAGGCCGACCATGGTCGCGGTGACAAGGGCTATGACCGAGCTGAGGACGTAGGTGCCTATCATCCTGGCGGCTGGCACACCTGCGCCGAGCCCGAACTGCACGCTAGCAATGGCGCTCCAAGTAAGTCCCGGAATGTATTTGCTCAGCATGGCAGCGCTGAAGATCCTAAGGGCGCTCCGCGCGCGCAGCGGATAGCCAAGACATGCGGACACTTTCCGCCAGGCGTGCGCGCTCAGATAGAGTCCGCCCGCCTCAACTGCCAGCGCCATACCGAGCCACAACGGCGCGCCCGGTCTGGCGACAAGCCGAAGCAGTTCCGCGGCGTGGGCGTGCAGCGCCTGCCATAGCCCGAAGCCGGCGCCGGCGAGCAGAAGCAGTCCGAGCAGAAGCTGTATGAGACGGCTGGCGCTGCGGCCGGTCCGGGCAGGGCTCACTGCTCCTCCCCGGCGAGCCCGGTCCGTGACGGCCCGAAGTCTTTGTCCAGCAGACACCGCAGCAGGCCGACTGCGGCACCAAGCCCGATCGCCGCATTCACCAGGAGGTGAATGACGGTGAAGTAGCCGAGGAAGCGAAGGCCGCGGCGTCCGATTACGAAGCGAGCCAGCCCCGGGTCGGAGACTGCGAATATCGCTGCGCACACCGCGGGCGCCAAGGCGAGCGCTGGAGTCCACAGGAAGAGCGGTGCTGTGCCCAGGGTCAACAGCGCGCTGACCACACCAAGCCCGCTGTTGGCCCGCAGCGCCCCAGGGCGGCTGCGGTGAGCGGCGGCGAAGGGGATGAGAAGCTGTGCCCGGCGAAATTGCTCGCGAAGCATCCGCCAGAGCACCGACTCCTCGTCGTGATAGGCGATGATCCGGTCGGTGAGGAGAATTTCGCAGCATTCGGACAGCCGGTTGCTGTATTCGACATCCTCGGAGTCGCGGAGGTTCTCGTCGAAGGGGCCGACCGCATCAAACACCGACCGCCGGATGGCCGCCGCGGCGAAGTACGCGGTCGGCGTCAGCCCAACCGCGCGTTTGCGCCAATGATAGGCGTGCAGCGTCCGGTACCATTCCACCGGCCCGTCATCAATTAATGGCGCGGGGGAAATTATTCCGTGAACGCAGCCGAGCGCTGGGTTGTCCGCGAGCAGGCCGAGCGCTGTTTCTATAGCGTCGCGCGCGAGCGCCTCATCGGAGTCAACAAAGAACAGCACGTCACCGGCGCTGGCCGCGGCTCCGGCGTTGCGGGCCGCCGAAACACCCCTGTTGCTTGCGGATCGAAGTACCCGGCATGGAAAGCGGGCCGCGATTTCGAGTGACGCATCTGTGCTCGCATCATCGGAGACGATCACCTCATATGGCTGGACGGTCTGCTCGAATATGGATTCCAGACACAGGCCCAAGGTCCTTGAGTAATTGAAATTGGGGATGACGACCGATACACGCGGTGTGACCATCGGATAGCCTTCACCGGACGGGCTGGTAAAGGGGATCAGGTATCTCCAGGTCGTAGAGCCGACGGAATCGCGGCGAGCACAGCCAGTTCACGAGGCCCGCGGCGACACTGGCTGTCACCGTCAGGTTGAAGATGAACTGGACACCGACGAAAACCGGCAGGAACCGGATGCCGCGGCGTGCCCAGACGGAGCGGTACATGCCGAAGTCACACAGCAGTGTCACGGCAAGCAGCGAGGTGGGTATGAGCCATGCCACCGGGCCGAGCGCCGCCGGGACGGCGATGGCCGCCACTGTCAGCGCGGACAGAACACTCGCCCAGGCCCGTGAAGGTGTTTCGAAGCCCCTGGCGAACTTCCGCCGCCTGGCGTAGAGGGGAATCCGCAGCCGTCCCCGGGTAAATATCTTGTGTATCAGCGGAATGAGCCTGTGGTCATCGTCGTGGAAGCCGCGAACGTCCGGCGTGAGCAAGATTTCATAATGACGTGACAGCCGCTGTCCATAGTCAACCTCCTCGGTATGCCGCAGCCTGGAGTTGAACGGCCCGATTTCTTTGAACACCTCCGCGCGCATGGCGCACATGGCGCTGAAAAGCCAGCTCACGGTGCCCTGGGAACTCAGCCGCCAGTACTGCGCCTGCAGGCAGCGGCACTCCTCGATGATGCTGTCGCGGATCAGTGGCCTGGCCTCGTAGATGCCGCAAACGGCGCCTGCGGCCGGGTTCGCCATCAGGATTTCCACTGCCCGCCGTAGCGCACCGGAACTGAGCGCGACGTCGGAGTCAAGGAAGAAGAGGATATCGCCGCTGGCATGTGCCGCGCCCAGATTGCGGGCGGTGGCAACACCACTATTGCGGCCCGTGCTCAGCACGGTGGCTCCGTTCTCCCGCGCGCGGGAGACGGAGTCATCGGTGCTGCAGTCGTCGACCACGATGATCTCGACGCCCGGGTAGGCCTGCGCCTGAACCGAACGGATGCACAGGCCGAGGGAGCGGGCATAATTGAAGTTTGGAATTATTACCGATACGGAAGGAAGTTCAGCCATTGGCGAATCGCTCCAGACTATTATCCGAGTGGTGTCGCGAAAATGCGGGTACAGATGACTATCACCAGCCAAAGGACCGCGCAGACAATGAGGGGCAGGTCGCCGAACAGCGTGCGTACGGGGTCACCACCGTCTTGTTTTACAACCAGCAGTTGGAGGTAGCGAAAGAGGGCGAAAAGGGCACAGGGTGCGGTCAGCGCCATCAGTGCTGCCGGAGCATGCGCCGCCAGCGTCGCAGAGCGCAGCAGGAGCAGGTAGGCGACAACGCTGAGCGTGCCGCTGATTAAGATCAAATAGTCGATGAGCTGCACGGAATATCCGCTAAGGACGGGCCTGTGCAGCTGCGATCCCTCCGTCAGCTCACGGCGGCGTTTCCCGAGCACGAACATCAGGCAGACGGTGAGGACGGCGAGCATGAGCGACGGCGAGGGCCGGATGCCTAGAGCGATGTAGCCGAGTTCGGCTCGCAGCACGAATCCTAGGGCGACCACGAAGGCGTCCACGAGCGGGACGTGCTTGAGCCGGATGCTGTAGGCGAGATTGAGCAGCAGATATATGTAGACGGGCCATGCTAGGAAGGGATGAACAAGCGCGAGCCCAGCGGTCAGGACGGCCATGGCGAGCGCAAAAATACAGGCGACGCGGAGACTCAGCTGTCCCGACGCGATCGGCCGTTCCCTTTTGCGTAGATGCCTGCGGTCATTGTCCCTGTCACGGATGTCATTGAGCGTGTAGACGGTGATCGAGGCGAACGTGAAGAGCGCGACGGACCACGCCAGGCGAGCCGCCACGGTCGCCTGCCAGTGCGCCAGCGAGACCAGTGGAAGCAGGATCACCGCCGGGTTCTTCACCCACTGCCGTGGGCGGGCGGTCGCGAGCAGCCCCCCGAATGGGATGCGTCCCCGTGAAGTGGTCGATCGCCTCGGCGGGCTGGCGGGTGCAGCGGGGGCGGAGGTCTGGATGGTGGACATGGTGTCTCCTGCTCAGAGATGTCCGACGTCGGCCGAGCGGCAAGAATGAGGGTGTTCGAGCCCATCAGAAGACCGCCTTGGCCAAAGCAAGTGCGCCCTGACGCCACGGGTCGCGGCTGGTCCGCCCCGCTGCGCCGGTGCGGGATGCCGCTGGCTGCGCTCGCCACCAGCGGTAGCTCCGCAGGATGGCTTCCCGGTTGGAAAGTGCGGGGGAGAACCCGAGTGCGCACCGAATGCGGTCGGTCTGCACGTGGGAGTCGCTTTGCAGCTTGTGCAGCAGCCGACCGTAAACCGGCGACAGCCCTGTCCGGCCAAGCAGCTTCAGCACGATCAGGGCGGGACCGGCTGGAATGGCGACCACCCGCTTGCCGTGGCCCGCCTCATCCAAGATCGCCTGGAAGTCTTCCCGCAGGGTGCCGAAATCCGTCGCGCCGACGTTGAAGGTGCCATTGACCGCCGCTGTCTGCGCGAAGCTGACCAGCAGGACGGCTTCGACCAGATCATCAATGGCCAGCATCTGGATCCGGACGTCGCCGCGGCCAAGTACGGGAAAATTCCTGCCCTCCTCCGCCCACTCGAAGAGCATTGCGAACAGCCCCATGCGGCCCGGGCCGACGAAGGTTTTCGGCCTGAGAATGGGAACGACCGAACCCTCCTCGCGGAAGCGAACCGCTATCCGCTCGGCCTCGACCTTGGCGCGGCTGTAAGGGTCGACAGGTGCGTATGGGTGGGTCTCCGGGGTCGGCACGATACGAGGCAGCCCGTACACAGCCGTCGAGGAGATGTAGACGACGCGCGGCACTCCTAGTCGTCGCGCGGTGTTGAGCACCGTGCGGGTACCTAGGACCGTCACCGACCGAATCTCGTCGGCTCGATAGCTCGGCAGCGCGGCAGCGCAGTGCACGACCACCTCAGCGTTGCGCATCGCGGATGCCACGATCCTGGGATCTCGAACGTCTCCGCTCACCTGGTGCATCGCCGGCGTCGCAGCAGCGGGCACGATATCCAATCCCGTCACCAGATGGCCCTCGGCCTGGAGGCGATCCGCGACATGACTGCCCAGCATCCCGCTGCTGCCAGTGACCAGGACCCGGCTTACCATCGCGCCAGGACCCGGTCTCGCAGGAATTTGGTCAGCAGCTGGGCGAGGCCTTTCGCCAGCGTCTTGTCTAGATTTTCCAGGAAGTAGTGCAATTCCGCGGGCTCCATGATGAGAGACGGCGCAACCACGAGCGGGTTGTTGCCATTCGGGCTGAAATAGGTGAGGATGCCGTGCTCCCGATAAAGCTCGGCGATGACGCAGCTAGTGATGAGTTTGGTGCGGAATCTGGGATCGGCGGACAGGGTGCCCGGTGCGAGCTTCGCCGCCAGCTCAAGGATTCTCGGCCCGCCGCCGAGGAAGACCCCGTGGATAGCGCCGACGCCTGCCACGTCCTCGACCGTCTCGGGGTGGCGCTGTTGGATTTGGCGCAACCCATGCGACAGGATCTCGCCGATCTTTCTGGCGCGCTGCGGGTAGTCGTCGTCAACAACGACATTCACTGCTTCCAGCGCCGTGGCCGTCTCCTCGCCGAAACCATAGTAGGTGGTGCTGTGCAGAATGACCTCGCTGATCCGGTCGTACGCCTTCCGGAATATCGGCTCGCGGGTCGTGTAACCGGAGATCGAGGCCTTACCGCCACCGAAGGATTTCGAATACGTGAGGATGTCAGGCAGCAACCCGTCGTGCCGCATGAAGTAAAAGAGCGTGCCGGACTTTCCCCATCCGGTATATATCTCATCGAAGATGAGAATTATGTCCTCGGCAGTGCATATTCGCCGGAGCTCGCGCAGTGCCGACTCGTCCCAGTGCTTCATGGTCGAGGCGCTGAACGGCTCGACCATGATCGCGTATACGTCACTCGACCCATCCGGGCGGCGGTGTGCGCTTACCAGCTCGCGGATAGCTGTAACGTCGCCGAACGGGTATGCGACGTTGGGAATGCCGGGGAAGCGGAAGCTGTTCTCCGCCGAGCCGGTGAGGCTACCCGTGGCGAGCAGCTTGCCGTGGAAGCTGATGTCGGAACGCAAGATGGTGGAGCGGTGCCCGCCGTGGTACTTGAAGGCCAGCTTGACCGCGCCTTCGTTCGCCTCGGCGCCGGAGTTGGGAAAATACGAAATGTTCAGATCTCCCGGCAGCAGCCGGGCGACGTTGTGACTCAACGCCGCGACATAGGGTGACAGAAAGGCCTTGTGGACCTCCATGCGCTGGCGTCCCGCGAACTGTCGCCTGGCCGCCAGGATGCGCGGATGGTTGTGGCCGTGGTTGAGAACGCCCACGGCACCGGAGAAGTCAAGGATCCGCGTCCCGTCTCGGGTATAGATCCAGGGTCCCTTAGCGCGGTCGATGAGCACCTTGCCGAACCCGAAGGTGCTGGTGAGCGATACCTGGCTGCGGCTCACATAGTCGCGGTAAAGAGATTGAACATCCCTGATGGAAAGCTGCTCGCACTCGTCGATCCCGATCAGATGATCAGCCACAAAGCATCTCCCTCGCTCATCGCCGGCACCAGCGCGCCAGTGATGGCGAAAGTCTTGGCCGCGTCGGCCGCGGCTGGCCAACAAATCGACCGCGTGGCCACCATCTGCCGAACGGCGAGGGCTGCTGAGCAGGTCAGGAAGAGCCGGAGTGGGTCAGCTGAGTGGCCTTGTTCGCCGACCAGCGCCGAACGGTCGGCACCGAACTGCTCGCTACCTTGGCCCGGCCACGTGCTGGTCGGTCCTCGGTCGGTGCGGGAGCCGGCCGGAGCGCTGGATCAGGCTGCGATGATCTCTGCGAGGACCGATACAGCCTCTGTGCATGCAGCGTCCGCCAAGTTGCCATAGCCGAGTACGAGAGCCGGCTGGCGTGGGTCGGGGAGAAGGCGAAATCGGTCGAGATTGGCGACGAGCAGCCCACGTCGGCTGGCGCAGTCGGTGATCCGGTCGGCGTCACTGTGCCCGGGTAGCCGGAGGACGAGGTGAAGTCCGGCCGCGGCGCCCTCGACCTGGCAGCCGGGAAGCAGCTTCGCGAGCGCGTCAAGCAGTCGGCCACGCCGCGCGCGGTAGCGCTGGCGAGCGGCGCGCAGGTGCCGGTCATAGGAGCCACTCTCGATGAATGAAGCGAGGGCAAACTGGTGCAGCACGGGCGGCACCAATGCAAATGGGCTTACCCCCCGAACGGATCTAGCCAGCCGCAGTGGCGTGACGACCCAGCCGATACCGACCGCTGGCGCCAGTGTCTTGCTGATCGAGCCGAGCAGGAACACCCGTTCCGGGGCCATGCCCTGGAGTGTGGCCACGGCCCGCCGGTCGTACCTGAACTCCGCGTCGTAGTCATCCTCAATGATCACACCATCCCTGCGCCGGGCCCACTCCAGCAGCCCGGCGCGTCGGCCTGGTGCGAGCACGACACCCGTGGGGAACTGGTGAGTCGCGCTCACGCACACCGCCCGCACCTCGGGGTGCGCGCAGAGCTCGTCTATCACGAGGCCATCTTCATCCACCGGCACGGGGACCAGGGCAAGCCCCGCCGCTGCTGCCGCCTCCCGCAGCTGGGGCCAGCTCGGCTCCTCGACCGCCAGATGCGAAATTCCCTCCGCGCGCAGCGCCCGGCACGTCCGCAGCATCGCGTCCACCGCCCGCAGGCACACCGTGACCGACTCGGCCGACGCGGCTGTGCCCCGGACTCGGTTGAGATAGTCAGCCAAGACCTCCCGAAGCCACGAGCTGCCAGCAGGATCGGGATACCCGAGCTGGTCGTATGGCACGGTGGCGGTAGCGGCCCGGATGGCATCGATCCAGCGGCGTAGCGGGAATCCACGCAGATCCGGGCGGCCGGGCATCATGTCGAAGCGGACGGGCGCGGCGACTGGCCTCGGCCCCGCCACGCGCGGAAGAGCAGGTTCGGGTGCCCAGCGGACCCGGGTCGCCGCCCCGGTACGTGCTTCGAGGTACCCCTCGGCGATCAGCTGTGTGTAAGCCTGCGTCACCGTCCAGCGGGACATGCCCAGATCCGCCGCAAGCGTCCGGCTCGGGGGCAGCGCCGATCCGCACGGCAGGCGGCCGACTCGGATCGCGGCCCGCAACGCCGAGGTCAGTTGAACATGCAGCGGGCCGCGCCAGCCCGTCAGGTCCAGCAGGACATCCCAGGCGAGATTGGTCTGCGATTTCACCATACCAATGGATCGTACCTCCGGCCCGATCCGCTCTAACATCCGAAATCATGTCCGGGAAGTGATGAAAGGATGGAAATGTTCCGAATCATTGCCCGATTCTTTGGCCGAATAAGCCGTCGCCGTTACGACCCGTTTTTTGCGGACCCGGCCGCCATCGAGGACGATTATTACCGACTGCAGAAACGTGGTTCGTAAGGTAATTCGCCGAATGGTTCCTGCAAGGCTCCGCCAACAGTAACGGGCCCGCTGGAGAGGAAGCGGGCGTTCGGGTCAGCGGTGCCGCTCTGGGCGAAAGATGAGTGGTCAGGCGCACGTGTTGGGCGAGCAATCGTACGAGAGCGCCGCACATGCAGGGAGGATATGCCTCGTGAGAGTGGAGCGCAGCGGTGTCCATGCAGCCTTGATTGCAGGCGGTAACGGCAGTCGGCTGCGGCCATTTACAGACGTGCTTCCGAAACTCCTCGTACCGGTCGAAGGCCACCCGGTGCTTGATTACGCTCTAGACGCGCTCCAACGGGCAGGCGTGGCGACTGTGCATCTGATGCTTGGCCGCCATGCTGACCTCATCCAGGCCTACGTCTTCAGCCAGCAGCACCGTTGGCCGACGCTGCGCATCGAGGCGGTTGTGGAGTCACGTGCCCTCGGGACTGCGGGACCGTTGCGCCTGCTCGATGGGGTGGGCGCTCACCTCCTGGTGCTGAATGGCGATGTGGTAACCGGCGCCGACCTCGGAGCCGTCATCGAGGATCACCTCAGTGCGGGCGCCGACCTGACGGTGGTTGGCGCGCCATACGAGGTGAACGTGCCTTTTGGGGTGATGTACGCCGATGAGGACAACTGGCTGCAGAAGTTTGACGAGAAACCGGCCATCAAGTTCACGGTGGGAGCCGGCGTCTACGTCATCGGGCAACGGGCGCGGGCCATCCTGCCCGCGGCCGGCCCAGAAAGCATGTCTGAGCTGATTGAACGGGTCCTGGCGCACCGTCTGCGCGTCCGTCAGCATCGGCTGGTGCCCGGGATGCTGTGGTGTGAGGTCGGGGAACCGCTGGGTTACCTCGCCGCGCAGCAGTCGGTCCGGGTGGCCGTTGCCGGTGCGAACGGATGCCTTCCTGCCCGGCAAGCGCCGCAGTGGAGACACGAATGCGAAAGCTTGAATACGTGCCCTATGGACGATCACTCGCCGGTGTGCCACACGTTTTCGTCGACGGCTTGCGCGCCCCCGCGACCGTCCTCGAACTGAGCCACTGGCCAGGCAACCGAACGCCCCGCGCGCTTAAGGGAGACGTCAGCACCCAGGCGGTGCTCCGCCTGCTCGGATGCCACGCGGCCGAACGCGATCGGCTGCTCGGTGCCGCCACCGCGGTGACCTGCGACCACTACGATGTGGATGGTCTGCTGAGCGTGTTTTGCCTCGTCCGGCCGACCGCCGCAACCAAGCATCGTCACCTGCTCGACCGCGTTGCGCGCTGCGGCGACTTTGATGTCTTCACCGGCGCGGCCGCCGTGCAGGCATGTCTGGCGCTGCTGTCGGCTGAGCGTGAGGTAGCGAATCGTCTCAAGCCCACGTCGGTGGAAGGTGCGACCGAGGCGCTGTTTCGCGAAATGCTCGAGTGCGCGGAGGAGTGCCTGCTGGCGCCGGGTGCATGGGCGGCGGCATGGGAGGCCGAATGGGAGCACATCGCCCGGTCGGCTGCTTACCTCGCCGAAACGCCGGACGCGCTCACCACCCGCGGTGATCTCGCGATACTGCACGATGCACCTGAGGCATTGCACGACTACGCCGTGCACGCACGAACGGCTGCCGGGCACGTGCTGCGCGTGCGCCCAGACGGATGCCACAGCCTGCGCTTTCGCTACGAGTCGTTCGTCGACATGCAGACCCGCGCGCCGCGACCGCGTGTGCATGGCGACGTGCTCGCCGACTGTCTGAATGCCGCCGAACGCAATGGAACTTGGTTTTGTGAGTCGCCTGCCACCGCCACGCCACTGCTGCAGCTTTACACCGACTCGGGCGTGCCGTCCGCCAGCTCATTTGACCCGGCGGAAATTGAGCGGCAGGTGAGCGAGTTCTTCGGCGAGGCTAAGGCCAACCCGTCCCTTCAGTGGCGACCGCATTCAGGCTGGCTGAATGAAGCCCCCGGAACGCCACCGTCGAAGGCAACCGCATGACCCGGGTACCCGGAATCAGGCAGCGGCTCAGCAAGGAGCCTTTGATCAGGCTCGACACGGCCCGCGGTCCTCATCTGGTGCGGATCGTCGGTGGTCGGCCGGTGGTCCACCAGCTCTTGTGCCCGCATCGGGGTGCGCTGCTCGCCGACGCTTACGTCGTGGGCGATCTGGTGATCTGCTCATGGCACCGGTCAACGTTCCGCTGTGCCGACGGCCGGCGCATGTACGGGCCCGCCGACCGCGGCATCGAGGTCGTCCCGGCACGATTCGACGGTGGCGACTTGATCATCGAGTGGCCTGTGGAGCCGGACAGTGGAGATGGAATCTGATCTTTGTGTCTGGTACGCGGCCGCAGCAGGCCAGACCGTCCAGCTGCCGCACGTGGCCGTCTGCCGTGACGGGTCCCCCCTCACCGTGCTTGATCTGCGGGCGAGCGGCGCGCTCGCGCAGCCGTCGCTGAGCTGGCTGCTGCCCGACCGGCCCGATGCCTTCAGGTCGGCTGATCAGCGCGCCGCGTATCGCCTGCTCTATCAGGCAACCGCCGCGCTGGCTCTCCGGCGGGACATGGAGAATGTGCCGGAGCTTCTCCTGGCGGCAAATGAACTGATCTCCTGGGGCGGGAGGGCAGGTGACGGCACCGCTTTGACGGCCGGATGCCGACGCGCATCCGCCGCCATGCGGCGAGGCGGGTGCGGCCCAGTCGTGCTTGCGCGGACCGGCGGCTGGCTCGCGCAGGCACGGCCCAGCCTGCTGGATCAAACGATCCGCAAGTTCTTCCGCGCGGCGGCGGTACCGGTCGGTCGGCGGGTCAGCGGGAATGGGGCCAGGCCCACAACCGTGCTGGGACCGTCTGCCCGGCCTTGCCGCCGGGTTTCCGCGAAGCTTGATCACCTCAACAGCGCCATGGAGCGTGCCTGCGGTGACCGCGAACCCGCGTGGCTGGTGCTGGAAAGCAGGTATGCGGCGTGGGCGCTCGCCGGGGCCGCGGCGCACGCCGCGGCCATGCTGCAAATCGAATCTCCGCAGGCGGGCCCGCGGGTACACCGTGCATTGTTCGGCCCCGAGCCGGAGCTTGCCGCGAGCACCGTCATCAAACAGCTGCTGACCTGGTCGGCGGTTGGCGACGTCCGGCATACCCGTGAGTCTGGCCGCCCGCTGGCGATCGGGGACGTTGCTGTCGTCGAGCTGGCCAGCCAGCTCGTCGCCTACTCGAGGCGGTTCCTGGACGGCAACGATCCGTTCGAGGTACTTGGCGAGGCCGTGCGATGACGGAACGGCGCGCCTGTGCGATGACGCAGCCGCAGACCGGCATCACCGAGCGGTGGATCGATGTCAGAGCGGAGGGACGGGCGGTGGCGCTGAACCGCCTGGGCTTTTGTCCTCGCGATCCACTCGCGGCGGCATTCGGATCACGCGCCAGCGAGCTCTTCGAGTTCCTGCTCGGCCTCCGAGACGTTCTTGCCGTGCCAGAGCCCTGCGCTGAGGACCTGCGCCGGATCGCCCGCTCACTCGGCTTCCAGCTCGCCGCGCAGATAGCGATCGTACGCGGCGCCGCGGGCACGGCTGCGGTGAACGTCCCGCTACGCGGCCCGGCACCGGGGCAGCCGACCGGTCCGCGGCGCCGCATCAGCCGCGCCGAGCACGCGCTGCTGGCGGGCCACATTCCGAGCGGTCGCCGTCGGCTCGCCGCGCACGTGCCCGTTCTGGTGCTCTCCACCGCCGGCAGACCTGACGACGTGGGAAAGGCGCTATCAGCCCACCTCGGCGCGCTCGCGCATTACCGCCACAGTGATCTTTCAGTTGTGGTCGCGGACGATGCGCCCGATACGGCCACGGCCCGCTGTGTTGCGGCGGTCTGCGCTGAGCTCCAGCAAGCTTATGGCGTCGAGGTGAGCCGGTTCTCCGAGTGGACGGCGGACGGGGACGCGGGCGCCAAGCAGCGCTTCCGGCACAATGTCCTCGCGCGCATGACCACCCCGCGCGAGGCATGGACCGCCGATCGGATTCTTTCGCCCGGGCTTCCCGGGACCGCCAACTGCGTCTTCGCACGGTTCGCCGGTAGGGACATCGTCTGGCTGGAACAGGATGCCGCGCCGTATGCCCTCGCGAGCACCGTCGGCGCAGCGAATGCGCTCGCCGCCACCGGGCCATCCGGCGGGCGGTGGGACGCGCCGTTGTTCGAGGATGTCGTCACCGCGCCGCCCGGCAACGCCGAACGCCATCCGGTGGACGTCCTGCATGTGGTCGACCGTCTGTTGCACGCGTCCGGCTTCGAGTCCCAGGCGGTCGAGGAGCAGCTGGTGACCTACGAGGACGCGGGCTTCGAGAGAATGGGTGGCCCGGCTGGCGCGCTGTCCGAGGCCGGGATCGTGCATTTCCACACGTGCGGGCACCCGGACTTCCGTGCCCGGCTCGGGCACCAGTTCGTCCTTGACGAACATACCCCCGCGGCGCAGCGGAAGACCTTCCTTGCGGGCGATCTGCCGTTCGAGCGGCTGTTCACTGGCCCGCCGACCACCGTGTCACTGCGCCGATGGACGTCGGCATTTGGCACCGTGGTCGGGATGCGTGGTGAGCGGCTCCCTGGGCCGCCGACGATGTGGGCCACCAAGGTGCGCCTCGGTGACTTTTCGGTCGGAGAAATGCTGCAGGCGGCCGATGTGCCGGGCTGCGTAGCGGGTACGGCACTCGAACACCGTAGGGGAGGGCTCACTGACTCCGGCCGAGCTGAGCTCGCGTCCTATGTCTTCACCGAGGAACTGCTATGGCCGCTCATCCACGTCGCGCGCGAGGTGTTCGCCGCGGTAGGGCCACCGTCCGGCTACGCCGCCTGGCTCGATGCCGTCGGCAGCGCAATGCGTCGGCGGAGCGAGCAGTTCCCGGTGATGCCGGTCGCTCTCGCCGGCGCGCTCTGGTCGGAGCTGCGCGCGGACGTGCGCCGGGCCGAGCGCTCCGCCGACATGCAGACCCGTGCATATGGCCGGGCGCTGCGGGCCCAAGCCGGTCCAGCGCTGGGCGGGTGCTGGACCGAGTATCACCGGCATCTCGACCAGATCGCCGCCGCCGAGCTGCGCCGCTACGCCGCGCAGCTTCGCGTGTGGGCAAAGGTGATCGCCGCAACAGACCCCTGATCACCACGACGACCGGACCGTTTCGTAGCGAGAGGACACCACGATGACGACACCCTTCTTCACGCTTGATCTCTCCGTAGCGGAACGTGCGGCGCGGGGCTTGGCATCGGCTGCCGGCCCCCGGACGGTCGTCGCCTATGCCGTCAAGGTCAACCCGCAGCCTGACCTGCTCGCCACTTTCTCTCGCAGCGGCTTATGGGCAGAGGTCGTCAGTCTCCGGGAACTCGACCTGGCTTTGCGCACCGGTTTCCCCGGGGCGCATGTCATCGTCAACGGACCGGCGAAGGGAGAGGACCTGCTGGCAGCGGCGGTCGCGGCTGGCGCCACCATCCATCTTGAGTCCTTGCGGCAGGTCGAACTGCTGAGCCGGATCGGTGCGGCCGCCGCCGCGGTGGGTCTGCGCATCAGGGTTCCCTGCGGCCCTCAGTCGCGCTTCGGAATCCCGCTGGGGGACCTGTCGGCCGCAACGGACATGCTGGGTGACGCGGGCGTCACGATAGCGGGACTGCACGCCCACTTCACGCCAAGCCTGCACGGTGCGGCTATGGAGGACTGGGAATGTCGAGCACGCGCGCTGCGCGCCGCCGCGCGCCACATGAAGCGCGCGGCCGCACGCCACATAAAGCGCGCGGCCGCTTCGCCCCTACCGACCGCCGCACCGCGCGCCGGAACGGCCGCGGTGGTTCCAGTGCCCGAACCGCCGCCGCTGCGCTACCTCGACTGGGGTGGTGGGCTGATGGCGCCCGACATTGACGACCCCTCGGCGGCCGACTTCCGACGCGCCGCAGAGCCGGTCATGCGCTTTGTTGAAGGTGAGACGGCCGCGATGGCCAGGGAACTTGATTGGCCCTGGGTGTGCGCGATGGTGGAACCCGGCCGCTTTCTCGCTGAGCACGCGGGATCTCTTAAGGCCACCTGCCTGGACGCGATGACGTTCGGCGACCGTCGGGAGTTCGTACTCGATGCCGGAATCGGATTGCTCGCGGCGCACGATTCCTGGCTCGGCTGCTACAAGGCCGACAGTTACCGAGCTGGTGTCCAGAGCGGCGCTTACCGAGTCGGCGGCTGCGGTGCCAGGGGCCGCGATGCGAGCGCAGCGGCGAAGGTGACCGCCGAAGCCGACTTCGCGGGGCCTTCCTGTATGGAGGAGGACGTGCTGCCGAAACGGCCGGTGTGCGGCACGCCAGAGGTCGGCGGCCGGGTGACGCTGACCCGCTGCGGCGCCTACAACCTCGCTGGCACGACCACCTTCTACCACGATCCGCCCAGCCTCCACCTGGTCGCGTCATGAGTGAGCGCGTGCTGGTCGTCAGCCCGCACCGCGACGACGAGACCATCGCGTGCGGGGGGACCATATGCGCCCACGTTGACCGTGGAGACCAGGTCGCGGTGGTACACATGTGCGGTCAGGGCGGAGCAAGCAGCGCCGAAGCGCTCGCCGCGGCCCGCGTTCTTGGCGTCCACGACGTCAGCACCTTGTCCTCGCCGCCACTGCAGCTCGAGGCGAGCACCGCGCTGCTGGCCGAGCTTGTCGCCGTTTTCCGCCGGTACCGGCCGAGCATTGCCTACGTGCCACATCCAGCCGACGACGACCCGACGCACCAGCTCACGGCGAAGGTGGCGCGCGAGGCGCGCTGGGCCGCCGCCTACCCGGTGCTCGGCGAGGCCGGAGAACAGGCCGAGTCTCCCGCCGCGGTGGTTTACGAGTACGAGGTTTGGACCCCGCTCCCCGGGCCATCTGTCTTCGTCGACATCAGTGCCTACACCCGGCGAAAGATCGACGCCCTGGAGCAGTACTCCTCACAACTTGAGATCTGCCAGTGGGCCGACGGCGCGCTGGGCCTGAACCGGTACCGGGGCGTGACGTCGGGATGCGGCGCGTATGCCGAGGCGTTCACAGTCGTGCGAGCTCCGCACGCAATCATGTGGCCCGGCCAGACGTCCGTCCCCGGCGGTGTCGGTCGGCCCGGTTCCGGGCCAGCCCGAGTTGGCTGAGCGCGCGGCTCGGATAGCCGCCCGGCCAGCCGCACGCCCGGACCGGACCGCCTTGCGTGCCCGGCTGGCGGTATCGGGGCTGTTCTGGTTCTGCGGCATGACGTGGGGGCTGTGGTGCGCTGCTTTGCCCGCGCTCAGCGGTCGGCTCCGGCTTGGCGAGGGGCGCGTAGGGACGGCGTTGCTCCTGACCTCCGTCGGCGCGTTGGCCGTCATGCCCGTCGCTGGGCGTATGTGTGACCGCTGGACGAGCCGCAGGGTCGCGCGCGCGGCGGGTCTCGGTGCCATGGCGGCGGCGGCTGGCCCGGCACTTGCCTCTTCTTACGGCGTGTTCCTGGTGACGGCGGCGGTTTTGGGCGCGTGCCTTGGCATCCTCGACGTGGCCATGAACGCCCACGGCTTGGAAGTTGAACAACGCTCCCCACGACCGGTCATGTCTTCATTCCACGGCCTGTGGAGTCTGGGCGGCGTCACAGGCGGAGTTGTGGTGACAATCGCCCAGCACGCGGGGACGAGTGGCCCGACGGCGATGGCGGGCGGCGTCCTCGCGGCCGGGCTGCTGTTTCTTTCCCCCAGCGGGATGCTGCTACCCGGACGCGCGGCGCGGCACCTGCCGCGCACGGCGACGCACCGGCCGCACAAGGCGGTTGTGTCGCGGCTGGCCCCCACGATGTTCCGCCATTCGGTGATTCTGCTCGCGTTGCTGGCCATGGCCGCGTTCCTCAGCGAGGGGGCCGCGGAGGACTGGTCTGCCTTGCACACGAGCCGGGTGCTCGGCACCGGACCGGGTACCGCCTCGATGGCCTACACGACGTTCGCCGCCGCAATGACAGCCATGCGGCTGGCAGGCGATGGGCTACGCGCACGTATCAATCCACGGCGGCTGGCGCGGCTGGCGGGCGGCACCGCGACGGGCGGTTATTCGCTTGTCGCCGCCGCTGCGCTTCTCGGCGGCGGCAGCGTGCCCTGCGCCTTCGTCGGCTGGGCACTGGTCGGCTTGGGACTCGCACCTCTGGTCCCGGTCATCCTCGGTGCCGCAGCGAGCCGGGGGGCGACCATGTCTTCGGTGTCGGTGGTGACGACCTTCGGGAGCGCCGGGCTTCTTTGCGGCCCGGCGGCGATCGGCGCGCTCGCCGGTGCCTCATCGCTTCGAGTCGCGATTCTCCTGCCGGGCGCGATCACCCTGGCGGTGGCTGTCGCCGGGCCGACCGCGCTGCGCACCTAAACCAATGCCATTGACCGGGGCGGCAGCACGAGCGGAGGCGGCCAGCATCGCGGCTGAGGGCTGCGTGTGCGGCCACAGCGCGCCGGTCACCATCATGGCTGCGCCGGCTAGCCGGACCGAATCGTGCTCGCCGAGCTCGCCGACGCAGCCGAGCGCCAGGTGACCCAGCGCGGCCACGTTGGCGAGGGCTGCCCGCTTGTACTCCGCGGCTACCTGCGGTGAGACGTTGCGTTCCAGCACCGCGGCCTGGGCGCCTATCAGGTCGCACAGCACCGGCCGCGACCCGAGTGAGGTCGCGAGCGCGGCGGCCAGCTGATCGCCGCGCTCGATCGGCGAGGCGCTGGCGTCCACCGCTGTGCTCAGCTCCTCTTCCAGATCTGCGAGCCAGTGCTGCCATATCGAGTCGAGCAGCAAGTCATGTACTCGATTCCCGACCAGACAGGCAAGCTCATCGTCGTCACCGGCGCCAACAGCGGCACGGGCAAGGAGGCCCGCCCGGCCTCTTGCCCTGGCCGGCGCGCCTGGTGATGGCGGTTCGCACGGTCGCCAAGGGCGAGCACGCCCGCGCCGAGATCCTGGCGCAGCACCCAGGCGCCCAGATCGAGGTCCGCCGCGTCGATCTGGCCGTTACCTGGCATCGGTGAGTGAGTTCGCCGATGGCCTCCTCACCGACAGCACACCCATCGACCTGCTGATCAACAATGCTGGCGTGATGGCGCCACCGACCCGCATGACCACCGCCGACGGCTTCGAGTTGCAGTTCGGCAGCAACTATCTCGGACCGTTCGCGCTGACCGTCCGGCTGCTGCCGCTGGTGCTGGCCGCCCGATCGCCGCGCGTGGTCACGATGAGCAGCGGCATGGCCAATTACGGCCGGATCCGCTTCGATGACCTGCAGTGGGAGCACCGCCGCTACAGTCCCAGCTTCAGCTACGCTCAGTCAAAGCTCGCCGACCTGATGCTGACCCTGCACCTCGCCGCCATCGCTGACCAGCAGGGGCTGGAACCTAATGAGCACCGCCGCGCACCCCGGGTTCACACGCACTAACCTGCAGACGGCGGGGGCCAGCCTGGGGCGCGACAAGCCGAAGCGCACGCCGTACAACAGCCTCAACGACCAGCTCAGACCACGAACTGCTGGAACGCGAACGCACGCAGCGCCGACAGGTCCGGTCCTTCATCCGCGCGACGTCCAGCCCGGTGACACGCACGATCCCGCTGGTGGGCACGTCCAGGGTGCCCATCAGGTGCAGCAGGGTGCTCTTGCCCGACCCCGACGGGCCGGTCACCGCGGCCAGTTCCCCGGCGGTCACCGCCACGCTGACCTCTTCCAGCGCGCGCACCGGCGGCGACCCCGGATACACCTTCGACGCGTTCTCCAGCTCCAGGACCGGGCCCGGTGCCCCGGCGGGCGTGCGCCGCCCCGGGCCGGCGTTCCGCGCGTGGTCGTCGTATCGGCGGTGGTCATGTCCCCGGCACCACCACGCGCTGTCCGGGCGTCAGCGCCCCGGTGACCTGGACCAGCCCGTCGGTGTCGTCGAAGGTCCCGGTCGTCACCGGCACCAGGTGCTGGGCGTTGCCCGCGCCGGCGACTTCGACGGCGTACCCGCCCGAGGACTGGGACAGCAGCGCTCCCACGGGCACCGCCAGCGCGTTCTTGACGGTGTCGGTGGTGATGTTCACCGTCACCGGTGCCTGGTCCAGGGGGTGCCCGCGGCTTTTGGGTGGGTGAGCGTGACCCGCACCGAGATGGTGGACGTGCTGCCGCTGCCCGAGCTGCTGGAACTGGTGGCGACCCGGCCGACCCAGGAGACCGTCCCCGGCGTGGTCCTCCCGTCCGGCAGCTTGACGGTCACCTTGTCGCCCGCCTTCACCTCGGTCTGCTGCGAAGCGTCCAGGCTGATCGTGACCACGGACCGGGTCGAGGTCGCGTCCAGCACCGGCCCGCCCGCCTGGCCGCCCAGGCTGCCGGTGACCTGGCTAACCCGCAGCGCGCCCGGTTCGAACACCACCGAGCCCAGCACCAGCGACCCCGGCGGGCTGGAGACCCCAGGTGCTCTTCCATCTGATGCACCCTGTACCTGGTCTCCCAGGAGTAGTAGTCCCAGCCCAGCGCGCTGATATCCGCGCTGTCCGCATAACCGAGGCGGACCAGGTCGTGGTTGAGCTGGGACACGTCCGCGCCGGTGGTCCCTGCCGACATCGCCCGCCAGTCCGGGACGCTGCCGTACAGCAGCACCACCGGGCTGCCGTTATCGACCTTGTACAGCGCCTGCCCCCGCCCCCGTCCCGCCGCCCCTCCCGGTCACCATGTAGGAGCCCGCATACCCCCAGCGTCGCCGTCACCGGCGTCGACGCCGACAAGTCCCGCCGCGTCACCGCCGCCGTGGCCGGCGGGGGGGCGCCCCCGGCCGCCGCCACCGGCGACCCGCCCGGACCGAACACCCCCGCGCGCCACGCGGCCACCCCGCCCGCCGCCAGCACCACCACGACCGCCCCCGCGGCCACCTGGCGGCCCCGGCCGCGACGGCACGTCACCCCGGCCCCGGCCGCCGTCCGGGTATTCCGCCTGCCGGCTCGCGTCCCGGCCACGGGAGACCGTCTCGCTCATGACTTACCTCATCCCTTGACGTTCTTCGCCAGTGACCGGCAGGCCTGGTCCGCGGACCTGTACTGCGGCGAATTCAGGTCGATGCCGGACATGTCAAAGCCGATCCCGCTGGGCACTCCGATCCCGCCGTTAGTGGTGTGAGGGTCCGGGAAACTCGGCACGCCGTGGGCGCCCATGCACTGGGCGTACTTCACGAGCTGGCTGAGGGCATGCTGATTCTGCGCCGCGTTCATCTGTTGGCCGGCCGCCAGCAGGTGGTGGCAGACTTGGTCAGCCGCCGTCTCCTGGGGGGCTGGCAGAGTTCTCCTGGCTGCTGACGGAGTTTGACCCGCTCCCTTTCGACCCGCCTCCCCCGCATGTCGTGGCCAGCAGGCCGATCAGGGCCATCGCGGCCAGGGCTGCCGCCCACCGCGGCCATGACCGCCGCCGGTCGCGTCCGCGGCCGGCGCTGTCCGTTCATCTCGCGTCTCCTTGCCGCTGGGTACCGTCAGGAATCAGGTGTAGGGAGTGGCGGGTGACAAGAAGGTGACAGGTGTCACCTGGCTGTCACCTCCGGATGGCCGCACGGCGAATACCTGCCATCCTGGGAACCGGTGAGCGCCGATGAGAGTCCTGATAGCCGAAGACGACGACCGGCTGGCCCGGGCGGTGGCGGCCGCTGCGTCGCCGCGGGATGACCGCCGGCGTGGCCCTCGACGGCGGCAATGCCCTCGACAAGCTGGCGGTGAAGGCCTATGACGTGGTGGTGCTGGACCGGGACCTGCCAGGCGTGCACGGCGACGAGATCTGCCGGCGCCTGGCGGCGGGCCGGTCGGCGACCCGGATCCTGATGCTCACCGCGGCGCGGTCGGTGCGCGACCGGGTCGAGGGCCTCGGGCTGGGCGCCGACGACTACCTGCTCAAGCCGTTCGACTTCACCGAGCTGGTGGCCCGCATCCAGGCGCTGGCCCGCCGCCCCGGCCCCCCCGCCGCCGGCCGGGCTCGGCTTCGGGGACCTGGCCCTGGATCCCGAACGGCGGGTGGTGACTCGCGCCGGGCGGAAGCTGGCGCTGACCCCGAAGGAGGGCGCCGTGCTGGAATGCCTGCTGCGGGCCACGGCCGGCCGGTGTCGGCCGAGGAACTGCCGCAGCGGGTGTGGGACGAGGCCGCCGACCCGTTCACCACCACCGTCAAGACCACCATCGGCCGGCTGCGGGCCAAGCTCGGCGACCCGCCGGTCATCCAGACCGTCCGCGACAGCGGCTACCGCATCGGAGGATCGTGATGCACCCGGACCCGCGGAGCACGCCCCCCACCTGGCCGCGCCTGCGGCGCGATCCTGCTCGCCGTCAGCTACGTGCTCGTCGAGCAGGCCATCGCGCCCGGGGGAAAGTCAACGAAGGCGGGCTCAGCCAGGTAAACGTTCCTGCCGGCCTCATCACGGTCCACCGGGGCAGCCAAGCTCTCACCCCTGGCCAGGTTCCATGCTGATGCTCACACTGGGCAAGGAGATAACCACGAGCGACCTGCGGCAGGTGCTGATCGATGCGCCCGTCGCGCTGGCGATCGTCACCGTGATCGCCCTCGCGCTCGGCTGGCTCGTGGCCGGGCGGATCCTGCGCCCGCTGACGGTGATCACCGCCGCCGCCCGCCGCATCTCGGCCAGCAGCCAGAACCAGCGGCTGGCCCTGCGCGGCCCCGATGACGAGCTCAAGGCCCTCGGCGACACCCTCGATGAACTGTTCGCCCCGCCTGGAAGCCTCCTTCCACGCCCAACGGAACTTCGTCGCCAACGCCTCGCACGAACTGCGCACCCCCATCACCCGGGAGCGTGCCATGCTGCAGGTCGCGCTGGAGGACCCTGGCATTAGCGCCGGGACGTGGCGCGGTGTCGCCGCGGAGGTGCTCGCCTCCAACGCCGAGCAGGAAAGCCTCATCGAGGCGCTGCTCGCCCTGGCCAGCAGCCAGGGCGGCCTCGGCGAGCGCGAGCTGGTCGACCTGGCGGCTATCACCGGCGAGATCCTGCTCTCCGCCCGTCCCGAGGCCGCCCGCCAGGGCCTGTCCCTGGATGCCGTCACCAGGCCGGCGCCCCTGCTCCGCGACAAGCTGCTGGCCGAACGGCTGGTGGCCAACCTGGTCGGCAACGCCGTGCGCCACAACGTCGCCGGCGGGAAAGTCGAGATCAGCACCGCGGCCAGGGACGGCCGCGCGGTCCTGGCGGTGGCCAACACCGGGCCGGCCATCCCGCCCGAGGCGGCCGGCTGTTCCAGCCCTTCCGGCGGCTCGACGGACCAGGCTGAGATGGGCACGAGCCACGAGTCGAGCCACACAGTGCGGCCAAGCCCCGGAGCGGGTGCACAGCACGTACGGGCGACGGCTGGCATCCTGGCCGCGCTCAGCGAGTCCGATCGGGCCTTGCTTCACGAGTCGGCAGTCCGCATCCTGACCCGCGAAACACCTCCGCACGGGCGGGCCAGATCCTGTCGGCGGCCAGTCGAGCACGTTAGGGCGGGCGCATGCCTCGACAGCTCACCGCTGCCGGCTTCCTGCCCGTCGAGCTCGCCTACGCCGAGCTTTTCAATGCGGCCTGCCGGGCTGGTCTGGACTGTGATCCCGGCTGCGGCAAGCGCGGAATCCACCGCACCATCCGTTCTGGCCTAACCGCGGGTGCCCGCAAACCCCGCATCAGCGGAGCGTGAGGCTGTCTCTGGGCGGCCGGCAGCTGGATCGAAGAATCGCTCCTCGCCTTCGTTCCCTGACGGCACGCAGTTGTCTTCTGGTGCCACAAGATTCCTCGGGAGCTACCTGTCGGCTGTCACTACGCATTTTCCGTGTGGCACCAGTCCGGGCGTCGGCACGGACGTGGGATCGTCGCACGTTAGCTGAGCCGTCCGTTTTTCCAGAACTGGCGAGTAGTTGCTTGACGCCCAGTGCGCGCCGCTCCCGCCGCATCCCACATGCACGGAATAGGTGCCGCCGTGCGGCAGCAGGTAGCTGTAAGTCACCTCGGGGCTCGCTGGGTAGTTGATTCCGGCGTTACGAGCAGGTCCGATATGGGCATAGCCGGAATCGCTCTGCCCACTTGAAGTAGCGATCCACACGCCGACCACGTTTCTGCCCGATTGGCACGTGACTGAGCCGCTCAACGCGGAGTCCTGGTTACTGATAAAGGCGATCAAGTGAGCACCGATTGCGACCAGAGCGGCGACAATGAGAGGCGCACCCACACCAACCGCCCACGGATTGGTGAGAGCCGCTCGCCACCGTGGTCTCGCCCGCCGATCATCGTTGCCTGCAGCTGATCGTGCGGTCGGTTCTCTCGCTTCGTTCGCGCTCTCCAGACCATCGCCGTTGTGATTCGCCAAGTGATCCTTCGGTTTTTTCCCATTCGCGGCGGACTCCTGCAATCGGTCACGGCGTGGCTTGGCCAGGCATAGCTGACAGGGCCGAGCCACGCCGCCTAGCCGGCGAGCGAACGCCTCAAGCTCCTTCCGATGACCGCAGATCTTCGTGTAATCACCTGTAAATGTGGATCCGCGGCTTGGAGCGCCGCTGATGGTCCTGCAGTTGGCCCGGTGCAATATCAAGTACGCCGCTGTCGGGTTGCGTCCCGTATTGATCACGAAGCCAGCAGGATGATCCGCCAGCCACTGAAAATAGGCAGCATCATTGTCGACGAAGTGCTGCATACTGCCAATGATGTCGCCGTCTCAAGGGGCCTGTCACTTGAACCGTGACGGGGGAGGGCTAGCGTGCCCGCTTTCGCGCGGTCGTGCTCGGCTGCCACGTTTGGTTCTAGCAGCCGCCTCTGCATTGCAAGCTGCTCGAAGCGGATCATTCAGCCACGGGACTGGCATCCCGCCGCAGCCGACGTTTACGAGGTGGCACAAGACATCGCGACCAAACACCCGCGTCGCCTATGTCGGCAACGACCTCATATGATTCCGAACGGCTGCGCATCCTGGCACGCGCCAGCCGCTGCGAGTCGGCCGTGGGATGGTCGGCCTCGGTGCCGCGCGCGGCGGTTGAGCCTTGACCGGCGGAAAGGCTGGCCAGCTCCGCGGTGATGGTCGAGTGGCAGAAGTCCTCGAATGCCCGTCCAGGTCGTTGGCGTCAACCGAGCCGTGGTAACCCCGCTCGGCAAGCTCGCTCCGCACCGCACGCAGCCGCTTCGGCAATGCGTCGATTCGCTTGTCGGACGGCAACGTGAAAACGGGCACAAGGTCGACCGCGTCCAGGTCACCACCGCGGATCTGCGCCAGGGCGAGGTTGATTCGGGCGATGGCCTCGCACCCATAGGACCGGTCGGCCGCCGGGCCGGTCTCGAACAGACCGATGGCGCCACCCAACTGCCCGATCGCATCAGGCTCGCCCGCGGGCAGCCGGTCAAGGCGGAGCCAGCCAGGTACGCCTGCTTGGCAGGCGTGAAGCGGAATTGGCCGCCAAGCTCATCCTGCAGCTCGTCGGCCTCGGCGCGCTCGCCCGCCTCGCGAGCCGCGGTCACCGCGTCTCGCGCTCGTTCGGAATCACCAGTTTCCGCAGCGGCGTCGGCGTAGAGCAGGTGCAGGCGCGCGGCACCCGGTCCGTCGGGCACATAGCGCAGACCATCCATGGCGAACTCCTGTGCCCGCCTGGGCTGGCCTCGCCAGCGCGAAATGCTGGCCAGCCAGCCACGAAGGAAAGCCATCAGCTACTGGTGGTCGATCACGTTCGCATATGCCCAGCCCGCGCGGGCCAGCTCCTCCGCGGCCAGCGAATAGCCGAGATCCTGGGCTGCCTGGGACATCAGGCCGTTGATCCCACCGAGCAGGAAATACAGGTCGACCGTGTCACGGGGCCCCTGCCGCCGCAGGCCCGGCGCGGCCAGCGCGGCCGATGATGCGGCACCCCGCGCCGGTCGCGGGTTTGGCCCGTTCGGCCTGCGGTTGTGGTTGCTCAGGGCGGCGAGGCCGAACTGCCCGGCCGGGAGGCCGAAGGCGCGGCAGTAGTGGAGCTGGTGCCGTTCGGAGACGCCGCCCGTGCCGCTTTCCCAGCGGCGGATGCTGCGGCTCATGGCGTCGTTGCCTGGCACAGTTCGGTCGCCGCCGTCTCTGGCCGCCTTGCGGAGCTGGCGGGCCATCTCGGCGACGGGCCAGCCGCGGGCCAGCCGTTGCTGGTGTGACCACGCCGGAACTGTCTGGGCCATAGCTAGGTCACCTCACCATGTGAGCGGGTGCGGATACAGACAGCGCCGCGGGCTGGCCGCCTGCCGCGCGCCGCCCGGCCCAGCCTTGTCCAGTGGCGCCGCGGCCGTCCCCCCAAGATCGTGGCTAAGACGGCCGGGCCGCCGCCGCCGGCGGGCGCGTCGCTCACAGTTGCCTCCTCGCGGCTGTGCGTTGTCACAGCCTGCTATGGCGACAGCGATGGGGAGCGCAAGTCACGGCGCGTTGACCGGTTCTGTCCTGCTCTGTACCGCACTCACGTCTTGTCTCTGCTATTGGCCAAGGGCTCCGACTGAAGTCCCCACTCACGGCCGGTGGCGGTTTCGAGCGAATCTGATAAGGAAGTCGAGCTCGAGTTCCACTGCCCGGCGTTGCGCCTGAGGGGAACACAGAGTGTGCCCTTCGCCGGGGAAGACAGCCAGGCGGGCACGGTCGCCGAGGGCTTTGGCGAGCGCACGGGACTGCGCCGCTGGGGTGATCGAGTCCTGTCCGCCGTGCAGCAGAAGCACCGGGCGGTTGATCTTATCGGCGTTGTCCAGCACAGACCGCGCCCGGTAGGTGTCTGTGGCCTCCGGCCACGGGCCGATGAGGGCGTCGGCGTGGTGCGCTTGGAACTTGGGTGCCGCGTCGCGCCAGGTCCGGGGGTCGGTGATCGGGCTGCGGGCGACGCAGGCGGCGAACGTTGTGGTCCGGACGAGTGCGCGCAGCGCGGTGTAGCCGCCGGCGCTGGCGCCCCAGATCGCGGTTCGCTGGGGATCGGCTTGGTCGGCGGAAAAGAGGTGTTCGGCGGCGTCGGCGCAGTCGCGTGGGTCGCGTTCACCCCACTGGCCGCGGAGCGCGTTGCGGAAGGCGCGGCCGTAGCCGGTGCTTCCGCGGTAGTCGATCTCGGCCACGGCGAATCCGTGGCTGGTGAGGTATTGGGTGTGCCAGTCCAGCCGCATCTGGACGTTGGCCGTTGGGCCGGGATGTGCCTTGACGATCAGCGGCGGCAGGGCGCCGGCGGAGGCTGAGGGCGGGTAGAACAGACCGTGGACCTCGGCGCCGTCCCTGGTGGTGAACGCAAAAGGCTCGGGCTGCGACAGCGACCGCGGATCAACAAGCCCCCGCGCGCCGGCGATCGGGTGAGCGGTGCCGCCATCCACGTCCACGACCACGACCGACGGTGCCTGGACGGGGCTGGAGGCGATCAGCGCGACCTGGTTCCCGTTCGCCGACAGGTACGGCTTGATCGAGGTGTAGGGCAGCTCGACCCGGCGCGGCCGTCCCTGGTGGAGGATCTCCAGCGACTCGCGGCTGCCGCGCTGGGCGATGACGGCGACGCGGTCAGCGCCCACAAAGGCGTACGTCGAGTACCCGAACTCCCATTGGGCGACCCCGAGCTCGGCCTCCATGGTGAGCACGGGAACGGCGGCGCCGCCCTGCCAAGCGTACAGGTTCCACCAGCCGCCGCGGTCTGAGGTGAAGTGCAAGACACCGCCGGGGCTCCACTCGGGCTGGAACACCGACTCGCCGGGGCCTCCGGCGACCGGGACCGGCGCGCCCAGGTCACCGTTCGGGCCTATCTCTGCGACCTGCAAAAAGGTCCCGTCCCACGGCATCAGCGGTGCGTTCCAGCAGGTCCACGCCAGCCACCGGCCGTCCGGGCTTGGGCGGGGGAAGGCGTAGAAATCCCACCCGGACGCGACGCTCCGTGGCGGACTGCCATCCGCAGCAGGGATGCTCACGAGATCGTTGACAACGCCGTCGGCCCCGTGGCCTTCCCGCACACACCACAGCCGCCGCCGGCTTGGGTCGATGCGCAGGTCCGCGTAGCGGACCGCCCCCGGCTTCCGCGGCGGCGCGGTGACCGGGGTCACGCCGCGCGCAGCCGTTCGGTAAATTCTTTGATCTTCCGCGTTGCAGAACCACACGGTGTCGCCATCGGCGGCCCATGCGCCCCCACCGTATCCGTGGACGTAGGACGCCACGCTGAAGCCGTCCGGCGTGATGTCCTGGCTGTCGTGCTCTGCTGTCCAGCGGACCAGGACGTCACGGCCGTCGGTGCGGCCTTCGATCCAGAACACATCCGGGGCGCAGATCCGGACGGCGTCGTAGGAGGTGCGGCCGGCTCGAAGAACGTCAGTCACGTCGTTCCCTCAATGTGTGCGGTGGCTGCTCACCAGGGACGTCGGATCCGCCGGTCGATCTTGGCATCGCCGCGGGCGACTCGGTGCCTTACACGCGCTACCTCGGTTACTTCTGGCCCCGCTTGATTGTGGCGCGCGCCCTATGCGGCAGATCCGTGCATTTCGTTGTCGGACCGCTACGCATAATCATGCAACCGGAGCAACCAACAATGGTGTCGATACCCATAGGGCGGGGGCTGCCGACCGACATCGTGGGCCACCAACCTTGCTGCGGCACAATCGGGAATATGAGCGACCTGATCACGAAGCTCGTGCCGATCCTGCGCGTGGAGGACCCGGACGCGGAACGCCGTTTCTACGAGCAGCTGGGCTTGCGCACGACCTACGAGGGTCCCGAGTGTCCCGGCTTTATCGCGGTCGGCAATGACGCCGTTGAGTTCGGGCTCAGCCGCCGTCCCGGCGCCGATCCGGCGG
>WNGD01007601.1_pt1 | contig 30304 bp, 28 predicted proteins | sample 5400671 | NCBI WGS metagenome assembly WNGD01 (sample SAMN13153369, study PRJNA577476) | soil metagenome | isolation source: 40 cm soil or saprolite under grassland replicate 2 | place: USA:California | collected 2016-06-15
CGCCGAGCTCGAAGGGCTCGGGTTCCAGACCTTCACGCACGCGACCGGTGACCGTGGGATCCGGACGGCACTCGACGCGGTGGAGCACGCACGCCGCGTCAACGGCCCGCGCGACGCGCGCCACCAGATCGTGCACGTCGAGTGTGTGCATCCCGACGACCTCCCGCGCTTCGCGAAGCTCGGCGTGGTCGCGTGTATGCAGCCGCGCCACTGTGCGCCTCGGATCGTGGAGGACTGGCGGGCGAACGTCGGCCCTGCCCGATGGCGGTACGCCTGGCCGTTCCGCTCGCTGATCGAGCACGGCGCGGCGCTCGCGTTCTCCTCGGACTGGAACGTCGCGGAGATGGACCCCCTCGTGTGGCTCTTCACTTCCCGCACGCGGGCGAACCTCGATGGGTCCGACGCGTGGACCCCGGAGGAGACGATCGACCTGCCGGCCGCGATCCGCGCGGCCACCCTCGGATCCGCGTACGCGAACTTCGCCGAGGGCGACCGAGGTTCGATCGAAGCGGGGAAGCTCGCCGACCTGGTCGTGCTTTCGCGCGACGTCTTCGCGGACGAGCCCGCTGCGCTCCTGGAGACGTCGGTCGACGCGACGATCGTCGGTGGCGACGTGGTGTTCCGGAGATGAGCACTACGTGGGAGGAGTTCGAGCGGCTGCGGCCGACGGTCGGCGTGATCACCGAGGTCGAGGACTTCCCGGAGGCCCGCGTCCCCGCGTACAAGCTCACGCTCGACTTCGGGCCGAAGATCGGGACGAAGCGATCGAGCGCGCAGCTGACGCACTACGCGAAGCAGTACGTGCTCGGCCGCCAGGTCGTGTGCGTCCTCGGGTTCGAGCCGAAGCGGATCGCGGGGTTCCCTTCCGAGGTGCTCGTGCTCGGCGCATACAGCGCCGAGCACGGCGTGGTGCTGCTGGAGCCCGACCGCGACGTCGAGCCGGGCTCGGCGATCGGCTGAGGGGTGGGGCGGGTCGCGCGAAGCGCGACCCGCCCCCCGCCTCATGCGCTGCCCGAGCTGGTGCTGCTGCTCGATCCGCTGTGCGGACAGTTGTCGTTCGTCGAGGAGCTCGAACTCCCCCTCGAGCTCCCGCTGCTCGATGATGCGCTCGCCTTCGCGCTCGGCGAAGCCGAGCCCGTGGCGGCGAACGCGTGCGTGACGCCCAGGCCACCGACGATCAGCCCCGACGCCACGACCGTGGCGACGGCGCCCCTTCGGAGTTGCTTGATCATCCCGATCACCTCCTTCCCTCGTCTGCGGCAAGCAGACAGCCGGGACCTGTGGATCAGCGGGGAGGCGGGGGAGAAGGTGCGGTGAACCCTCAGCGGGTTCCGTCGTACCCGATCAGCCGGCGCGCGACGTCCAGGCAGATGTCGTGCATCCGGGCGGGCGTCATGACCGTGTCGTTCAGCAGGACCTGGATCGCGAGGCCGTCGACCATGGCGCCGAACTCCATCGCGATGTCGTCGGCATCGGCCGCGTCGCTGGGGAACTCGCCCGTCTGACGGCCGTACCGGATCACCTCGGAGATCGATTGGACCCACCGGCGATCAAGGTTCTCTCGCTCCTTCGCCATCTCGGGATCCCGCAGGGCTCGAACCCAGATCTCGAGCCAGAGCGCCCATTCGTCCAGCAAGGAGTACTCGGGGAGCAGCCCGGGCACGGAGAGCTGGATCAGGCGATCCATCCGCTCGCTCGCGGCCGGCATCTTCCGGAGCTCGCGCGACATGCGGAGGTACGACTGGTCGTTCGCGTAGGTGAGCGCCTCGACGAGGAGCCGATCCTTCGATCCGAAGTAGTAGAGGATCAGACCGGGCGACACGCCACACCGGTCGGCGATGTCCTGTATCCGTGTCTCCGCGAGGCCGCGGTCCGTGATGACCTGCGCAGCCGCCTCCACGATCTCCTGGTGGCGATCCCGCTGCGGCTTCGCCCGGGCCCTCGTGCTCATCGATCTCCCCTTGAACGCGGAACAGACGGGGCGCCGGAGCGCCGGGGTTCCTGAGTGGCGGTTCAGGCCAGTGTAGGGCCCTGACCTGCGACGTCAATCCCGCAGCGCCAGATGATCAGGTTGACTGGCGATTCAAACGGGAGGCATGATAGGCGGGTCCCGGCGACTGCCGGGGAAGGAACGGGGCGCGCGAGATGGCAGCCAACGGCTACGACGCGATCATCATCGGGGGTGGCCACAACGGACTCGTGAGCGGCGCGTACTTCGCCCGCGACGGGCTCCGCACGGTCGTCCTGGAAGGACGGGACAAGACCGGCGGCGCCGCGGACACCAGCGCTCCGTTCCCGGATCACCCAGAGATCAACGTCACCACCTACTCCTATGTCATGTCCCTGATGCCTCCCACGATCATCCGCGAGCTCCGGCTGAAGGAGTTCGGCTACGACGTGACGCCGTTCGGCCCCTACTTCCAGGCTTACCCGGATGGTCGTGCGGTCACCGTCTACCCCGACGAGTCGGAGAAGTCCTACGACTCGATCGCCGAGTTCTCGAAGCGGGACGCCGACACCATGCCGAAATGGGAGGCATGGCTCCAAGGTGTGGCCGACGTCCTCGGTCCGTTGATGCTGCGCGTTCCGCCGCACGTCGGGTCGATGCATCCGATGGACCTGCTCTCGACGGTGCAGGCCGCGTGGAAGATGCGCAAGCTCGGCGAGCGGGGCGTCGGCGACGTCACGCGGCTGTTCACGATGAGCGTCAGCGATCTGCTGAACGACTGGTTCGAATCCGACGCGGTCAAGGGCATGCTCACGGTGAACGGCGTGATCGGGACGTGGGCCGGCCCCGACGAGCCGGGAACCGCCTACGTGATGCTCCACCACTCGATCGGGGACGTCGGAGACGGCCACCTCGGTTCATGGGGGTTCCAGCAGGGCGGGATGGGCGGCGTCAGCAGCGCGATCCGGAGCGCCGCCGAGGCGTTCGGCTGCGAGATCCGAACGGGCGCCCGGGTGAAGATGATCGTCGTGCGTGGCGGTCGCGCCGGCGGTGTGGTCCTCGAGAATGGCGAGGAACTGCGGGCGCCGGTGATCGTGACATGTATCCACCCGCAGATCGCGTTCCTCGATCTGATCGAGCGGCACCAGCTGCCGCCGGACTTCGTGTGGGACATCGAGCGCTGGAAGACGCGCAGCGGCGTCGTCAAGATCAACGTCGCGATCAGCGAACTGCCGGACTTCAAGGCGCAACCGGGGAAAGAGCTACAGGATCACCACACCGGTTCGGTCGAGCTGTGCTTCTCGTCGGACTTCGCCGAGCAGGCGTTCCAGGACGCGCACATGGGACGCAAGCCCGCCGTGGCGCCATTCGTGGACGGGACGATCCCGACGACGCTCGACAAGAAGCTCGCGCCCGAGGGGACGCACGTGTTCTCGATGTTCACGCAGTGGGTCCCGGACGACTGGGTGAAGGAGCCGCATCGGGACGAGCTGGACGCGTACGCCAAGCGGATCTTCGATCTGTACGACGAGCTCGCCCCGAACTTCAAGGACTCGATCATCGACTACCAGGTGATCGGGCCGTACGACATGGAGCAGGAGCTCGGGCTGATCGGCGGGAACATCTTCCACGGGGAGCTCTCGGCCGACCAGCTGTTCCACATGCGGCCGGCCCCCGGCTACGGCGACTATCGAACCCCGTTGAAGGGGCTGTACCACGGCTCGTCCGCCACGCACGCCGGCGGCGGCGTGAACGGCATCCCCGGTTGGCAGGCGTACCGCCAAGCCAAGAAGGATCGCGCCGTCCGCACGAAGTGATCTCCGAACGCGGCGAACGCGATCCGCGAACGAGCCTCGAGCGCATGCTCGAGGCTCGTTCGGTGGCGGTGGTAGGCGCGTCGGTGAAGACCGGCTCGCTCGGCCGGCAGATGATGGCCGAGCTTCGACGGGGCGGGTTCGACGGCGCCGTCTACCCGGTGAACCCCGGGTACGACGAGGTCGACGGCTACCGGTGCTATCCGTCGTTGCTCGACGTCCCCGAGCCGGTCGACCTGGCGATCCTCGGCCTCGCGAACGCACGGATCGAAGCGGCGATGGCCGATGCGGCGGAGCGCGGGGCCGGGAGCGTCGTGACGTTCTCGTCGCTCTACGAGGAGCCCTCGGACGGGCCGTCGCTCGCCGAGCGGGTCGCGGTGATCGCTGCGACGCACGGCATCGCCGTGTGCGGCGGCAACGGCATGGGGTTCGTGAACGTCCCCGGCAGGCTCCGAGCGACGGGGTTCGCGACGCCGGACGACCTGCGTCCCGGGCCGGTGACCTTCCTGTCCCACAGCGGCTCGGCGTTCGCGGCGCTCGCCTTCAACGACCGGGGGATCGGGTTCGATCTCCTCGTGTCGAGCGGCCAGGAGGTCGTTACCCCGATGGACGAGTACCTGCGCTTCGCCCTGGAGCGGGACTCAACGAAGGTGGTCGCCCTGCTGCTGGAGACCGTCCGGAACCCCGACGGCTTCCGGGCGGGGCTCGCGCACGCGGCCGAACGGGATGTTCCCGTGCTGGCGCTCACGGTCGGACGCACCGATGCGTCGAAGGCGCTGGTGATCGCGCACTCCGGCGCGCTCGCCGGCGAGCACGGCGCCTACGAGGCGGTCTTCGATGCCTATGGCGTCCATGAGGTCCGGTCGCTCGACGAGATGGTCGACGCGATCGAGCTGTTCTCGGCGTCACGCCGAGTCCAAGGCGGCGGGGGGATCGCGAGCATCCACGACAGCGGCGGCGAGCGCGCGCTCTTCGTCGACCTGGCGGCCGAGCTGGACGTCCCGATCGCGTCCGTGTCCGACGCCACGCTCGCGCGGATCGCCGACACGTTGGACGCCGGGCTCGAGGCGGCGAACCCGCTCGACGCGTGGGGGACGGGGATCGACGCCGACCGGATCTTCCGCGAGTCGTTCGCTGCCTTCCACGACGACGATGACGTGGCGGCGATGGCCTTCGTCGTGGACCTGACGCGCCAGGGCGAACCGTACGACGAGGGGTATCTCCAGGTCGCCCTTGACGTCTGGGCCTCGACCACGAAGCCGTTCTGCGTCCTGTCGAACCTGTCGGCGGCGATGGATCGTGACGAGGTCCGGATCCTCCGCGCCGAGGGGATCCCGGTGCTCGAGGGAACGGCGCCCGGGCTCCGCGCGCTCAAGCACCTGCTGGACGATGCGCGCCTGCGTGCACGCCTGGCAGTGATCCCGCCGCGTCCCGTTCCAGAGGGCGTGCGCACGTCGTGGCGGGCCCGCCTCGCTACGGATGATCGTGTCGAGGAGGTCGAGGGCCTTCGGTTGCTCGCCGACTACGGGGTTCCGACGGTGGCCGTCCGCGGGGCCCGGAGTGCATCCGCCGCAGCCGATGCGGCCGAGGAGGTCGGCTACCCGGTAGCGATCAAGACGGCGGCCCCGGGGATCGCGCACAAGACCGATGCGGACGGCGTCCGCCTCGATATCTCGAACCCGGAAGACCTCCGGACCGCGTACGACGATATTTCGACCCGTCTCGGTCCGAGCGTCTCTATCGCGGCGATGGCACCGAGGGGTATCGAGATGCATCTCGGGATCGTTCGCGACCCGATGTTCGGTCCGCTCGTCCTGGTCGCCGCCGGCGGGGTCCTGGTGGAGGTGCTCCGCGACCGCGCGCTCGGCCTCCCCCCACTGGATGATGCGGCCGCGCTCCGGCTGATCGATCGGCTGAAGATCCGGCCCATCCTCGGCGGCGTCCGCGGCGCGGCGCCGTCCGACGTCGCCGCGCTCGCGCACGCTGTCTCCCGCATGAGCGTGCTCGCCGACGATCTGGGCGACCTCGCGGACGCGATCGACGTCAACCCGGTGATCGTGTCGCCGACCGGCTGCGTCGCCGTTGACGCCCTCGTCGTGCCTCGCCGGCCCAGCGGCTCGAACGATCAGCGTGACCTCGGCGTGACCTCGTAGCGCACCCCGAACCAGACCTCGTCGCCGTCGCTGCCCTGGAACCGCTCTATCAACCGCATCCCTACCTTCTCCATCACGCGGATCGAGGGGCTATTCTCCGCGCCCGCGTACGCGCGCACGATGTCCGCATCGAGGGTCGTGAACGCGTAATCGATGAGTGCCTTCACCGCTTCGGTGGCGTACCCGCGACTCTGGAACCGCGGGTCGATCGTGTAGCCGACCTTGATCACCCCGGGCTCGCCGTCTGCGGGGCTCAGGCCCACGTCGCCCACGATGCCGCCGTCTCGCGATTCGACGGTGAACTGCACCCACCCGCCCGGCTCGCCCGGCTTCCGGCTCGCCATCTCCTCGATCTCGGCGCGCACGCCATCTGGGTCCGTGCGGTCCCACCCCTGCATCGCGTGCACCGCGGGGTCGCTCCGATAGGCCGAGATCATCTCGGCGTCACCCGCGACCGAGCGTCGCAAGAGCAACCGTTCGGTGAGGAGGGATCTGAAGTCGACGTCCGCGAGCATCGAGGGCAAGGCTACCGGTCGATCGTTCCGGGCCACCAGCGGACTTGACGGCACCATGCCGCTGGCGCACCCTCCGACCGGGGGCGGAGACCATCTTCCAGTTCGGCAGCTCCCGGCAGGCCGGCGTTCCTCGTGTGACCTTCGCCAGGTCGTCGGGTGCCGCCGTTCGCGTCTCCGCCCCTCTTCCCGTTCAACCGGCACGTGCGATGCCGCATACTGCCGAACCGATGCGACCGGTAGCCGATCTCCTTCGCCAGGCCCCCCTGGTCGACGGGCACAACGACCTCCTGTGGGCACTCCGCGAGGCACGTGAGAAATCCCGCCGGACCGTGCCCGCAGCTGCACACGGATCTCCCGCGTCTGGAGGCCGGCGCGGTGGGCGGACAGTTCTGGTCAGTGTTCGTGCCCTCGGACCTCCCGGCCGACCAGGCGGTCACGCAGACCTTCGAGCAGATCGATGCGCTCTTCGAGCTGATCCGTCGGAACCCGGAGCGACTCGAGCTCGCGCGTTCGTCCGAGGACGTCGATCGGATCGCCGCGGCCGGCAAGATCGCGTCGATGATCGGCGTCGAGGGGGGCCATTCGATCGGAGCGTCCTTGGGCACCTTGCGGATCCTGGCGTCCTTCGGCGTCGGCTACCTGACGCTCACCCACAACGATGACACGGCCTGGGCGGACTCGGCGACCGGCGAACGGGCGCACGGCGGGCTGACGCGCTTCGGTGAAGAGGTCGTGCGAGAGCTGAACCGGTGCGGCATGCTCGTTGACGTCTCGCATACCTCCGAGGACACGATGCGCTCGGCGATCGCGGTCTCCGGGGCTCCGGTCGTCTTCTCGCACTCCAACGCGCGGTCCCTCTGCGACGTGTCGAGGAACGTCACCGATGACGTCCTCGAGCTCGCCGGCCGGTCCGGTGCCGTGATCCAAGCGACGTTCGTTCCGTGGTTCCTCACGCGTGAGGGGGCGGAGGCGAACGCCGCCGGGTGGGACGAGTTGCGCCGACTACGCCGGGAGTTCCCCGATGACCGCGAAGCCGTACAGAAGGCGATGGACGCGTGGTTCGCATCTCAGCCCGCTCCACCGTCGTCCCTGTCCGATGTCGCCGATCACATCGACCACATCCGCGAGGTCGCCGGGATCGGAGCCGTCGGCGTCGGGAGCGATTTCGACGGCGTCGAGGCGGTTCCCGACGGACTCGAGGACGTGTCCCGCTATCCGGCGCTGTTCGAGGAGCTGCGGGACCGCGGATACTCCGACGACGACCTCGGCAAGGTCGCCGGCCGCAACGTGCTCCGCGTGATGCGCGAGACCGAGCGGGTCGGCTCGCGCTTGCGGACCGAACGACCGCCATCGACGGCCACGATCGAACGGTTGGATGCCTGAGGGCGTGCGGTGGGCCTTCCGCGAGGAAGGCCCACCGCACGGCTCCTACATGACCTCGAACGTCTCGTAGACGGAGATCGACGCGCCGCCCTGCAGGACCGGGCAGCCCTTCGCCAGACCGACCGCGGCGTCGAGCGAGTCCGCCTCCAGGATCGAGTAACCGCTCGCCGCCGGCGCCTTGTCGCCGACCGCGCCGTCGCTCGAGATGCTCTTGGTGGCCTGCGTGAACGGGTTCCCGCCGTCGGCGATGGCCGAGCCGAGCTCGTGGAACCACGAGTCCCATGCCTTCATCACGCTGGCCTGCTCGGCCTCCGTCTCGGGCATGCTGCCACCGCTGTAGAGCAGCAGGTACTTCGCCATGCTCCTTCCCCCTTCCTCGGGTCCGGTCCGGACCGTCAGCACAAGGACGAACGTCCGCGCGCCGTTCCGACGCCCGGGAGGAGCTTTCTTCGGACCCAGCGCTCAGCGCCGGCGAGCGCCCGCCTCCAGCCACCAGGGGTCGAAGCCTCGATCGTTCAGATCCACGAGGGTCCCCGGCGCCACGAGCTCGTCGATCGTGTCGAGGATGGCGGGCTCGAGCCGAACGTCGGCGCCGGACAAGAGGTCCGTGAGCTGCTCCGGGGTCCGGGGCCCGATGATCGCCGAGGTGACGGCCGGGTGCGCGAGCGTGAACGCGATCGCCATGTGGGTCATCGTGACGCCCGCTTCCGCGGCGAGCTTGGCGAGCTCCTCGACGAGGTCGAGCTTCCGTTGGATCTCGGGCCTGGACTCGTCGAACTGCCAGCCCATGCCACGACCCGAGACCCGTGCCGCGCGCGCCTCCGGCGAATGATCGAACGCTTCACGCCGATACCGTCCGGTGAGCCACCCGCGACAGAGCGGGCTCCACACCAGCACGCCCATCCCGAGACGATCCGTGACGGGGAGCACGTCGAACTCGATCTGCCGCACGAAGATCGAGTACGGCGGCTGCTCGGTCCGGAAGCGGGACGACCCGATGCGTTCGGCGACCCACGCAGCTTCCTCGAGCTGCCAGCCGGGGAAGGTCGAGGAGCCGAAGTATCGGATCTTCCCCGCACGCTGCAGATCGGTGAGGACACCCAGCGTCTCGTCGATCGCCGTCTCCGGTTCGGGGCGATGGATCTGGTAGAGGTCGATGTGGTCGGTGCCGAGGCGGCGCAGCGAGCTCTCCACCTCGCGCGTGATCCACAGCCGCGAGTTGCCTTGCTCGTTCTGCCCCACGCCCATCCGGCCGTGGACCTTGCTCGCCAGCACGACCTCGTTGCGTCGACCCGCGAGCGCCTTGGCGACGATCTGCTCGGACTCGCCGGCCGAATACACGTCGGCCGTGTCGACGAAGTTGATGCCGGCGTCGAGTGCCTCGTGCACCATCCGGACGCACGCGTCGACGTCGGTGTTGCCCCACGAGCCGAACATCATCGCGCCGAGGCAGTGCGTGCTGACGCGGACGCCGGTGGTGCCGAGCGTTCGGTATTCCATCCTTCCTCCCGTCGGTCGGAGCGTTCAGGCGGAGAGCCGCTCGGCCAGGTAGCGGAGGCCGAGCGGGTAGCGGTACTCGATCGCCATGTGGGTCGCGTCGAACAGCTCGAAGGAGACGTCCGTCACGCCGATGCCCTCGAGCGCACGCCGGAACGCCTCGGCGCCCAGATCCAGGAAGTACTCGTCCTTCTTCCCGGCGTCGATGTAGATCGCGCGGAGTGAGCGCAGATCCTCGGCATGCGCCGGCACCATGCGCACGGGGTCCATCCGGAGCCAGCGCTCCCAGATCTCAGGGATCAGCTCGCCCGTCGCGGGGTCGAACGGGAGCTGAACGGTGCCGTCGGGATCGGCGGAGTAGCACGCCGCCATGCACCAGTCGTTCAGCAGGTGGCCGTCGCTGTCCTTCGAGAACGCGGGCCGGCTGCGGAAGTCCTTCCAGAAGTTCTCGTACGAACCGCCGTACTCCTCCCGGAGCGTGCGAACCGAATCACGGAACTCCGGGAGGTAGCACGCCTCGAACAGTGCGTCTCCGGCGTGCGTCGCCAAGCCGCCCCATACGTCCGGCCGGAGCATCGGAACGACCATCGCGCCATAGCCGCCGCTCGATTTCCCCTGGATGCCTCGATGTGTCCGGTCGGCCACGGTCCGGTACCGCTCGTCGACGAAGGGAACGACCTCGTCACAGAGGAACGTGAGGTAGTTGCCGGTTCCCGGGGAATCGAGGAACTGGCTCCCGCCGAGTGAGGTCCAGCAGTCGACCCACGCGACGACGACGGGCGGCGCCCCGCTGCGTGCGAAGAGGTCGTCTGCGAGCTCCGGGTAGTTCCGGCGGAACGGAGAGCGGTTCCTCCACATGTCGAGCTGACCGGTGAGCCCCTGGATCACGTAGACCGACGCGAACCGCTCGCTCGGGTCGTCGTCGTACCCGGGCGGGACGTAGACCCACAGTGGTCGGTCGGTTGGGTCCCCGAGCGGGTTGCCCCGGAGCGCCTCGCTCTGGATCGTGTGCTCCTCGAACCGCCCGTGAAGGTCGAACGACCAAGGCTCCACCGTCGCATCCTCCTCGTCGATCCACCTGGATCGCGGTCGCTCCTAGGCTACGCGCGAAGGCCGGAAGCGGTGAGCTGCCCCCCGGTCGGCCCCCGTCCCGTAACGGCGAACGCGCCGCACCGGGCGGCGACGGCCAGCGCTCCGTCGGTGTCCAGACCGCTCGCGAGCCCGAAGGTCAGGCCCGCCTGGAAGCTGTCACCGGCTCCGTACATGTCGACGATCTGCCCGGGCAGCGTCGCGGCCGCGTACCGGCCGCGCGCGCCATCGGCCGCCTCCCAGGAACCACCCGACGGTCCCTCGGTCCGGACGATGAGGCTCGGCGCGGGGGAGACGAGCCCGGGCTCGTATCGCTCGGCCGGATCGTTGGCGCTGCCGACGACGGCGTCGAGCCGGACGCCGGCGTCGGCGAGCACGCCCAGCACGCGGGAGGTGGCGACCAGGACGCGCGCTCGGCGGGCGGCCCGCAATGCCCGGACATCTCCGGCCGTGAAGAAGACGCCATCGGCGCCGCCGAGCAGATCCCACGGCAGCTCGTCCTCGCCGTGCGGCTCGAGCCGCTCGCCGATGGTGATGATCGTGCGTTCCCCCGTCTCGTCGATCATCGTGAACGCCGTCCGGGTGGGGCCTCGCCGTTCGGCTGGGTGGAGCTCGACGTGATGGGACACGAGGTCCGCCCGCACGTCGGCGGCGACCTGGTCGTCTCCCAATGCCGAGAGGAACTGGCTGGTACCCGCGAGCTTGGCGAGCTGCACCGCGGCGACCGCGCCACCGCCGCCCGCGCCCTCCCAGGTCTCGGTGGCGTGCTCGATCCCGCCTGGCGGTGGAACCTGTCGGAGGCGCGCGAACCGGATCCATTCGATGTGGCCGACCACGGCCATGCGCATCGCGCGACCGTAGCAGCCGGACGCTCCCGGGTCAGCTGAACGGGAAGCTCTGTATCGTGAAGGGCATGCCGGACAGCTTCGGGAAGCGCCAGCGTGAGAGCGGGAAGGCGAAGAAGGCCGCCGCTCGTGAGGAGCGGCGCCTCGCGCGCGCGCAGCGCGACGCCGACCGTGAGGCCGGATTGATCGAGGCCGGCACGCCGATCGAGGCGTCCGAGCCGGCCGCGCTCGGGCTCGAGAACGAGGCCGAGCCGCGCCCGAAGCCCGACACGTCCGACGCGTCCGACGCGTCCGACAAGTCCTGACACCGGAAACGACGAAGGGGAGGCCTCGCGGCCTCCCCTTCGTGCTGTTCTGTGATCCCGTTAGCCGGGACGGACGTCCGAGGCTTGCGGGCCCTTCTGGCCCTGCGTCACCTCGTAGGTCACCTTCTGCCCCTCGTCGAGGTTCCGGAAACCCTCACCCGCGATCGCGCTGAAGTGCACGAACACATCTGCGCTGCCGTCGTCGGGCGTGATGAAGCCGAAGCCCTTCTCGGAGCTGAACCACTTGACGGTGCCTGTTGCCATGTGCGATCCCTCCTTCCTTCGCCGTCGGGGCCTTGCTTCGTACCCGTCAGGCATCCGGCTGGCGCCGGGAGGGAACCGCTCTTGGCGAACCACGATCCGTTGCCCTCGCCGCATAGCCTACAGGCGGAGGGCCCCGGTCGCTTGCCTCTCTCGCTTGCCCCGGCCCTCCGGCTCGTTCATCATCGAGCGCAGATGGGTGGCATCTTCGGCAGCAGCGGCAAGGCGGCGAACCCGGCGGGCACCGTGGGCTCCCTGGTGGGGGCGATCGGGGCGGCGTTCAGCGTGGTCCTATGGATCTACCACTTCAACCCGGACAGCACGATCCTGGGCAAGTACTCTCAACAGCTCGCAGCCGGCGGACAGATGGCCGACCAGCTCGGACTGCTCGCCGTCGTCTTCGGAGCGATCGCGGTCGTGCTCGGGATCGTCGGCGGGTTGGGGGGCAGGGGCGGCAGCACGACGGTGATGTCGATCCTGCTCGGGATCGCGGCGTTGTCCTATCCGGTCCTGAACGCACTCAACCTCGTCAAGCAGTACGTGCCGAACCCGATCGGCGGGGGCTGAGCGTCAGAACGCTCCCGGATCAGGGACGGTGCCCTTGGGCCACGGGTAGTTCTCCGGGAACCGGTCGAATCGCCCGAACGTCTTGACGCGGACGCCGGTCACGGACGGCGGGCGAGGGCGCTTCGTGAAGTCGAAGACGTGCCCGAAGTTGTGCGTGTTCGCGATCCGGTCCGTGAGGTACGGGAGTCCCCAGTTGTCCGCGATGAACCGCAGCGGCGTGGAGAACTCTCCGGTCAGGTCGTCGATCGCACCGCGGACGGTGTACGGGCTGATCGTGAGCAGCGGCACGCGGAAGCCCAGCCCGACCGGGTCGACGACGGGCGGGCGGACGTGATCGTAGAACCCACCCCATTCGTCCCACGTGAGGAAGATCGCGGTCTGGTCCCAGGCGTCGCTCTTCATGATCGCCTCGACCAGGTCGCTGGTCCAGTTGTGCGTGAAGGCGGAGCTCGTTGGCGGGTGATCGGACAGCTCGAACCGAGGGGTGATCCAGGTGACTGCCGGGAGCTTCCCAGCCCTCGCGTCGTCGATCACCGTCGCCACATCGCGGGTGTGCTCGTGCCACAGGTCCGTGTGGAAGACCTGGGACACGCCGTTGTACGCGTTCCAGAAGTAGCCCGGCGTGCCCGGCGCCGCCGAGTAGAAGGCCCAGTCCACGCCGCCGTGGGTGAGCTGCTCACCGACCGTGCGGAAATCGAAGCAGCTGCTGTGTTTCGCGAGCTGGCCGTGATCGTCTAGGGTGAACACGAAGACGTCGTCCCCGACGGCGTCACACCCCCAGCTCTTGAACGTCCGGCCGTCTTGCATGGGACTGGTCTTGATGTTCTCCGGGTTGTCGATCGCGCCCCCCGACGTCCCCGCGATGAAGAAGAAGTGGTTCGGATACGACGGGCCGTTGGCGGACGAGAAGAAGTGGTCGGAGATCGCGTACTCCCGTGCCCAGTGCCAGTAGTTGGGCACCTCGCTCCCCTCGAACTGGGTGTAGGCCCACGGGTCGCCGTAGGCCCCCGTGCCGAACCCGTCCTGCTTCCCCCCGTTCCAGCAGTTCAGCGCCGCTGCCCGATCGTGCGGGAGGTCACCGGGCAGCCAGTCGGGGCACCGTTCGAGCGGAACCTCGGTTCCGTCCGACACGCCGACCATCGTCCCCTCGACTCCCGGGAACCGGCCGAAGACGTTGTCGAAGCTCCGGTTCTCGAGCATCACGTACACGACGCGCTTGATCGGCCATCGCGTGTCGATCGCGGCGGTGGTGTCCGAGACGTGCGGGATCACCTTGCCGCCCGTGCACGCGAACAGTGCGCCGCCCGCGACGGCCATCGCCGATCGCTCGAGGAACCGGCGCCGGGAGACCGGTAGCGGGTGGTGGGCCCGGCGTTCGTCGTCCATGGGGCCGGTATCCTCCCAGAGCCTCGACCCCGATCCGGAGTCCACCCGTGAGAAGGATCATCGTTTTCCTGTGTTGTCTGACGCTCGCGGCGGCAGCGTTCTCGTGCGTCCACACGGGTGATGACACGTCGACCGCGGCGATCCCGAGCCCCGTGCCTCCGAGCTCGAAGACGGTTGCATCTTCACCGCCCACGCCGCCCGCGGTGCCCGCGACCCCGCCGCCGACGTTCGGACCCTCGAGCGCGACGTGTGACGGGGGATGGTCGACGCCGCGGGAAGGCTCGAGCCTCTGGCTGACCCCCCTCGAGGTGATCCGGAAAGCGACCGGGGTTGCAGGGCGACTTAGGGTGGTGGACATGCGAACGTTCGTCGGTCCCGAATCACCTCCGAGCGACAAGAACTACCTCTCGGACATCCGCCGCTGGTACGTCAAGCTCTTCGCGAAGGACGACCTCACGTTCCAGGGGCGGTTCCTGGTGGAGGATCGGCGGTTCGGACGCGGGCTGTCCGCGGTGGCTCCGTACGATACGCGCGCGTTCGTTGCACCCGATTGGGTCGGATTCCAGTACCAGGACGAGCATCCGAAAGCGTTCTCGTACCAGGGACTCCCGGGCACCTGGACGGGGATCGCGTACGACTTCGTGAGCGGGGGCCGTGGGTTGACGGTCCCCGGCTTGCCCGCGCAGAGCGCCGGCTGTCTCGACGGGACCTGAGCGGTCGGCGTAACCCGTCGCCGGCATCCGGTCGGCGACGCGGACCCTCCCGCCGCGCTAGCCTCCGGCTCCGTGAGCACCACGGAGCGAGATGTCATCGTGGTGGGTGGCGGGCACAACGGTCTCGCGTGCGCCGCGTACCTCGCCAAGGCCGGAAGCGATGTCCTCGTCCTCGAGCGTCGAGACATCCTCGGGGGCGCGGCCGTCACCGAATCTATGTGGGACGGCTACCGCATCTCCTCGGCCTCGTACGTCGTCTCGCTGCTGCCGGAGCGGATAGTCTCGGAGCTGGATCTGAAGGCCTTCGGCTACCGCGTCTCCCCAGTGACCCCCGATTACTTCGTCCCGTTCCCCGACGGAACGTCTCTCACGTTCTGGGGCGACGTGCGGCGTGACGTGGAGAACGTCGCGCGCCTCAACAAGCATGACGCCGAGGCATACGTTGCCTTCGATCGATACTTCGCCCACGTCGGGGACCTGATCCGACGGCTGTTGTTCGTCGTCCCCCCGAACATGCGGATGGCCGACGTCCTCGGCTGGGCCCGGACGAGCACGCGGTTCCGCGGGTGGACCGGCCGAGACATCCACGAGCTGGTCCGGTTGTTCACCATGAGCGCCGCCGATCTCCTCGATGAGTGGTTCGAGGATCCTCGGGTCAAAGGCGCCTTGGCGACCCAGGCTGTCGTCGGTGCGTGGGGGGGACCGATGACCCCGGGATCCGCCTACGTCCTGATGCACCATTGGATCGGTCAGGTCGACGGTCATCTCGGCGCGTGGGGCTGGGTGAACGGCGGCATGGGCGGCGTCTCCGAGGCGCTCGCGGGGGCGGCGCGTGCGGCGGGTGCGGAGATCCGCACCGACGCGCGCGCCGCCCGCGTCGTGGTCAGCCCGGCGGGTCGTGCGGTCGGCGTCGAGCTCGAGGACGGCTCCGTGCTGCGGGCGAAACAGGTCGTGTCGAGTGCCCATCCCACGACGACGTACCTGGACCTCGTCGGCCGGGAGCATCTCCCGTCCGACGTGATCCATGACATCGAACGTTTCCGATCGCGGAGCGGATCGGTCAAGGTCAACATCGCGTTGTCGGGGCTGCCGGCGTTCCCGAGCTGGGATCAGGACGGCTCGGTGCACACCGGTCTGATGGCGGTCTCACCGTCCGTCGAGTACCTCGAACGCGCCTTCGACGACGCGAAGTACGGCAAGCCGTCCCAGCATCCCTATGCCGAGCTGGTGTTCCCGACCGCTCATCAGCCCGAAGGGCTGGCCCCGCCAGGCAAGCACGTGATGCTCGCGTTCACGCAATACCTGCCCTTCGACACCCCGAACTCGGCTCGCACGCGCGAGGCGTGGGCGAAGAAGGTGATCGCGGCCGTCGGGGACTACGCCCCGTCGCTCGCGTCGTTGGTCGAGCATGTCGAGGTGCTCACCCCGAAGGACCTCGAGGAACGCTTCGGGCTGCTCGGCGGGAGCATCTCGCACGGTGAGCTCGCGCCCGACCAGCTCTTCTCGTTCCGGCCGATCCCTTTCTACGGCGACTACCGGACGCCGATCAAGAACATGTACCTGTGCGGCGCGGGGACGCATCCCGGGGGAGGGGTGATGGGGGTTCCGGGTCGCAACGCCTCCACGGTGATGCTCAAGGACGCGCGGCGCGAGCGTCTGATCGACCGAGCGCGACGGCTGGTCCCCGGGAGGTGAGCGTGTCTCGCTGGTGGGAGGAGATGTTCGAGCTCTCCTCCTGGCAAGCGGTCCAGCTGGGCTGGGAGTCGCTCGAGGACGCCGACCACCAGGTCGACCTGATCCTGCGCGCCACCGGGTTGCGCGCCGGGATGCGGGTCCTCGACGTGCCCTGCGGCACCGGACGGATCGCGAAGCGGCTGGTGGGTCGGGGGTTCGACGTCGTCGGTGTGGACAGCACCGACCGGTTCCTCGACGAGGCTCGTGCCGCCGGTCTCGTCGTCGAACGCGCCGACATGCGGGAGCTCCCCTTCGAGGACGCGTTCGACGTGGCCCTCTGCATGTGGGGTTCGTTCGGGTACTTCGACGACGAGGGGAACCTGGCGCAGGCGCGGGCCGCATGCCGGGCGCTGAGGCCGGGAGGTCGCTACCTGATCGATGCACTTTGTGCGGAGGCGCTCCTGCCCGTGTTCCGCGAGCGCGATTGGTTCGAGGCGTCGGAGACGTTCGTCCTCGAGCACCGTACGTACGTGGTCGGCACCGGCCGGGTCGAGACACGGTGGACGTTCCTCCGTGAGGGCGAACGGCAGGAGCAGACGACGTCGACCCGTCTCTACACGCTCCGCGAGCTGACCGAGGTTCGAGGCTAGGGATCCGCGACCATATCCCCGAGCGACGTTCAGGTCACGGTCCACCCGTCGATGGCTACGGCGGTGCCAACCCCCTTCGTGCCCGGCAGCCCGACGACGACGACCCGCACGGTGTGCGGCCGGTCGGCGAGACCGCTCACGGTCCTCGTGACGCCGAACGTCGTGGTGGCGGCCGACAGATCGAGCCTGCGCTTCAGTGCGCCGTCCACCCAGACCTCCGCCCTGCCGAACCCGGGCCCGGTCGCCGTCGTGATCGTCACCGCCGAGCCACGGAACCGGAAGGACGCTCGAGCTCCCGCAACGCCGCTGACGACGTACCTCCCGCCGATCGCCGACGGCTGAGCCTTCGCGGCCCACCCGGCGGCGGCCGCAACCGGCGCGCGTCGTATCCCCGTGGCATCGGCGATCGCATCGACGCCGGTTCCGACGGCGGCCGGGTGGCCGGTGTCCGGCGCGACCGTCCTCACCTGCAGCCTGTGCGCTCCGGGCCCCGACCCGGTGAAGGTCCGAGCCATCAGCGCGAACGACGGCCGGCGCCGGTCGATCGTCGTTCGGTACCGACCGTCGATCTCGATCCTCGCTCGACCGAACAAGGGTCCGGCCACGGTCCAGATGGTGACGGCCGGCCCCGAGAACGTGAAGGTGGCCGATGCCCCCTTCCCCCGCCCCCACAGGTAGGACCCGCCCATCGCCCGGGCATCGTCCCGCGTTCCCCACGCGAACGAGGAGCCCGCGGCCTCCTCGGGCACGTCGATGGCCGCGCGGAACGTCGTGGTCGTCTTCGGAAGCGGGTTCGAGGCTCGGTCGACGATCTTCGGCGCCACGCCCGTCGGGTTCGCAACCGCGAGGTAGGACTGACCGGCGAGCAGCGGAGACGCGGGATGGAGCCGCGCGCTCAGCACGAAGCCGTTCGAACACGACACCGCTCCTGCGTCGGCGCCCCGACACGTGAGCGATGCCGCGACGCGGACGCCACCGGTGACGCGGAGCACGACGTTATCGGTATCGAGCCGGCGGACCGGTTCGCTGAACGCGAAGCGGACCGAGCCGCCGAGCGATGCGGGAGTGGTGATCGTCGCGGAGGGTGGCCCGAGATCCGTGAACGACGCGGTCACCGAGCGAGGCCGATCGAGCGTGACCGTGCACGCGCTGGGGTCGAACCCCGCACAATCGCCGGTCCACTCGCCGAACTCGCTCGCCGCGTCCGGGGTTGCCGTGAGCGAGACGCTCGAGCCTGCCGGGAAGGCGTGGGAACACGAGGTCGTGCACGTGATGCCGGCCGGCGTGGTGCTCAGTTCTCCACCGCCCGGCCCGGCCACGGTGGTCGAGAGCCGATACCCGAACGTCGCCGTCACGATCTTCCTGCCGAGCGTCGTGACCGAGCAGGTCGGGGATGCTCCCGAGCATGCCCCACCCCACCGAAGGAAGACGGCTCCGGGGTGCGGTTCCGCGCTCAGCGTCACGATCGCGGACGGATCGAACAACGCCGCGCAGGATGCGCCGTTTCCGCACGAAAGCCGTCCGGTGATGTCGGTCACGGAGCCGCCGGCGCCCGGCTTCGCGGTGAGCTGCGCGATCCGAGCGGTGACGAGTTTCGTGCCGGCGAACCGATCCCGGTCGAGATCCGTCGTCACGCCCGGCAGCCCGGGCTTGTGCGTCCATTGCCAGAAGGTCCAGCCGCGGCCCTGCCAGTCGTTCGCGGGAACCGTGGGCGTTTTCACGTTCCAATGCGCGAGCCACAGGCGGTAGCCGTGGTCCGCGAACCACGTGGAGCCGCCCATGTGGACCGTCCAGAAGTTCGGACTGGCGTAGAGCATGGGTCGGATGCCGAGGACGTTCGTGACGCGGGTCACCCATGCTTTCACCCACGCGACCAGGTCCGGCGGTGCGAGGCCGCCTGTCTCCTCGATGTCGAGCGCGGGGATCAGATCCCCGACGCCGGGGGACGCGACGTCCAGGTAATGGTCCGCTTCCGCGCGGGCGTCGACCGTGTTCGCGTTGGCGCCGCCGCTCGGTGTCGCGCGATGGTAGGCCCCCACGACGATCCCGTTCGCGCGGGCCCCGGCGACGTTCGCCTGGAACCTCGGGTCGATGTAGATCCGGCCTTTCGTCGCGCGCACGATCGCGAAGCGGATGCCGGCGCCGGCCACCTTCGACCAAGCGATCGTTCCCTGCCACTTGGAGACATCGATCCCCCGCAGCTTGGTGGCAGCATGTGCAGGCGTCGAGGGAACCACGAGCAGACTCGCGACAACGGCGAGCAGGCACGACGTTCGAACGACGCGGGCGAGCATGGGCACAACAGGGTACGCGTAGATCGGGGCTTACGGGCCGAGGTTGTACCCGAGCTTTCGTGGGAGCTTCGCGACGAAGTCGACGAACGGGTTGGGGGTGTCTTCACCGTCGAGCGCGACGTCGCGGCGATGGATCGCCCGGTTCGTCACCATGGCGCCCACCGACCGGATCGGCTCGGGCGGGAAGCGTCGCGGTTGCAGATCGACGAGCGGCAGCGCCAGCACGTCGTCGTACTTCGCCAGGACGCGGTGCGCCAGGATCCTGCCGCCGAGATGTGCCGGTCCAACCCCGTTGCCCGTGAAGCCGAGCCCGTAGTGAACATTGCCGTCCTCGAACGTGCCGAAGAACGGAAGGTGGTCGGCCGAGACGTCGATCGGCCCACCCCACCCGGCCTCGACGGGAACGTCGGCGAACGAAGGGAAGATCCTGTGCAGATCGTCGACCGCAACGCGGATCGATGCCTCGTCGTACCCGAACCGTGGGTCGATGTGACGGGCAAGGTCCGGTTGCATGCCGCCGATCCCGAACGCGATGCGACCATCGGGCGTCGTTCGCAGGTAGTGGACCGCCGAGCGATGGTCGGACACCCCCAACCCGCCGGTCCAGTTGATCGCGGCCAACCGGTCGGGGGCCGGCGCCGTCATCACGATGTACGAGCCGCGCACGGTGATCGCGCGCTTGAACCGTCGCCAGTGCTGCGCCCACGCGTTCACCGCGAGCACGGCGGCACCCGCGCGGACCACCCCCCCGGCGGTGGCGGCGACCACCGAGCCACCGGCACCGAACCGCGAGACGTGCGTGCCCTCGTGGATCCGTACGCCGCGCTCGAGCAGCATCCGACGCAAGCCCCGCGCGAGCCGCGCCGGCTGGACGGTGGCGCCGACCTTCGTCAGCACGCCTGCGTGGAAGACGGGGGAGTCGACCATCGCGCGGACCTCGTCTCGCGACAGGACGGTGATGATGTCGGACAGCCCCAGCCGGTCCACCGTCATGACGAGCTCGGCCCACGATCCGATCTGTGCCGTCGAGGAGGCGACCGACAACGAGCCCTCCGCCGCGAACCACGCGTCGATCTCGTGCTCCGTGCAGAACCGACCGATGCCGTCGACGCTTTCCTGCCCGGCCCTGCAGATGCGCAACGCCGACACATCGCCGAACCGTTCGGCGAGGAAATCGAGATCGTCCCAGAAGGAGTTGACGAAACCGCCGTTGCGACCGCTCGGGCCGCCGCCACAGATGTCCTGCTCCAGGAGCACGATGTCCAGCCCCGGATCGAGCTCCTTCAGGAACCACGCGGTCCACATGCCCGTGTAGCCGCCACCGAGGATCACGACGTCGGCTTTCGTGTCCGTCTCGAGCGGCGGACACGGGTCCCCGGCGAACTCGGGTCGAGCGAGCGCTTCGCGGAGCCACCAGCTCCGCCTCTCGTTCGGAGGCAACGCGTTCATGGGTTCGGATGCTACAGGTCGCGTCGAACGCCACCGCGAGGACCGTTGGTAAGGTTCCAGCCCTCATCTCGCCCCGGAAGGATCCGATGACGATCGATCGCCCCCGCAGCCGGGAGGTCACCGAGGGAGCCGCGCGCGCCCCCGCCCGTTCGTACCTGCGTGCGGTCGGTTTCAGCGAGGACGACTTCGACAAGCCGCAGGTCGCCGTGGCCTCGTCGTGGAACGAGGTGACCCCGTGCAACTACCACCTGGACAAGCTCGCGGCGCTCGCGAAGGAAGGCGTTCGCCAGGCTGGCTGTGTCCCGCTCGAGTTCACGACGATCGCGATCTCCGACGGGATCGCGATGGGTCACGAGGGGATGAAGGCATCGTTGATGTCGCGCGACCTGATCGCCGATTCGGTCGAGCTGATGATGCACGCGGAGCGCCTGGATGCGCTCGTCGGGATCGCGGGTTGCGACAAATCAGAGCCCGGCATGCTGATGGCGATGGCCCGGATGGACCTGCCGTCCGTCTACCTGTACGGCGGGACGATCCTGCCCGGCACGTATCAGGGCCGCGACATCACGATCCAAGATGTTTTCGAAGCCGTCGGTGGGCACGCGCGGGGACAGGTGACCGACGCCGAGCTCCTCGGCCTAGAGCGAGCCGCGTGCCCCACGACCGGGTCGTGTGCGGGGATGTATACGGCGAACACGATGGCAGCGGTTGGGGAAGCCCTCGGGATGTCGCTCCCCGGCACGGCGAGCCCCCCCGCCGTCGATTATCGGCGCGAGGTCGCGGCGCGCGAGAGCGGGATCGCCGCCGCGCACCTCCTGGAGCTCGATCTCCGGCCACGGCAGATCATGACTGCGGGTCGATTCGTGATGAGTGACCTGGACCGGGTCGGCGGCGTGCCGGTGGTCATGAAGGAGCTGCTGGAGCTCGGCGTGCTTCATGGCTCGTGCCTGACGGTCACGGGCGAGACCGTGGCGGCGAACCTGGCGTCGCTGTCGCCGCCCGCACCGGACGGGACCGTCGTCCATCCGATATCCGACCCGATCCACCCCGAAGGCGGCACCGCGATCCTCCGCGGTTCGCTGGCGCCCGACGGCAGCGTCATGAAGGTCGCCGGCGCGGCGTCGCTCGAGTTCCGTGGGCGCGCCCGCCCGTTCGACTCCGAGGCGGCGGCGTTCGAGGCGGTGACGAGCGGCGCGGTGGTCCCCGGCGACGTCGTGGTGATCCGGTACGAGGGCCCGAAGGGCTCGCCGGGGATGCCGGAGATGCTCGCGGTGACCGCCGCCGTCGCGGGTGCGGGTCTGGGGCAGGACGTCGCCCTCGTGACGGATGGTCGGTTCAGCGGCGCGACCAAGGGCTACAGCGTCGGGCACATCGCACCCGAAGCGTTCGTCGGCGGGCCGATCGCGCTCGTTCACGAAGGCGACGAGATCGTGATCGACGCGGCGCGCCGCGTCATCGACCTCGCGGTCGACGACGCCGAGGTCGCGGCGCGCCGCGTCGCGTGGCGCGCGCCCGAGCCCCGATACACGCAGGGGGCGCTCGCCAAGTACGCGAGAGCGGTCGGCAGCGCCGACCGCGGGGCGGTGACCTGGTGACGCGGCAGGCGATCTCATCGCCGGCCGCGCTGCAGTGCCGGATCTGCGGCCAGCAGTACCCGGTCGAGCCGCTCACGATCTGCGAGGAGTGCTTCGGCCCTCTGGAACCTTCCTACGATCTGCAATCACTCGATGGGGAGGTGTTCCGCAAGCACGTGGAGCAGGGCCCCGCCAGCCTCTGGCGGTACGAGGCGCTCCTGCCCGGCGGGCCGGGCATCGAACGGGTGGACATGGGCGCCGGGTTCACGCCGCTCCGCCGCGCCCACCGGCTGGCGGACGCGCTGGGACTCGGTCGGCTCTGGATCAAGGACGACACGGTGAATCCATCGAACTCGTTCAAGGACCGGGTGGTCTCGGTCGCGACGACCATGGCGCGCGCGTTCGGATTCGAAGCGATCAGCTGCGCCTCCACGGGGAATCTGGCGAACGCGACGGCCGCGCACGCGGCACGCATCGGCATGCCCTGCTACGTGTTCATCCCCGAAGACCTCGAGCGAGCGAAGATCCTCTCCACGCTCGCGTACGGGGCGAAGGTGGTCGCCGTGAAGGGGAACTACGACGACGTCAACCGGCTCTGCAGCGAGGTCGCCGACACGCTCCCGTGGGCGTTCATCAACGTCAACATGCGGCCCTATTACGCGGAGGGATCGAAGTCGCTCGGGTTCGAGGTCGCCGAGCAGCTCGGCTGGCGCCTCCCCGACCACGTCGTCGTCCCGATCGCCTCGGGCGCGCTGCTAACCAAGATCCACCGCGCGTTCTCCGAGCTCATCGCGATCGGTGCGGTCGAGGAGAAGCCGTACCGGGTCAGCGGCGCCCAGCCGGAGGGCTGTCGTCCGGTCGCCCAGGCGTTCAAGGACGGCGCCGAGACGGTGCAGCCGGTCAGGCCCGACACGATCGCGCGTTCGCTCGCGATCGGGAACCCGGCCGACGGGATGTTCGCGATGCAGGTCAGCCGGCAGACCGGCGGCGCGATCGAGTGGTGCAGGGAGTCCGAGATCGTGGAGGGCGTCCGGTTGCTCGCCTCGACCGAGGGCGTGTTCACCGAGACGGCCGGCGGTGTCACCGTCGCGAACCTGAAGCGGTTGGTCGATCAGGGCGTGATCGCCCCGCACGAGGAGACCGTCGTGTTCATCACGGGCAACGGATACAAGACCGTCGACGCTTTGGAGGGGTCGGTCGAGGCGACCTACCGCGTCGCGCCGGATCTCGACGAGTTCCTGGCCGCGATCGGCGCCTAGGTTTCGTTCTCCCGCATCACGCTGGCTTGCGCTCGAGGCCCGGCCGACGCACACTCACGCGAGCCCAGCCCGCGGGCGAGCGTTGGCGTGGAGAGGGGACACGTGGGTCGAGGCTCGGCCGGTGCCCGCCGGATGAACCGGCGTTCTTCACGCAGCGCCGGTGGCGACCCGAGCGTCCCCGCTCGCGGCGGCTGATCCTTCCCCCGTTCGGATGCACGTCCGGATGTCGAAAGGGGTGAACGGATGTCCACGCACGAAGAGCAGGCCGCGAGGGATACGGCCGATCTTCAGAAGTTCGGGTACCAGCAGGAGTTGAACCGCGGGCTCGGCACCTTCAGCTCGTTCGCGGTGGCGTTCAGCTACATCTCGCCGTCCACGGGCATCTTCACGTTGTTCTTCCTCGGGATGTCGGCGCTCGGCGCTCGGCTGTGGTGGACGTGGCCGACGGTCGCCCTGTTCCAGTTCATCGTCGCGCTCAACTTCGCCGAAGTGACCAGCCACTTCCCCCTCGCCGGATCCGTGTTCCAGTGGACGAAGTACCTGGCGGGACGCGGGTACGCATGGATCACCGGCTGGTTCTACATCTTCGCCGGCATCCTCACGGTCGCGTCGGTGTGCGCCACGCTCCCGATCGCGCTCATCCCCGCACTGAACAATATGTTCGGCTGGTCCTTGAACGACGCGTTGGGGAGCGCGGACCAGAAGGTCGTGGCGATCATCACACTCCTGCTGATCACGATCTTGAACATCTACGGGATCAAGCTCGTGGCGATCGTCAACAACACCGGGGTGGTCTTCGAGATCCTGGGGATGGTTGTCTTCGCCGTGTTCTTGGCAGCCGTTCACAACAACAACGGAGTGGGGGTGATCTTCCAGTCCTCGCAGGCGGGGAACTACGCCCAGTTCCCGGCTTCCACGACATTGCCGTTCTTCCTCGTCGGGATGTTCATGTCGTTATACGTGATCTATGGGTTCGACACGGCATCCACGCTCGCGGAAGAGACGAGGAACCCTCGGGCCGAGGCGCCGAAGGCCGTGCTCGCATCCGTCGTCGGCGCATTCGTGATCGGGGCCATCTTCCTGTGGGGTGTGCTGATCGCGGCTCCGAACATCGCGGATGAGGCGAAAGGGCTCGCAACATCGCCCGGCACGATCATCGGTGACGTCATGACGCAGGCGGGCACCACGTTGTACTTGCTCGTCGTGTCGGCGGCGATCTTCGTCTGCTGCATGGCGATCCTCACGGCAACGATCCGTTTGGCGTTCGGGATGGCTCGTGATGATCAACTCCCGTTCTCGAAGACGATGGCGAAGGTGAGCCCTCGTCTGCATACACCGGTCGCCACGTGCATCATCGTCGGTGCGCTCGCGGCCGTGCCGTTCATCCAGTTCGCGGGCGCCGCGGTGATCGCGGTCGGTGCGACGGCCTCGATCTACCTCAGCTACCTGTTGGGGAACCTGGCCTTCCTGCGTGCCCGCACGAAGGGCTGGCCGAGGACCGAGGCGCCGTTCAAGCTCGGCGGCTGGGGCATGGTCGTGAACGTCATCGCGGTCCTATGGGGGCTCGCGATGATGCTGAACTTCCTCACACCCTCTTCGGCCCCGACCGCTGGCGACGCGTATACGAGCACCAGCGCGAATGCGCTCAGGATCTTCTCGAACCCGAAACCCGTGCAGTCCGACTACTACGTTCCGGGTCAGCAGTTGCTCGACTTCAAGATCGACCTCCTGAACAAGATCCCGGTCATCTGGACCGTGTTCGTGGTGATCTTCGTCGCGGGCGCTCTGTACTACTGGCTCGCTCAGAGGAAGAAGCCGTGGGAACCGGTCGTGCCACCCGGCGAAGACGTATCGATGGTGGTCCCTGGCGTCTGAGTCGGACAGATGGGTGGGGCGCGGTAGCGCCCCACCCATCGTCCGTGGTTCGATGGTGGACATGAAGGTCGTGACGTCGGAGAGGGCCTCCGCGTTCATCGGTGAGCGCGGAGGCCAGGTGTGGGTGTGGCTCGATCCGCGCCGCGGCCTGGTCGGGTCGTTCGTGTGGCTCGAGGCACACTGCGAGCCACCTCGTTCGAGTCGTCAGTCCAGCTTCACCCGGAGCTCGCGACGGTCGCACCGCTTCAAGACGCTCGGATCCGATGGGCTCACCATCCACTACGACTGGGGGAGGCTCGATCCTCCCGACGAGCTCCACTTCGACGTGAAGGGTTGGCGGAAGGCGACCCGTCGGCTGGAGGCCTACTGGAACGGGTGCGTGTTCGCAGGCGATGACGTGCTCCCGCCACGATGAAGGTCACCGCGTCGCCCGAGGTCGGAGCCTTCGTTCGGGAGCACGGCGGCCGCCTCTTCGTATGGACCGACGCTCGTCGCTGTTGCGGCGGCGCGATGACGTTCCTGTCGGCGGACTCGCTACCGAAGGATGACCGTCCGTTCCAGCAGGTCGACACGGACGGCTTCGAGCTCTGGTTCGCCGCAAGTCGAGCGCTCCCTCCGGACGAGCTGCGCCTCGAGTTGAAGGGCCGTCGGCACCGGCATGTCGAGGCCTACTGGGACGGCTGCGTCTTCGTGAGCTGAACCGGCACGCTCGCGGCGATCAGCCAGTCTGGGAGCCGCGCGTCGGTGGCGTTGGCCAGCAGCCTGTCGAAATGACGGTCCGCGTACCCGACGTAGTCGAAGTCGAGCGTCGAGATCGCTTGCTGCACGACGCCCCACATCGCCTCGCGGAGATCGGAGACGATCCTCATCAGTGCCAGCCGCGCCCGATGGACGTCGTGCACGTCGTCGAAGTAGGTCCGCAACAGGAGCGCCTGCGCATCGTCGTCCAACCCGTTGTTGATCGACAGGTTGCCGAGGTCGAAGAACGGGTCGCCCATCCCGGCGTACTCGTAATCCACGATCCACGTGTGTTCCCCCTCCAAGAGGAAGTTCGCGTTCAGGAGGTCGTTATGACAGGTGGTGAAGGGCGCCGGCGCGGCGGCGAACGCGTCCTCGATCCGCGCGGCGACCGCGTGCGCCTCGACGTAGTCTGCCGGCACCCGCACACCGCGCGCGGCAGCGGTATCCCGGAACCCCTCGACGATCCGGAACACGGGAAAGGTCGCTCGGATCGGACGGCTTGCGTGGATCGCACGGATCGACGCCACCACCGAGCGCATCACGTCCTCGTTCCCGAGCACGTCCTCCGGGATCGGATCGCCGCCGACGAACCGGGTCACGATGCAGCCGAGATCGGGCTCGAACGCGACCACCTCGGGCCCAACCCCGGCCTCCGCAGCGACCCGCCCGGCCTCGACCTCGGCCGCCCGATCGATCCCGAGCAGCTCCGTGTCGGTGCCCGCGAGGCGCAGGACGAAGGTTTCGTCGTGGACGTCGACGCGGTAGTTGCGGTTGGTGATGCCCGCCTCGATCGGGACGACGACCGTTTCGCGACCGGGCCACACCCGCGCAAGCGCGGGCTCGAGCCTCGGGTCATCCGGCATCGCGCGAACCGTAGCACCAGCAGGTAGCGTTGCACCCGTGGCGCTTCCGCTCGAGGACTACGCGTTGATCGGCGACACGCACACCGCAGCGCTGGTTGGCAGGAACGGGTCGATCGATTGGCTCTGCCTCCCGAGGTTCGACTCCGGAGCGTGCTTCGCGGCGCTCCTCGGCGACGAGACCCGAGGGCGCTGGCTCCTGTCTCCGACCGGCAACTTCCGGACGCGGCGCCGCTACCGTGCGGACACCCTCGTGCTCGAGACGGAGCACGAGACGGACACCGGGGCCGTCCACATCACGGACTTCATGACCCCACGCCGGGCGCAGGCCCGGGTCGTTCGATTGGTCCGTGGCACGCGCGGCGTCGTCTCCATGCGCTCGGAGCTGCTCCTGCGCTTCGACTACGGGTTGGCGGTGCCGTGGCTCCGTCAGGGACGGCGAAGCGTCACCGCGGTCGCCGGGCCGGACGCGGTCGAACTCCGGACCGACGCCCCGCTCGACGTCGTGACCGGCAACGTCACGTCGGACTTCCGCATCGCGGCGGGGGATCGGGTCGCGTTCACGATGACCTGGCATCGCTCGTTCGAGCCGCCCCCGCCACGGATCGACCCCTGGGACGCGCTCAAGAGCACGACCCGGTACTGGAGCGATTGGACGGCTCGCTGCACGTATCGAGGGGAGTGGCGGGACGCGGTGATCCGGTCGCTCCTCACGTTGAAGGCGCTCTCGTACCGGCCGACGGGAGGGATCGTCGCCGCGCCGACGACATCGTTGCCGGAAGAGCTCGGTGGAGCCCGCAACTGGGACTACCGGTTCTGCTGGCTCCGCGACGCGACGTTCACCCTGTACAGCATGCTGATGGCCGGCTACGAGGACGAGGCAGAAGCGTGGCGCGAATGGCTGCTCCGCGCCGTCGCGGGCGACCCCCGCGATCTGCGGATCATGTACGGCCTCGCCGGCGAGCGGCGGATGCCGGAGCTGGAGATCGAATGGCTGCCGGGGTACGAGGATTCGCTGCCGGTGCGGGTTGGGAACGATGCGTCGCGGCAATTCCAGCTCGATGTGTACGGCGAGGTCCTCGACCTGCTCCACCAGGCCTCACGTGAGGGGCTCCCGCACGAAGCTGCGGCGTGGGAGATGGAACTGCGCATCCTCGACGTGTTGGAGTCGGCGTGGCGGGAGCCGGACGAGGGGATCTGGGAGGTCCGCGGCGGCCGCCAGCACTTCACGCATTCGAAGGTGATGGCGTGGGTGGGCGTCGACCGCGCGATCCGCGACGTCGAGCTGTTCGGCTTCCCCGGTCCGGTCGAACGATGGCGAGCCCTCCGCGAGGAGATCCAGCACGAGATCATGGCCGAGGCGTTCGACGAGGAGCTCGGGTCGTTCGTCCAGTCCTACGGCTCGAAGGAGCTGGACGCCGCGCTCCTGATGTTGCCGTTCGTCGGGTTCATCTCCGCCGACGACCCGAAGATGGTCGGCACCGTCGCGGCGATCCAGGATCGGCTGATGGTCGACGGCTTCGTCCGGCGCTACGACACCGCGTCCCGCGTCGACGGTCAACCGGGCGGCGAGGGGGCGTTCATCCCATGCACCTGCTGGCTCGCGGACTGTCTGTCCCTGCAGGGGCAGGACCAACGGGCACGAGAGCTCTTCGAGCGCGTCCTCGACGTCCGCAACGACGTCGGCCTCCTGTCGGAGGAATACGACGTCGCGAACGGCCGCCTCATCGGCAACTTCCCCCAGGCGTTCTCGCACGTCTCGGTGATCGGAACCGCACGCAACCTGTCCCGCGGCATGGTCGGACCGGCCGAGCGGCGGCTGCGTCCCCTGCGGATCGGTCGGGTGGCGCTGCGGGGCGTCCGGCGGTGAGCCTCGACGAGGTCAAGGTGCGGCTGGCCCGCGCCGCCCTCCTGCTCGACTTCGACGGGACGCTCTCGCCCATCGTCGTTCGGTCCGAGGAGGCGCGGCCGGTCGCCGGCGCGGAGGAGGTCCTCGACGGGCTGGTGGAGCGTGCCGGAAGCGTCACGATCGTCACCGGACGACGATCCGGCTTCATCCGAAGCGTGCTGCGGGTCGACGGTCTCGAGGTGATCGGCCAGTTCGGGATGGAGGGCGCTCCTGCGTTGCCCCCGAAGGTCCTCGCTGAGGTCAACGCGGTCGTCGCCGGCGAGCCCGGCGTCCGGGTGGTGGACAAGAGCGCGAGCATCGCCGTCCATGTTCGAACCACGCCCGATCCCGAAGCGGCGACCGCCAGGATCGCCGGGCCGCTGGCGGCGATCGCGGAGCGGCACGGGCTCGACGTGCTGCCCGGCAAGCGGGTGCTGGAGCTCGCCCGGAAGGGGAGCAGCAAGGGGGCGGTCGTTGCCGAGGTCGTCGCCCGTACCGGCGCCGAGGCGGCGCTCTACGCGGGCGACGACCTCGGCGACGAGTCCGCGTTCGATGCGCTGGAGGTGCTCGCCGCGCAAGGCATCGCGATCTGTCGCATCGCGGTGGTCGGCGAGGAGACGCCTGAGGAGCTGATCGCGAAGGCGGATCTCACGGTCGCCGGCCCCGAGGAGCTCGTGGCGCTCCTACGAGACCTCCGATGACCGCAGCTCGTAGCCGTCGCCCGTCCGCACGACCGTCCCGCTGATCGGCATGTGCGATGCCGCGAGCAGGAGGTCGGCGGCGGCTGCTCGTTCGAGCAGCCGCCGCCTCGTCGCTTCGTTCGTCCGACCGTCCATGTCCGACAGCGACACCCATCCGGGACGGGGGACGTTGAGCTGGGACACGAAGGTGTCGCCGGCCCACAGCACCGCGTCGTTCACGACGACCGCGAGGTGCCCGGGCGTATGGCCGGGTGCCTCGATCGCGTCGACACCGGTGGCGACGCGTGCGTCGCCTTCGACGGTGTCGAGCAGCTCGGCATCCAGGAGCGCCGTCAGGGCGGTCCGGGCGGGGAGCCCGGCCTCGTTCGGCAGCGCTGCGGCTTCGGCCGAGGACCAGAACTCCGCCTCGACGCGATGGATCACGTGCCGCGCGTCGGGGAAGGCGGGCTCGTCGCGAGGGCCGACGAGCCCGCCGACGTGGTCGGCATGCCCGTGGGTGATGATCACGCACCGGATGTCCCACGGCTGGACGCCGAGGGTCTCGAGCTCCTCATGCACGTGACCGACGTCCAGCTCGGGAGCGAACCGGCCGTTACCGGCGTCGACGAGCATGAGGCCGTCGTCGGACTCGACGAGCAGAGCCGCGACACGGCCCGGGAGCTTCCCGTCGGCGTCGAGGTACGGGCGCACGAACTCGCCCTGGACGGCATCGTCGTACCCCTCGAAGACGAATCGAGGCGAGACCGTCCGCCACCCATCGATCAAGACGTGGCAAGGGACGCGACCCGCGTCCAACCGAGCCGGTCGATCCCTCACTCGCTCACGCTCGTCTTCACGTTCCGCACGGCACGGGCTCCTACTGG
>WNGD01001256.1_pt1 | contig 30280 bp, 30 predicted proteins | sample 5400671 | NCBI WGS metagenome assembly WNGD01 (sample SAMN13153369, study PRJNA577476) | soil metagenome | isolation source: 40 cm soil or saprolite under grassland replicate 2 | place: USA:California | collected 2016-06-15
GATCTGGCCGGCAAGGTTCAGGTCGCCCGAGATCAGCTCGTAGAGCCCCGGCAGAGTCTTGACCGGGATGCTTTCCTGGCGCGTGACGTTGACGATCTTCTGGCGCACCTCGCCCGAGGCCGACGGCATCGCGATCAGGAGCTCGTCGGGCCGGTTGTCGCGCAGGATCCGGGGCAGCTCGTCGGTCGTCCCGAGCACGCGGACGCCCTGGATCCGGTCGTTGCGCTTGCGGGGGTCGTCGTCGACGAAGCCGACCGGCGTGTAGCCGAGCCGGCCGCGCTGCATCTCCTTGACGATCAGCTGGCCCGCATCACCCGCACCGACTACGAGCACCTCCTTGCCGCGCGCGACGACGCCGCCCGCCGGCCGCTCGATCAACGTCCTTGCGAGCAATCTTGTGCCCGCTACGAATGCGAGCAGGATGAGCCAGTCCAGCACCGCGACCGAGCGCGGCAGCCGCACCTGGTCGACCGGCGAGGCGAAGTAGACGGTCAGGCTTGCAACGAGCGAGGCGATCGTGACTCCGCGCGCCGCGCTCCACATGTCGCGCGTCGAGACGTAGCGCCACCAGCGGTTGTAGAAGCCGGCGAAGACGAAGACGACGAGCTTGATCGCGATCACGATCAGGATCGTCCGGCGGAACAGCGTGTCGTAATAGACGGGCACGCCGTGGTCGAACCGGAGCTGGAAGGCGAGGAACCACGCGAGCGCGATCAGGAACGTGTCTGCGCCGAGCTGCCAGATCCGGTGTCTGTTGACGGGGATCATCGTGATCCCAGAGCCCGTAGGGCGGAGGCTTCCCGGATCACGGAGACGACGCGCTCCTGCGTGGCGGCGTCGATCCCGGCCCACATCGGGAGGGCCAGGTTCTCGCCCGACGCGCGCTCGGTCTCCGGCAGCGAGCCTTCCCGGTGACCGAGGTACTTCAGCGCAGGCTGCAGGTGCAGCGGGGTCACGTAGTAGGCGGCCCAGGCGATTCCGGCTGCGGTGAGCGCAGCCGAGAGCCGCTCGCGCTCCGGAGAGCGGACGACGTACATGTGGTAGACGTGGCTGCCGTCGTCCTCGGGCAGCTCGCAGACCTCGCCGAGACCGAGCTCGGCGTAGCGGGCCGCAGCCTCGCGCCGGGCCCGGTTCCAGCCGTCGAGCTCCGGCAGGAAGAGGCGTAGTGCGGCCGCCTGGATCTCGTCGAGGCGCGAGTTGTAGCCGACCAGCTCGAAGTCGACCTTGTCGCGCGACCCGTGGAAGCGCAGCAGCCGCACGCGGTCGGCGAGCGCCTCGTCGGTCGCTGCGACGAGCCCACCGTCGCCGAGGCCGAAGAGATTCTTGGTCGGAAAGAAGCTGAAGGTCGAGGCGACGCCCGTTGCTGCGACACCGCGGGCCCCGAAGGCCTGGGCAGCGTCTTCGATGATCGGAACGCCCAGCTGCGCAAGCTCCTCGAGCGGGGCGGGGCGGCCGAAGAGGTGCACGGGCATGATCGCGCGCGTCTGGCTCGTGACCCGACCCGCGACGTCCTGCGGGTCGAGGTTCAACGTCGCCGGGTCGACGTCGGCGAAGACCGGGATCGCGCCGCGGCGCGCGATCGCCTCGGCGGTCGCGTAGAAGGTGAACGCCGGGCAGATCACCTCGTCGCCCGGTCCGATCCCCATCGCGTCGAGAACAAGCACGAGCGCGTCGGTGCCGTTGGCGACGCCGACGGAGCGCGGCACGCCGAGGTAAGCGGCGGCCTCTTCCTCGAAGGCCTTCACGTTCGGGCCGAGGATGAAGACGCCGGCCTCGAGCACCTCCGCGAGACGCTCCTTCAGCGCCGGCAGCAGGGAGGCGTATTGCGCCTTGACGTCAACCAGCGGGATCTGGGGCACGGCGGCGCAGTCTAGACGAGCGAACCCAGCGAATTACGAAATACGCCACGACCAGCACGATCGCGGCGGCAACGGCGTACTCGACGAAGCGGAAGTCGCTATGGAAGCGCTCCCAGCTCGATCCGAGTCCCCAACCCGCCCCCGCAAGCCCGAAGCACCAGGGAACGCAACCGAGGAAGGTCAGGACGGTGAAGCGTGGGATCGGCATTCGCGCAACCCCGGCCGGGATCGAGATGAAGGAGCGGACGACCGGCGTCACGCGGCCGAAAAAGACCGCGGCGTCCCCGTAACGCTCGAACCAGCGGTCGGCCCGGTCGAGCTTCGCGGGCGTGAGATGCAGCCACCGGCCGTGGCGCTCGAGGTATGGCCTCCCCCCGTAGTCCCCGATCCACCAGCCGAGCAGCGATCCGGCCGTGTTACCGATCACGCCGGCAAGGGAGATGGCGACGAAGGCCCAGAAATGCGAGGAGATCTTGGAGCCGACCAGGTACACATGCTGGCTCGAGAAAACACCGGCGGCGAGCGCTCCGGCGTAGAGCATCACGAGCTCGCTCGCCGCGGGAAAAACCGCGTCGATCACCATCAGGAGGAAGACCGCGTAGAGCCCGTGATGGCCAACAAACGAGGTCAAGGCACTCGTCAAGGAGGCCAGGGCCATGCCTCGAGTGTAGGCAACGAGCACCTGAGAGGTCGACGGAACGCAGTCTGTGCCCTCGGGCCACGCTGGTCGCCACCGGCTACGCCCTGGTCACGCAGTCGCGGCGATAGCTGATGGCTATCGACGCTCCCTGCGTCCTTGCCTGGGAACGGTGAGCGAGGTCGAAGCGTGCCAGGGTCGCGCGGCCCTTGCGCCGCGCCTTGAAGGGCGCAGGCACGCGCAGGTTCGCGAGCGTCTTGTTCAGCCAGAAGCCGCGCTCGATCGAGGAGGTCCGGCTCTGGTCGTCGACCGCCTTCACAACCCAGCGCCAGCGGCCCTCGGGCAGTGGCTGGCTGTCGGGCGTCGTCCCGTTCCATGTGACACCGTAGGTTCCGGGCGCGCGCTGATCGGTCGTGCTGTAGCGCGGGACGTTGTCGGGGCCGACGATGCTCGCCGTGACCGTCGAGGGGCGAACTACCTTGTAGCTCAGGTACTGGCTCTCGCCGATCCCGTCCCCGTTCGGAGACAACACCGGAACCGCCGGGAAGGGCGCGTAGACCCCGTAGTAGAAGACGAGCAGTGCCTCCGAGACGTAGCGCTCGCCGCCGGGGTCGGACGGCCGGTTCAGCAGCCCTCCGTCGAAGGCCATCGTGGTCGAGCCACCGGTGTCGAGCGACGAGGCCGTCACCGCGCCGAGCCGCGCGAGCAGCTGCGCGAGCTCGAAGTTCGTCATCCCGGCGCTGTAACCCGGCTGCCGGCCGTCGACCGCGACGAGCAGGATCGTCCCGTCCGCGCGCTGGCCCACCGCCGTGCGCGGATCGCGCGGCGCAGTCTGGCTGTAGGTGAAGTCTTCGAAGGCGCGGAAGACAGGACGGCCGAAGCGGACGATCAGCGGGCCGCCGCCCAGCGCGTCGACCATCGTGTCCCAGCTGGGAGTCAGGTTCAGGCGCACCGCCATCGAGGTAAGGACCGAAGCCTCGGCGGCGAGCCTGGTTGCCATCGATCCCCGCGCCATCAGGACGGCGCCTCCAGCCGGAATCGGCGTGCCGCCGTTGTGGCCGAACTCGGTGATCATGCCGACGAGCGTGCGTCCCGGGATCGCGGGCGGGAACGCGCCGAACACGGCTTCGACGGCTCCCGGCGTGGCCGGCGTCGCCGGACCCCAGGCCGGCGTGAAGAGCGAGACGCCGTTCGGTCCGGGCGGACGGTTGAGCAGGCTGAGCGGATGCTGGTCGCCGCGGCCCTGCCAGGTGCCGAAGAAGCTGACTCGCCTGATGTCGAGCTTTCCGTCGGCGCCGATGCCGATGCTGGAGCGCGAAGGTGTCGGCTGGGCCCGAAGCACCCCGTTCTGCATCAGGACCCCGCTCGGGTGCGCGTCGTTCCAGTTGAAGAGGTCACCGTTGACACCGACCGTCGTTGCCGTGGTGGCGAGATCCTTCTCCATGTCGGTCACGCGCTCTCTGCCGACGATCACGCCGTTCGAGAGGACCGGGTGGAGTCCCCAGACGCCGCCCGGCTTGGGCGCTGTAATCAGGTGGATGACGACCGGCCCGTGCGCGGTGAACTCGATCCGCTTCTGGTAGGTGACGCCGGGCATCAACACCGTCGAGGCGGCGGGTGCCGGCGTGGCGAAAACTCCTGCAAGCAGGGCACCGATGAGGACTCTGCGCAGCACTGACCCGGGGCCCACCGTAGCGGACGTCGGCTGATGAGGCCAGAATTCTAAAAGCTTGATCAACTCACGCCGTCGCCGCCTGATCCTGCTCGCCGTGCTCGCGCTGGCCGTGGGAGGGATCGTCGCGGGCCTTCTCCTTCGCGGGAGCTCGATGCCGCATCATCGCGCGGCGCCGGTGCGACCGAAGCCGCGCCCGCGTCCGCATCCGCGCCCTCCCAAGCCCGCACGAATCCGGGTGCGACCGCACAACCACGCGGTCCCGATCCTGATGTACCACGTGATCGGCACCCCGCCCGCGAGAGCGCCCTACCCGGAGCTCTACGTCGGCCGCCGCGACTTCACCCGCCAGGTCGCCTGGCTGGCGCGCCACCGCTACCACGCCGTCACGCTCAGGCGGGTCTACGACTACTGGCGCTTCGGCTACGCACTTCCGCGGCGACCGATCGTGCTCAGCTTCGACGACGGCTACCGGGGCGACTACACGGCGGCCTTGCCGCTCCTCGCGCGCTACCGCTGGCCGGGAGTGCTCAATCTCGCCGTGCACAACGAGGACGGTGCGCTCTGGCCCTGGCAAATCCGCCAGCTCGTCACCCATGGCTGGGAGATCGACGCGCACACGATCAACCACATCGACCTGACCAAGCTCGACGCGCGCAGATTGCGCCATGAGGTGCTGGGCTCGCGGCAGCTGATCAGGCGGCAGTTCCACGTGCCGGTGCAGTTCTTCTGCTACCCGTCGGGCCGATTCAACTCGCGCGTGATCGCCGCGGTCCGCGCTGCCGGTTTCCTCGGCGCGACCACGGTCAACCCCGGCCCGGCGCGTCCGAACGACGGCTGGTACACGCTCAACCGGGTCCGGATCAGCGGCAGCGACGGCCCGCGCGGGTTCGCCTCGAAGCTGCGCGAGCTCGGCTAGCCAAACCCTCTTAGTTCCAGACGTGGACTTCGCGGTAGAGCGTGTCACGCTGGACGGGGGTCTTGCCGAGCGCGCGGATTGCGCGGATGAATTCTTCCGTGGTCGAGCGGTGGGTCGTGCCGGCGGCTGAGACGACGTTCTCCTCGATCATCACCGAGCCGAGGTCGTCGGCCCCGAACTCGAGCGCGACCTGGCCGATCTTCATTCCCTGCGTCACCCACGAGGACTGGATGTGGTCGACGTTGTCGAGATAGATCCGGCTGACCGCCTGTGTGAGCAGGTACTCGAAGGAGGTCGGGTGGTGGCTGACCTTCGGCGCGAGACGCGTGCCGTCGGGCTGGAACGTCCAGGAGATGAAGGCGCGAAAGCCGTGCGACTCGTCCTGGAGCTCGCGGATCTTGCGCATGTGCTCTACCCGCTCGGCGAGCGTCTCGACGTGGCCGTACATCATCGTCGCGGTGGTCGACATGCCGAGCCGGTGCGCGTGGCGCATCACGTTCAGCCAGTCGGCGGATTTCGTCTTCTTCGGCGCGATCACGTCGCGGACACGGTCGACGAGGATCTCGGCGCCGCCGCCGGGGATCGAGTCGAGGCCCGCGTCGCGGAGGCGCGTAAGCGTCTGGGGGAGAGAAAGCTTCGAGCGGCGCGCGATGTGCTGGACCTCCGGCGGCGAGAGTGCGTGCAGGTGGATCGGATAGCGCGCCTTGATCGAGCGGAAGAGGTCTTCGTAGTAGTCGATCCCGAGGTCGGGGTGGTGGCCGCCCTGCATCAGGACACCGGTGCCGCCGATCGCAAGCGTCTCCTCGATCTTCTTGAAGATGACCGGCTTCGGCAGCAGGTACGCCTGGTTGCGGTCGCCGGGGCGCCGGTAGAAGGCACAGAAGTCGCAGTCGGTGACGCAGATGTTCGTGTAGTTCAGGTTGCGATCGACGATGAACGTGATCCGGTCGGGGTCAGTCCTGCGCGCCCGCAGCTCGTTGGCTGCCCGGCCTACCGCGACGAGATCGCGTGACTCGAGCAGCAACAGCGCTTCGCCCTCGCCGATTCGCTCGCCCTCGAGCGCCCGGTCGAGAATCTCGGCGACCTGGGTCACGCGGTCACGACCTCCTCGTGCACGAAGCGAAGTTCGGGGACGGTCTCGAGCTCGCCGGCGTCGCGCGCCAGCTCGAGGAAGGTGTACAGCCCGGCGCGCTCCCGCGGGCCGAAGCTGTACCGGAGCTTCTCGAAGTAGCGAGCGAGGAAGCCGGGTGGATAGCCGTAGCGCTCGCTCGCCTCGTACGCGAGCCGCTCGGGCTCGGCGCGCGCCAGCCACACCGAGGCCACGAGAGCGTCCTCGAGCTCTCCGAGCCCGGGCGCGATCGGCTCGGGCGCGGCCCAGACGGCAAAGACCATCGGCAGGCCCGTTCGCTCGAGCCACAGCCGCCCGAGGTCGTGGTGCGGAGTCGGATCCTCGAAAGCGGACTTGAGCGCCGCGTCGCCGATCAGCAGCTTGGCGTCGGCCTCCTCGTCCAGCGGCACGTGCTCGGCGTCGGGTAAGAGCACCTTCGTCAGCACGACCGACGTCGCCGACTCGGGGGTCACCGCCACGCTGCGCACGCGCTCCAGCGGCAGGCGAGAGACGAGCTGGATCGAATCGACGGCGCCCTCCGAGGAGACGCAGAGGCGCGGGAGGATCCGCAGCCGCTCGGCATTCCGCGCGTACTCGATCGACGAGATCGGAGCGAGGTCACAGTCGCCGCCGAGGAGCGCGCGGTTGAGCTCGGTCGGCACGCCGACCACCTCTTCGACCTCGGCGTCGAGCCGGTAGAAGACCGGCGCCATATTGACGTAGCCGATCCGCCCTAACCGCAGCATCTAGGCCCACCTCCGCAGCTCGTTGTAGAGAGTGTCGCGCTGTACCGGGATCCGGCCTGCGGCGCGGACGAACCGAACGAGCTCGTCGATCTTCTGCTCGGTCTCCGTGCGAGCACCGGCAGCGTGGAAGATCTGCTCGCGCACGACCGTCCCCTGCACGTCGTTCGCGCCGAAATGGAGCGCGACCTGCGCCAGAGGCATGCCCATCATGATCCAGTAGGCCTTCACGTTCGGGATGTTGTCCAGTAGCAGGCGCGAGACGGCGATCAGCTTCAGGTCGTCAGAGCCGCTCGTAAACGTCCAGCCGCGCCGCTCGAAGACGGTGTTCTCCGGATGGAACGCAAGCGGGATGAACGCCAGGAAGCCGCCCGTCTCGTCTTGCTGCGCACGCAGCCGGAGCAAGTGGTCGACTCGCTCCTCGTAAGTCTCGACGTGCCCGTAGAGCATCGTGCAGTGCGTCGGGATCCCGAGCGCGTGCGCGGTGCGGTGGACGTGGAACCAGGTCTCTGGCGGTTCCTTCCCGGGAGCGACGATCCGCCGAACACGGTCCGCGAAGACCTCGGCACCGCCACCTGGCAGGGAGCCGAGCCCCGCCGCCTGGAGCTCCAGCAGGACCTCCTCGTGAGTGAGACCGGAGAGTGTCGTCATGTGATGGATCTCGCTCGCCGTGTACAGCTTCAGGTGCACGTCCGGCATCGCCTCGTGGAGCGCGCGCGTCGTCTCGACATAGAAGTCGAAGTCCACGTGCGGGTTTTCGCCGTTCACCATGTGGATCTCGGTGAACCCGGTCAGCTCGCGCTGGCCCAGTGCATCCTCGACGAGCTCCTCCGCCGAGATCGTGTACGCGTCCGGCTGCTTCTGAGTCGCCGCGAAGGCGCAGAACTTGCACTTCACGCGGCAGACGTTCGTCTGGTTCAGATACAGGTTCTGGACGAAGTAGACCTCGTCGGTTCCGCCTCGGCGGCGACGCGCGGTATCGGCGAGCTCGCCGAGCGCCAGGAGGTCGTCCGACTCCATCAGCGTCAATCCATCCTCGAAGCTGAGACGCTCGTTCGCCTCGACCTTGCCGCGGATCTCCTCGAGCGTGTCGATCGCAATCGCCACTACGACTCCCGGTCGATCACGGCGAGGGTCAGGGCCTCGAGCTCGTCGCGGTGGAGCTCGCCGTTCAGGCACGCGCGGGCGCGGCTGGCGTAGTCCGCGGCGACTTGGCGCGAGTACTCGAGTGCGCCCGTCGCAGCCACCCGGACGAGGGCGCCTTCGAGCGAACCGCCCGCCAGCGCATCGCGAACGACCGGGTCCTTACGTGCGGCCAGAATGAGCGGGAGCGTCGGCGTTCCCTCTCGCAGGTCGGTCCCGGCGATCTTGCCCGTGTCGACCAGCTCGCCCGTACAGTCGAGGATGTCGTCGACAATCTGGAAAGCGATGCCGAGCGCAAGCCCGAACTCGCCGATCTCGCGGTCGGCCCCGCCGGCACCGAGCAGGCAGGCGGCCTCGAAGAGCTTCCCGGTCTTGAGCGCCGAGCGCTCGAGGTAGCTCTCGACCGGGGTCTCGGGGTCCCGCGTCTGCGCTCGCTGAAGCGCCTCCCCTCGGGCCAGGCAGAGTGCGGCCTTCGCAAGCACCGAGACTGCGAAGGGATCTCCGGTCGCTGACAACTCGGCGAAGGCGCGGGCGAAGAGATAGTCGCCGGTCGCGCGCGCGGCTTCCGCGCCGTGGCTCGACCAGGCGGCCGCGTGGCCGCGCCGGCACTCGGCGCGGTCGATCAGGTCATCGTGGACGAGCGTCGCCATGTGCACGAGCTCGACGGCCAGACCGGCCGCGACCGGCGGCTCCCGGTCGGGTGACGCGCAGAGGAAGACAAGCAGAGGCCGGAGGCGCTTCCCGCCCGCTGCGAGCGCCTCGGAGCCGACCTCGGACACGAGCCCGGGATGGGTCTCGACCGCCTCGGCCAGCCGCTCTTCGAGCTCGTCGAGATATGCGTCGAGCCCGGGGCTCTCACGGATCGAAGCGAGGGCAGTCATGCGGCCACTCCTGTGTGCAGGGCAACGATGCCGCCTGCGAAGAATCGGTAGCGAACATCCTCGAAGCCAACCTTCCGAAGCTCGTCCGCGAGCTCCTCCGGGCCAGGGAATCGCCGCACGCTCGCCGGCAGGTACGTATAGGCCGAGCCGCCGGGCAGCAGCCGCCCCAGCAGGGGCACGAGCCTGTCGAACCAGAGCCGGTAAAAGGGTGCAAGCGGCCCGCGAGGCCGCGTGATCTCCAGAATCGCAACTCGCCCGCCCTCCCCCAGGACACGGCGAAGCTCGCGCAGGGCCAGCGGAAGATCGTCGACGTTCCGGACACCGAAGCCGACGGTCGCCGCCTCGAACGAACCCTCGCCGAACGGGAGCGCGAGCAGGTCGCCGCTCACCCAGTCGACGTCAGTGGACTTGCGCCGTGCCCGCTCGAGCATCCGCTCCGAGAAGTCGAGCCCGGTGACACGGCCGCCCGCCCTGGCAGCGGCCACCGCCAGGTCGCCCGTGCCGCAGCAAGCGTCGAGCACACGATCGCCCGGACGCACCGCAGCGGACGCCGTCAGGCGCCGCCAGCGCTGGTCGAGCCCGGCCGTCATCGTCCGGTTCATCAGGTCGTAGACCGGCGCGATCCGATCGAACATCGAGCGAACCGCATCGGGCGCCAGCCTGCCCGACGCGACGCTCATTCCTGTCCCCAGCGAGGGACCAGTGCGTTGTCGAGCCCGAGCTGGTCGAGGCAGCGGCCGACGACGAAATCGACGAGATCCTCCACCCTAAGGCGCTCGCTTGCGACGCCGCTCAGAGGATGTGCCGGCTCCGCCGGTGCCTCCGACCTCGAAGCCCCGTGGTAGAAGCCCGGTGCGGCGAAGAGAATCACCGCGCCCGCGCGACGCAACGTGAGCATGTTCTCGAGATGAATCGAGGAGAGCGGCGTCTCGCGCGGGACGAGCACGAGCTTGCGGTCTTCCTTCAGCGCGACGCTCGCCGCGCGGTGGATCAGGTTCGACATCGCACCGGAGGCGATCGTCCCGAGCGTCCCCATCGAGCAGGGGCAGATCACGTATGCGTCGATCTTGGCCGAGCCGCTTGCGTAGGGCGCGTGCCAGTCGTTCGGGTCGTGCAGCGTCACCGCGTCGCGCGCCGGCTCGATGAACCGCGCGAGGGTCTCGTCCGGAGAGAGGCGAGCATCGCCGTAGAGCTCTGTCGCCAACACCTCGATACCTGCTCGCGAGGCGCACACGCCGATCTCCGCCTCGGCGACAGCGAGCGCCTCGAGCAGGCGGGCCGCATACGGAGCGCCGGAAGCGCCCGTTATTCCAAGGAAGACACGCATACCGCTACTTCTTGATGCCCTTGGAGGCTTCCAGGAAGATCGCGAGCTTCTTCAGGTTGGCCTGGCCGAGATCGACGAACACAGGCATCGGCGAGCCCTTGTTCACGCAGGAGGGGCACTTGAGATGGTCGACCTGGAAGGTGATGCCCTTGTTCTTGGCACCCTCCGCCGTCAGCTCGGGCGCGCCCAGGTTCGACCCGCCTGCACCAACGTACGTATGGCAATTCAGGCAGCCAGACTGCGCGAAGAGCTTCGCTCCGGGGATCGCCTTCGGCGGCAAATGCTCCGCCTTCACCCACTTGGGCACGGTCGAGAGTAACTCCGCCCCCAGGGGCTCCTCCGCGGTCGCCCCCTTGTAGGTCAGGACGCCCATCGCCAGCACCGTCAGCGCCGCCGCGACGAGCGCGACCGGGCGCCGCAGCAGGCGCCGCTCGCGGCGGAGGTCGATGAACGGCAGGGCGAGCAGCAGCAGCAGGGCGAGAGTCGGCAACCCGACCGTCCCGAGGATCACGGTCTCGGGCCACTTGAAGATCCGTAGGAGATAGAAGAGGAAGAAGAAGTACCAGTCCGGCCGCGGCACGAAGCTCGTCGTCCCCGGGTCGGCCTTCGCCTTGTAGAGCGGCCCGAGCAGGTCGGAGTACTTCCAGATGACTGCGAGCCCGACGATCACGCAGACGACGACGAGGCTCATCACCGTGTCGTGAAACATCGCGTACGGGAAGAAGGGCTTCCCGCGGTCTTTGACGTCCCTCTTGTAGCGCTGGAACGCCGCGCGCCGCTCGTCGATCGAGCTCATGGGGCATCCGTCCTACGAGCGGGGAGGGGGTTTTCGGAGGAACCGGGAGGTGCCCCCGCGTCCATGGAGAAGGGGGCTCGTGCGGGAAACAGGGTTTCCCCCACGGGAGCGAGCCGGAGGCGAGCGACGCTCACGCCTCGGGCCTTCCGCTGACGCCACGGGCCTTCGGCTGCACGAGCCCGGGCCGTCCGGGCGGGGGCTCCTCGTCGGCTTGCTTCCCCGCGGCGTCCTTCGACCACGGCGGCGAGGTGACTCCGAGCCGGATCACGAGGTACAGGTGCAGGCCGATCAGGCCCAGGATGGCGCCCGGAACGAGCAGCATGTGCAGCGAGTAGAAGCGGCTTAACGTGTCGTTCCCGATCTCCGCTCCGCCCCGCAGGATCGAGCCGATGAAGGGACCGAGGAAGGGCGCGTTCGCGTTGATGTTGATCCCGACGACAGTTGCCCAGTACGAGGTCTGGTCCCAGGGCAGGAGGTAGCCGGTGAAGCCCTCGAAGAGCCCCATCGCGAGCAGGAGCACACCGACGATCCAGTTCAGCTCGCGCGGGTACTTGTAGGCGCCGAACAGGAAAACGCGCGCCATGTGGAAGAACATCAGGATGATGAAGACGCTCGCTCCCCAGCGGTGCATCCCGCGTACGAGCCAACCGAGCGTGACGTCGTTCGTGATGTGCTTGATCGACTCGTAGGCCGTCTTCGGATCCGGCTGGTAATACATGGCGAGGATCACGCCGGTGACGAGCTGAACGAGGAAGGCGGTCAGCGTGGCCGACCCGAGCGTGTGCGCCCAGCCGGTGTCGCCGGGGACCTTGCGGAAGAGGAAGTACTTGGTCGCGCCGACGAGACCCGAGCGCTCCTCGAGCCAGTCCAGCGGATAGTTCGCCAGCTGGATCAGCTTGTCCTGGGGTCGTTGGCGGCGGCCTGGCATTACCTAACGGGGCGGCTGTAGGGGGTAGAGCCAGGACTCGGGGCCGTCGACGTGCTGGCCCGGGTCGGCGAGGTCATAGCGCTTGATCCGCGCCCTCGAGCCGGTGCCGTCCACGTGGGCGACGCTGTACGTGCGGCCGAGGACGAGACGGCCGTTGCGGATCGAGAACTCGTAGCGGTCGAGCGCGCGCACGGGCGGCCCTGCGGTTCGGTTGCCCTCCTGGTCGTACTGGCCCCCGTGGCACGGACAGCCGAAGCCGCCGGCCGGAAGCGTCGGGATCAGGTGGATGTCGCCGTCCTTCGTTTTCTCGATCTTGCGGCCTTTCTCGAACATGGGCCCGTTCGGCTGCACTGGGCAACCGAGGTGCGCGCAGCGGTTCGAGAGGATCGTGAAGCTCGGCTTGCCCTCGATGAAGCCGTTGTTCCGCACGTAGGCGGTGCGGCGCGAGACCTCGCCTGCCGTCGGGTCGCGCAGGAACGTGGCGATCATGAACTTGCCGTCCGGGTAGTCCGTGATCGGCCCAAGGTCGACCTCATGGTGGCGCTGGTTCAGGAACGAGGGCAGGACCGCGAAGCCGACTGCCGGCACGGTGACGATCCCGCCGATGACCGCCCCGAGACCGAGCGTCGCGCTCTCCAGGAAGACGCTGCGCGGAAAGCGCTCGCCGGGCTCGGGCTCGGGCATCCCCGCCTCGCCCTTGTGCGCGGGGATCGGCGGCGCTGCAGCGGTCGGCGGCTCGCCGACCTTGTCGATTTGAGCCGGAACCGTTCGGTAGCTCCCGGTGACGTCCCTGATCCAGAGAAAACCGAAGATGACCGTGATCGCGACACCGACCGCGACCGCCGCCCAGCTGACGATCACGCCGACGAGGATGCAGACAATGCCGACAGCGAAGCCGACCGGCCAGAGGCTCGGCGGCGGGAGTTGGTGTTCGTCCCCGCGCTGGGGCTCCAACTAGAGCGCCTCCCCTTGTTCGCTCACCTGGGTGGATTCAATCGGCTCCGGCTCGCGCTCGTCAACGACGTAACACTTGCCGCAACGGGCGGGAGAGTTTGCCACGGCGCCCGTTCTCGCGCTCGCCGGTCGGACCGATGCCGTACTCCTCCCAGCGGTTGTCGACAAGGGCCCGCACTTCATCCGACATCTGGATCTCCTCGGGCCACGGCCGGGTGCCCTCGTCAGGTCCCTTTGCGGTCGCGTCGATCCCGAGCTTGCCGCCGAAGAACTGGTGCGTCGGTGCGTGGTCGAGATGGTCGAGCGGGCCCTCGCTCAGGAGGACATCGCGTTGCGGGTCGACGTTCGCCCCGACGTAGAAGAAGACCTCTTCGTAGTCGTGGACGTTCACATGCTCGTCCACGACGACGACCGACTTGGTCAGGCTGAGCATCCCGAGGCCCCAGATCGCGTGCATGACCTTCTTCGCGTGCCCGGGGAACGCCTTGCGGATCGAGACGATGCAGCAGTTGTGAAAGACCCCGGCGACCGGGAGGTCGTAGTCGACGATCTCCGGCACCGTCATCCTCACCGCCGGCAGGAAGATTCGCTCCGTTGCCTTGCCGAGCCAGGCGTCTTCCTGCGGCGGCTTCCCGACCACGATCGACGGGTAGATCGCGTCCCGGCGCATCGTCATGGCGGTGACGTGGAAGACAGGAAAGGGCTCGGCGGCGGTGTAGAAGCCGGTGTGGTCGCCGAACGGCCCCTCGTCGGTGAGCTCGTCCTGCTCGATGTAGCCCTCGAGCACGATCTCCGCGTTCGCCGGCACCTCGAGATCGATTGTGTTGCACGCCACAACCTCCACCGGCTCGCCGCGCAAGAAACCCGCCAGCATCAGCTCGTCGATGTGCTTCGGGAGCGGGGCTGAAGCGGCGTACGTGGTGATCGGGTCGAGCCCGAGTGCGACCGCGACCTCGATTCTGCCGTCAGTGGCCAGGTAGTCGGCGCGCCCGTCCTTGTGGATCTGCCAGTGCATCGCAGTCGTCCGTCCGTCGAGCACCTGCATCCGATACATGCCGACGTTGCGCGTGCCCGTGCGGGGGTCCTTTGTGATCACTGCAGGGAGCGTGATGAAAGGGCCGGCGTCGCCGGGCCAGCAGGTCTGGATCGGGAGTGAATGAAGATCGACGTCTGTGGCATGGAACACAAGCTCTTGGCACGCGCCGCGGCGGACCGTCTTCGGGAGCGAGTCCGCGATCGACTTCAGTTTCTTCAGGCCGCGCACCTTCTCGACGAGTCCTTGCGGCGGCTGCATCTCGAGCACGTCCTCGAGCCTCTGCGCGACGTCGTCCAGCCGCTCGACCCCGAGGGCGAGACACATGCGCCGCTCCGTCCCGAACTGATTGATCAGGAGCGAATGCTCCGAGCCCTTGGCCTTTTCGAACAGGAGCGCGGGTCCGCCGCCCTTCACGGTCCGGTCGACGATCTCGGTCACCTCGAGGTGCGGGTCGACCTCGGCAGCGATCCGGACGAGCTCTCCCTCTCGCTCGAGGAGCGCAATCCAGGACCGCAGGTCGGCGGCGGGGGCCATCGGCGAGGAGTCTAGGTCGAGATCAGCGGTGGCGGCGCTGGCGCAGATAGTGCGTCGTCTCGCCAAGGACGATCACGCCGAGGAAGACGAGGCCGACGATGAGCATCGCAATGATCACCTTCTTGCCTTCTTGCGCCGCGGTCTCGGAGGCGGCCAGCAGGTTCAGCACGGCAAGCGCCATCGGTCCCGACTCTAACGCAGCGGCGCGGACTGCAGGTCGACTTCGATCAAGCCTCTCGAGCGGCGTGGCCAGCGAGTGCCGCCTCGAGGGATCCCTCGCCGACTCGCTCGCGGGCAAGCGCCTCGAGCGGAACGGCGTCTGCGTGGTCGCGAAGCTCCGCGCGCGCTTCGTCGAGGCCATCCTCGCCCAGCCAGGCCGCCGTGGCCGCCCAGAGCTCCCCGGCGCCGTTGCTCCGGTCGGCCCGCAGCTGCGCGCACAGCGAGATCAACTCGGCAAGATCCCCGACAGCCGCAACGTCGCCGAGCTCCGCAATCCGCACGAGACCGTGCGCATAGAGGTAGTCGCCGAGCAGAAGGGCTGTGTCAGCGTCACTTGGGGCGAACAGGCGGGGCGTGCCGTAGTGGAGGAGGTAGCCCTCGTAGATCGTCTCGAGGCCGAGGGCGAAGCGCTCCTTGCCGAGCGGTGAGAAGACGGCCTCTCGCTCCCGCTCGTCGTCCGGGCGAAGCGCCTGGCCCCAGAGAACGCTCTCCCGGCCGGCCTCCCGTGCGATCGTCTCCCAGACGTCGACGGCTACAGCCAACCTGCGAGCTCCTTCGTCCAGTAGGAGACGACGATGTCGGCCCCTGCGCGCTTGATCGCGCCCAGCGACTCGAGCGCCGCTTCCCGCTCGGCGAGCCAGCCCCTTGCGGCCGCGGCCTTCACCATCGCGTACTCGCCCGAGACGTTGTAGGCGCCCACCGGGAGGTCGAAGCGCTCGCGGACCGCCCGGATCACGTCGAGGCAAGGGAGTGCCGGCTTCACGATCAGCACATCGGCTCCCTCGGCGACGTCGAGCGCGCACTCCCGCAGTGCTTCGCGGACATTGGCCGGATCCATCTGGTAGCCGCGCCTGTCGCCGAACGCGGGCGTCGACTCGGCTGCCTCGCGGAAGGGCCCGTAGAAGGCGGAGGCGTACTTGGCCGCGTACGAGACGATCGGCGTCTCCGCGAAGCCGCCCTCGTCGAGTGCGGTCCTGATCGCGCCGACCCGCCCGTCCATCATGTCGCTCGGACAGACGGCGTCGGCGCCGGCCTCTCCGTGGCTGACGGCCGTTCGCGCGAGGAGCTCGAGCGAGAGGTCGTTCGCAATCTCGCCGTCCTCGAGGACACCACAGTGGCCGTGCGCCGTGTACTCGCACAGGCAGACGTCGGTCATCAACACGAGCTCGGGGAAGCGGCCGCGCAGCTCGCGCAGTGCGCGCTGGACGATCCCGTCTTCGTCGTAGGCGCCGGTGCCCTCGTCATCCTTTTCCTCCGGGATACCGAACAGGAGCACGCTGGAGACGCCGAGCGCGGAGGCCTCTTCGACCTCCCGGCAAAGCTCGTCGACCGAGCGCTGCGCGATCCCGGGCAGTCCCTCGAGCGGCCGCACGACTCCCTCGCCGGGGCAGACGAAGAGCGGCTGGACGAAGTCGGCGAGGTCGAGCCGTGTCTCGCGGACGAGCGCGCGCAGCCGGCCTGTGCGCCGCAGCCGCCGGAGGCGGGTCGTCGGAAAGGTCGTCACGCGGACAATCTACGTATTCCCAGCCGCGCGGCAAGCCCGAAGAGACCGCCCAGCCCGAGCAGCCATAGGCCCTCCTGCCAAAGCGTCGTCCACGGACTCGCGTCATACAGCGCCGAGTCGAAGAAGCGGACCGCGTGGGCAAAGGGAAACCCATCACTGATCCAGCCGGCGGCGGGTGCGACTTCCCGCGGGACAAGCCCGATGAAGACGATCGGGAGCACGAGCAGAAGCGCGACGAGCGAGGCGGAGCGGGCCTCGCGGGCGAGCGCTCCGATCAGGGTGCCCAGCGCACCAAGCGAACCGCCGGCGACGAGCAGCCCGACCAGGACAAGGGGCAGCCGCTGCCACGGCTCACCCCCGACGACGTTTCCCAGCTCGACGATCAACGCGAACGCGAGCGTGATCGCAAGACCGAGCAGCAGGGCGACCACCGAGGCGAGCGCCGTCTTCGCCCAGACGAGTTGCCCCTTCGTGACGAGCCCGCGACTCAGCCTCCCGATCACGTTCTCGTCCCGCTCCGCCGCCAGCGACCCGGCAGCGAGCATCAGGGCCAGGAAGCTGATTGTCAGCCCAAGCGCGAACGCCTGCACCTGCGCCGAGAGCGCCCACGTGCGCCCGTGGCTCTTCGCGCGAACGAGCTGAATGGGATTCGCCGTCGCGCGCAGCGCGGTGCCGGTCTCGGCGAGCGCGAGATGCGCATCGCTGATGAAGTCGCGGATCCTCGTCACCTGCGGACTCGGCGGGAGGCGCTTCAGCAGTCGCTCTGCCCGATCGAGCCCGAGCACGTTGAAGTGCCGGCCAAGGAAGTCACCGCTGCCTCCGTGAAGGATCAGCGTCACGTAGCCCAGGTTGTTCTTGATGTACGCGTCCTGAAGCAGGTGGTTGAGCGTGTAGACAAGCGCCTGCACCTGCTGGTCGACCCGGGCCGAGATCGTCCCGTGGGAGGTCTGCAGGATGAGATGCGGGCTGCGAACCATTCCCTTCAGGTCGGAGATGAACCCGGGCGGGACCGTGAGCGTCGCGACGACCTTCCCGTTCTGGAGCTCGCGGTTCGCCTCACCCGCCGGCAGACGGACGAGGTGCACGTTCCGGCTCACCTCGCGGATCGTCTCGTTCACGTGGAACGTGTGTCCTGCAAGGGTGAAGGTCGCGGGAAGGCGCTCCTGGTCGACGAGGGCGACCCGAGGCTTCGAAGTCACGTAGGTGGCCACGAGGCCCACGAGCACGGCGATCACCACGGGGTAGGCGAAAAGAACACCGACGAGGAGGGGCGACCGCCGGAGAACCAGCACGTCCTTGCGCAGGAGGAGCGCGACCCGCTTCACGCGAGCAGCGTTGCCGTGTGCGAGCGGTCGTACTCAGCGGCCGAGCCTGAGAAGACGAGGACACCGTCGCGCAGGACGGCTACGCGATCGGCCAACCGCTCGACCTCCTCGAGATTCTGTGTCGCGAACGCGAGCGAGCCGCCGGTCTCCTTCAGGTTCGTCACGCGGTCCCAGAGCCGGAGGCGCTGCTCCGGATCGAGCGCCGCGGTCGGCTCGTCAAGCACGAGCACGTTCGGCCGGCCGAGAAAGGCGAGCGCGAGATTGAGCCGCTGGCGGTTGCCTACGGAGAGATTCGAGCTCGGCGTGTGGCGCCGAGGCAGCTCGAACTCGTTCAGCAACCGTTCGGCAGCTTCCCGCGGGTTGGGCTCGTCCTCCAACTGGGCGAAGAGCTCGAGATTCTCTTTCGCGGTCAGCCGTCCGTATTGCGCGGAGCGTTGGGGCGACCAGCCCACACGCGCCCCCGGACGGCGGTCAATGTGGCCTTCGGTCGGCTCGAGAGCGCCTGCCATCAGCGAGAGGAGGGTCGACTTCCCGGCGCCGTTCGGCCCCACGAGAGCGACCGCCTCCCCGTCGTGAAGCTCGAGGTCGGTGGGCTCGAGCGCGATGTGCCCGCCGAAGCGGCGGCCGGCGGCTCGGGCCGCGAGCACGGGAACGGCGTCGTTCACCGGCGCGCGGCCGCGGGTGGGTCGGGCGGGGTCGCGGGCGCGACAGGACGCGGCGGCGATTCGACGTCCACTGGAACCGGAATCGGCCTGCCTTCCTCCCAGGGCTCGAGCGTGACCCGCTCGGAGAAGAACTCCCAGATCGCGCGGAGGACGGCGAGCATCGGCAGCGCCAGGAGCGCGCCTGCAAGGCCGTAGATCTCGCCGCCGGCGAGGAGGCCGAAGATCACGAGCAGCGGGTGCAGGCGGAGAGCGCTTCCCATCACGTTCGGAACGACAACGTGCCCCTCGACCTGCTGGATTAGAAGGAAGAGGAGGACGACCCAGATCGCCCCGACCGGATGCACGATCAGCTCGTAGAGGACGGGCGGGGCAGCGCCGAGCACCGGCCCGACGTACGGGATCAACTCGGATAAGAAGACCCAGCCGCCGAAGAGGAGGGCGTACCGGTCCGTGTGGGGCGTCCAGCCCATCGTCCCGAGCAGCCATAAGCCCAGTCCTGCGCTCGTCCCGATGATCAGCGAGATCAGGAGCTGGCCGCGCACGTAGCCGACGAGGGAGCGCTCGATCCGCATCATCAGAGGCGGCGAATCCGGGTAGGGCGGGAAGCGACGGTCGATCGCTCTCGATAACCGCTGCATGTCGAGCAGCATGTAGATCGAGACGACGACGATCAGGATGAGGCTGAAGAGCAGCTTGATCGTCCCGATCGCCGCGCCTTCGACGAAGTTGATCACCCTCGTCGTGTACTTCTGCACGTCCTTGCCCTTGATGTTGTTGACGAAGTCGTGCCCGATCTTCCGCAGGTGGATCCGCTTCAGGCCGTGGTCGTTGAGCCAGCCCTGGAGACGGTCGATGTCCTGGTCCGCGCTCGTCTGGTGGTGTCCGTGCTCCTTCGTAAAGTAGGCGTCGATACGATGTGAAGCCGTCTTCGTTTGACTCACCACAACTGTCGCGACCGCAACGCTCGCGGCGAGCACAAGGGTCGCGAAGAGCAGGTATACAAGCGCTACGCCGAACCCGCGGGGAATCCAGACCTTCTGGAGTACTCGAACAAGTGGGTTCAGGAGCAGCGCAATGAGCGCCGCAACCAGGAAGAGGAAGACGACGTGACGGACCGTGCTCGCCACCGTCCAGACGAAGAGCAGCAGCAGAGGCAACCCGACGAGCTGGATCCAGCGCGGAATCTGAAGCTGCTGGGCCCCGCCGGCCATGAGGGCCATCGTACCGCGAAGGTCGTGCCGCTTAAGCCGTCGCGAGACAAAGCCTCGCTCCCGCGGGGGAAACCTGGTTTCCCCCGCGAGCCCCCGCCTCTTTCTGAGCGCGGCGCGCTCCGCGCGCACTCGTCTGCGGGAAACCTTCCGGTTTCCCGTGACCCTTCCCCCGCCCGCAAGGCGAGCTTGCGGCCCCCCGCCTGGGACTGGTCCTTCGCCGAGGACGGAGCCCTCGCACTCGACCGTCACGAACTTTGGGACGAACCTGAGGAGCGGCGCGGTTTTCGGGTGTCACAAGCTGAGCCCGACCAACGCGTGTTGAATAGTGGGCCGGGCTTCGTTACCGTGCCGCGAATGCCCAGAGCGCACAGCCAGGTGCTGGCGCGACGTCAGCGGCGGGCGGCCGCGGCTGCCGCTGTGCGGGCGAAGCGGCTTGCAGGACTCGTCCTCCTCGCCGCTGTCGCACTCGTCACGCTTCTTTTGACCGCCTTCGGGTCGGGTCATCCTGCCGCGGTCACGACATCCGGGCCTGACCCTGCAACCCGCCTTCTGCCGGCAGGCCCGCCACGGCCCCAGGTCGTGGCCGTGCTCGGCTCCTTGCGCATTCAGCTCCCGATCGCCCAGAGCCGCGTGACTGTGATCGGCTACCACGCAGCGCCTGATGGGGCGCTCGCTCTCAGTCCGCTCGGACATCAAGCTAACGAAGGCTTCCTGACGCGGATGGCGCACAAGCTGTTCGGCGGCGGCCACGGGGGCCTGCGTTACTACCAGCTCTCCGGCGGTAGCGGCCCGTCGACCGCCGCGCTCGACGTGGGCGCTCCGCCCGGCACGGACGTGTACGCACCCGTTGACGGGACGATCGTCGGCATGACCCCCTTCGTCGTGAACGGGAAGCCCTTCGGCACCCGGATGGACATCCAGCCTTCCGGCGCACCCTCGCTGGTCGTCACACTCACGCTTCGGCCCGACCCGGCGCTCACCGTCGGCTCGTCGGTCGCAGCCGTCACCTCCAAGCTCGGCACGGTTGTCAACCTCGCGCGCGTCGAGCGCCAGGCGCTCGCGCACTTCACCCAGGACGCCGGCAATCATGTCGAGATCCTCGTCCGCCCGGCCCCGCTCTCCCTTCCGTAACGCGTCCGGCGCGGCCCGGCCGCGTCCTAGAAAGGCTCCATGAGAATCCTCTTCGTCGCCGACGTCTTCGGGGCGCCAGGAAGACGGGCGCTCGAGGAGCGCTTGTCCGGCTTGCGGGAGGAGCTCGGCGCGGGCTTCTGCGTCGTGAACGGCGAGAATGCCGCCGACGGCGCCGGACTGACGCCGAAGCTCGCCGATCGGCTCCTCGCAGCCGGGGCAGATGTGATCACGCTCGGAAACCACACCTGGCGGCGTGGCGAGATCGCACCCTACCTCGAGCGCAGTGACCGTGTGATCCGTCCGGCGAACATGTCGAGCGTCGCCCCCGGCCGCGGCCTCGCGGTGGCCAAGGCCGACGACGGAACGCCCGTGTCGGTGGTGAACCTGATGGGCTCGCTCTTTCTCCAGATCGCCGTCAACCCGTTCGAGGTTGTGGACGAGTTGGTCGCCGAGGCGAATACCGCCGCCAAGGTCATCCTCGTCGACTTCCACGCCGAGGCGACGAGCGAGAAGGTCGCCCTCGCTCGAGCCCTTGACGGACGGGTGACCGCGGTCTTCGGAACGCACACGCATGTCCAGACCGCCGACGCGCGCGTGCAACCCGGCGGGACCGCGGCGATCACCGACGCGGGCATGACCGGCCCGCACGACTCGGTGATCGGCGTCGAAGCCGCGCTTGCGATCAGGCGCATGCGCACCGGCATGCCTGTTCGCTTCCAACCGGCCGAGCGCGGAGTGCGAATCGAGGGCGCGCTCGTCGAGTGCGACTCCGAGGGCCGAGCGCTCAGCTGCGAGCCGGTTCGCGTCGCCACGGACTAGCGAACACGAGCGCCCCCACCAGCAGGACGAGCACGAGGTCGCGCGCGAGGACGAGCCAGGACGCCCGTGCGTTGAACTGCAACGCGAGCGCCCAGTAGTGGCGCGGGAACCAGAGCTGCGTCAGGACGAGCGCGAGCGCGAGCAACCCCGATGCAGCGAGCCCTCGCCGGCCGCGCACGAGCGGGACGAGCGCCACGAGCCAGATCAGGAATTGCGGCGAGAGCACCTTCCCGAAGGCGACGAAGACGCAGGTGGCGGCCGCGAAGGCGCGCACGAGCCGCTCCCGGTCCGCCGGGCCGCGCGCAAACCAGAACCAGACGCCGATGATTCCGGCGAGCTCGATCGCCGTCGTCACCGCCGCAACCGTGTCAGCGCCGGGCCCGGCGAGGCCCTGCGATCCATGGCTCGTACGCGCGGTCAACCCGTAGCCGAAGAGGTGGTGTGCGGCGAGCAGGAGCGCCGCGCCCAGACTTTCGAGCTGAAGTGGCCTGTCGATCTGACCGGCCACGCTGTGCCACACACCGCCTGGAGCGAGGACGAGGAAGGGCCCGAAGCAGACGGCGAGCACGGCGGCGAAGACGCCCGAGCAGAGGAGCGCTTCCCTTCGTCCATTTCGGCGCCACACGTAGTAGAGCACCGGAGGGAGGAGCAAGACCGGGTAGAGCTTGGCCGCCGCCCCTAGCGCGAGCACGCCGGAGCCCAAGCGTTCCCGGCCGGCGAGGATCGCCGCGAGCGCCCCGACGGTCAACATCGCCGGCCAGAGGTCGAACCGGTAGAGGACGACGCTTCCGAGCAGAAGGGGCGCCGCCGCAGCAACCCCCAGGGCACTGGTCAGCCGCCAGGTTCCGTCGCCCAGAGCGCGGAGGGCAATGGCCATGAACGCGAGCGCCGCCAGCGCGCAGGCGGCCATCACCAGCTGGAACTCCTGGTTGTAGCGGTGAAAAGCCGTCTTGTGCGCGTGACCGAGCGCGGGAAGGATGAAGACGGGCAGCGCTCCCGGCGGGTACTCCAGCCGGAAATCGCGGTACGGGACCTTCCCGGCGAGCACCGCGTCCCCATAGTCCTGGTAGAGGCCGGTGTCCACGATGATGTCGCGGTGGTAGAAGCCGTGGTGGACGACCGCAAAGGCCAGCAGAAAGACGATGCCCGCGAGAGCTGCCGCCAGCGCGACTCGCCGGCCGTCAGTGGGCGGCGAGGGGCTCGCGAGTCTTTCGGTCATCCGTTGCCGCCATCTCGGTCGCCAGATCCCGGCGCTCCGGTGCAAGCAAGGCGAACGCGGCGAAGGGGAAGAACCAGGGTAGATAGAGATAGAACCAGTGCGTCAGGACGAGCTCAAAGCCAATCAGGAGAGCGGCCGTCAGCGCGGCGAGCTGGAGCGGTGACTTCCGGCGCGGCACGAAATACACTGCGATCGCGCCGACCAGGAGGAGGCCCTCCAGCACCCGCTGCAGGACGTGCAGATCGGGCAGGCCGGCGTGGTACTGCCGCCAGTCCCAGATCGAGAACGGCGATTCGCGGTCGACCTGGGTCCGGATCGTGTGACGGAAGAAGATGCGCGCCGCCTCAACTGGATGCGGCTCTAGCAAGAGAATCGAGAACGCCAGCAGCGTAACGGCGACGAAAGCCGCGACGAAGAGCATCTGCGGACGGCGGCGGCGCTCGGGGTAGGAGGCCCACAGCGGCGCGACGACGAGCGGCGCGAACTTCGTCCAGCCGGCGAGCGCGACGGCCGCGCCGCGGGCGACAGGAGACGTGACGAGCCAAAAGCCCCAGATCAGGAATAGGGGAACAAGCGCGTCGTTCGTGTTCGAGCTAGAGACGTACTGGGTGAAGGGGTACGCAACCCAGGCGAACGCGAGCGTCACCGCCAGCCGGGCCCGCCCGAAGCGATATCCCACGAGTGCCAGGCCGACCATGCAAAGCACGTCGAAGAGGATCGCGGCCAGGTGCGCCGCTGGAAGCGTGTCCCACTTTCCGCTCCAGCCCAGGATGCCGTAGGGCAGCAGATACGCCTCGTAGGCGACGGGGCCGTAGGTGTCGCCGCTGGCGTTCGCCGACTCGCAGCGGCCGTTCGCCTGGATCCGGTCGCGAATCTCGCCCTCGCGGTCGGCGGCCCCACATGCCTTCAGGTGGTCCTCGGTCGGGAAGTGCCCGTACGGCGATTGGCCGTGGGCGATCCGTTCTGCCCCGATCACTCCCGCGTAGCCGACGTCGATCACGTTGGAGTCGCGAACGTTCAGTCCCACACGGAAGCCGGCGACGAAGACCGTGGCCGCGGCGAGCACCCACACGGGCCAGACCGGCGGCGACGTCCTGCCGCCGACCCGGTCGCGCCACGTGGTCCAGACGGCGCGGCCGAGGAGATACAGCAACGGCGGGTAGGCAAGCGGGGCGCTCGTGAAGACCTGGCCGTGGTTGAAGTACCAGAGCGAGACCGAGAACGAGAGCAGGACGAGCAGATCGAGGTTCCGCAAGCTCACGAGGCGCCGCAGATCGGCAAGCCCGAGCAGAAAGGCCACGCAGAACGCGAGCCAGAGCGGCGTCGAGTTGATCGCCTTCCCGCCGAAGGCTCCCGAGCCGCCACGCGCCATCTTCCACGCCACTTGCGGCCCCGTCCACGCCTCCAGCACCTTTCCAGAGCCGTCGACGATCCGGCCGGTCGCCACCTCGCCGGCGCGGCGATCCCACACTTTGATCGTCCAATCGCCGAACTGCTTGTTGTACGTGGCCTGGGTCGTCCTGGCCCCGCGGCGGTAGTGACGCAGCCAGTCCCTAACCTTGACGACGTGCAGGAAGATCTCGGTCGCCTGGTCGCCGGTGAGGCGCGAGCCAGAGGCTGCCGGCGGAGGCGAAGTGAGCGCGTTCTTCGCCTTCGAGCCGAAGAAGCCGGGATCGGCCGCGACGGAAGCCGGAGCCGCGAGCGCAAGCGCGCAGGTGACGGCGACGGCGGCCCGGCGCATTGGGGCCCAGCCTAGCGGCGGCGGAAAGACCAGAGCTTGTTGCCGATGAAGTTGAGCGGCGTTACGAGCACGATCGCGATTGCCTGGCCTACGAGTTTGCCAGTGAGGCCGGCTTCGACGAACGCGGCGAGCAAGGCGACGTTTGCTCCGTACGCAAAGAGCGCCACGACGAGGAATCGCAGCCCCTGGTAGGCGACATGCCCGCGCTGGCCGCGGAAAGTCCAAAGGCGATTCCAGGTGTAATTGTTCGTGACGGCTACTGCGAAGGAGCAGCTGGCGGCGACGAGATAGTGCCAGTGGGCGCCCTTGAGCAGCGCGGTGTAGACGCCGAAGTTGACCGCGTAGCCGCTCGCGCCGACGGCCGAAAACTTGGCCAGCTGGACCCAGTTGTGCGGGCGGCTAAGAGCCTTGCCGGCGCGGGTACGCGCCAGCGCTGTCGCGTAAGAGTGGGCCACCGGCTGGCGAGCGTAGCAACCAGCTGCACTGGGGCGGTCGGCTCGCATTCGGCCCGCTCGTGTCACAGACACGTACGGATTTCCTCGTTACGATCGCCTCGGGGAGGAGGTTGGGGCTGCCTGGGCCCAGGCTTTCGAAAGGTTCAGGCTGTCGAGCGGCACTCTCTGCGTTCCGTGGCTCGTAGCAAGCACAACCGCCTCGATCTTCCGTCCTCGCCGAGCACGATGTCGCGGAGCACGCCCTCGACCCCCCGTTGGTCGGTTCGCGCCCCGCGCAGGGCCCGAGGCGTCCTGGCCTCCTCGCAGTAGAAGCTCAGCCCACTCTCGTCCAGGAGCAGAAGCGCAGACCCGATCGCGATCAAGTCGGCGTCCACCGTCGTAACGGCCAGCGGCAGAAAACGCCGCTCGTCGACGCGGCAGACAACCTCGAGACCGACCGCGCGGGGACGCCTCCCGACCGAGCAGCACGTCGAAAAGGCGGCGCACGCTCCCTCGATCCCGTTGAAGCACACCGGCAACCGCAGCAACTCGCCAGAAGACCCTCATCCCGCCTTCGGTGTGCGCGCCGGGTTGACGAAAAACCTCGTCAGTCTCTGTAGCCCTCCTCACCGACGAGCGGGACGAACCGGCACGGAACCGAATGGGCGACCGCCGGGCCTTCCGGGCTGCGGACGACAAGCTCGAGCCGCTGGCCGCGCGGCCCTCCGACGGGGACAACCAACCTTCCTCGGGGGACGAGCTGCTCGTACAGCGTCTGCGGGAAGTCCGGCGCTGCTGCGGCGACCGCGATCGCGTCGAAAGGCGCGCGCTCCGGGACTCCGAGCGTCCCGTCCCCGACGCGGACCTCGACGCGGTCGTAGCCGGCCGCCGCAAGATTCGCGCGCGCGCGCTCGGCGAGCTCCGGAATTCGCTCGATCGTCACGACCGTTCCCGCGAGCTCCGCCAGCACCGCCGCCTGGTAACCAGAGCCCGTGCCGACGTCGAGCACTCGCTCGTCTCCACGCAACGAGAGCGTCTCGACGATCCGCGCGACCATGTAGGGCTGCGAGATCGTCTGCCCACCTCCGAGCGGGAGCGCCGCATCCTCATAGGCCCGCGGTCGCTCCACCTCGGGCACGAAGAGCTCGCGCGGAACGCGTTCCATCACATCAAGCACGCGCTGGTCGACGATGTCGCGCCCGCGCAGCTGCTCGTCCACCATCGCGCGGCGCGAACGGACGAGCTCCTCAGGCTGCATCGGCCGTTGCCCGCGTGTACGCGGGCGGCTCGAGCCCGAAGTGCGCGAGCGCGAGCGGTGCGAGGTCGGTGATGCCGCGCGGCTCAGACTCGAGCCCGATCGTGAGCAGCGGCACCTCGGAGTCGCCGGTCACGAGCGAGCCGTGGCTCCCACCGCCTGTATGGCTTCGCCCGGCAAGATCGGCGAACTCCACGCCCAGGGCCGCAGAGACGATGAGCTCGCCGGCATTTGGATTGTGGAGTGAGGCCCAGGCGCGCTCGAAGCCGTTCGGATAGTCGAGGAGCGCCTCGTCGCCGGTCGTGCGCCAGCCCTGTCCCATCGGTGCGAACCGAAGCTCCTCGCCCTCTCGCCGTGCCACCGCATCGTCGTCTTCGAGGAAGAGCGTCGTCTCGGCCCCCGGTTCTGCGTCGAGCCTGGTCGCGAGGGCTCGAGCGTCCTCGGCGCAGTCCGGGAGGCGGTAGACCATGGCCGCCCTATTCGATGCGGTCACCAGCGTGCCCTCGACCGAGGCGAACGTCTCTGCGAGCCGCACCGACCGGTCGACGCGCGTTTGCCCGTGGTCGGAGCAGACGACGACCGCGTAGCGCTCGAGAAACTCGTCGCCGCCGCCCGCTGCGTCCAGGAGTGCGCCCACGGCGTCGTCGCTACGGGCGAGCGCTTCGTCGGCCGAGTCCGGGCCGGCAGCGTGCGAAGCGAAGTCGTAGTCCGGCAAGTAATAGACGAACAGGTCGAAACCATCACGGGTCACGAGCCAACGCCCGACCGCCCCGGCGTAGGCGTCGATCGATCCTCCCGCCCGCCTGCGAACGGCAAGGGGGGCACCCGTCGAGCTCGACTCGAACAGGTTGTAGAAGAAGAATCGGCTCGGCCCGTAAGCGGGGCGGGCGAGGCCGCGAAGCATTGGTAGATGCCGCGTTCGACCCCGGTAGCAGGTGAAGTTGACTGCCGCAGCGGTCAGACCGGCGTCCTCCACGGCCTCGAAGATCGTCACCGCCTCGCGGCTCAAGTGCTCCTGGCTCATGTTGAAGATCGCGTCGTTGATCGACCGGTACGCCCCGGCAGCGCGGATGGCCGCAAAGGACGACCCGTACTCGACGATCCGGCGCTCGCCGCGGTGATACCAGACGAGGTGCGGGATGTGATGGACGTCGGGATGGGCGCCGGTCGCGATCGAGGACAGGCAGACCGGCGTCAGCGACGGAAACGTCGAGATCCCGCGGCGGTAGCTGCCATGTTCGGCGAGAAAAGCCAGCGCTGGAGTGGTGCCGCGCTCGACCGCATCCTCGAACACTGCAGGTGTGAGGCCGTCGATGACGATCAGGACGAGCTTCTTCATAGCTTCGCTAGTCGCGTGCGAGGATCCGGAGACCGGCGTGGCGCGTTCCTTGCCGGCGACGGAGCCGCGCGCCCAGCGCCGGCGCGGCCAGAGCCTCGAGGAACCCAACTCCCGGGATGAATGCGAGCGCGGCCGCCGCAAGTCCGGTCAACCCGACCAGCGTCGCCGTCCCGCCGCGCGTGCCTCCGCGGCGCAGAGTTCCGCGGACGAGCTCGAGCGCACCGGCAGCGCCAAGCAATCCTCCAGCTGCGCCTCCCATCTCTTCCTGCCAGTTGTCGATCACGAGTCCCGCAGCGAAGCCCACTCCCGCGGCGAGCACGACTGCCGCGGCCGCGCCGGATCGAGTCGCTGCGAGCGCGCCGGTGAAGAGCAGACCGAAGCCGACCCCGAGCCCGGCGGCGAGCCCGATGCGGTACCACTCCCACATCGTGGCAAGTGTAGTTAGGGCGACTCGAACCGGCGGATCACAGCGACGCCGAATTCCGCGGCGCGCGCCCCGTCGACCACGCGGTGGTCGAAGGTGACCGAGACGTAGCCGACCGGGCGCACGGTGACCTCGCCGTCCCGGACGACCGGCCGTTCGGCGATCCGCCCGATGCTCAGGATCCCAACCTCGGGATGGTTGACGATCGGAGTCTGGAAGAGGCCGGCGAGCTTGCCGGCACTCGTGACGGTGAAGGTCGAGCCGCGCAGCTCCTCGGGCTTGAGCTTTCCGGCGCGGGCGGCGTCGGCGAGGCGGGTCACCTCAGCCGCAAGCTCGTCGGCAGAGGCTGAGTCGCAGTTGCGGACGACCGGAACGACGAGGCCCTGGTCGGTCTGAACCGCAACGCCGAGGTCGTAGCGGTCGAGGTAGACGATCTCATCTCCCTCGAGCCGCGCATTCAGCTCCGGGAACTCTTGCAATGACTCGGCAACGGCCCTCAGCGTCAAGGGAACGAGCTGTTTCAGGTCGACCGAGCCAAAATCGCACTCCTCGACCCAGGTGACGGCAGGCACTTCGTGGTGAGCGCGGGCCATGTGCTCGGCGATCTTGCGCCGGACGCCGCGCAACGGCTCCCGGCGGCCCTCCCGGCTCTGTCCGGGGGTCTGACCCCCGGACACGCCCGAAGCAGACCTTACGTCCTCCTCGGTAATGCGCCCCTGCGCCCCGGTGCCGGTGAGCCTTTCGAGATCGACACCGAGTTCAGAAGCCACGCGACGGACGAGCGGCGTCGCTCGGACACGGTCGCCTTGGACACGCCCGGGGGTCTGACCCCCATTACCGGCCGGAGCGGACACCTCTTGCTGCTCGGCAGGCTCGGCGAGAGACTGCTCGTCCGGCACCCCGCCGTCTTCTCCGATCACGACCAGCACCGTGCCGACCGGCACGACCTGCCCTTCGGCGACGAGGATCCGCGCCACTTTGCCCGCGGCCGGCGACGGGATCTCCACCGTCGTCTTGTCGGTCTGAATCTCGACGAGCGGGTCGTCCTCGCCGATCTCCTGGCCCTCGGAGACGAGCCAGCGGGCGATTTCCCCCTCGGTCAACCCCTCGCCGAGATCCGGCAGCTTGAACTCGTACATATGCCCGGAATCTACCGCTGAGGCGCCGCTTGCGACGCCGTCTGGAGGGCGTGGCGGCTCCGCCGGCGCGCCCGGATCCCGCCACGCCTACCGGCGTGGCGTTCCCATCCAGGCGTCGGCCGGGACGATCAGAACGCGGAGGCCGCCCTCGGGTCGCCAGAGCGAGATCGCCTGTTCGTCGCCGCTCAGACCGGGTGCGGCCTCGCGAGGGACATAGCCGGCCTGAAGCGTTCGCGCCTCGTTCCAGATCCCGACCGCGTTCGGATCGTGCTCATTGTCAGGCTCCGGGACGAGCGCCAGGCGGCGGCCCGGGTCGAACGACTCGTCCTCGATGTTGCCCGAACGAAAGGTGACGCCCGCGACAGGAGCGACCAGCACGCGCTCGTCCTCCCAGCGCACGCGCTCGCCGGTCGAGGCGTCGCGCAGGTAGAAGCCGTGCTCGCCGCGCTCGAGCCAGAGACGCAGCCGCTCGCTCAGAACTCGAGCGTCTTGCGCACCGCGTCGACTACGCGCTCGACCGACGGCATGTATGCGTCCTCGATCTGCCAATAGGGGTACGGGACGTCGTAGCCGGTGACTCGGATCACCGGCGCCTGCAGGTCGAGCATCGCCTTCTCCGCGAGGATCGCGGCGAGCTCGGCTCCGTACCCTGCGGTGCGCGGTGCCTCCTGAACGATCACCACACGACCCGTCTTGGCGGCCGAGCCGAGCAGCGCCTCCTCGTCCAGCGGCTTGAGCGTGCGGACGTCGAGCACCTCGACACTCGCTTCGCCCGCGAGGGCGTCTGCGGCCTGCTCGGCGAGCGGAACCATGGCGCCGTAGCCGACGATCGTCACGTCCGCTCCCTCGCGAGCGATCCGCGCCTTTCCGAGCGGCACGACGTGCTCGCCCTCCGGCACCTCGCCGCGCATCGTCCGGTAGTGGAGCTTGGGCTCCAGCACGACGACGGGGTCCGGGTCGCGGATCGCCGCGGCCAGCAGACCCTTCGCGTCCGCGGGAGTCGACGGAATCGCAACCTTCACCCCAGGGGTGTGCACGTAATAAGCCTCGGGCGAGTCGTCGTGGAGCTCCGGCGCGCGCACGCCGCCGCCGTAGGGCATCCGAACGGTCAGCGGGAACTCCATCTTCCCCCCGGTGCGCCAGCGATAACGGCCCACGTGCGTGATCAGCTGGTCGAGGCAGGGATAGCTGAACGCGTCGTACTGCATCTCGCAGACGGGCCGCAGCCCCGCCATGCAGAGCCCGACCGCGCTGCCGAGAATCCCCGCCTCGGCGAGCGGCGTGTCGACGCAGCGCTCTGGGCCGAAGCGGTCGCGCA
>WNGD01001036.1_pt1 | contig 30276 bp, 21 predicted proteins | sample 5400671 | NCBI WGS metagenome assembly WNGD01 (sample SAMN13153369, study PRJNA577476) | soil metagenome | isolation source: 40 cm soil or saprolite under grassland replicate 2 | place: USA:California | collected 2016-06-15
GCAGGCTCGCACGGCGCTTGACATCGAGCCTGCGCACACGGCTTGCCGTGGTGGGACGTGTTGGTGTGCGAGGTTTCGCGACCCGCTGCTGTTCTTGCAGGCGCGCCGCTAGCCGTGCGAAAGCCATTTCGCGGTTGGCATGTTGTGATCGACGCTCGGTCGCAGTCACACTGATCCCGCTCGGGCGATGGGTGAGTCGTACACCAGTCTCGACCTTATTGCGGCGCTGGCCACCAGGGCCACTGGCAATGAAAAACTCCACATCGCTATCGCGCTCCAGTGATGCGCGATCGGTTGCATAAAACTCAGGCATGGCTCACTCTCTCCCCATTCAGCGCAGTGATGCATCACTTTCATGACGCACGAGCAACTCAAAGGGTTTCGGTTCGCATGATTATTCCAGCCTGTTGAAAAAGTGTGCTCAACACATTGATAGACAAGAAATCGCTGACCTGCACGTCTATCTTCAGAGAGCTAGACACGAGTGAAGACAGAAATGAGCCTTCGAGGATCGTTAGGAGCAACCCATGCAATCGAACACCACACGTACCGGGAATCCAGCTTTCAGGCAAGGCCTGCTGTTTGGTATTCTCCTGGGTATCTTTTCCATCGTTTTTAATGTGATCCTGAGCCTTGCGAGATTGAGCACTTTGTTTATTGGTACTCTCATGCTTGTGTACACTGGAAGTGGCTTACTTATTAGCCTTGTCGGGTTCATAGTAGCGATCCTGGCGTATCTAGTAGCAGGTATGCGTGCAACGCAGCAAACAGGCCGGGTGGGGACAGGAGCCCTTGCTGGTCTGTGGACGGGGCTGATCGGCGCTGTGATCACGTGGGCGTACGCGCTCGTCTTCTATGCAACAGCACCGACCATTGTTGCTCCCCCGTTGTCGATGATGGTTCTGTCTGCCATACTGAACATTGTGCTGACACTGCTGTTTGGAGCAGGGATAGGGGCTATTGGAGGTCTGCTTAGAAAGCGTTAGGTTCACCATTCCCTCTCGTGCTTTGACCCCTACGAGTAGGATCGGCTTGGTAACAGCTGCACTTGTTCTCAGGGTCGACGAAACACATGGTGCTGCTTCTTGGCGGGCGACTTATACTTGTTTGGAATATGTGCCTATTTCCTTGTTGCTTGACTCAGATGATCACATTAGCAAGAGGGAGTGCTCTCTTCTTGATGAGCTTTGCGGGAAACTTTTTTCAGCAGACTGTATTCATTATGAGCATTGACATTATGGAGAGACTCGTCATAATAACTGGAATAAAGCTATTGTAATATGTGTTATACTGGTAGCAGGACGTCAGATGTTGTTGTTACTCTTGCGTGGAAGAATGTGTTTCCACCGACAGCAATGGATTTGTAGGCGTCGATGTGGGAGCATACCATTTTGAGACTTTATGTGGGAAGCCTGTCCTATCAAACGACAGAACAAGAGCTTGCTGATCTCTTCGGGCAAGTCGGACAGGTAATTTCAGCTACTGTGATCACCGATCGAGATTCAGGGCGCAGTAAGGGTTTTGGCTTTGTAGAGATGAGTAATGACGACGAGGCACGCAAGGCAATTGAGCAGTTAAACGGTACCAATCTTGGTAGTCGAACGATCATTGTCAACGAGGCACGTGAGCGGCGCGAACAGCAATACGGAGGTGGCAGCAGAGGCGGCTACCAAAGTAGAGGAGGTCGCGGTGGATCACGAGGTGGCGACAGAGGTGGCTACCGGGATCGTGGTTACTAAGAGTAAGCGAGTTAGTGAGTAGCAATGCCCGGTCGATTGAGTAGGCCAAAAAGCTGAAAAGATGATTTGAGCAGGGTAGACGAATTAACAAAAAAGAGAGAAAGCCAGCGGGTTTGCTGGCTTTCTTTTTTTGTATTACTGAGGGGTTAATTCGGGAGTTATTGCATCAAAATTTTACAGAGTGGGAATAAGTACCTGACATCGGTAACTCATATTCAACTTCCCTAGAGCATCAGATATAAATAGTGTTTCAGAGGATATTTGCTCATAATAGCTCCTGTTTACTTCAAGCATAACATGCATCCTATCTCATAGCCCACAAGGGCGGCTATTACCGCTTTTCTTTCATACTTTATCTTGCCAGGCTTCTGAACTCCAACTCCTCCATCTGCTCAGGATTGTAGCAGAGCCTTGAGATACGCTGTTACTATCTCATGCAAGCGGGGAGAGATTGGAGCAGTTTCATTAGTGTTGCGTGAATGGACAATAGCACCGCGCTTATGCTGAAGCCCCTTCAGATCTTTGACCTGAATATCGATACCACTTTGCTTGAGAATGCTTGTCCAACGATCAATGTCGCTTTTTAATTTTGCTTGTCCTAGATAATTAATCAGGCGTTCTCGTGCGGCATCATCCTTGATATACTTCTTGAGAAGCTGATCCATTTCCTTCCTGAGCACATCTTGCTGCTCTTCTGGAACATAGATTCGCAAAATGGTTGTTGCAGGTTCATTCTCCGGCGTGCGTTCAAGTAGCAACTCAAAAGCAATCCAGTAAGCGAGGAAAGCCATGCGATCATTGCTTGTGATTTTTCCGAGATAGAGCCATTCCAGTCCATCTGCTACTGCTTTGCTATTTTGATTGACTTGCTCCCATAATGAAAGTAGTGGATCCAATGTGGATATATGTTCTGTGATACGGAAGTGCTCCGAAATATGTAGAGTTTCACGAAAAATCACATGCACATGATCCTCTTCTTGGCGGATCTCAAATGGCGGCTCTACCGGTGCAATGGGTATTGCTTGTATGCCTGCTAAACTCACTTCAAACCCTTTGTTATAGACAAGTGATACAAGTTGCACCAAGCGCCAAGCAATTGATAAAGCGCTTGTGATAGCCTCATTGCGCTGATCCGCATCTACTTCAATATCGAGGTAGGTGATGTTATCTTCGACTCGAACGCGCAGTACATCGCCTAATGTAAGGCCATGTTCTAGCCTATGAGTAATACTGACATCTACTCCATCTTGAATAGTGGCTTCCACAGGAATACTTACCCGGTAGCGACAGGGCATGTCCTCATCCTTTACTACTTTAGAATAATTGTTAACCAGTCAAACTGATGATATTATGCTCAGGGTAAAACTGAGCCAATCTCACTTCCTAAGGTTCATCTTATTGTTGCATGATACTACAACACTCTGTATAATGGAACTCGTCAATTCGGCCAAGCTATTTATTTTAGGTTTGTTTCGTGGTCGGGAAATATATGAGCCAGATGTATTTTGAGAATTTTTGGCGGTTCTATTTTTATGTGCACATCGTTAAAGGATTAACTACTGCTGAAACATCTTGCCTTTCCACGCCTAAATGCATCCATCTCACCTATCTCGATGAAAGGTCTCAAGTATAATGCCCACGTCGAAAGAGACAACGCGCTGGCGGGCGAGTGGTTCTTATTTACTCAGACTAGCTTCTAAGACCAGTTTAATTGAAGAAACAAGGCAGTTCCTTCTCACCTATGCTCGTCTACGTGATAGTGAGGCGACACGGCTTGCGCTTGTGAATGGTGGCCTACCGCAGCGTTCGCGTGCAACTCGTGTGACTATCACCGAGATTGTACAGATACGGTTGACGCGCTGGAATCCTCCCGCATGGGTCTTGGACGATCTGATCGCTTTTGCGCAGGAAGGGCACCAGGCTGAACTGCAAGCCGCATTGCTGTTACATACTGCCCGCCAGGATAACCTCTTCTACGACTTCATCCAGCAGACCGTTGTACAGCGCTGGTTTGCGGGTGAACGCGAGCTTATCCGAGCTGATGTACAGCGTTTTCTCGATTCCGTGCAGTCAATTCATCCAGAGGTGGCAGGATGGAGTCACTCAACGAGGGAAAAATTATCCAGGAACGCGCTCACTACGTTGCGAGATTTTGGTCTCCTTCAGGGTACGGCCTCTAAGCAGATCATTGAACCGATCGTGCCTCCTACCGTGGTCCAGCATCTCATACGCCTGCTTCAAGCAGAAGGCATTCAGCCAGAACACATAGCACATCATCCTGACTGGCGACTCTGGCTCTGGGACGCAGCACGCGCCCAGAAGGCTATAGATAGCTATCAACTTAAGGAGCATGCGGTATGAGTGATGAACTTCAGCAGAGGCTTGATGTGCTCCTCTATAGATTGCATACCGCCTATGACGGCATCGGTCATAGCAGTGGGCGGCCCTACGTCTACTTTGTCTATCCACCAGAACAGGAACGAGCAGTGCAGCGCATGATCGATGAACAGTTACGCAGCGATACAACGCTTTTCTTTCACCATGTTGATCTCTTGCCACTGACGATCAAGAGCCTTGTCGGGCAGGAGGAACGCCGCCAACAACTGCTGAATGATCCCCTCAAGCAGAGCAGTACCGCTGAGGCAATGATGAGACTCTGGGCACGCACACTCAGCCGTGAAATCGCAACGAGCTTAGAGGGAACAGCACAACAAGGGAGAAAGCCAGTAGTGGTACTGCGTAGCTTGGCTGCGCTTCATCCATTAGGAAACCCCACCGCACTGATGGAGTTTCTGGCCGAACAGGAACCGCGCGATCCCCGAACCAATACGATTGTTCCTATTGTGCTGCTGATACCTGGCATTCGTCCACCACAAACCAGTCGCCGCTATCTGTTTTTAGGGCAAGAGCGGCTGCGTTTCGATTTTTACCGGGGAGAGGAAATGTGATGCTGATACGCGAGACCTTTGCGACGACTATTCAAGAACGCATTGAACCTGTGGTCAAAGTAGCTGACCGCAATCCTGCTGTTCTGCTTGCTGAGTTGAATAACCTGGTCGTCACTCCTCAATGGGAAAAATACCTCCATCATATACTTGAAGCGTATAGCGACGCCTTTGATCGTGAAGATGAACAGGGGATTGGTATCTGGATCAGCGGCTTTTTCGGTTCAGGCAAGTCGTTGCTGATGAAGGAACTGGGTGTGCTGCTTGAAGGAGGCGCACTGCTGGGCCAACCAGTACACGAGGTATTTCTCAGTCGTCTACCCAGTCACAGCGAAGAACGAAATGACCTGGAACGTTTTCTGGCGATTTGTCGGCAAAAACTTACGACCTCGGTCATTGGTGGAAATCTTCACGCGCAACTGGCAAGTAGCAACGACCCACTGGCCCTGATTGTCTTCAAACTATTTGCCAGAGAGTATGGTTATACCCATAACTGGCCGCTTGCCTGGGCAGTCGAATATCAGTTGGACAGACAAGGCCTCAGCAGCGAGTTCCATCGCGTAGCGAGCGAGCTGAGTCGAGTTGAGTGGAGCGAAGTCGCCAATGAACCTGATTTCTACAATGATGTGCTCTATCAAGCGGCAGCCACCGTGCTGCCAGAACACTTCAGCGGCGGACCCGAGGCCGTTGAACGAGCGGTCACGAGCGCCGTACAAACCGGGATTACACCCGCTATGCTCATTGACCGACTCCGGCGCTGGTGTGTTGCCAAGGATAACGCGGGACGCCGTCATAAACTGCTGCTACAACTGGATGAGCTTGGACAGTGGATCGCCAGTGGTAACGCCAACGAACGTATCATGCAGGTACAGGCGCTCGTCGAGACCGCTGCCCAGGCCGGTGGCGGGCGCATCTGGATTGCGGTCACAGCGCACGGCGACGTGCAGGAACTCCAGCAAAATGTCCAGCAAGAGCAGTATGCGAAGATTAGCCAGCGTTTCGCTCTCCAGTGCAAACTCAGTAATGAAGATATCAACCAGGTCGTTGAAGAACGCCTTTTACGCAAAACACAGTCCGCGCGCATCGACTTGACCCAGCGCTTTACCCAGAGAAGCGGCGAGATCACCGACCTGGGATCGGTACAACAGCCGCAGCGTGTCTTTCCCGCGCCGGATGCCGAGAACTTCGCGCGCTTCTATCCCTATCTCCCCTGGACGGTGGCTGCCATTCCCTATGTGGTGAAAGGCATTGCCCAGGCGACCGGGCGTGATGAGGCGCTTACAGGCTCGAACCGCACGATGATTGGCGTCGTACAGGGAGGTATTATCGACACACCTGGACTCCTGGCTAGCCCCATGGGTCGCCTCCTCTGCTTGGCGGATTTGTACGATCAGCTTGCCAGCGATGCGCCGATTGAAACCAGGACCGATATCAACCGCATCATCACGACTGTTTCCGATGCGACACCTTTCACAACGCAGGTAGCTCGCGCTCTCTATTTACTTGGCCAGGTCACCTACGTCCCCTGTACGCTTGAGAACGTTACACGTTCCCTGGTCAACTCACTCGATATACTCCTTGCTACAATGCGTATACAGGTGAAGGCGGAGCTAGAGCGACTCGTTTCAGCAGGGTATGCCAAGCAGGTTGGAGAAACATATATCTTTCTCAATACACAGCAGCGCAGCTTCCAGGACAAGGTACGGTCACGCCAGGAAGAGTTAGCGATCCAGACCTATGAGTTAAGCCAGAAGCTACAGGAATACCACAGCGAGGATGCACTGCGCTTCGACCAGGTATCTCTAGCAGGCCGCGAAATACGGCTCAGACTGGAAATTGATGGGCGTGTAGCGCGCAATCCTACAGTTCCGGTCACGATCCATATCTACAGCCCATTCCAACGTGCCCTTGATCCACAGATTGCTGATGATACCGCCATGAAACAGCGGTCGCTCCAGGACCCGGATAATCTGTTCTTTCGCATAGCTGAAACAAAAGGTTTGAGACGAGCACTGGCGCTCGCGCTGGCAACCGAAGAGATTGCGAACCAGGTACTAGCCAGCCAGGCCAACACCGCTGAGGGGGAGGTGGCGAGGCAGACCAGGCAGGTCGACCTGCCAAGCTACAAACATGAAGTACGCCATCTGCTTACGCAGGCCGTGAGAGGAGGTACGATCTTCTTCCGTGGCTCAGACTATCAACTGCTCGATGGCGACAACGCCAGCGATGCCATGCGTAAAACGCTGAGCCAGCTCCTTCCCAGCATCTATGCCCGCTTTTCAGAGGTGCCGTATCGCATGCTCAATGAAGAGACGGCGGTCAAGGCGGCTCTGAGTGGCAATACTACCAATACTGATCTTCAGCATTTGGGCGTCTACAAAAATGATGGCACGTTGAACGAAAGCCATGCGCTGATTAGTACACTCCGTGGCAGCCTGCCCCAGGCAAGCGACGACCAGGGAGCTATTCCCGCCGATCAACTGCGCAGCAAATTCGAGCGTCCTCCATACGGCTGGGATGGCAACTGCATCAAGGTTGGGTTGGCGCTCCTGCTGCGCGCCTCGGCCTGCCGTTTGATCGTCACTGGACGGACCATCACCGATCCCAATAGTCCAGAAGCGCTACAGTATCTGACGAAAGAGCAGAGCTTCAAGACGCTGCGTGTCCAGGGCATTCGCACTGATTTAGGCATTCAGCAACTTCAGGAAATCCGCGGCTATATGCAGATGATTTTCGGCGTCAAACCGCCGTTAGTTCCCGTAACCTTGAACAATGTCCTGGGCGAGCAACTCACAGAACTACACAAACAGGCGCAGGAAGTGAAAAGCTGGGCAGCCACCGCCCGCTGTCCATTGCCTCTCACCTTCGAATCGGGCAGCAGCCTGGTAAGCGAGTTACTGGACAGCACTGCACCATCGGTTCGCCTGCCACAGTTCCAGGAGCAGTGGGAGACACTGCACGAGTATACACAGGTCCTGGATAACCTCACCACCTTCCGGCGCCAGTACGGCACAGAGTATCAAACGATGCGCGACTTTTTCAGTTCAATGGTCAATGCTGAGGTAGATCTCCCCGAACTGCGGCGCTTTATCTCGGATTGGCGTGCAGTCACAGACGAACACAGCGTGACCGAAGCCGATCGCTGGAATGAATTGATGACAACCTATCATGCGGCGCAACAGGCAGTCACCAACCAGATAGCAGCATGGCAGCGGGAAGCACGTAAGAACTTCACAGAGATGCAGGCGCAATTGAAAGAGCGAGTGAAGGCTGCAGGTGTCCCCGAGGAGCAGGCAGATGCCGAGATTGCTGCACTCACGGCAGACCTGCAAAGCACCCAGAAACAGATAGAACGACCCAATCCTAGCTTTAGCGAGGCACGCAACTTGCGTACGGAGCTTGGTAAGATCCAGATGAACCTGCTGAGGAAAGTTCAAGAGATACGTGCTCGTTATCAGCCAATAGACACCTCGTCAGCACAAGAAGAGATCCATTTGCACTGGCAAAACCTGGTTGGGGGCGCTCGTATCAGCTCACAGAATGAACTAGAGCAGATGCTCGAGAAGCTGCGCCTATCTATTGCGCCTGAGCTAGAGCAGCAGAAGATTGTGATTATCGATTAAACAGCGGAGCAAATCGGCGGGTTGGAGATTCTAGAAAGACAGCCACATGCAAAAACGTCACAAAGACCTTATGCGTACCCTGGTTACCGAACTACGCCATATCCTCGTCGGTACTACTGCTCAAGATAGTACGGTTATCCGTGGTGATCTCGACCGAGAATTAGAACGGCTCGGTATTGCTCCAGATGGGACGATCACCCCGCTCGATGCCATGGCAAACCCGGCACCCAATGAACGACAGGCACACCGGATTGCCGTCGCTCAACTTGTCTACAGTGACGAATCCCAGCGTGCCAGCATGCGCATGGAGATCGTAGAACGCGCCGCCTATTCCTGGATAAACCGTCTGCTTGCGCTCCGTGCAATGGAGACACGCGGGCTGATCGATGAAATACTGCGCACGAATCCCGAGTATGAGGGTCTCCCTGAGGCCCTCTTCATTCTGCGCCAGAGCGACCCGCGCCGCACATCCGGTGCGGATGGTGGACGGCGGGCAGTACTTGAAGATACCTGCGAGGCTCAGGCAAACTCACTCCCTGGACTCTTCGCCCTGGATGACCCGGCAACCGCGCTTCGCCCCAGCACACCCGCATTGATACGCTGCATGACGCTTATCGGCGGCTCCATGCCAGGCTTTACTCTCGCCGAATCGGATGCCGCCTTCGCTGATCCTGATGCTATCGGCTGGGCCTACCAGTTCTACCAGGAAGAGGTCAAAGCCCGCATTTATGCCAAGCTTGGAAGTGGTGGCAAGGCCTCTACCCGCTCTGAGATAGCTGCCGCTACTGAACTCTTCACTGAACCTTACATGGTCAAGTGGCTGCTTCAGAACAGCCTGGGACGTAGCTACCATGAAATCTACCCGGATAGCGCCTTGCCAGCTACCTGGGAGTACTATGTCAAACCCGATAAACTCGATACCTCAACAACACTCAATCTCGCCAGCCTCACAGTGCTCGACCCCTGCATGGGCAGCGGCCACTTCTTGCGTGAAGCCTTTGATATGTTCGTCGCTATGTACCGGGAACAGTTCCATTCGCTCTCTGCCAGCGAGATAGCCGACCGCATCTTGAGTCACCACCTGCATGGTATCGATCTAGACCCACGCGCTGCTCAACTCTCTGCACTGACGCTGTACCTGCGAGCCTGGGAACTGTTGCGCGACGAGCGCCGGAAAGAGCGCAAGCCCGGCCCAGGCACTTACACTCCACCGGCAATGAACCTGGCAACGACACCCACGAGCCTCAGTAAGGGCGTATTGCAGCGTCACCTGCTCCGCCATCCGCAGGATATGCCGCTCAAGCCACTGCTAGAAGGTATTTTCTTAGGGTTGGAACATGCTGATATTCTTGGGAGTCTTATTCGGCCCAAAGAATACCTTGATAACGCTATCGCTGAACTGCAACGACCGCACACTATCCGTATGGATTTCGACCCGGAAGAGGCAGAACTACGTCGCACTATCACAGCAATGGCGAAACACGACCCTGTGGGGCTAAGGCAGATGCTGCTGGATAGGATTGCAGACAGCTTCAAATCTGAGGCAGGCAACACTGATGATGTAAGCGCTGCTCTTTTTGGACGTGAAGCCGAGCAAGGTGTGCGGCTGCTGCAACTGCTTGACCGTAGATATGCAGTGGTGGTGACGAATCCACCGTACATGGGCAGCAAGAATATGGATATGCTGTTAAAGAAGTATGTAGAGAAAAACTATCCATCTGGCAAGCGCGATCTGTATGCTGCTTTTATTTTGCGTTGTTTAGAGCTATGTCGTCCCAGTGGAAGAGTGGCAATGGTGACAATGCAGAACTGGATGTTTCTACGTGGTTTTACTGATCTGCGAGCTCTATCTGAACAGAACTTGATAAAAGCAAATAATAAGAAAGAATTTTCGGGCCTATTGCGTGAGACGAATATTGAATTGCTCGCTCACCTAGGTCCGAACTCATTTGAAGAGATAAGTGGCGAAGTAGTACAAAGTGTAATGTTTACATTATTCAATCAGAAACTGCAAGAAGATCATATGATGATGGCTTTTAGATTAGTGAGATTAAGAAGTGCCCAAGAAAAGGCAGAACAGCTAAAATCAGGGAATACTGTATCGAGTCTAACCTTCATTATTAAGCAAAAACTAATTGCTGAAATAAGCAGTTCAATAATTGCCTATCATTTGCCTGAAGCACTGTTGGAGCTTCTCCACCATGGTGAAACTGTAAAAAATTACGGATATGCAAGTTGGGGAGTATCAAGTTCTGACAACGACAGATTCTTGAGACAACATTGGGAGGTTCCATATTTTAGAGATCGCTGGGCTTCTCATGTAAAGGGCGGAGGATACTGTAAGTGGTACGGTCTAGATTACTGGGCTGTTGAATGGCGTGATTTGGGTATTGCCATTAAGTCTTACATAATTGAGCGTTATCCTTATTTGGGTAACAACTCTGAGATCAAAGTTCGAAGCTACACAGCAGGTTCCCTTGGTTGGACATTTTCGTCTATGGCAGGAAAAGGTTTAGCTGTAAGAAAGCTACTTAGGCAACAAATAACCAATGACAAGTCACCGGCTATTTTCTCAAATGAAGAAAATTTATGCCTAGGAGGCTTCTTAAACGCAATAGTTTCTACTTTTCTCTTGCGAGGATTATCACCAACGATGAATGTTAACGAGGGATATGTTGCAGCTTTGCCAGTAAAAAAAGAGAATAGTTTATTATTATCAAACTTAGTCGAGCTAGCAATAGCTATGAAGCAAATTGTCATAGGGCACAATATTATAGAACGTGATTGTATGCATTCATTTCTGAAAACGAATTCTTATTCTTACGATATCCAAGCACTCCTTCATGCAATCGAGGGCTTCATCAATACTATCGTCATAGAAATGTTTCTTCTTTCGAAACAAGATGTAGGACAAATTGAAAAAGAAACAGGTACCCCCGCAGGTTGGTATCCTCTTATCGTAGACTACGATGCCCCGTCTACCTTACCTGCGAACATCGATCTTCCTACACTACCGCAAGAGATATTAGATCACATCGCAAAACATAAACGAATCAACCCTGATGTCAAAGAGCTTACTCGTATCAAAGCCAGCCTACGCATGCTCTACGAAGCCGGGCCAGGAGCAAAAAACGTGGAGCAGGAGGAAACCGATGTATCAGCTGAAGACAACGAAGGCGCGGAAGAAATTATATCAGGTGTGTATATTCCTATTCCTGCCGAAACATTCCTCGAAGAACTCAGCGCCAAAATGCAACTTCATCCCATCAGCGTCTACTGGTTGTTAGAGGAGCTAAAGGCCGATGGAGCACGTTGTAAACCAGAAGAACAACGACTGCTGGAAGACCGCCTCAGCGTCTTGATCTTGCGACTGTTAGGTCATCGCTGGCCAAAGCAGTTAGAAGCAGGCGAACCTGTACCCCCATGGGCCTCTAGCGATGGCATCATTCCACTCGTAGCGGGAACGGGTGAGGCAACGCTGGCGGAGCAGGTACGCGCACGGTTACGAGCTGAGGACGGAGAGCTAGGTGTACAGCAGTCCGAGGCGCTACTGACGGATTTGACGGGGCAGAGCCTGGAAGAGTGGCTACGACGAAGGTTCTTCTCGCGGCATGTATCCCAATTTAAGTATCGTCCGATAGTCTGGCATCTCGCAAGTACCCCTACTAACAGTGGAAACCGGAAACGTGGTAGGTCACCACGCGGCCCGGCGTTTGAGTGTCTTCTTTACTATCATGCTTGTTCAGGTGATGTGCTGGCTCGCATTCGTACGCAGAATGTCGAGCCGTTACTACGTGCCGAACATCAGAAGATGGGAGATGCCTATCTCTTTCAGGATGAGACGACGTCTGCACAGGCAAATGAGCGCATCCAGGAGCTAGAAGCCTTTGTTGAGAAGCTGCGTTTTATTGAAGAGCAGGGGTTTGCTTGTCCCGAGCTACAGAGGTTCATGGCCCTGGAACCGCTTGACCATTGGAGTGGCAATGGTTACTTAGCCCCAACTAGCCGAGATGAACTCTTGCGCAACGAGCAGACGTGGCACGTGGATATCAACGATGGCGTGCGAGTTAATATCGCACCACTCCAACTAGCAGGTGTGCTGGCCAGCGATGTGCTCAAAATCGCCGATGCAAAGAAAGCGCTGGCTGACCGCGCGCGCTGGCGGGCTGATGAACGTCGCTGGGTACGTGACGGCAAACTTCCACGCTGCGGCTGGATGGATGAGCAGGTACCTGAAAGCCCCCGCTGGACTGAGCGTGAGCCAGAGCGTGTTGCTGAACAGATCAAGCTCGAACAAAAACGCCAGGCGCTACAGAGCAGTCGTGCAGAGGAGGTTGAGATATGACAACGCTCCAACAGCATGTTTCCAGGCTCGTGCATAACGTACTTGATAGGTATCCTGGTTCCTGGATGACCTGGTGCGATCCTCGAGACGATTGGGGACCACTGCTGCAACGGGTGGCTGAATTAGATGGCTCGCAAGACTTTACCCTGGTATCGGTAGCGGAACAGACCGCAGGTGAGTTTGGCAGTGTTGGTAGCCGTCGTGCTTTGCAAGAGCGCATCGATGCCAAAGAGTCCTTTGTGCTGCACGTCACCACAACTTCCGATGATCTGGGTTGGCTGTGGGCACAGGCATTGCTCTCCGAAGGTATCTATGATCGCTCACTGCGCGATCAGTTGCTCACATGGGGCTGGCGACCGCAAAGCGTCAAGACGGGAGATAAGGAGGTGGCAATCCTGGCAAGACAATACCTCAAGCAAGACCCCGCTGAATGGGGCGGAGGTGGCTTGCAGCCGAATCCCGTCTTGCTATTGGATGTGCTTGCGGGTGGCGCGACACCGGACCCTGATGATCGCATGGTGCTAGACCTGACCATCGAGCAGGCAGGGCTACCGGCCTATGACGAACAGAACGTGGCACGCTGGCGCACCTATGCCCTGGTATGGCTGCTGGTCACACAGGCTTACCAGGTCTCACCAGACGTTGTAGGCGATGGGCATGCCTATCTCATTGCACCGGAGAAGCGGGTGTATGCACTTGGTCTGCTCGAACGCTGGCTAGAAAGTCTGCGCCTGATCAAAGGCCTCCATGAGGCGATCCTGGAAGCAGACCGCATTGCGTCCCTGGGAAACGATATGGGCAGGGCGACGATCAAAGATGGCCCCTTTCTTTCTTATGCGGCAGAACGCGCCATCTTTGCCAATATCTGTGCAAGCCTGGCACAACAGAGTGGGAGGGAACTGCTCGAGGCGCTCGCCTCGCTCAATGATGATCTGCAACGCCACGCGCAGGGGTTCTGGAGCTACAAGGATAGTTACTCTCACCGGCAGTCCATTCCCTGGGGAGAGTTAGCACGTCTCAGCGCTGCCGTACAGATGTTGCTTGACGCCTCGCCGTTCAAAGACTGGGCCAATCCTGGTGAAGCAATCGCCTGGTATACCAAAAACGGCTGGCGCATCGATAAAGCTGGTGAGGAACTCCTACGGAACCTGGACAAACCAACACCAGAACTGCTCACCATTATTACGCCGCTCCGCCAGGCGTACCGTGCGCGCTGGGAAGACTACATGATCCAGTGGTCAGAGATTTGGGCTGCCGCTGGTTGTCCTGTCCCTGACCTTCATAGTGCTGGAGCATGGGTAGCAGAGCTCCTCAAAGAATCGAGACGGGCTACAGCCATTATCGTCGCCGATGCGCTGCGCTATGATCTGGGCATGACGCTGGCAACGCAACTCAACAAAAGGGAGGGAGCAGAACGTGCCACCGTCTCCGCTGCTCGTACGGCACTGCCAACCATCACCGCGTTGGGCATGGGTATGGCTTTGCCTGTTCCTGAAAAAGAGTTGCAAGCTGATATTATAGATGGCAAATGGCAACTGAGACAAGCGAAACAGAAAGCGAATTTGAGCATTGCTGAGCAGCGTCGTGAATGGCTGAGAACGCAGGGTAAAGTAGCGGCTGATGCTCTGTTGACGATGGCAGATGTACAACACGGTAATGTGCCATTGCCACAAACCAAACGGAACCGCCTGGTAGTCTTCGATGATTTGATTGACAAGCTCGGCCACGATGAAGAGCTAGAGGCTATGGGCAGCGAACAGATTATGCAGCGTTACCTCACCGCGATTGAACACCTGCGTGATAAAGGCTGGCTGCGGGTGCTAGTTGTGACCGATCACGGGTTCATACACTGGCCAGGAAGCGAGGAACGCAATGTCTCACCGCCTGTCGCTGGACCAGCCTATAGCTCGCGGCGAGCGCTGGCTTATCCTGAGCATGTCAAGCTGAACGGGCCACAGGGGCTTGCTCCTGGCGGCAAATGGCGTATCGCTGTTCCCAGTGGTGCAGCCAGTTTCCGTGCCTATGGAGGACTCGGGTATTTTCATGGTGGGGCCTCACTGCAAGAGTGGATCATCCCATGCATCAAAATAGAGTGGCCGCAGAGGGCCAGCCCTGTCAACATAAGGATTCAACCAATCGAACAAATACTGAGCCTGCGCTCAAAGATCATACTAGAAATTGAACGCGATGGGATGTTTATTGAAGATACCATCCCGCGCCAGGTTGAGGTGAGGCTGCTGGAAGCGAGGCAAAAAACGATCCTTTTCCGTTCAGAGCCAAAGACCATCACACCAGATCAGGAACAGGTAGCCATCACACTCGAACCGCTAGAGGATGCGCAGGCGGAACGAGGGACACCGCTCATGATTGAAGTGCGAGACGTGCGCACCGATGAGGTCATTGATACCGAACATACCACTCTGATGGTTCAATTAGAGAATTGGTAAGGAGATGATACAATAAGCGGACGATACGATCAGGAGAAGTAGACCCATGACCATAGCTAAAGCACCTTTTGTTGCAGACGAACTCGATCATCTGCTCTTTGCTGCCTTTCCGGGTTTAGTGATTCGCAAGGACCTCGCTCAGGAGATTCGCGGGACGAGCAAAGCGCCATCCTATGTGATCGAGTTCATGCTTGGGAAGTATTGCGCAAACCTGTTCGACGATGCCGAAGTGCGTGAAGGCCTGCGTTTCGTGCATGAAGAGGTGGCAAAGTACATTCCTCGCGGCGATGAAACAGAGAAGATCAAAGCCGATATCCGCGAGCACTCGCCACACCGGCTGATCGATATGGTGAAGGTCGAACTCGATCAAAGTCTGAAGGAGGGCGTGTACTGGGCGCACCTGATGACGGCGAACATTCACCACGTCAATATTTCTCCGCAGATCATTGCCAAATATGAGCGCCTGCTGATGGCAGGGGTCTGGAGCAAGATCGTGCTGCACTACGATGATGACATCCGCTATCGTGGCAAGACCTTTCCATTCGTGATCTCGCGCTTAGACCCCATCCAGGTCAGTCATGTTGATCTGGTAGAGTATCTCGCCGGGCGGGAAAAGTTTACCCGTGACCAGTGGATCGATGCGCTGATTCGCACGATGGGCTATGAGCCAACCCATCCCAGGATTACGCAGCGCATCAAGCTACTCTATCTTGAACGCATGATCTCCCTGGTAGAGAGCAACTACCATCTGATCGAGCTTGGTCCGCGCCAGACCGGGAAATCATTCTGCTTCACCGAATTCAGCCCTTACGGTACGCTGCTGGCTGGAGGGGCTGTCACTATTCCCAAGCTCTTCGTGAGCAATATGAATCCTCCCCAACCTGGCCTCATCAAACAACGAGACGTGGTGGGTTTTGATGAGATAGCGGGCAGCAGCTTTAATGCCGATGATGACAAGAACCTGTACAAGAATTACATGGAGAGCGGCCAGATTAACCGGGGCACGATTACCGTCGTAGGCGATGCCGGTTTTGTCTTTAACGGCAACATCGAGTTTGACCCACGCGAAGGGATGCTGGCCGAGCACCTGTTCAAGCCGCTTCCCCCGACCATCAGCGACGACACCGCATTCCACGACCGCTGGGCCGCTTTTCTCCCAGGCTGGGAACTGCCAAAGCTCACTCCCGATATGTTAACACCACATGTCGGCTTTATTCTCGACTATACCAGCGAGATCTTCCACCGCGAGCTGCGGCGCATTAGCAGCTATGGTAACCTCTGGGATCAATGGTTTGAGTCTCCCCTCGGCGAGTGGAGCGCCCGCGACTTGCGCAGCATCAACCGTACCTTTTCCGGTTTGACAAAGTTAATCTTCCCTGCTGGAGTAATGGAGAAGGAAGACGCTCGCATGTTATTGCGCCTCGCTATAGAACTTCGCTTACGAGTACTGGTGCAGTTGCATACGATGAATGAACAGGAGTTTCATGTGACGGAGCTTTCGTTTAGGGATCGGGAGAATGGGGAGATGGAGGTGGTGAGGGTGGAGGTGTAATAGAACATGTTCCTACTACTATTACCTAAATTTGGCCCAAATTAGCGGCATCATGCTCATCTCCCGATAAGAAGCACCTTGAGACGATGGGCCTGATCCTTATTCTGCTTTGGGGGTTGAGATTTGAGTTCATGGCCATGGTAAGATTGAAACAGAACACCCTTATTATACCAGACTGGCACAAATCATCCCTTGCAAAGGACCAGTTGCGGCGGTTGGGTGCTTTTTGTTGCTTCAAATCTTGTGTACCCAATAGGCACATGACATAATATTTCTGAACCCAATGTTCAGCTTGATCGAAATTTGCGCTTTTTATAAGTATGAATTATAGTAGGAACATCTGAACAGATTAAGGGAATCTATATTTCCTCAGAGAAAGAGCATGCAACCATGAGTAAAATAAAGCAAGAGCCGTTAGAGGGGGGCAGAAGTAATGTCAGATGACAACTTGGAAGTGCTTGACGCAAATATCGTAATCCTTCCTGAGGAGCCTTTGACGCCAATCGTGAATGCGATGTCGTTGTTTGAGAGTGGCAAGCTTGCCTCGTTAATGCGGAAACCTTTGACGCCCAGCCAGGGACTCAACATCGACTTGGTCCAGGGTGCTGCGGTAGGAACTTTCCAAATCGAGAGTATGCGTAGCCAAAAGACTATTAGTATAAGCCAGGTGCGAATTGAGGTCCATGACCGCTCAGGAGAGCTTGATCTTGAGCGTGCGCGAATCCCTGAGACGATGGTTGCATTGGCAAACGCGCTTCATATCGAACACGTTAAGGCTATCGGCGCGAACTGGCAAGTAATAATCAAATTGCCAGAGGGAACCATTGCAAGTGCGGAGATTGCAAAAAAGCTCTTACAACAGAACACTAGTTTCTTACCTCAAAACCTGGGGCTCGTTGGAGGAGCAGCACGTTTGTTTCTCTCTGATCCTTCTGGTGTAGAGTACACGTTGGCTATCGAACCGGGGGCCCAAAATCCACAGACAGACGAGTTGTGGATGACCTGTAATGCCAATAGAACCAGTCCTGAGGCCTTAACCATTGATTTGCTCAAAGAAATGTTTCAACAGAGCTATCATCTGCTTTTTGAGGTGAAGGAGTCATTCTTTCCAGATCCCCAGCTGTGACGAAGATAGTATTCGTTAACCCTTTGAGAGGAGATTCATGATGGCATCGCTAGCCACTTTCACCGAGAATAACTCTCCTGGAGAGTATGCTACATTGATGGCCAGGACAAACACACCAATGGAGCACTTTCTCCGAGTCACTAGGCGATCTGCACAGACTACCAGTGCAAATGGGATTACTGCAAATGTGCCAGTGACCACAACCATTGACTTTCACTTCATACCCATCGAGGGCATTACCATTAGTGAAGTAGACACTTCTAGATGGGGCGCGACTTTTCTGTCACCGCGTGATATCGCTACCTTAGGAGAGACAACAGAGACCCATTTCCCCAACAAGAACAACCTTTCTGTGCTGTTCTTGGGAGTTTTGCTACATCTAGTAGTTCAGCTTTTATCTGAGTTGGTAACTAAACCAATGTTAACAATATGGTCTACGCCAGTAGAAGAAACGAGTATCAGAACTTATTATGACATTGGGCCAGAGAAAACCCATGAGAGTCTCTCAAGAGGCTATACTGCTAGGCTTGCACGGGCTATGGCGCACTATGGCGACAAAATAGATATAGACATACCTGTAATCGATGATGGAGGAGATTGGTGATTTACAGGTCATCCCCTGACGAGGAATTATCTCAGGGCGATATTATTCGTAGCGTAAGAGTTTTAATCGATGTAAATGGCGCTGAAAGCCATGAACCTCTATACGGTCTCAGCAACATCATTGTAATGAGCCGAAACTGCGAAATATCAAAGCGGTCTGCCAATGTCCCTAGTACCAATTCTGTTTTGGTTGCGAGAGTGGTTAGATTGTCAGCGGCACCACAAAATCTTAAGGGTGACATAAAAAGAAACCGCGTTGAAAGTATCCACTATCTTCCTGAACAAGACGATCTAATGGAGGAGTGCTTTATTGACTGGCGTTCTTTTCAGCCTATTGACAAAATGAATCTTTACAAGTTGCGTGAGCAAAACTATAAATGTACCCTGGAAAAGACATATTTCCAAGATTGTATGGAGGATTTTTTCCTTTTCTTAACAAAGCCTGATCCGGCAGAAGTTGCAGATACTATTGTAGATGATACAAAACAAAATTAAGGCGGGAAGATTGACTCAGTGGCCAACAGGCTGCAATCCTCTTACCCTACGTAGTACCAGGCCGGAGAACAATGACGCTCTCCGGTCTGGTCGCGTTCCAACTTTCTTAACTGTGGAGATCCTAGGCAGTCTGATTGTTTGAGAACGTTCCTATTTGCTTGTCCGCTGGCGTTTTTCGACGTTCATTTCGTGCTTAAATACCTAAGTTTGGCCCAAATTAGCGGCATCATGCTCATCTCCTGATGAGAAGCACCTTGAGACGATGGGCTTGATCCTTATGCGGCGAGGTCGGCTGTTCGTGAGCAGCAACCCAATTCACTCTCTTCTCTCTCAAGCTATACTAGGACAGTACCACTAATTTGGGCCAAATTTAGGTATTAAATAAAGTGTGAAAGGGAAGGAAACGGTAGAAAGACCTACCGAAGAACAAGTCTTGGAGCAAATCAAGATGGCTCTTGAACTTCTACTCCGTTTAGATGCTTATCTTTTTGAGACCGATGTGAATGAGAGATCAATATCTCACAAGTTTGTGTCATATCTGCAAGAAGAGTTTAAAGGATGGGATGTTGACTGCGAATACAATCGTGACCATCATGATCCAAAAATACTTAACCTGCCAGGCATCTCCTCGTTAGAGGTCAGGCCAGATGATGTACAAGCAAAGACTGTTTATCCCGACATTATTGTGCATCATCGCGGGACGGAAGATAATCTGCTCGTAATTGAAATCAAGAAAGCGAACAACCCAGAGTCAATTGATTTTGATATGCTTGAGCTGAAAGAATACAAAGAACAATGGGATATATTTACGCACTTTTTCTAATGTTCAACATTGGAACAAGGAGAGCCGAGGTGAAAGAAGCGAAAATGATCTTAGAGAATGGCAACAAGGATGTTATACTTCGCATAGGAAATCATCAACCTTTGCCTTGATCCAGAGAATGAGCGAGGTACCCACCTATGCCTTTCGTCAGAAAAACCAACTCGCAGGGCTCCCAGCCACCACCTGACTCCCGCAAGCTCTTTATTGGCCGTACAGGTGAGCTACTCTTCTTTGTACAAAACATCCTCAAGCCCGAAGAGCCAACACACAACATCATCTCCATTTGGGGACAGGGTGGTGTAGGTAAATCGACCTTGCTGGCACGCTTTATCGATGAAGTCCACTCAGCCGAATTTAAAGACTACTGTCTGATAGCCACAGTAGACGAACTCCAAACGACTCCGTTCAGCATCATGGAAAAGTTTGCCACCCAATTGCATTTACAGGGGGCTTTTAAGAAAGCCCTGAAACATTACAAAGAGGCGTTACTTATACAGCAAACCGAGCAGGAAATGCTGCAAGATACCTTTGTACAAAAAGTGCCTGCCTTTGCTGGCGCGGCTGTAGAAGGCGTCCCTTTCGTAGGTCCACTTTTAGGAGAAGGAGTCAAAGCAACTGCCGAGCATCTGCTGGATAGGCGCTACAAGATGCAGAGATATAAAGACGTAGAGATGTTGGAAGACCCGGTATATGCATTGACCCAGGCCTTTGTTGATGAACTCAATCAGTTGGTGGAAACACGAGTTGTGGCTAGTTCCGGTAAAACCAGGTACCAGCGAGTGATACTGGTTTTCGATACCTTCGAGCAATTGGCTGCTGAAGCTGCTCCCTGGCTTCTGAATTATTTCCTACCGGCCGAGATCAACGCTAGTATTGTCCTGATGATAGCTGGTCGCGATCCTATCGAACGCTCCATCCCTTACGACACAAAACGCTGGCTACCGTACATTGATAATGAAACCATCTATTGGATTCCTTTGAACAGTTTTACTGAGGATGAGACCCGTGCCTACTTGATTGAACGAAATGTTACCGATCCTGAGCGCATTGCCACCATCTGGCAACTTTCACAAGGCCTCCCACTTTATCTCAGTCTCTTGACTTCCAACCAACGAGGGAAAGTCGATCCAGGAGCGGATGTTGTAGCCAATTTTCTTCGATGGATACCCGAGAATGAGCAAGTCAAACGGCAATTGGCCCTGGATGCCTCTCTCTTTTCAAGACCATTTAACCTGGATGACCTGGCAGCCTTTATGTATCTGCCAGAGCAAAAACGGCTTGATCTCTATTACTGGTTGACAGGATTATCTTTTGTATACCCTCAAGAAGGACGATTTCGCTACCATGAGCTAGCACAAGATCTTTTTAGCCGCCATCTTTACCACCGTTCGAAGAAAGAATATTATGATACCCGGAGAAGCATCGCAAACTACTACCAGCGATTACTTGAGGAGATACAGGGAGAAAAGGGATTAGAAGCCTACCTCTTAATGGAGTGGCTGGAACTGCTACTGGCTCTAACTGAACAGTTGCTCTCCCTACCGGATGAAGCCAGTCACCTTAAGGCCGTTGAGCTGATTTTGAAAACTTTCCAATATACAGATGCGGAACAAAATGGAGAAATAGCAAATTTTCTCCATGATCTATCCCAGAAACAGACCAGTATTCAAATAAGTACCGGCGCACAACAGGCTATCAAACAATTATTGCAATATATCGAGGCTGACGCAAGAAGCCAGGATCGTTTGACTGCAGCTACCGCGTTACTCAAGAGAGTAGAGCAATCAGCATCATTCTCGCCGGATGTGCGAGCACAAATCTATAGTGATCGAGGCTGGGCTTACCTGCGCCTTAAAGAAAATGAGCAAGCCGTTATTGACTTTAATAGTGCTCTTGCTCTGAAATCTGAATATGCCCGGGCTTATGGTAGAAGAGGGCTGGCCTATCGTTTCCTCAAAGACTACCAGCGTGCCATTGCTGATTTTGATCGTGCTATCGAACTAAACCCCCAGGACACCTGGGCTTACGTACAACGAGGGAGGGTATACAGAAAGCTCAGAAATTATCAACAGGCGCTCGAAGATTTCGATCACGCCGTTGAACTGGATCCTAACTATGTTTGGGCTTATGTTCATAGAGGCATCACCTATAGATTACTCAAAGATTATCAGCAAGCGCTTGCTGAGTTTGACCGTGCCCTTGAACTGAGGCCGCATTATGCCTCTATTTTAGCTGAAAGGGGTCTCACCTGCTTATGGATGCAAAATCTCAGGCAGGCAATTATTGACTATACTCATAGCAGAGAAATAGATTTCTATTATCTCCAGAATCATAATAATTGGATGGCTATATGGTCAGGAATGTACTACGAGATACCAGATCTTGAAGTGATAGAACGATTAGAGATAATTGCCACGACTGACCCGGAGAATCCAGTTGCCTTTATTTGTCGAGGAGTAGCCAGGTGGCTACGAAGAGACTTTGAGGAAGCTCTGCAAGAGTTGGAGCAGGCCATTCAAATTGCGCCAGAGGAGTGGGATGCATATTTCTGGAAAGGATTGACATGTGCCTCCTTAGGACAGGACGAAGAAGTAACGACGGCTATAGAAAAAGCCCTCGAGTTAGGATTGCCACCAATCCTACTCACTCCCCTTAAGCGGTTTGAGCAGGATAGACCGGATTTTTATCAGAAGTACATTGTACCCTTGATGGCACGCTATGATTTGGTGTGATGGGTGGCTGGCGCAAGCTCTGCTGGGGAAATAAAGATTATTGAACGTGAGTTGGGATAAGGAACCGCTCCTGGTAAGAGAGAGCAGAGAAGAAAACCAATGCCTCTCCCCAGGAGGTTCCGCTTATGAGTATACTCGAACTGTTTTGTTCGGTCGACGATTTCTGGCAGCAGTTCGCGCCAAACTGGCAAAAGACTTTGATGATCTTGCTTGTGTACAGCTTCTTTGATAAAGAAGTATTACTCACACCCACCATCAACTCTCTCCACTCTCCATGAAAAGATAAAGATATGTTCTGTAAGGGTAAACCAGTAATCTCTTTAACGAGGATAAACTTGCAACAGATAGAAAGAGCTGCTGGCCTGCCTCCTCATGGAGGACTCCTCTCCACTCTTTAGCTAGCTCTAGTATACTAAAGGGGTCAATAGACCTAGTGCAGAATCAAGAGACCCTTTCAGGAAAGGGAGACGTCCCCCGATCCTCTCCCCTGGTTAGGCATGAGCTCACGCAGCGATACAACCGATACAAGTGATACAACCGATACAAGTGATACAACCGATACAAATGATACAAATGATACAAACCTCTTTGGAAGTACACTAGAAGTGTATCGTATGACTTTTCGAACAAACCCTGCTATTTAATTGAGGTCTGGTTGTGATACCCCTCGCGGGCGCGATCCTCTTATATTTCCTTGCATTCAGAAACGCTGCTACCGCAGCTTGAAAGCTGCGGTAGCAGCGTTTCTGAATGCATATGGGTATTACCTCTCATATCAAATCCTGCTGATTCCTTAGGGAAATGGAGTGGCGGGGCTTGCCCCCGCCAGGACTCAAACAGACACTGAGTAACAGGATTTGGTATCAATGGAACGTTAAAAGAATGTTTGAATGGTCATATGGTCTCCAGGTTCATAGCCCGTTTGGTTGCTAGTTCCATTGAGCTTGCTGAGAGTTACCATTCATCCAATCGTTTCCATTCATCATGTCAGCGTGTAGTTGTATGCGCCGCATGAGGTCCGATGCCATGTGTTTGCTTATGCCTGACATTCGCTCTAGCTGATCTTTTGTCTAGTCTCATTATCCTTAGTGCCATATTTTCTATGCTCCTTAGTTGGTAAAGGAGAGCAGAGAGAATCGCCCTCTGCTGCAACAGGCAACTCTCTCTGCATGTGGATCACTCCTTGTAAGGTCCCCCTTAGCCCTTAGAGGCCAAACTCGATATCTTTGAAACCTGGAATATGAACCGGTGCATCAGTGATCAGCGTGTCTGTCGTTAGAAGGAGAGCCGCGATGCTTACGGCATTTTGTAAGGCGGCCCGCGTTACCTTCACCGGGTCGACGATGCCAGCCTGGAACATATCTACATACTGACCAGTGGTGACATCGAAGCCGTATCCAAATGGTTTTTCGCGGACATTGGCGACGACAACAGGTCCTTCGTACCCAGCATTCACAGCGATCTGGCGCAGTGGCTCTTCCAGAGCCCTCCGCAGAATATTTACCCCTGTCATTTCTTCCGCTAACTTTGTCTTGATGCTGTCGAGAGCCGGGAGTGCGATTACCAGAGCAACACCACCACCAGGAACGACCCCCTCTTCGAGTGCCGCACGTGTTGCCGCCAATGCGTCCTGCGTACGCAACTTCTTCTCCTTCATTTCGACCTCGGTAGCGGCCCCGACATTGATCACTCCTACGCCACCGGATAGATTTGCCAGTCGCTGTTGGAGTTTCTCACGGTCGTAGTCGCTCACGCCGTTAGCAAGCTGCGCACGAAGTTCGCGTATACGAGCCTGAATAACCTCTTGGCTGCCACCTCCGTCGACGATCAAGGTTGAATCCTTTGTTGTGGTCACGCTACGAGCGGTTCCCAGGTCGCTTATGATTGCATTTCGTAGCCTGGTGCCTGTCTTCTCACTGATGATCCTTCCTCCCGTCATAATGGCAGTATCTTCCATCATTGCTTCACGACGGTCACCAAAGCTCGGTGCCCTGATTGCCAGGACATTGAAGACGCCTTGCATCTTGTTTACCACCAGTGTGCTCAGCGCTTCCCCCTCGATATCCTCTGCGATAACCATCAACTCTTTCCGGCCGGCTGCCATCAGGCGCTCTAGTAGCGGGAGCAGGTCTGGAATGCTGGTGATCTTCTTGTCGGTAACCAGAATATACGGGTTTGAGAGCACTGCCTCCATGCGTTCCTGGTTGGTTGCCATGTAGGGCGAAATATAACCACGGTCAAACTGCATTCCCTTGATGTACTCTATCTCGGTTGTCAAGCCGCGCCCCTCTTCTACCGTGATGATGCCGTCTTTCCCCACGTGATCGAGTACCGTGGCAATTGTCTCACCAATGTCGGGGTCGCTGGCGGCAATGGTGGCGACCTGAGCAATCTCTGCATGCGTCTCGATGGGTTTGCTCATGGCCCTGATCTCTTCCACTAGTACCTCAACCCCCCGCTCCAGGCCGCTTCGTATGAGCATCGGGTTTGCTCCGGCAGCCATATTCTTCAAGCCCTCAGCGAGAATTGCCTGCACCAGAATGGCTGCGGTGGTCGTTCCATCCCCGGCCATGTCATTGGTTTTGATAGCAGCTTCTTTGATCATTTGGACGCCCATATTGGTAAAGGGTTCTTCGAGATCGATGCCGCGGGCGATGGCGACGCCATCGTTGAGGATGCTGGGTGCGTCAAGCGGGTGGTCTACAACGACGTTGCGGCCCCTTGGTCCAATGGTTACCTTGAGGGCCTTGGCCAGCGTGTCCACCCCCTTCTTAATGGAGTATCGCGCCCTGGCATTGAACTGAAGTTGCTTTGGCATAGAACTGTACTCCTTCCACTGGCATCAGAGAATGAGAATCGCAGAAGCCTGATATTTCCCTCGCGCTGTTCCAGCAGCACGAAGTGCATACTCAATGTCGTCAGCTTTGGGATGGCTCGATCGATTCGTGCCAACCTGCCCGAGCATGTCTGTGAGTTGGGTCAAACTGCGTCACCCACGTAATCTGGAGCACGCGATTGTTGCCCACCTGCTCTAAGATATGGGCCGTCCAACCTACTACTCGACCGACGGCGAAGGTGGGGGTAAAGAGGTCAGCAGGCAACCCGACCGCGGCTAAGAGGATAGCGGAGTAAAAAGCGACGTTGGTGTGCAGGTGTCGACCAGGCCTCTGCTGTTCAAGCAAGGGGAGTGCCACTTCTTCGACGCCACTGGCCAGCGCAACCTCCTGCGGGTTGGCAATGCGGGCCATCTCGCGCAACGCTTCGGCACGCGGATCTTCCGTCTCGTAGATGCGATGGCCGAAGCCCATCACACGCTCGCCCTTCGCCAGGGCGCTACGTAGCCAATCCTCGGCGTGCTCTGGGGTCCCGATGGCCTCGAGCATGTCCTGGACCTTGGAGGGTGCGCCCCCATCCAGCGGACCCTTGAGTGCTCCCAGCGCAGCGACAACCGCCGACACGAGGTCGGACTCGGTACTGGCTACGACGCGTGCGGTAAAGGTCGAGGCAGTGATGCCATGCTCGGCGAGAAGCACCAGGTAGGCATCCAACTGCTTGACCTGCTCGTCGTTGGGCACCTGCCCAGTGAGCAGATAGAGGTAGTTGGCGGCATGCCCTAACTCAGATCGTGACTCAAGTGGCTCGAGCCCATGGCGCAGTCGGTGGAAGGCGGCCAGGAAGAGCGGGAAACGAGCCGTGACCCCAATGGCTTGCTCAAGGGTCGGCTTCCCTTTGATAGTGATGGCACCCCAGAGCGAGACGGCTGCTCGCAGGGCATCCACCGGTTCGATCGTCGATGGCAAGTCGCGCAGGAGTTGCACGACAGGTGCGGGCATGGTGCGCTCTGCCACCAACTGCGTTTTCAGATGGGAGAGTTCCGTCTGGCTTGGCAGGTGCCCAAACCAGAGCAAATGCGCGACCTCCTCGAACGTCGTTGTGCCGACCAGGTCGTGGATGTTGTGGCCTCGGTACAGGAGTTGTCCAGCCTTTTCCTCGACCTTGCTCAGTGTTGTCGTGCCCACGGCCATCCCCTCGAGCCCACCCCGACCCGATTTGGTTGCTACAGCAGTGGTTGTGTCTTTCTGTGGATTGTTTCCTGTTTCTGGCATCGGTGTCGACATAGCACACTCGCACCTTTTCTTTTTAAGTTAGCACAGATTATCACACGCTTTTCTCAGCTTACCACATCCCTATATTATGTCCTATAGATCTCAATTGCCGCCTGGATATAAAAAGGCGACACTTACGGCCGCCCTGCTTTACATGTTACGCATCAGGGAATGAGAATACCGCGACCGCGTAGCTTGCCGCTGTCCAGGTCATGGATGGCGTCAAGGGCGGCATCGAGCGGATACATAGAGGTATGCAAGGTGACCTTGCCCTGGGCAGTCAGCGTCATCAATTCAACCAGGTCGTTGTAGGTGCCAACCAGATTGCCGATGAAGTTGATTTCGGTGGAAATGATGTCGATGGTGGGCACATTGAGCGTACCGCCGTAGCCAATAATGTAGTGGGAACCAGCACGACGTAACATGCGTACCGCGTCATGCTCGGCACCGCGCTCACCGACAAAGTCGATGACGGCCTCAGCTCCCTGGCCATCGGTGAGTTCCAGGACCTTCTCCACCTGGTGTCCATCAGCGAGTACAGTGTGATCTGCGCCCCAACTCTTCGTCAGTGCAAGCGCTTCAGGTGAACGATCCACCACGATTATTTCCGCCGGGGTGAGGGCTTTGAGACACTGGACACCTATATGACCCAATCCACCTGCTCCGATGACCACCACTTTCGTTCCAGGATACAGGTGAACTGAAGCTTTCTTGACAGCGTGGTAGGCGGTTAAACCAGCATCGGCCAGAGCAGCAATATCTTTAGGGGCAAGGCTTGGATCCAGCTTGACGACGGCGCGTGCGGTCGTTTTGAGGAAGTTCGCCATACCTCCATCGACCGAGATACCCGGGAAGGTTGCGTTGATGCAATGCATATCGTCGCCGGCACGACAGGCTCGGCAAAGGCCGCAGGTGATCAGAGGATGGACAATGACAGTATCTCCTACTGCAACGTTGCTGACTGCCGACCCGACTTCATGGACCCACCCGGCATTCTCGTGACCGAGTGTATAGGGCAGTTTCACCCCAGATTTCTCTGCCCATTGTCCCTCAATAATGTGCAGATCGGTGCGGCAGAGACCTGCGCCTCCAATGCGCACAATCACGTCGAGCGGGCCGGTAATCTTTGGCGCTGGCACTTCCTCGACCCTGGGTTGCTGATGATACTTTGCTAGCCGTACAGCCTTCATACTATATCTCCCTCCTGGTCTGACTCGCTTGCTCCGACGTGCTCATAACGCGCGCGGAATAAGCTTTTGCACATCGTTGTATTAAACAGGATGTTCAAGCGAACCGATCGTGAACGGCGCAGATACTCTTGTAGACCACCTGGGACAATCGGCTGGCCAGTGTCATCAGTGATGAGCAAATCATTCTTTGCCTGGAATAAGCCGATGGTTACTCCTTTACGCAGGTATGCGCCAGCAATTCGGCCTGCCCCTTCCAGACAAACTGCTCCGTGCAGTGTAGTCACAAATGCCTGGTTGGCTATCTCATCAACAATCAGATCTGCTACCTGTAGAGTAAGAACGGTTGCTTCGTCCAATCCTACCTTGAGCATCTGGCGGAGCAGGGTATCCTGGCGCATCAAGAAGCCCTTGCGCAGAAAAGTGCGTCGTAACTCCTCCAGGTCTTCATCTTCAGAAACCTCACCCGCAAATACTTCTGCAAAGCGTTGCCCTCGATTAATCCCTGCTGTGATCTCTTCCTCGGCGCAATGGTCTACCAACTCCACGCGAGCAGTGCGAATGCCTGGGAGAGCACGAATCCTGGCGCGTAAATCCCCTGCCATCAGGTACGCGAAGTTTGGAGAGCACCAGTACGTTGGCAGTTTAAAGACGACCGTGACATCTGGCCCATCCACCTGCACCTGGTCAATAAAGCCTAGCTTTACCAACGGCTCGTCCAATTCAGGATCGAGCACGTCGGCAATTGCCGCGTACACTTGTGCCTCTGTGATTTCTGTGTCAGGCGACTCCGTGACGGTAGAATCATGAGGCGGCATACATCTGCTCCGCTTGTTGAGCAAGTGCGTCATTGCTGATTTTGTTGAGATGCTCTGCTGGATCGATGCCGTAGAGTCGTGCAGCATTCAGACCGAGAATCTTGCGCTTGGTCTCCGCCGTCAGATCCACGCCGTACTCGGCTTTGAGGTCGTCAGGCAACTCAAATGCCCAGAACTTCTCAATCAACCACTTCGGCTCCCAGAGGGCGTAGTCGCTACCGAAGAGGATTTTATCCGGGCCAATCCAGAACAGTAAGTTCGCCATGATCTCCGCGAAGTAGCGCGGGCGGGGGTGCATGAACGGCATCGCTACCGATAACCCGCCCAAGACGTTGGATTCTTGCGTGGCGATCCAGCAGAAGTCTTCCAGTCTGGGCAAGCCGACATGCTCGATGATGAAGGTCAGCTCGGGGAAGTGCGTGGCGGCATCGTCGACATCATGGACATCAAAGGCATCGCGGTTGAGCGGATAGACAGTAGGTCCTTTGTGCACATGCAAATTGGTGATGCCGAGTTTGGCGCATTCTTCCATATACGTGTAGGCATCGGGATCGGACAGCTTATAGCCCTTCGAGTTGCCGATCCACTCAGCGGTGTAGAGTTTGACCCCCTTGATGTCCCATTCACCTTTCATGCGGCGCAGTTCTTCTAACCCGTTCTCGCCGTCGCGGGCATCCCATCTTCCATTGAGGATGAAGCGGTCAGGATGGGCTTTCTTCATGACGCTATTCTGCTCCAGCGTGTTGAAGCCGTTGTAGTAGAACTCTTTCAAATAGGTTGATTGCAGGATGCCGATGTCCACGTAGCCTTTGACAAACAGGTCGTGAGCCATCCTTTCGGGGCTATACTTCTCATACTGCTCTAGTGGCCAGACATACTCGGCCGGAGAAAGGCCTGTTGTATAGGCGTAGAAGCAGTCAATCCATCCTCGACCCCACTTGTTCCGTTGGTTTGCGGGGCTGGCATCCCATAAATGCGTGTGACAATCAATGACGAACACTTCTTCGCCGTCGGGGGAACGATACATAGTGTGCTTTGCCTCCTGTGTGGAACATGCTATCAACGCTATGCCCTTAAGTGAGGTAATGCGCTGATGACAACATCGAACAATAGGTCTTAGTATTGAGCGAAGAGGACGCAGGTAAAGCTTCTTCTCAAAAGAAACGTGTCCTCTAACAATGAAAGGTACCTTCGGACTCGTTAGGAAGTGCCGTTCCATTCGGACAACCAGGAATTGGTTGACGTAGCATGGCGCCGAGGGAGGACAGACCTGCTTAGAAATCTATCCTCCTTTTATCCTGAAAAGCAGCAATACCCTAAGGAGTGGCTGCTTTAGCCTCCGTGAAGCCAAGGTATTCAGCAGCGTCTTCAGGATTAGCGAAGAGGAGCACCCTATCGTCGAGCCGCACCTGCCGCCCATAGTGGGTCGATGTCTCAATCTCGAAATCATAGACCCCGTACTCACCCGGATCCAGACCCAGGGCGTCACCGATCTCCTCCATGTCGAATTCGAGCATGCGCTCCCCATCAATGCGGATGATCGCAGGGAATCTTGTGATCTTCACGTTCGGCTTCTTGCTCATGACATCCGCGATAATATTGCCTTCGACGCTCGCGCTCATGGTCACTCCACAGTGGTTTGATGGCTCGCGTGAGAACGTGAAATTGTAGGCGGAATGAGTACCCGTAGTCAAAGTTGTACCTCCTTTGGCAACTCTAATCCAAGTTTCGACAG
>WNGD01002695.1_pt1 | contig 30269 bp, 28 predicted proteins | sample 5400671 | NCBI WGS metagenome assembly WNGD01 (sample SAMN13153369, study PRJNA577476) | soil metagenome | isolation source: 40 cm soil or saprolite under grassland replicate 2 | place: USA:California | collected 2016-06-15
GATGGCGCGAATGCCGACCGAGCGCGGGTTGCCGAACTCCGACAGCACGGTCTTCTTGACCAGGCCGTCCTTGGTGGTGAATAGCAGGAACTGATCCTCGGAGAACTCGCGCACGGGCACGAGCGCCGCGACCTTCTCGTCCGGCTTCATGGCGACGCAGCTCAAGATCGGCTTGCCGCGGGCGGACCGCGCCGCCTGCCCAATCTCGTGCACCTTCAGCCAGTAGCACTGCCCCTGCTCGGTGAAGAACATCACGTAGTCGTGGGTCGACGCAATAAACAGGTGCTCGACCCAGTCGTCTTCCTTCTGATGCGCTGCGATGACGCCCTTGCCGCCACGCCGCTGCCGCCGGTACGCGGAGACGGGAAGTCGCTTGATATAGCCCGCGTGCGAGACCGTGATCACCATGTCCTCTTCGGCAATCAGGTCCTCGATCGAGAATTCTCCCTGGTCGGCGACAATCTCGGTACGCCGGTCGTCGCCAAAACCGTGGGCCAGCTCGGTCAGCTCTTCCTTCAGGATCTTCATGCGCCGCGGCTTGGACGCGAGGATTTCCTTGCACTCCTTGATGAACTTGCGGACGTCCTTCAACTCTTCCTCGAGCTTCGTAATCTCGAGGGCGGTGAGCCGCGCCAGCCGCATGTTGAGGATCTCGGCTGATTGCTTCTCGGACAGCTTGAAGCGTTTGCGCAGCGCGGCATCCGCCGACGGCGTGTCCTTCGATTTCTTGATGATCTTGATCACTTCGTCGATGTTGTCGACGGCGATCTTCAAGCCCTCGAGGATATGCTCGCGGTCCTGCGCACGCTGCAGCTCGAACTGGGTGCGCAGGGTGATGACGTTGTGGCGGTGCTCGATGAAGTACTGCAGCAGCTCGAGCAGTGTCAGCTCGCGCGGCGTGCCGTCCACCAGCGCCAGCATGATGGCGCCGAACGTCTGCTGCATCTGCGTGTGCTTGTAGAGCTGATTGAGCACGACCATGGGGATGACGTCGCGCTTCAGCTCGATGACGAGCCGAATCCCTTCCTTGTCGGACTCGTTGCGAACGTCGCTGATCCCCTCGAGCTTCTTCGCGAGCACCAGGTCGCGGATCTGCTCGTGCACCCGTTCGGGGCTGACCTGATACGGAAACTCCGTGACCACGATCTGCTGCTTGCCGGTCGACTCCTTTTCTTCGGCGATCGCGCGGGCCCGGATGATGATGCGGCCGCGGCCCTTCTCGTAGCATTCCTTGATGCCGTCGCGGCCGTAGATGATGGCGCCGGTCGGGAAATCGGGACCTTTGACAAACTTCCGGATATCCCTGATCGTCGCAGTGGGGTGATCGACGAGGTGGACGATCGCCTGGATCACTTCGCCGAGGTTGTGCGGCGGGATGTTCGTCGTCATCCCGACCGCGATCCCTGCCGAGCCGTTGACGATCAGGTTCGGCAACCGCCCCGGCAGCACCGTAGGCTCCTGCAGGCGGTCGTCGAAGTTGGGGACGAACGCGACGGTGTTCTTGTCGATGTCCTCCAGCATCGTCATCGCGACGCGGGTGAGCCGGGCTTCGGTGTACCGGTAGGCGGCCGCGGAGTCGCCATCGACCGAACCGAAATTCCCCTGGCCATCGATGAGCGGGTAGCGCAACGAGAAGTCCTGCACCATCCGGACGAGCGAGTCGTAGACCGCGATGTCGCCGTGGGGATGGTATTTGCCGAGGACGTCGCCGACGACGGTCGCCGCTTTCTTATAGGGCCGGCCCGGCACCAGGCCGAGCTCGTGCATGGCGTAGAGGATGCGGCGGTGGACGGGCTTCAGCCCGTCGCGGACATCGGGCAGCGCGCGCTGCACGATGACGCTCATCGAGTAGTCGAGGAACGATTCCTTCAGCTCGTCTTCGATGAGGCGCGGGAGAATACGTTCGCGGACGTTAGGACCGGTCATGAAGAGGCGGTTTCTGGTGTCAGGTGTCGGGTGTCAGGTGATGCCCGAAATGGGCTAAGATGTGCAAAATTAACTACTTAGACTTCGGAAGGCAACTCCACGACGATCTTGCCCAACTGCTCGCCCTTGGCCAGCCGCTCAAATGCATCTCGCGCCTGTTCCATAGGATACACGCGATCGACAACTGGCCGCAGCTCGCCCTGGCCCAGTCGGCGCACGACCTCCGCGTACTCCGCCGCGTTTCCCATCGTCGATCCCAGGATGCTCCAGTGGTGCCAGAACAGCCGCCGTAGATCGAGCCCGACTTGAGGCCCTGATGTGGCGCCGCAAATGACGAGTCGCCCACCACGGCAAAGGCTACGCAACGAATCATCCCACGTTGCCGTGCCGATGTTGTCGACCACGACATCGACGCCGCGCCTGTTGGTGAGCGCGCGGATCTCCGGTCCGACCTTTTGCGTGCGGTGGTTGAACGTTACGTCGGCGCCGAACCTTTGTGCCGCCGCCAGTTTGGCGTCGTCCGACGAGGTGACGATGGCGCGCGCGCCCAGCAGCTTGGCGATCTGGAGTGCCGCGAGCGACACGCCCCCCCCAATTCCCCAGATAAGGACGGTTTCGCCCGCCTTGAGCTGTGCCCGGGTGACGACCATCCGCCACGCCGTCAGCGTCACGAGTGAGAACGCGGCCGCCTCGGCCCAGCTAAGCTCCTGCGAGAGTTTGGGAATTTGTGCGACGTTCTGGGCAGGTAGCGTCACGAGTTCGGCAAACGTGCCGGGCACGTGCTCGCCCAGCATGTGATAATTGACGCACAACGAATGCTCGCCCGCACGACAGAATTCGCACGTGTAATCCGAGATGCCCGGGTTCAGCATCACACGGTCGCCCGGCCGGACGTTCGTCACAGCATCACCTCGCGATTCGACGACACCGGCCCCATCCGCACCCACAACATGAGGAAACCGCTCGGGACCTCCGGGCAGACCTCCGGCAACGAACAAATCGAGATGATTGAGCGCCGCAGCCTTGATCGCGATGCGCACCTGGCCCCCCTGCGGCTTAGGGGCGTCCGGAACGTCTATGATCTGGAGTTTGTCGATTCCACCCGTGGCGGTGAGAACGCAGGCGCGCATGGCGCCCGTAATCTAGGGCCGGAACGCCGGCGTGATCATCTGCTCCAGGCCGATCGTCGGCAGAGGGACGGGGGTCGCCGAGCCGACCGGCTGAACGTATACGCGGTACACGGGATTGCGGCGATTCTGCGGCTCCGCGTTCACGACCAGGGCCAGGAGATCGCCGGACGGCGAGACGGCGAACGACGCGATCGCGAGGTCGGTGCCGGTGAGCGCGGTGGTCGCGCCGGTCGCGAGATCGGCGCGGATAACCTGCTGGACCGTGCGATTGCCCTCACGCCGCTCTACCAGGTAGGCGAGCGAGCCGTCACGCAGAAACCGGGGCTCCGACTCACGTTGTTGCGGCGACCGCGTGAATTGGCGCTGGTTGGTACCGTCGCGGTTCATCAGCCAGATATCGCCGTCCTTGTTCCGCGTAGAGACGTAGGCGATCGTCTGGCCGTCCGGCGACATCGCCGGCGAGGAGTTGACCGAGTCACGCGTGAGCTGCGTCAGGCCGGCGCCGTCCACGTTGACGGCCCAGATCTGCTGCTTCCCGGCGGTCCGGGATGAGTGGAACACGAGCGACTGACCGTCCGGCATAAGCGACGGCCGGCCGTCGGACTGCGGATCGTTCGTGACGCGCGTGGTCCCCGTCCCGTCCGCATTCATCACGTAGATCTCGGCGTTTCCGTCGCGCGACGAGACAAAGGCGATACGCGATCCATCCGACGAGAACGCGGGATCGCTGGCCGAGGCGGTATCGGTGGCGGGGGTTAACTTCGTGAGCTGCGCGAGGTTCGAGCGCTCGACAGCGTAGAGCTGGAACTTGCCGGGAGTGCTCGGCGCGGCGCGCGAGCTGGCGACGACGATCTCACCCACGACATACACATCCGCCGTCGCGGTCCTTCCACCGGGCGCCGTGGCCGTCACCCTCGCATGACCATACGCGGCGCCGGTTACCGTGCCGTCCTCACCAACGCTGGCGATCTGCGGACTATCGCTGCTCCACGTGAGATTCGTCGCGGGCGCCAGGACGTTTCCCTGCTCGTCAGCGTAATTCGCCCGAAGCGTGCGGCGCTGATTAATGCCGATGCCGACCCGCGGCTGCACAAAGCGCGGAAAGCCCGCGATCACACTGATGTTCCAGGCGACCGACAGCCCCGAGCCTGGACCCCGAACCATCAGTTGCGTCTTCCCGACCGCCCGGCCGGTCAGCAGACCCGTTTGGGGGTCGAAGCTGGCGATACCCGGATCCGTCACGGTCCAGCGCAGCCGAGCCTCTGGAACAAGTGCGTTCTCGGACGTGAGCGCCTGGGCTTCGAATTTCGTAGAACCGGTCAGTGGCACCTGGACTTCGTCCGAGAGCTTCGGCCGCACCGAGAGCTTAGTAACTACTTGGTGCACGGAGACATCGATACTCTTGCTCTGGAGCAGACCGGATACCGTTAGAATCGCCTTGCCCGGCCCAACCGCGGTCACCACGCCCGCCAGGCTCGCGCGCGCGACACTCTGATCACTCGACGCCCATTGGAGTACGAGGGGGTTGACCGTCCGGTTGTTCTGCGTTGCAACAATGACGTGCAGCGTGTCGACTTCCCCGGGAGCGAGCAGCAGCGGGGAACCCTCCCGTACGGTGAACTCCGCCTGCTGCACCACCACCGGGGCGGTCGCCGTCAGGCCGCCGGCGTGGGTCGCCTGGATCGTACCCTGGCCCGGCGCGAGGGCGACGACGTTGCCGCTTTGGTCGACGCTCGCGACGTCTGGTCGGAGCGATGTCCACGTCACCGCGACGGGCGCGGCGGGTGAGCCGTCGTCGCGCAGCGCCCGCGGCGAGACGCGCGTGTTCTCGGATGGCAGCAGGTAGACGACGCCGGGCTCGAGGCGGAGGGCGGCGGCGGGCCCGCTGCCGGACGGCTGGCCGGAGAGGTCTTGACCGGGCGGCGGAGGGGGCGCTGGAGGACCGGGAGGGGGCGCCGGGGGCGGGGCTGGTGACGCGCCACCAGTGACCTGGATGGCGGCCTGCCCCCGGCGCGCGCCCACGCGGGCCTCGATGATGGCCACACCGTTGGCCACGCCGGTGACGGTGCCGTTGTTGTCGACCTTCGCGATGTTGACGTTGTTGGACGACCAGATGATGCGCACCGTGGGGATGACATTCCCGATGCGATCGAACGCGGTCGCGAGCAAACCGGTGCGTTCACCGGCGCGGATGGTCACCGAGGGGGGCGCGACCTGCACCTCGGCGACACTCTGCGCGACCAGTGCAGTGGGCAGGAGCAGCCCCAATGCGCCGAGAAGTACGCGTCTCATCATGGCTGGCGAATGTGTGTCCGGCTAAATGGCGTTGTCAAGCCAACTTGTCACCAAGAGCGGTATTTGGTGAGACCGAAAGGGCGGTCGTCGGTATCACTTGCGAGGTCAGAATCCCGCGGTAAGCTATAGGCCACCCACGACGCCCCCGCACCATCAGCATAGGAGATGATCCGATGCTTGAGCAGACGGACGTAGACGTACCGGAGAGCAGTTGGCCTGGACCGGGGTTCATGGAGCCGATGTTCCCGTCGGCGCCGACGCCCGCGCCGACGCCATCGTCGATGCCGATGCAAGAGTCGTCGCGCCCGTCTTCCAAGCCCAAGGCGAAGAAGAAAAAGAAAGCCGCCAAGAAGGCCCGGCCTAAGGCAAAGAAGAAGAAACCGGCGAAAAAGAAGAAAGCCGCCAAGAAGAAACGCCGCCGCTAGACAACTCGCTTCGCCATCCCGCGGGAGCGTCTCCACGAGACGCTCCCGCGGACACGTTAAGGAGGACAACTCGTGCGTCGTGCGTCGTGCGTCGTACTCGTCTCGGTTGCACTTTCCTGTTCCGCTCCGCGCATTCCGCTTGGGGATCCGCCGAAAGAGATCGCGGCGATGTTGCAGCGCTCCACCTCGGACTGGAATCGGGGCGATCTCACGGGGTTCATGAGCGACTACGCGCAGGACTCGCTCACCAGCTATATGGCGAACGGGCACGTGCAGTACGGCTGGCAGGCGCTGTACGATCGCTATCAGAAGAACTACTTCGCCCCCGGGAAGTCACGCGACTCGCTCTCGTTCGACGAGCTGCACGTGCGCGTGCTCACGCCCGACTTCGCGTATGCGACGGCACGATTCAAACTGACGCGCGGGGATTCGGTCGTGGCGGGCGGACCATTCACGCTGGTGCTCCAGAAACAGGGCGACCGCTGGCGGATCCTGCACGATCATACATCGGCAGACCGCAATTGAACGTCACACCTCGGCACCCTTCGCTTCGCTCAGGGCAGGCAGTCGGCAGGATGCTGCTGTGTCTCGTCCTGCCGCTCATCGCGTGTAGCAAGCTCCTCCCCCCCAAGGAGCGCGTCATCGCGCTCGAAGGCGCGGCGTTGATCGACGGCGCAGGCGGCGCACCGAAGCCCGACGCGCTGATCATCATCCGCAACGGTCACATCGAGACGGTCACCCGTGTCAACGAGATCCCGATTCCGAAGGGCGCGGAGCGGATCAATGTGGTCGGCAAAACCATCATCCCGGGATTGATCGACGCGCACGCGCACGTGGAACGGTGGGCCGCAGGCCGGTACATAGCCTGGGGCGTCACGACCGTGCGCGATCTGCACGGCGGCACCGACACGGTGTTGGCGCTGAGAAACGCGATGAACCTTGGGTCGATCACGGGCCCGCGGATGTTCACCGCCGGCGCGATGATCGATGGCGTGCCGCCGACGTACGCCAACGCGACCGGCGTCGCGACCGCCGATCAGGCGCGACGCGCGGTGGACCAGCATGCCGTCGCCGGCGTGGACTATCTCAAGGTCTACACGAAGATCACGCCGGCGCTGCTGCGACCGCTGCTTGATGAAGCCGACAAGCTGCGCCTCCCCGTCGCCGCGCATCTCGGCAGGACCGACGCCCTGATCGCGGCACGTGCCGGCGTCGTGTCGATCGAGCATATGTCGGGCGTCGTGCAGGCGGCGACCGGCGATCCGAGCTACGCGGTTGCGCACAACAGTTTCCTCGCCGGCTGGACGACGGAGGAAAAGGGTTGGGCCGGCCTCGATTCGGCCGCGGTCGCCCGGACCGCGCGCGCCCTGGCGCAGACCAAGGTGACCATCGTGCCGACGCTCGTGGTGCACGAGATGCTCTCGCGGCTCGACAACCCCATCTTGTTGGCGCGTCCGGGGATGGAAGACGTGCCAAACAACGCGGAGAGTGTGCGGAGCGTGCCGAGCCTGCTGCGGCGCACCGGTTGGCGCGCGGGCGACTTTGCCGCGTTCCGGCGCTCGCGGCAGCGGCAGGATCAGTTCGTGCGCGAGTACAAGCGCGCCGGCGGTGCAATCGCCGCGGGCTCGGACGCCGCGAACCAGCTCCTGATTCCGGGATATTCTTTACACGAAGAAATGACCCTGCTCGTTGCTGCCGGTCTGACGCCCCTCGAGGCGATCACCGCCGCCACGCGCCGTGGCGCCCAGCTGCTGCACGCGGATTCCCTCGGCATGATCGCCCAGGGCAAAGTCGCGGACCTCGTCGTCCTGAACGGCAATCCCGCGGAGAACATCGCCGCAACCCCCAACATCGCATTGGTCATGATCCGGGGCCGGGTGATCCGGCCCGATTCCCTGAGAGCCATATGGAAATAAAACTCGGACGGTCGGTTTTCCTTCTTTTCCTCACCGCCTGCGGAATGGGGAAACCGCCGCAGAGCAGTGACGGCCCGTTCGATGTGATCCTTAAGGGCGGCTGGATTGTGGATGGTAGCGGCAACCCCCGCTATCGCGGCGACGTCGCCATCCGCGGCGACCGCATCGCGGCCGTTGGATTCCTCGGCCAGGCGACGGCCCACGACACCATAGACGTCAGCGGCCTCGTCGTCGCTCCGGGTTTCATCGATATGATGGGGCAATCCGAGTTCAACGTGCTCATCGACAACCGTGTCCTCTCCAAGATCACGCAGGGCATCACGACGGAGGTGACGGGGGAAGGCGGCTCGGTGGCACCCCTGACCGACCGGCTGGTCCTGGCGGACTCCGACGCGATGAAGAAGTGGCACTATCGGGAGGACTGGCGCGATCTCAACGGCTACTTCGCGCAGCTTGAGCGCCAGGGATCGAGCCTCAACTTTGCCACGTTCGTGGGCGCGACGCAGGTGCGGCTGGCAGTGGTCGGCAACGAAAACCGCGCACCCACCGCCGCCGAGCTCGCGCGCATGGTTGCGATCGTCGATACGCTCATGGAGCAGGGCGGGCTGGGCGTCTGGACGGCGCTCGAGTACGCGCCGGCGAGCTACTCGAAAACCGACGAGCTCATCGCGCTGGCGCGTGCCGCGAGACGGCATGGCGGCATCTACGCATCGCACATGCGCAACGAAGGCGAGCACATCGACGATGCGCTGAACGAGCTCTTCCGAATCGCGAAAGAAGCGGACATCCCGGCCGAGGTCTCGCATCTCAAGCTGTCGGGCCGCCGAGCGTGGGGGCAGATGCCGCGCATCCTGGCTCGCATCGATTCGGTGCGCGCGGCGGGGCTGGACGTCATGGCGGATCAGTATCCCTACATCCGGGCGGCCACGTCGCTCGACGCGTCGATCCCCACGTGGGCGGAGAGTGGCGGCATGGACTCGCTGCTCATCCGGTTGCGGGATTCTGCGCTGCGCGCGCGCCTGCATCGCGAAATGTTGAATCCCGCGGGCGGCGAAGTGTTCTATTCCGCCGCCGGCGGCGCCGACGGGATTCTCATTACCGGCACTTTCCAGGATTCCTTGCGCTACATGCAAGGCAAAACGGTGGCGCAGATCGCGGCGGCCCGACATCGCGATCCGATCGAGACCGTTTTCGACATCGTCCTCGCCGAAAAAGGACATCGCACCGACGCGGTGTACGCGATCATGGATGAGCCGGATGTGCAGGCGGCGATGAAGCAGTGGTGGGTCGCCGTGAACACCGACTTCGGCGGCGTGGCGCCGGACGGCCCGTTCGGCACGCAGTCGGCGCACCCGCGCGCCTACGGCTCGTTCCCGCGCATCCTCGGCCACTACTCGCGCGACCTGAAGCTGTTCCCGCTCGAGTTCGCGGTGCGCAAGATGACGTCACTCGCGGCGCAGCGCGTGGGCCTGGCGGATCGCGGGCTCGTCAAGCCGGGCATGTACGCCGATATCACGGTCTTCAATCCCATGACAGTGATCGATCGCGCGACGTTCGAGCAGCCGCACCAGACGTCCGTCGGGATCGACTACGTCTTCGTAAACGGCCAGCGAGTACTGAACAAGGGGCAGCTCACCAACGCGCGTCCGGGCCGGGGACTGAGGGGGCCGGGCTACCGCGGGACGCGCTAGCGTGACGTTCGGGCGACTGCTCGTCGCCTGGCTGCCGGTGGCGGCGCTCTTCACGATCGCGCCGCCGATCGGCTATCCCTGGGACCTGCCACCCGACAATCGGGCTCTCGTGTGGTCGTGGAATCGCTGGGAAATTGGCTGGCGGTGGGTCGAAGCCCTGGTGCTCACGCTCTTCGCTTCGTTGTGGTTCGACTCCCTCGGCGCCGGCGGATGGTGGCTGCTGTTTCTGTTGGTTGGATTGCTCGTTGCATTCCCGCGACGCCTCGTGATGTGGCGGCATGTCGACCCCCTGCGACGGCGCCACCTGTTGGTCCACGCGTGGTTCGACGTGGCTCGCTATGTCATCGCGGGAGCCCTGCTCGCCTGGCGGCTGTCCTAGCTAGCTTCGACTTGTAAGGATTCCTCCCCACCACACGTTCTCTATCTAAGAGACCGGTGTGCCAGTACTAGAGCCGTCGATTCCACTCAAGCATGAACGCTCGGAGCGATGCGGAGGATGTGGTGCAAGATCTGTTCGTGGGTTTACCTGTGGCGGTTCGCCGTTACACCGAGCGTGGCAGCTTCGCTGCGTGGTTGCGCACTGTGACGGTGCGGCTCGCCCTCGACCGCGTTCGGCGCGGTACCCGGCGGCAGGAGGTCGCTCTCGACCACGTTGGTGAGCAGCCCGCGGCGTCAGAGACGCCCGAGGTTCGCTGGGATCTCGAACGCGCCATCGCAGCGCTTCCTCACGACCTGCGAGTGGTGTTCGTCCTGAAAGAGGTCGAGGGATTCTCGCACGCGGAGATCGGGAGGTTACTCGGCATCCGCACGGGAACGAGTGAGGTGCGGCTGCACCGCGCGATGCGCGCGCTGCGGCATGCGTTGGGAGGTGGGGCTTGAACGACTCCTGGATCCGTGACCTGAAGACCGCAGTCGCGAGCCTGCCGGTGGTGCCTGCATCACCCGAACTCCTTCGGCGCATTCGCGCGCGACTCGCCGCCGATGAGCACGTCATTCTCCCGCTCGCCGACCCGCCGCTGCCGGTGCTGCCCTTGTGGCGCGTCGCCGCGGCGATAGGCCTGCTCCTTGCCGCCGGCGCGGGTCTCTGGTTCGTCTGGCCCACGGCAACGCTGACGGCGGGCGATATCCAGGGTGAGCTCACGTTTACTCCGCCGACGCCGCGCGTCGGCCAGGCGGTGCAGGTCGCTTATCGCGCGCCAACGACGCTTGCCGGCCGCACCCGGCTCGTCCTGCGGGCGCGTTACCGCACCCCCCGGGACGAGGCCTACCAGCGGACAACGCAAACCGTGGCCGCGGAGCTGGAAAGCGCGCGCGACGGCCTGTTCCGGGCCTCGCTCCGCCTACCGGACTCGGTCGTGTACGCCGCGTTTGCCGTCGAGGACGCGGACGGCCGAATCGTGGACAGCCATGCCCGTCGCTTGTGGGACTTGCTGGTCCACGACCGCGATGGCCGGCCGACATTCGACGCACTCAAGCAGCGCGAGAACGACTTGATGGGCCGGAACTGGGAGCAGGGCTACGAGACGGCGCGCCAGGTTGCGGCACTGTATCCCGATCGCGTAGCCAGCTGGTCGGGGCTCCTCTTCTACGAGAAGTTCGTGCTCGGGGAGTCGCACCTGGACAGCACTCTCGCCGCGCACCAGGCCCGTCTAAAAGCCTTCCATCACCGGCTCGCGCCGCGCGCTTCCCTCACCGCCGACGACCTCGGCTGGATGCTCTGGTACGCGCGGTCCGTGGGTGACTCGACGCTCGAGCGGTACTGGAGGGATCGTCTGGAGCGAGAGGCACCAGCGTCGCCATTGGCCGTTCAGGAACGGGCGATCGCCATCGGGAACCGCGCGTGGAACGATAAAGACTCCGTGCGAGCGCTGGCCGACCTCGACCGGCTGTGGGACGAAGTAGGTCCGGCACACGGCAACCTCGTCAACGTGGGGTGGAGCATGGCCCAGCGCGTAGGAGAGCCCGCTGCGCTCCTGCGCTGGGCGGATCACTACCTCGTGATGAACCCGCGCGATTCCTCCTGGATTGCCACAGTGTTCACGCGCTATCCCGCCTTGCGCGAGGAGGGAATGGAGCGATTGCGCCGCGAGCTTCGAGATTTCCAGACGCGGAACGACTCGCGCCGCGCACTCGAGCGCACGGTGGACGAGCAGCGCACGGCCGATGCCGAGAGGGCACGCCAGCTCCTGGTCGCGCTGGGCGACGCACTGGTGGCGAGCGGACGAACGAAGGCGGGCCTCGACACACTCAAACTCGCCGTGCGTGAAGGCTGGGATGTTTCATTGTTTCGTCGTGTCGCGGAGATCGAACGTTCGACCGGGGATACAGCAGGCGCGCTCCGATTGCTCGCGATGGTGTCCGCCGACCCCGCCACGGAGGAGCTCACGGGGGCCTCGGTCGACTCCACGGCGTGGGCGCGACTCCTCCAGGACGGCCGCAGTGAGATGCGGCGGCGGCTCCTGGACGTGGCGGTCCGCCGGCGCCTCCCTCCAGAAGTGCGGCTAGAAGCAGCCGGTGGCAGCGGGGCGCGTCTCGACACCATCACGCGCGGCCGCGTGACGTTCGTCGCTTTCTGGTCCCGCCATTGCGGCCCGTCCCTGGAGGAGCTGCCCGCACTGGAGCGTCTGACTGACTGCGCGGCTGCGGCAGCTGGGTGTTGCCATCGTGGCGATCACCGATGAGCGCGTCTCGGACGACCTGCGGCGCTTCCTGGCCGACCAGAAGCTCACATTTCCCGTCTATGCCGACGCGTGGCGGCAGGCGAGCCGGGCCTTCAGCCAGTGGGGGACACCCTCCTATTTCGTCCTCGACGCTGATGGGCTCGTGCGCTTCGAGTACCGTGAGCTGAACCAGATTCCCGCGGAGGTTGCCGTCCTGCAGTAGTTCCCTCCATCTTCCGCCACGATGTCCACACAAGCCATCGTGCGCCTCACGAGCTACTCGCACGGCGCCGGCTGAGCCTGCAAGCTCGGCCCTGCCGAGTTGGCGCAGGTCTTGCGCCACGTGCCGACCCTCTCGGATCCACGCATCCTGGTTGATGCTTCGACGCGGGACGATGCCGCGGTGTACCAGTTGACCCAGGACCGCGCGATTGTCGCGACAGTCGACTTCTTCACGCCGGTCGTGGACGACGCGTACGACTTCGGCCGCATCGCCGCCGCCAACGCGTTCTCCGACGTTTACGCGATGGGCGCGACGCCCCTGCTCGCGCTGAATCTCGTCGGCTGGCCGCGCGACAAACTGCCCTACGAGCTGTTGGGCGACGTGCTGCGCGGCGGCTCGGACATCGCGAAAGAAGCGGGCGCGTTCGTCCTCGGCGGCCACTCCGTAGACGACCCCGAGCCCAAGTACGGGATGGTCGTGATCGGCGAAGTGCATCCCAACCGCGTCGTCACGCTGGCGCGCGCGCGCGCGGGTGACGTGCTCGTCCTGACCAAGCCGATCGGGACGGGGGTGCTCACGACCGCCTTGAAGCGAGATCTTCTCACCGCGGCCGATCTCGCGCCCGCAGTCAAGTCAATGACGACGCTGAATGCCGGCGCGGCGCGCGCGATGCGCGCGACGGGCGGCGGCGTCCACGCCGCAACCGACGTCACCGGTTTCGGCTTGCTCGGCCACCTGCACAACATGCTGAACGCCAGCGGCCTGTCGGCCGAGCTCAATGCGGCGTCCGTCCCGCTCTTGCCGAAGGCGGTCGAGCTCGCCGCAGGCGGTGCGATACCCGGCGGCACCACGCGCAACCGCGAGGCGCTCGCGCCGCACGTGAAGTTCGCTCCGGCGGTTCCGGAACCGGTCCGCGTGCTGCTGTTCGACGCGCAGACATCGGGCGGGCTGCTGATCGCTGTGGACGCCGATCGCGTGAACACACTGCTCGCCGCGCTGGAGCGCGAGGGGACGCCCGCCGCCGCGCGCATCGGCGGGCTCGCCCGGGGAGTGCCCGGCGCGATTTCGGTGAACTGAATGCGCGTTCCGCCGATCCCTGAGTTCCGCTCCCTCACTCCCGATGCCCTGGACGCGCTGGAGCGCGCCGTGCGGGAGCATCGCCGGGTAGCGCTGCGGCGCCGCGGCACCGAATATGTCGTGGTGGCTCAGCGTCTCGAGACGAGCGGGCGGGACGACGTGCTGGCGGGACGGCTGCCCATGACGGGCGAGCTGCTCACGTTCCGGTTGCGCGATCTGGAAAGCTTCGCGGTACTCCCCTAACCCGTGTTCACGCGCCTGCTCGTGGGTCTCGATGGCAGCCCCAGTGCCGATGAAGCATTGGAGCAGGCGGTGCACCTCGCCCTGCGCTTCAAGTCCAAGGTCCTGGTCGCCCATATAAAGGAGACACATGGCCTGAGCAAGCGCATCTCCGATTCGGGTGTGCTGCTGCAGCGGGCGCAGGAGCGCGTCGCCGACGCCGGCCTCGCGGTGCAGACGGTCCTCAGGCATGGCGAGCCGGATGTCGAGCTGGCGACCCTGGCGCGCGACGTGGACACGGTCCTGGTGGGCCGGCGCGGCCGTTCCTCGCCCGCCGACGTGTTGGGCAAGACCGTCACTTCGCTGATTCGGATCGCCGAGCGATCGGTCATCGTGTGCGGCAGCACGCCTTCCCCGATGAACGCGTGCGCGATCGCCTACGACGGCCGCGAGACCGCGCAGCGGGCCCTGGCGCTCGTCGCGCGCTTCGCCAGCGTCACGCATAGTACGGTGCACGTCATTCACGCGACCATCGATCCGGCCGTGGGTACGATGGTGGTCGGGGAAGCGGAGGCGCTGCTCTCGCTGCAGGGCGTCACGTTCGTTACGCACCTCGAGCGCGGCACGCCCGGCGAGGCGGTCGCGCGGGTGATTCAGCAGACGCAGTGCGATGCGCTCTTCGCCGGCGCGCATGTCTCGGGTGAGGGCCGACGCAGTGCCGTGACGGTTTCACATGCGGAGGAGATCTTGCTGCACACCGATATACCCGTCGTGATTCAGCCATGACCGGCCGCTTCGTGTTGGTCCATGCGGACGAGAGTTGTCTCGGCAACGACTCGACGAAGGCGAGCCGGGGCGGGAACGCCGCGCTGATCGAGGCGCCGGCCGGGGACAGCGTGGCGCGCTGGGATTTCTACGAGTGTTCGCCGCAGACGACGAACAACAAGATGGCGCTCGCCGGCGCCATCGCGGCGCTCGAATGGATCCGGCGCCAGTGGAAGCACGCGCACGTGCGCTTCGTGTCCGACTCGGAGTATCTCATCAAAGGAATGACGGAGTGGATCACGGGGTGGGAGGCGCGCGGGTGGCGGCGCAAGACGGGCGCGCTCGAAAACAGCGACTTATGGCAGAAACTGGCCCAGGTCGCCGCCGTGCATACCGTTGACTGGCGCTGGGTCCGCGGCCACAACGAGCACGTCAAAAACGAGTATGCGAACGCGCTCGCGATCCGCGCCGCCGAGCGACAGGATCGGTCCAACGGCCTGGTCCCGTCCGGCTTCGACACCTGGCTCGCGCAGCAGCGCGCCCGCGGCAAGTTTGTCGAGTTCGATCCCGACCAGGAGCTCCATGAGCGCGCCTAAGGACGGCGTTGCCGCCAACACGCATCCATCGAACCTCTCAGCTGACGGACCGCCGGGTTCCGTGGACCGGATACCGCTGTACGAGGTGTACATGCGTATGGCGGAAGAGCTCGCCAAACGGTCGACGTGCGTGCGCCTCCAGGTCGGCACCGTCGTCACCGATCAGCGGCTCGAGAACGTCCTGGCGATCGGCTATAACGGCAACGCGCGCGGGCTGCCGAACAAATGCGACTCCGCCGTGCCGGGCAATTGCGGCTGCATCCACTCCGAGATGAATGCGCTCGTGAAGGCTCCGGGCAACGTGCGTGACAAGGTCGTGTTCGTCAGCGCCTCCCCGTGCGTGATGTGCGCGAAGCTGATCATCAACTCCGGGGTGACGCACGTGTTCTATCGCAAGGCGTATCGCGATCCCTCGGGTGTCGAGGTGCTGCAGCAGGGCGGCGTTGTCCCGGTGCTGTATGATCGCTGGATGAGTGCGTGGAGAAATGGCGCGTAGTGGACGAGCTCGATCGATTGTTTGGCTTGCTCGTCGCCGCGCTGGCGCGTGAGACGCGCGTCGCGGTCCCCTTCGCGGCGGCGGAAATCTACGAGCGGCTCGTCCCCTATCGCTCCAACCGCTCGCGCCTGAACGTCGCGACCCATCAGGATTACGAGATGGCGGTCCTGCGGCTGCTCGCGGGCGAGCGCGGCTACGTCCAGCTGGAGCCAGATTCGGTCCGCGAAGCGATGCAGCGGGAGATCGCGACCATCAACCCCGACCCGGCCTACTTCCGCAGTTTTCCGGAGGCGCGGGTCATGGTCAACGGCCGGGCCGCCGAGCGCGTGTTGATCGGGGAGCGGGCATACGCTCCGCCGGTGGACGACGAAGACGACCTGCTCGACACGACGGGAGAAAACCCGATCCCCGCGCCGCTGCCTCCCGTGCATCACGAGCGATTTCGTATCGCCCGTCCCGCGCATGGGCCGTCGGAAAACGAGTGCGAGTACTGCGGTGGTGTGCTGCCCAGCAATCGCGACGTGCGGTTCTGCCCGCATTGCGGCCAGCCGCAGGAAGGCGACCTCAAGTGTCCCGCGTGCGGCAGTCCGGTCGACGTCGGCTGGGCCTACTGCCTCGCGTGCGGGAAGCCGACGGGCTTCGAATGACGGGCCGTTGAAGACCTATCGTATTGCGGTGATCGCGGGCGATGGGATCGGACCCGAGGTCATCGAGGCGGCAATCCCCATTCTGGACCGAGTCGCCGCCAAGCACGCGTTCGCTCTCTCGTGGGAGCGACTTCCCTATTCCGCGGATCACTATCTCAAGACGGGAGAGACGCTCCCCGACGCCGCCTTTCACCATCTGCGCGACGACGTCGATGCCATCTTCCTCGGCGCACTCGGCGATCCGCGAGTGCCGGGCAACGAACATGCCCGCGACATCCTCCTGGGTCTGCGATTCAAGCTCGATCTCTACGTCAATTTCCGTCCTGTAGAGCTGCTCCACCCCGACCTGACGCCCCTGCGCGTTGCGGCCGTCGACTTCGTCATCTTCCGCGAAAACACCGAAGGCCAATACCTCGGTCGCGGGCGTACCTCGGGCGACGAGCACATCGCCGAGGAAGTCAACACGGGGAAGGGCGTGGAGCGGATCATCCGCGCGGCGTTCGCGTGGGCACAGTCACACGGCAAGAGACGGGTCACCATGAGTGACAAGTCCAACGCGATTCCCGCGCATCGGATCTGGCAGGACAAGTTCAAGGCGATCGCGCGGGAGTACCCGCAGATCACGGCCGAGCACCGCTACGTCGACGCGCTGGCACTCGAGCTTGTGCGTGAGCCGCAGCGCTTCGAGGTGATCGTAACGAACAACCTCTACGGCGACATCCTCTCCGATCTGGGCGCGGGACTCGTCGGAGGGCTCGGCATCGCAGCCAGCGCCAATCTCAACCCTGGGAGCCGGCACGCGCTGTTCGAGCCTGTGCACGGTTCTGCACCGGCCCTCGCCGGGAAGGGGGTGGCCAACCCCCTTGCCGCGGTGTTGACCGGGGGTTTGATGTTCGAACACTTCGGGTATCCTGCTGCGGCTGCCGACCTCAAGCAGGCGGTCCGGAAAGTGCTGGCGAGCAAGGTCCGCACGCCCGATCTCGGCGGTGACGCGAGCACGGCCGCGGTGGTAAAGAAACTAGGGGACCTAGTTTGACTCCCAGTTGACGCGGTTCACAACCATGCGTTGAGTCCGACATGCCGCCGCTTCCGCTGGCCAGAGTATTGAGCGCTGCGCTGCCATCATTGTCCGGCGAAGCACGGGCTGTCCTCGACGTGCTCACCGCTCGGAACGGCCTGCTCCCCCCCGCCAATGACGTCGCCATGTTTCTCGGCCTGCGAACGCGTCATCAGGTCGCCCGCAAGTTGCGTCGCGCCAGCCTGCCGCCGTTGGAGGAGCTCGCGGCGTGGACCCGCCTCTTCTATTGGATTCTCCAGTCTGAGGAAACCGGCGCATCGTTGTTGTCCCTGGCGCGGCAGTCCGGGCACGAGCCGGCAACCTACTATCGCCTGGTCCGTCGCCTGATGCGCCAGCCGTGGTCGCACGTGCGGAGCGGCGGCATCGCAGCAGCGATCCTGGAGTTCCAGACGACCTGGACGGGGGGCGGGGGGGGCGCGGGGGGCGCGGGGGGCGGGCGGGGCGGCATGCACGAGCTCACGTTCCAGCCGTGGCTCAGGGCAGCGGCCGACATCGTGACTCAGCCGGTCCGGCCCCTCAAGCAGCCGCCAACGCAAGCGGCCGGCAAACCCCGCGGCGTGCTTGCCTCCCGGTTAGTGATCCCCGGCTACCCGTTCGACGTCGCTATCGGACCGGGCGGCGTTGCCTGGTTAACACGGGTCCACGCGGCGGTGTTGGAGCGATTGGAGCTACGGTCGCTCGCGAGCAGCGGCAGCGTTCGCGTCGGTGTCGCGCCAACGCGCGTCAGCCTGGCGTCGTCGGGCGAGCGTGCGTGGGTGACCAATCAGTTCACGAGAGATGTGGCGGTTGTGGATCTCGTATGTCGCCGCCGCATCGGTTCGATCGCCATGGAGGGCAATGCTCTTGGGGCGGCATTGTCCCCGGACGAACGAATGCTCTACGTGACCACCAACCTCGACCGACTCTGCGCCTGCGCGTTGAGCGACAACGGCGGGCGGATCGTTCGCTCGAGTACCCTACCGCTCGTCTGCACCGAGATCGCGGCCCACCCCGCAGGTAACCGTGTGTTCGTCCCGACGTGGAAAGCAGGTGTCATTCTCGAATTCGACGCGCGCACGCTATCGCTCCTTCGTCGGTATGAGGTGGGAGGCACACCCATGGGTGTGGCCGTCTCGCGCGACGGGCTGCGCCTGTACTGCGCCAACGAAGCGGGATGGCTCGACCTCATTCACCTTCCGAACGGGAGAGCCCAGAGACGCATGCTCGAAACTCCCGCCGACGAAGTCGCGCTCACGCCAGATCAGTCGGTTGTGTATGTGAGCCTGCGACCGGCCGGCCAAGTCGCCATACTCGACGCGCACACGCTGAGCCTCCTAGGCACGCTCGAGACCGGAGGTCTCCCCCGTCATATCGCATTCGACACTGCGGGGAGCGTCGCGATCATTGCCAATGAAGCGGGGTGGGTCGACCTCGTGCGCTGACGAGTCGACATCGATGGAAAATGCGGCGGATGGGGAACAATCCTGTCCGCCGCTCGTGTTTCGGCTTCACGACCTACCGTCATATCGGCGGCAGGCCCATATTCCGCCCACTTATGATGGAGTTGCTCTCATGAAAACCCAGGGCGCCGGTAAAGACGTCGTCTTTCTGTCCGGCGTGCGGACGGGATTCGGCTCGTTCGGCGGCTCGTTGAAGGAGTTATCGGCCATCGACTTGGGCGTCGCCGCCGCTCGCCAGGCGATTCAGCGCTCCGGCGTCCCCGCGAGCGATTTCGGACATACGGTGTTCGGCAATGCCCTGCAAACCTCCGCCGACGCCATCTACATGGCCCGGCACGTCGGACTCAAGGCGGGTCTCCCGATCGAGACGCCCGCCGTGACGGTGAATCGACTCTGTGGCTCGGGCTTCGAGGCGATTACGCAGGGCGCGCAGCTCATTTTGCTGGGTGAAGCCGAGGCGGTGCTGGCAGGCGGCGCCGAATCGATGAGCCAGGCGCCGCACGTGGTTCGTGGCGCGCGGTGGGGACTGCGACTTGGCCCGGCGCCGCTCGAAGACCTGCTGTGGGAAGCGCTGAAGGATCCGCAGTGCGGCCTGTCCATGGCCGAAACCGCTGAAAGCCTCGCCGAGAAGTACAAGCTCACCCGCCGGGAAGTGGATGAAGTCGCCGTCGCCTCGCAGCAGCGGGCAAAACAGGCGTGGGATGCCTGCGCGTTCCAGGACGAAGTCGTGCCGGTGACGATCAAGGCGAAGGGGAAGGAAGTGGAGTTCCGCGCCGACGAACACATGCGGCCCGAGACCACGCTCGAGATCCTCAGCGGCCTCAAGCCCTACTTCAAGAAGGACGGTCTCGTCACCGCCGGGAACGCGTCGGGGATTTCGGATGGTGGCGCCGCAACGGTGATTGCCAGTGCGGAGTACGCGAAAGCACACGGCCTGAAGCCGCTCGGCCGCCTGGTCGCCTGGGCCGTCGCCGGCGTCGAGCCGAAACACATGGGCATCGGGCCCGCCCCCGCCGCCCGCAAGGCGCTCGCGAAGGCCGGGATGAAACTCGAGCAGATGGATCTCGTCGAAGTGAACGAAGCGTTCGCCCCGCAGTATCTGGCGGTCGAGCGGGAGCTAGGGCTGGATCGCAGCCGCACGAATGCCTGCGGCGGCGCCATCGCTATTGGGCATCCGCTCGCGGCGACCGGCACGCGAATCACGGTTCACTTGCTGCACGCGCTGCGGCGTGAGCAGAAGCGCTTTGGGCTCGGTTCCGCCTGCATTGGCGGCGGCCAGGGCGCGGCGGTCATCGTCGAGGCGTTATGAGCGACATTCTCGTCACCGCGATCGGAGCGATCGCCCTCTATCTGTTCGCGGGGCTGCGCGTGCTGCGCGAGTACGAACGCGGCGTCTACTTCCTGCTCGGCCACCTGCGGCCGACCAAGGGGCCGGGACTGATATTCCTGCCGCCCTTGCTCGCCAAAATGCAAAAGGTGTCGTTGCGCGTGATGGCGATCGACATCCCGCCGCAGGACGTGATTACGCGCGACAATATCTCGATCAAGGTGAACGCGGTGTTGTACATGCGCGTGAAGACGCCCGACAAGGCGGTGGTGGGCGTCGAGAACTACCTCTACGCCACCAGCCAGCTCGCCCAGACGACACTGCGCTCAGTGCTGGGCGAAACTGAGATGGATGAGCTGCTGGCGAGCCGCGACAAAGTCAACGCGATCCTGCGACAGATCATCGACCAGCGCACCGAGGAGTGGGGGATCGAGGTCTCGGCGGTCGAGGTGAAGGACGTAGACTTGCCGCCGGAGATGAAGCGCGCCATGGCGCGCCAGGCGGAGGCCGAACGCGAACGCCGCGCCAAAGTCATCAACGCCGAGGGCGAGCTGCAGGCATCCGAAAAGCTGGCGCAGGCGGCGCACATCATCGGCGCGGAGCCTGCGGCGATTCAGCTGCGCTATCTGCAGACGGTCAACGAGATCGCTTCCGAGAACAACTCGACGACGATCTTCCCGATCCCCATCGATCTGTTCAAAGTCTTCATGGATCGGCTCGCTCCCACTGGCAATCCCCCAGCGGCTCTGCCCGAACGAGCCGCGGGAGCGGGTGAGCGTCTCCCGGCGGTTCAGAACACTGGCAAGGCCAAAGTCTGATGGGGAAGGAGCTCATCAGCCGGGACGCGCTGGAGCGGATCATCAAGCGCGCCGCGGAGCTGCAGGCCGGCGAACGAGACATCGGCGAAGGGCTTACGACGCATGAAGTCCTGGCGCTCGGCAAGGAGGTCGGCATTCCCGATCGCTACCTCCGCCAGGCGATGCTCGAAGAGCAGACACGGACCGCGCCCGAAGTCGCGACCGGGACATGGGCGTGGCTCACCGGTCCGCGGTCCATCGTCGCGCATCGCGTGGTGCCGGGTGATCAGGCCGCGGTCGAGCGCGCATTGAGCCGCTGGATGACGGATGAGGAGCTGCTCCAACCCAAGCGACGCTACGCCGACCGGACATCGTGGGAGCCGAAGGCCGGCCCGTTTGCCTCGATTCAGCGGGCGCTTGCCGGAGGCCGCCGCTACTCGCTCGCTCGGGCGGCCGAGATCACGGGGCAAGTCGTGCAGCTCGAACCCGGGTTTTGTCTGGTTCGGCTGGAGGCCGACGTCCGCGATCACCGGACGAAGCGGATCACCGGCGCCAGCGTGCTGACAATGCTGGGGTGGGGCATGACAGGAGCGACCGCGCTTATCGCGCCGCCCCTCGCGCTCGCGCAAGCGCTCATGCTGGTCCCCGGCGTGGGCCTGACGCTCAGCGGTGCCCTCATCGCGCGCACCTACCGCGCCGCGAATGAGCGCGTCCAGATTGCGCTCGAGCAGGTGCTCGACCGGCTCGAGCGCGGCGAGATCCGCACCGCGTCGAGTCCGGCCGCGCTGCCCGGCGCGGACACATTCGTCCGCATCGCCGAAGAGGTTCGCAAGGCGTTCGAGAATCCGCGTCCAAAAGCACGAGGCTAAGAGGTGATGCCCGATATCAAACGAGTCGGGGTGCTGGGGTGTGGTCTGATGGGCAGCGGGATCGCTCAGGTCGCCGCCACCGCCGGCTACGACACGATCGTGCGCGATGTGTCGAAGGAGGTTCTCGATCGCGGCCGGACCGGCATCGAAAAGTCGCTTGCCAAATTCGTCGAGAAGGGCAAGCTCCCCGCCGAGGGCCGCGACGCGACGCTCAAGCGCTTGAGCTTTACGACGACCGTCGCGGATCTGAAATCGGTCGACATCGTGATCGAAGCCATCACCGAAGATCTGGCGCTGAAGAATGCGCTCTTCAAGGAGCTCGACGCGCTCTGCGGCCAGGGGACGATCTTCGCGTCCAACACCTCCAGTCTCACCATCGCCGAAATGGCCGGGGCGACCAAGCGAGCGGATCGGTTCGTGGGACTGCACTTCTTCAATCCGGTGCCGCTCATGGCACTGGTGGAGGTCGTGCGCACGGTGACGACGTCCGCGGAGACGTTCAAGCGCGCCTTCGCCTTCGCCGCCTCGCTCGGCAAAGAGCCGATCGCCGCCAAGGACACCTCCGGCTTCATCGTCAACCTGCTCCTCGTCCCCTATTTGCTCGACGCCATCCGGGCGGTCGAGCGGGGCGTCGGCAGCGTGCCCGACATCGACAAGGCGATGCAGCTGGGCTGCAGTTATCCTATGGGCCCGCTGACGCTGCTCGACTTCGTCGGCCTCGACACGACGCACCACATTGCGGAGATCATGTTCCAGGAGTACCGGGAAGCGCGTTACGCGCCGCCGCCCTTGCTCAAGCGCATGGTGCTGGCGGGAATGCATGGCAGGAAAAGCGGCAAAGGGTTTTACGACTACTCGGCCAACCCACCCATCGTCAACAATCTAGGACTCTAATGCTCGGTTACGACGCCGCCCGTTGGCATGCCGTTCTCAACGATCTCCCGGCCGCGCTCCTGCTCGTGGCCGTGCTGTTCGATTTCGCGGCGGCCACGACGAAGCGCGAGTCTCTGATGTGGGCGGCGATCTGGACGCTGTGGGCCGGCGTCATCGGCGGGTGGGCGGCGGCGGTCGCCGGCAAGATCGCGTCCGGCTCGATCGAGCATGGTGAGGCGATCCACGAAATCATGGAGAAGCATGAGAACGTAGCGCTGATCACGATGTCGCTCTTTACCGTGGTGCTCGGCTGGCGCCTGATCCGCCGGTTGCAGATGCCGGCGCAAGAGCTGGCGCTCACCCGCATGCTGAGTGTGGTGGGACTGGCGGGACTCGTGTGGACCGGCATCCTTGGCGGCAGGTTGGTGTTCGACCACGCAGCCGGCATTTCGTCGCAGAAGCTCCAGGCGGAGATCGAGAATCGCGAGGCAGGGCACGCGCACGGAGCGCCCGCTGACACCGTAAAGGCTCCACCGCACAGCCATTGATGCGTGCGTCGTGCGTCGTGCGTGGTGCGTGGGCGTTCGCCCTACTGCTCGGTGCCTGCACGCCGACCACGACCCGTCCTGCGTTTGCTCCGATGCCTGAGGCGCTGCACGCAGTGATCAACGCGCCGCCCGAACGCGTCACCCAGTTTGCCGATTCATTGCTCCGCGCCGACACCATCGGCGTGCGTTTCGTGAGTCTCCGCGACGCGTTTCTCGAAACCGCGGAGTTCGCCGGTGCCCCCCCCGCCCCGCCCCATCGCGTGCGCCTGTGGGCCGATCCCGACGTGCCGCGCAAGGCGCGCGTGACGATCGAGGCGGTGTACCGGCCGATCGAGGACCCCTCGCGCACGACGCGGGATCTCGAGCGCGCGTCCCCGCCCGGCTCACCGGGTCAGCTGCGCGCCCAGCGGCTCCTGACGGCGCTCAAGGACAAGCTTGGAGTCACGACCTACTAGTTCTGCCCTGAGGCAAAGCCTCGGCGCCCTCGAGTACTTCGCATTCGGTTTCGGCAGCATGGTAGGCGTTGGCTGGTTGGTCATCATGGACGACTGGCTGGGTCGCGGCGGTCCCGGCGGCGCGATGCTCGGCTTTCTCGGCGGTGCGCTGCTGCTGCTGCCGATCGCGGTGACGTACGGCCGCCTGGTCCGCGCGATACCCGATGCCGGCGCTGAGATCGCCTACACCGAGCGCGTGTTTCCACGCACCGCGAGCTTTGCCGCCGGTTGGATGATGGTGCTCGCCTACGCGATCGTCTGTCCGTGGGAAGCGGTCGCTATCGGCAATCTGCTCGCGCGTATTTTCCCGGCGATGAACGACATGATCGTCTACGCCGTCGCCGGCAAGGCAATTACGCTGCCGCGGCTGGTGGCAGGACTCGGACTCACGGCAATCGTTGGTCTCATCAACTATCGCGGCATTCGCACGAGCGGCCGCTTCCAGGACATCACTACACTTGGTCTCCTCGCCTGTTTTGCCGTGTTCGTGATTTTTGGGTTTGCCCGCGGCAGTGCCGCCAATCTCGAACCGCTCTTCGCCTCGTCCGGCCCGCTCATCTCCGTGCTGCTCGTCCTGCAGATCGTTCCTTACTTCATGACGGGCTTCGAGTCGATTCCGAAAGCATCGGAGGAAGCGCGGCCGGGCCTCGATCCCCGGCTGTTGAGTCGCATGATCGCGCTCGCGGTGGTCGCGGGAGGCCTATTCTACGTGCTCGTCGTGGGTGTCGCGGCGTGGGCGTATCCCTGGACCCAATTGGTCGCAGAACATCTCGGCACGGACGCGGCCTTCGCCCGCGCGTTCGGGACTCCGTGGGTCGTTCGACTGATGCTGGCGGGCGCCCTGCTTTCGTTGCTCAAGGTTTTCAACGGCAATTTCGTCGCGGCAACACGCCTCGTGTACGCGCTGGGGCGCCGGGAACTCGTCCATCAGGCACTCGGCTCCGTCAATCGGCGCTTCGGCACTCCGTCGTTCGCGATCGCCCTGGTCGCCGTGCTCACGGCGGTCGGTCCATTCATCGGCGATGCCGTGTTGGTCCCGATCTCGGAGGTTGGCGCAGGTGTTGGAGCTGTCGGGTGGCTCGCCGCATGCCTGGCGTTCATCGCGCTCGCGCGTCGCGCCGCCAGTCGACGGGGGACGACGATCGCCGCGGCCGGCGCGGTCGTGAGCATCGTCATCATCTTGATGAAGGTGATTCCCGCGGTGCCGGGGAGCTTCGGCAGGGCGGAGTGGATTGCGCTAGGAGGCTGGGGCGTTCTCGGGCTCTTGCTTCAACGCGCGAAACCCGACTAGTCCCTGTACCCACCGTTCCATCTGATCCAGATCGAGCGCGGCATCGCGACACGGCCCGTTGGGCAACTGCATCGTCAGGCCGAGCACGGGAAGCTTGCCCGCGACATCGCGCAGCCCGGTCATCATGTCGCGCTCGCAGGCAACCGCGACCACCGCGCGCGGGCGACGCTCGCGAATCACCCGTCGCGCGAGTTGGCCGCGGGTCGCGACGAACACGGGGACCTCATACCGGCCCGCGATTTCCAGCACGCCGTCGAGCGCTTGTTTCGAGAGACACCGAGGGATCAGCACCAGTAGCTCGCCCTGCCCCACCCTGCGGCCCCGACGCTCCGCGAGCGTGTTGTAGATGTCGATCGCCGCATGCTCGACCCAGTCGCGCTTCCCGAAGGCCCGAGCCACCAGGGACGTGTAATTCATGAGCTGCAGGTAGGGGCCACGTTCCATTAATCGCTCGGGCAACAAGTTCCAGCCGCCATAGAAGGACGCCGCGAGCACGCCCAGGTAGAGCCATTGCAGCACCGCGAATGCGCCAACGGCAATCCAGAGAATCCGGGGTACTGGTGTCCAGAGCGTACCAAGCCGTGGTCCGATCAGGTACACAAGAAGGGCGACAGCGGCAGTGACCGCGGCGACAGTGAGTGCCGCGAAACGGAAGAACAGATCGGGCGCGGCCGAAAAGTCGCCCCCACCGGGGAGCGGGCGGCCGTTCCACTCGTCCCACTCGTGCCCCAGCCGTCGATCCACCTCGATGTGAATCAGCTGCGCACGAGGAGCACTCGTCGGGGGGGCAGTCATCGCAAAGCGAAGCTTCACGTTGTGCTTCCCCGGTGTCAAGTTTGGAACGTGTTAGTCACCGATGCTCGCGCCCGCGCCGCCTACGCCGAAGCAGCGGGCATCTACCGCATTCTGCCCGCCGCCGTCGCGATCCCTGAGAACCGAGATGACGTCGTAGCGCTGGTGCGCCAAGCCACGGAGTCGGGCATGGAGCTAGTCCCCCGTGGCGCGGGCAGCGGCATGCCGGGGGGCAACCTCGGCACTGGTGTCATCGTCGATCTGAGTATCGGCTTCGGAGGCCTCACGGTTGATCCTCACAACCTGACCGCACGGGCTGGCGCCTCAGTCACCTGGGCCAGGGTGAATGAGGCTGCGAAGCCCTACGGCTTACGGCTGCCGCCGGACCCATCGTCGGGCGCCTTCGCGACAAGCGGCGGCATGGTGGCTACCAACGCGGCCGGACCGCGCTCGGTGAGATACGGCAGCATGAGGAGGTGGGTGGAGGCTCTCGAGGTTGTCGGGGCGGATGGATCTGTCAGGATCCTGGAGCGAGGATCCCGGAGTCAGGGGCGGTTTACCCTGACTCCTGACTCCAGGCTCCTGATTCCGGCGCGCTTCCCCAAAACTCGCAAGAACTCCTCCGGTTATGCGCTGGACCGATTCGCTGAGAGCGGAGACGAGGTCGATCTGTTCGTGGGCTCGGAAGGCACGCTTGGCATCGTCACCGAAGTCCAGTGGAAACTCGACCCAATTCCACCGCACACGGCCGGCGCGGCGCTCGGATTTGCCGATCTCGCGTCCATGAGCGAGGCCGTGCGGTACCTCGTATCGCTCACGCCCTCTGCGGTCGAGCTGCTCGACGAAACCCTGCTCCGCTTCGTGCCGGAAGCACCGAGCGTGGCCTGTCTGTTGCTCGTCGAGTTCGAGCGCGAAGACGCGGCGGCGGCGCGCGGCGTCGTGGGGGACGCGGTGCGCGGGCTCAAAACGTCGGCGATGCACGTCGAAACCGCGGTGAACCGCGCGGGACTCGAACAGCTGTGGAGCGTGCGGCGGCTTGCCTCTCCGGCGCTCGCGCGGCTTCCCGCCACGCAGCGCTCGTTCCAGATCGTCGAGGACGGCTGCGTGCCGCTGGATGCCCTCGGCGCCTATGTCGCGGGGCTGAGGGCCGCCGCGGCGCAGCGCAACATTCCAGTCGCCATCTTCGGCCATGCGGGAGATGGGCATGTGCATGTGAACGCGTTGCCCGATACGACGCGTGACGGCTGGCGTGACGGTCTCGCGGCACTATTCGAAGACGTCACGGCGCTGCTGCTCCGACTCGGCGGCGTTCCGTCGGGTGAGCATGGTGTGGGCCGGCTGCGCGCGGGGGTGCTCGAGCAGTTCTACGGGAAGGCCGTGGTCGATCTGTTTCGCGCCGTCAAGCGCGCCTACGACCCGCTGTCCATCTTCAACCCGGGTGTTATCATTCCCGCGAATGATTGGTCACCCGTGGCCGCGCTGAAGGTGGGCGCCGAGGCCGCGGCCATTCCGGACGACATCGCAACGCGATTACGTGAAGTGGAGCGCAGCGCCGCATGGGCCACCCCGAAACTCGAACTGACACGTTAGCCTCCGCCCCTTCTGCAGTGGAGGTTTTCCGCGCCCCCCGAGTCTCGTTGATCGCCCGGCCCGAGTTTTTGGAGCCGGCGCACCTGCCGGTGAAATGGCGCGGCGAGGCGAGCGCAGGCGAGCGCCTGGCCGAGTACGCGGGCCGGTTGTGCTACATGAGCCAACACAATCCCATCAATCGCACGACCGCCGACTACCTCGAGAACATCAAGAAGCAGGGCCATGGCTCGGTGCTGGAGCACGCGGTGTACGTGCTGCTGATCGAAGGGATCTCCCGCTCCTGCTCGCACGAGCTGGTGCGGCACCGCGCCGGCTTCGGCTATTCGCAAATCTCGCAGCGCTATGTCGATGAATCGCACGCCGCGTTCGTCATGCCTCCCGCCACCGCGGGCGACGCGAAGCTCGAGGAAGAGTGGCTGCAACAGGTCGGCGACGCGCAGGCCGCCTATGTCCGGGCCGTCGAGGGACTGATGCAGCGCTACGAATCGGTCACCGACAAGGTCCACCGGCGGAAGCTGGCGCGCGAAGCGGCGCGCAGCGTGCTGCCCAACGCCACGGAAGTGAAGATCGTCGTCTCCGGCAACGCGCGCGCGTGGCGCACGATGCTCGAGCTGCGCTGTGGCGAAGGCGCGGAGCTGGAAATTCGCCGGATGGCGATCGCCGTGTTGCGCGTTTTGCAGAAGGAAGCGGGCGCGCTCTTCTCCGATTTCGAGATCTATACGGCCGACGACAGACAGGAAGCGGCGCGCGTCACGTATCACAAAGTCTAAACCGTCGAACAACGTCGTCTAACAAAATCGTCGAACAGAAACGTCTTCGTTCGACGGTTCTGTTCGACGGTTCTGTTCGACGGTTTTTTTTACGTTTCTCTCTTGCGTATCCATAGATCATTTCGTATTCTGGTTTGAGCATGCGAATAGGTCTCGCATACAACGAAAAGCCGGACGCACACGACGCGTCTGACGCCTACGCAGAATGGGATGACCCATCGACGATCGATGCGGTCGACCAGGCTCTCAGTCGCTTCGGCACCGTGGTTCGACTCGAGGCCGACGAATTCTTCCCGCAGAAACTTTCGCTCGCACGTCCCGACGTCGTCTTCAACATGGCCGAGGGGCTGCACGGCCCCTGTCGTGAGTCGCACGTCCCCGCGCTGTGCGAGTATCTGAACATCCCGTACACCGGCTCCGATCCGCTGACATTGGCGTTGACGCTGCACAAAGGGCGGACCAAGGAGATTCTCGCCTACCGCGGCGTGCCGACCGCGCCGTTTCGCGTGATCGACACAGTGGCGGATCTCGAGCGCTTACCGCTGCCGTTCCCGCTGTTTGTGAAGCCCGTCGCGGAGGGATCAGGTAAAGGCGTATTTATCAATAACTTATGTGAGAACCCCGCGCAGCTCGCCGAGCGCGTGCCTTTCCTTTTAGATCGTTACAGCCAGCCGGTCATCGTCGAGACCTATCTGCCGGGACCCGAGTTCACCGTTGCCATCCTCGGCAACAACGGCGACGTGCGCTGTTTGCCGATCGTCGCATTCGATTTCGCGACGCTGCCGCGCGGCGCGCCACCGGTGTACGGGTACGAAGCCAAGTGGATCTGGGACACGCCCGAGCATCCGCTGGCGATCTTCCAATGCCCGCCGACCGGCGTGACCGAATCGCTCTGCCGCGAGACGGAGCGCGTCGCGCTCGACGCGTATCGCGCACTCGGCTGTCGCGACTGGTGCCGCATCGACGTGCGGGTGGATCGCTTCGGCGTGCCCAATGTCGTCGAGCTCAACCCACTGCCCGGCATCATTCCCGATCCCGCGATGAACTCCTGCTTCCCGAAGGCAGCGCGGGTCGCGGGATACACGTACGATGGCCTCATTCAGGAAGTCATCCGAATCGCCTGGAGACGGATTACCGGGCGTGACGTAGGGGCGCAGCATGCTGCGCCCCTACCAACGTCTGCCGCCCTTTCCGCGTGAAGGTCGTCATCCTCTATGATCCCGGCGCCGATGACTGGACCGCCGAGGATATCGCCGGCGTGATGGAGGCGGTCGACGGCATCGCCAGGATCTTCGTTTCCTTCAACCATCAGGTCCAACGCGTTCCCGTCCGCCACGACATGCGGTGGTTCAATCACTGCCGGGGAGGGCGCGCCGATCTGGTCTTCAATCTCTGCGAAGGCGTGCGCGGGGTTGCGCAGTGGGAGGATCACGTCGTCGGCACGCTGGAGCTGGCGGGGATCGCGTACACCGGCTGCGGTCCCTGGACCACCGCGGTCAGTCGCCGCAAGGCAGTGGCCAACACGATGCTCGAGCGCGCGGGCCTCCCGGTGCCGCGCTGGACGATCGCCCAGGGAAAGATCGACGACGACTTCCCGCTCCCGGCCATCGTGAAGCCGGCCGCCGAGGACGCGAGCGCGGGCGTCGACCGGCAATCGGTAGTCAGTGACCGCAAGAGCCTCAAGGCCCGCATCGCCGCCATGACGGAGCAATTCGACGAAGTCTTGGTGCAGCAGTACATCGCGGGCCGCGAATTCAACGTCGGGATCGTCGGCACCCGCACGCTCCCCGTTGCCGAGATCGACTTCAGCACGATGCCCGAAGGCACGTGGCCGATCCTGACGTATGCCGCGAAGTGGCATGTCGGCTCGCTGGAGGACCTCGGCAGCCGGCCGGTATGCCCCGCGCAGATTCCGCAGCGGCTCGCGGATCGCCTCTGCCGGTTGGCGGAAGCGGCATGGCGGACGATGCAGGGGAAGAGCTACGGTCGCGTCGATCTCCGCGTCGACGACGCGGGCCGGCCCTGGATTCTCGAGGTGAACCCCAATCCCGATCTCACCGACGACGCAGGCCTGTCGCGGATGGCGCAGGCCGCCGGGTGGGACTATGCCGAGCTGATCCGTCGCATCGCCGAGCTGGCGTTGCGGGAAGCGCAAGGCACCAAGGCCGCGCGTGAGCTGCTCGCTGCATCTCCTGCGCCCCGTCGGGCGCGCGCACCGCGCACGGCTTGAGCAGCTGACGCGGGGCGCCGGACTCTTCCGCCCGGAGGAGGTCGCCACCGCGGTCGAGCTGCTCGACGAGAGCCTGGCAGGCGACGACGACTACCGGTTCGTCGG
>WNGD01002587.1_pt1 | contig 30259 bp, 30 predicted proteins | sample 5400671 | NCBI WGS metagenome assembly WNGD01 (sample SAMN13153369, study PRJNA577476) | soil metagenome | isolation source: 40 cm soil or saprolite under grassland replicate 2 | place: USA:California | collected 2016-06-15
GAGCGACAGCGCGAGGTAGATCGCCGTCGTCAGCCCGCGATCGGCGAGGTACGCGTGGCGCGCCAACGCGTCCTGCAGGTCGTTCACGTCCTCGAAGGAGAGCTCCGGCACCTTCGAAGGGTACCGTCAGGTGCCGGGTTCCGCGCCGCGCGGTTGCATCGGCACCGGCGGCACGCGGATCCCTCGCTCCGCGATCCGAGACGTGATGCGCTCGCGGAGCTCTCGTTCGATCTCCCACCGTCGCGACGGCTCGGTCTCGGCGACGACCCGGATCACCTGGGCTGCGTCGGTGACCTGCACCACCCCGAGCACCTCCGGGTTCTTGCGGAGCGCGCTCTCGAAGGGCTCCTCTGACGAGAGCTCTTCGAGCAGCTCCTCCAACACGACGCGGACGCGCGCGGCGTCCTCGGAGACCGCCACCCGCACGTCGACGATGGCCCGCCCCCATCCGCGCGTCTTGTTGCGGACGACGTGCACCGCGCCGTTCGGAACGATGCTCAGCGTCCCGTCGAACTGACGGACGCTCGTGGTCCGGAGGCTCAGCCCCTCGACGGTACCGGACACGAGCCCGCCGTCGGACTCCAGGTCCACGACATCGCCGATGTCGTATTGGCGTTCGAGCACGATGAACAGACCCGAGATCGTGTCCCGGACCAGGGTCTGCGCCCCGAACCCGAGCGCCACCCCGGCGATACCGGCGCTCAGGACGAGGGGGCCGAGGCTCACGTTGAATCCCCTGAGGATCGTCACCCCGACCATCAGCCATGCGATGACGACGACGATCCCGCCGGCCAGGCCGACGATGGTGGTGAGGCGGCGACGGCGACGTCCCTCGGCGTCGTCGCCGGCCTCCTTGGCTCGGCGGCGGTAGCGTCGAACGTAGCGACCGACGATCAGGCTGACGACGATCGCGATCACGACCGAGGTCGAGAGCCCGATCGCGAACGTGATCCACCAGTCCCGCGAGTAGCGGGCGGCCTCCTGAGCGAGAAGCGCTATGCCGATGCCTCCTCGAGCGCCCGCCGCACGAGCACCTTGACCAGCTCGCGACGGTAGCCGGCGGACCCGAACGCGTCGCTCGGGGGCGCGGTCCCCTCGTCCGCATGCGTCGCGGCGGTCGCCGGATCCGCGCCCCCCGTCACCGCCTCCTCGACCCCGGTCGCTCGGAGCGGCGTGAGACCCATATTCGTGAGCGCGACGTGGACCCCGCCGTTCGATCGGACGGCGGAGACGCCGACCACGGCCCAGTCCTGCGCCCTGCGCTGGAACTTGATGAAGCTCCAGCCCGCGTTCGCCTTCGGGACCCGGATCTCGGTGAGGATCTCGTCGGGAGCGAGCGCGGTCTCGAACAACGACGTGAAGAAGTCGGCCGCCGCAACCGTGCGCGTGCCCGTAGGGCCCTGCGCGACGAACTCCGCGTCGAGCGCGAGCAGCACCGTCGGCAGATCGCCTGCCGGATCGCCGTGCGCGACCGACCCGCCGATCGTGCCCATGTGGCGCACCTGCGGATCGCCGATCTGTCCGGCTGCGTGCGCGACGATCGGACAGAGCTGCTGGAGCACCTCTGCGTTCGCGACGTCGTGGTGCCGCGTCAGGGCGCCGACCGCGATCCGGTCCCCGTCCTGGCGGACGTACGACAGGTCGGTGAGCCGGCCGATGTCGACGAGCATCGTCGGACGCGCGATCCGCAGCCGCATCGCCGGGAGCAATGAGTGCCCACCGGCCAGGACCTTCGCGTCCGGGTCGGCCCCGAGCAGCGAGATGGCCTCCTGCACCGAGCCGGCTCGCGTGTAGTCGAACGGCGCCGGGATCACGACGCGCCTCCTTCCTGCCGTCCCGGGGTCGCTCCACCGGGACCACCGCTCACTCCGGGCGACCCCTTGGTGGCCTCTTGGATCGCTCGCCAGACGCGTTCGGGCGACGCAGGCTTGCCTACGTCAGTGACCCCGAGGTGCGACACGGCGTCGATCACGGCATTGATGACGGCGGGCGGCGAGGCGATGGTCCCTGCCTCGGCGATGCCCTTCACGCCCAAGGCGTTCGTCGTGGACGGCGTCTCCGTGCGATCGAGCGTCATGTCGGGGATCTCTGCCGCGGACGGGATCAGGTACTGCGTCATCGAGGAGGTCATCAGGTTCCCGGACTCGTCGTAGACCGCCTCCTCGTACAGCGCTTCCGCGATGCCCTGCGCGACGCCCCCCTGCACCTGCCCCTCCACGATCATGGGGTTGATCACGGCGCCGCAATCGTCGACGGCCACGTACCGCAGGATGTCGGTCTTGCCCGTTTCCGTGTCGACCTCGACCACGCAGACATGGGTCCCCGCCGGCCAGGTGAAGTTCGGTGGGTCGTAGACCGCCGTCCCCTCCAGCACCGGTTCCATCCCCTTCGGGAGCGAGTGCGCGTGCCATGCAGACGTGGCGAGATCGGGGATCGTCCGCGCCTTGTCGGGCGCACCCCGGACGCGGAACGCACCATCGGTCCATTCGAGGTCGTCTTCCGAAACCTCGAGCTCATGCGCGGCGATGATCCGTGCCTTCTCCTTCACCTTCTCGACGGCCTGCCGGAGCGCCTCACCCCCGACGGCGACCGACCGTGAACCGTACGTGTCCATGCCGAGGCGCGAGACGGCGGTATCGCCGTGCAAGACCTCGACATCATCCGGGGTGATACCGAGTCCATCGGCGACGATCTGCGACCACGAGGTGTCGTGGCCTTGTCCGTGCGGCGAGGTGCCCGTGCGCACGACGACCTTGCCGAACGGCCGGCATTCGATCTCGGCGGCGTCCCAGCCGCCGGCGACGTATCGCAGCGCACCGAGGATCTCCGACGGGGCCAACCCACACATCTCGATGTAACTCGACAGACCGATCCCGATCTGCTTCGCGTCGCCGGACTCACGGCGAGCGGCCTGCTCCTTCCGCATCTGGTCGTATTCGACCAACTCCAACGCGCGATCGAACGTTGGCTCGTAGTTCGCAGAGTCCACCTGGAGGCCCATGATCGAGGTCTGGGCGTCGGCGTGTGGCGGATGCAGGTTCATCCGACGAACATGCGCCGGGTCCTTACCGATCCGTCGCGCGAACGCATCCACGAGCCGCTCGATCACGAACGTCGCTTCCGGCCGGCCCGCGCCACGGTAGGCGTCCGTCGGCGTCGCGTTCGTCATGATCCCGGTGAACTCGTACCAGTACGCCTCCACGTCGTACGGACCCATGTAGACCCAGCCCCCGAGCTCGGGGATCCCCGGCGTGAGGAGCTGGAAGTACGCGCCCATGTCGGCGAGCTCGACGAACTTCAGCCCGAGGATCTTGCCGTCCTCCGTCCCGGCGAGGGTGCAGTCGTGGATCACGCCGCGCCCGTGGATCGTGGCGACGTAGTTCTCCTGCCGGTCCTCGATCCACTTCACAGGCCTGCCGAGCCGTCGCGCGAGTGCGAGCGCGAGGGCTTCCTCGGCGTAGACGTTCAGCTTCGACCCGAAGCCACCGCCGACATCGGGCGCGATGATCCGCAGCTTCGATTGCGGGATCCCGGTCGCGATCGAGAGCGCGACGCGGGCGATGTGCGGGATCTGGGTCGCCGACACGAGCGTGTACTCGCCGGCCGCCGGGATCCCGTACGCGAGACAGCCTCGAGCCTCGATGGCGTTCGGGATCAGCCGCGGTTGCGAGTACCGCTCGTGCACCACGACGGGAGCCGAGTCGAAGATGGTTTGATCGCCGCCTCCGCCATGGCTCCAATGCACGACCACGTTCGTGCCGAGGTCCTCGTGAAGCACGACCTGGTCCTTCGCAGCCTCCTCGAGGTCGAGGACGACCGGACGTTCGGTCGCCTCCACCACGACCTCCTCCGCCGCATCCTCCGCCTGAGCGCGGGACTCCGCGATGACGACCGCGACCGCGTCACCGGCGAACCTGATCACGTCCTTCGTGAGCGGCCAGTGGGTCGGGATCTTGATGTCCTCGGTGATCGGCCACACCATCGGCAGGCCGGCGGGGAACGCGTCGTCGAGGTCGGCGGCGGTGAGCACGCCGATGACGCCCGGCATGTTCGATGCCTTCGAGACGTCGACGGAATCGACCTTCGCGTGGACGTATGGAGGCCGAACGAGCTCCATCCACACCATGCCGGCCATGGACTGGTTGTCGATGAAGGTCCCTTGCCCCTCGATGAGCTTGGCGTCTTCCTTCCGGAGGATGGAGCGACCGACGTACTGCTCCGTCGTTGCCATCGGTCCTCCCCTCAGGCCTTCGCGCCGCTCATCTGGCCGGCGGCATCCAGGATCGACTCGACGATGTTCTGGTAGCCCGTACACCGACAGAGGTTCCCTTCGAGGGATTCGCGCACTTCCGCCTCCGTGGGCGTTGGGTTCTCCTTCAGGTAGCTGGCGGCTGCCATCAGCATGCCCGGCGTGCAGTACCCGCATTGGAGGCCGTGGTGGCGATGGAACGCGTCCTGCAGCGGGTGCAGGGTCCCGTCGGCACCGGCCAACGCTTCGATCGTCGTGACCTCGCGACCGTCCGCCTGGACGGCCAGGAGCGTGCAGGACTTCACCGACTCTCCGTCGAGATGCACGGTGCACGCGCCGCAGGACGACGTGTCACACCCGACGTTGGTTCCAGTGAGTCCCAGCTGCTCCCGGAGGAAGTACACGAGGAGCGTGCGAGGCTCGACATCGGCCTCGCGCCGCGTCCCATTCACGGTGACCGCGATCTGCGTCACGAGCAGTCCTCCTTCCGGACGGAGCGCGTTGCGGGGTAAGCCCAGACCCTAGTACGGAGGTGGAGAACGCGCGAGTTGCTCGGGAGGACTCCCGGAGGGCTACCAGGCCGTGTGAGCGGCGCCGAGCGCGGCCTGCCCGGTGCACGCACGGGACCGGTCGTACCGAACGACTCCATGGGTGTCGAACGAGACCCAGTAGCACGCGCCGGAGGGACCCATCACCGCGGCGGCCCAGACACCGCCACTCACCGCGACACTGACGATCGATGGCGCCGTCGAGGGTCCGTCCACGAACAGGAGCGACGGGTCTGCGTCCGAGAGCGCGGTCGCGCCCGCCGTGGCCAGGTCGCCGCCGCCGAGCGCGCTTCGCGCGAGCGCGAGGGCGCGCTCGGCCGCGTCCCGCGCCTGGCCGTCGAGGAGGTTTGCGACGCCACCGGGGACGGGCCCGGCGACGACCGGATCGTCGGCGACCGCCGGGACGGGCGTCACCGCGAGCCGGTCGGCGGTCGCTGATGCCTCGGCTCGGGTCCTCGCTTCGAGTGCCGCGTGCCGAGCATCCGCCGCGCGCTCCTGCGCGACGACGAACGTCGCGAACCCCGAGATCAGCACGATCAGGACCAGCCCGACCGTCGCGAGCTTCACGGCGAACGGATCCGCACGGCGCCGGGGCATGACCGGCGCGATGAACGTGAAGGTGTCGCTCACGCGCTTCCGGGGTTCCCGGAGGACATCGACATCGCCGACATGCCGACGCACGTGGCGACCCCATGGCCCTCTCCGGTCGTCGTACCGGCCGCGGTGAGACGCGTGTAGAAGCACGTCCCCGAGCCCGAGAGCACCGCAAGGCCGACGCCGCCGGCCGAGGAGCTGACGCCGACGACGTCCGGTCCCGTCGAAGCGCCTGCGGAGTAGGTGAAGGCCGGCTCGAAGCGCTTCAGCGCCGCCGGCGTGATCGAGTCGAACGAGCCCTGCTCGGCGTAGAGCTCACGGATCGCCTGGACGGCCTGTTGTTCGGTCGACCGGGCTTCGACGTCCTTGGCAGCGCCGATCTGCGAGATCGCGGTCTGCTGGTCCGACGCGATCTGCTCCCCGCTGCCCTTCACGAAGGTCATGAAGCCAACGACGAGGAGCACGACGATCACGCCGACCGCCACGACCACCACGATGCGGCCACGACCCGAGCCAGCATCGGCCTTCGGGGCCTTCGTCCCTCGAGCGGCCGGAAGGGCACGCTTCCGCGACGGCTTGCCGAAGGCGAAGGAATCGTCCATGCCTGCTGGTATCGGCACCCTTCCGACCGGCTGAACCCCGGTACCATCGCCCCCATGAGCGAGCTCGCGGACGTCCTCGCGGCGGTCGAGTCCCTTTCCGCCAGGGGCGACCGGATGGCGCTCGCGACGATCGTCGCCGTCCGGGGCTCCACCTACCGACGTCCGGGTGCGCGTCTCCTCGTCCCGGAGGAAGGCGCCCCGATCGGCAACCTCAGCGGCGGCTGCCTCGAAGGGGACGTCGCCGACATGGCCCGCGTCGTGATGGAGGAGGGAAAGGCCCGGCTGGCGGGATGGGACCTCACGGCCGACGACGATGCCGTCTGGGGGCTCGGGCTCGGCTGCAACGGCGCGATCGAGGTCTTCATCGAGCCCGCCGATCGTGCCGCCGAGGCCGCCCGGGCGCTCCGCGCGGCCCTGGAGGAGGAGCAGCCGGTCAGCCTCATCACGATCATCGAGTCGGCGGACCCAGACACGATCGCCCCCGGCGCCCGGCTCATCGTGATGCCGGACGGCACCATCGAAGGGTCCCTCGGGCGGCCCGACGTGGACGGCGAGGCGACCGCCGCCGCACGCGACCTGCTCACCGCCGAGCGCTCGGAGATCCGAACCCTCGCCGACGGGGTCCGCGCGTTCGTGGAGATCCTGGAACCACCGCTGCGGCTCGTGATCTGCGGAGCGGGACACGACGCGATCCCCCTCGTCCGTGCGGCCTCGCTCCTCGGCTGGAACGCCACCGTGGTTGACGACCGCCCGGCCTTCCTCGACCTCGAACGGTTCCCCGAGGCCCACGCGTTCGCCCTGGTGGACGACCCGTCGGAGGTCGCGAAGGCGATCCCGATCGACGCTCGGACCTTCGTCGTCGTGATGACCCACAACTTCCTCCGCGACAAGGAGTACCTGCGCAGCATCCTGACGACGGACGCACGTTACGTGGCGATGCTCGGCCCGGCGGCGCGGACCCAGCGCGTGCTCATGGAGCTCGAGGAGGAGGGCACCGCCATCGCGGAGGACCTTCGGGCGCGGATCCACGGCCCGGCCGGCCTCGACCTCGGCGCGGAGGGACCCGAAGAGATCGCCCAGGCGATCGTCGGCGAGATCGTCGCCGTCCGGCGCGGGCGCGACGGAGGGTTCCTCAGGGAACGCCCGACCCCGATCCACGACCGCCCCCGGCCCCGGGCGGAAGCTCGCTAGGCTGCGCGACGATGCTGATCGAGAACGAGTTCACGGTCGCGAGGCCGCTCGATCAGGTGTGGGAATACCTCCTCGACGTCCACAAGGTGGCCCCCTGCATGCCGGGGGCGGAGCTCACCGAGACGATCGACGATCGGAACTGGAAGGGCAAGGTCGGCATGAAGTTCGGTCCGGTCTCGATGTCGTTCACCGGTTCCGTGACCATGGAGGAACGCGACGACGTGGCGCATCGCGTCGTCTTGCACGCGAAGGGCACCGAGCAGAAGGGCAAGGGAGCCGCGGACGCCAAGGTCACGTCGTGGCTCGAGGCCGTGGACGGTGGCAGCACGGCCGTGAAGATGCAAGCCGACATGACGCTCACCGGCGCGGCGGCGCAGCTTTCGCGCGGCCTGCTCCCGGAGGTCTCGAAACGACTGACCCAACAGTTCGCCGACTGCCTCGAACAGAGCCTCGGCGAGGGCGCCGGGGGGCCGGCCGGCGCGTCGGCCCCGAGATCGGCGCCGGCCGCTCCGACGCCGGCGGCCAAGCCCGTCGGCGGCATCCGTCTCGGCCTCGCCGCCATCTGGGGCGTGATCGCCACTTTCTTCCGGAGGCTCTTCGGCGGTTCGAGATCCCGGGGCGCGTGATCTCCGGGGTCGTGCTGGCGGCGGGCACCGGCTCGCGGTTCGGCGGGACGAAGCAGCTGGCGGAGCTCGACGGGGCGCCGCTCGTGTTGCACGCGGTCGAGGCCCTCCGCGACGCCGGCGTCGGAGAGATCGTCGTCGTCACCGGTCACGACGCCGACGCCGTCGAGGCCGTCCTTCCGCCGGAGGTCCGCGCCGTCCGCAACGCCTCGTACCGTGACGGTCAGTCGACCTCCCTCGCCGCGGCGCTCCACGCGCTCGATGAGCGGAGCGAGGCGGCGGTGGTCCTGATGGCGGACCAGCCTGAGATCCGGGGAACCGACATCCAGGCATTGGTCGAGACGTTCCGCGCGACCCATCCGCGCATCACGCGTCTGCGGTTCACGGACGGACCCGGGCCCTCGCTGCTCTCCAGGGAGATCTACGCCGACGCCGGTCATCTGCGCGGCGATGCGGGCGCGCGCGTGCTGATGGCCTCGCACCCCGAATGGGTCGAGGAAGTGGCGATCGACCGTCCTGCCCCGCGCGACGTGGATGCGCCGGACGACCTCCCGATCTAGACCCCAACCTCCGCCGTCTCCACCCGAGATGCGGCCGCGATCCGATAGACCGCGAGCTCGTACAGGGCAAGGACGACCGCGAGGCCGACGAACCATCCCAACGAGATCGAGGCGAAGAGCAGGATGATCGCGGCCACGATCGCTCCGCCGAGCATCAGTGCATCGCGGCGCGTGCCGACCCAGGCAGCCGCGGGCCCGATCTCGGCACCGCGCACGGCGCCGAGGCCGGCCCTGCCGACATCCCCCACCCAGGCCCGAGCCCGGATGGCCCACGGATACGGAGCCGTGACCACGGCCACGATCAGCACGACGAAGAGCACCCAGAGGATGCGTTTCGTGGCGAGCAGCAGCGAGCTCAGAAACGCGCCGATGATCGCCTGCACCGCGGCCTGGTTCTCCGGCTTCGCGAGGCTGACCACGTTGTTCGCCTCGGCGATGGCGAACCGTCGCTCGAGGACGACCGCCACGATGAGGGCGGTGACGAGCTGCAGCAGTGTCCTGCGGCGGTTCGTCGAAAGGACCAACGCCAGGGCCGCGCCGAGGATGAACAGCGCGATCGCCAAGATCAGCGTCTTGTTGAAGATGGACACCGCGTCCTGCACCGAGGTCAGCTCGTTGCTCTGGAACAGCGTGACCGATCCGAACGTGTCGGGAAGGGAGACGCCGAGGGCCGTCTCGAGCGATGTCACCGCCTGGCTCGGGACCGTGTCGGGCGTGATCGTCGGCAGCGTGATCTGCCGGTTGAGAAGGGCGCTCAACGTCCCGGAGAGCTGCGCGAGCGCGTTGTTGAGGAGCGGCAGGTAGTTGAACACGACCTGGTTGCCCTGAACCTGGAGCACCTGGCTGTTCCCGTCCAGCACGGCCACCACCTGTTGCCGGAGGGCCGTGTTCGCCTGGATCCAGAACTGCTGGAACTGATCGCTCGCGATGACCTTCTGCACCTGGTCCTGGACGAACCCCTGCAATGAGGTCGTGATGGACCCGGCGATGAATTCGAGCTTCGGCGCCCGTTCGGTGATCGCCGCCTGCACCTTCGTCTGCACGTCGACCGCGGTGAAGACCGCCTGCGTCAGCTGACGCGCCAAGGCTTCCTGGACCGCCGCGTCGCTCGCGAGCGGCCCGACGACGGCGAGGTAGCGATCTGTGTTGTAGACCGTTCGGCGGGCCCACACGCCGGGCGTCGCGGTCGAGAAGGCAAGCACCGCGATCACGATGAACACGACCGCGAAGACCCTGCGGAGTCGAGCCCGCTTCTGCGGCCTGGCCTCGAGCCGGTCCACCTCGTCCTGCAGCCGATCGCGCTCCGCGCGAACCGCCTCGACATCGTCCGGTCCTGGGTGCTCGCTCATGCTGTCCCCTTCCACCATGCGGCCTGCGCTGCCGTGGCGAACGATCGCCTTCCGCCCCTGAAGGCGTGCTCGGCAACGAACCTCGTCCTATAGTCAGGGCAACGGAGACGGGAGGGCTGGATGTTCAAAGCGCTGCTGATCGGTTTCGTCGTGTTCCTCATCTCGACGTTCCCTTCGACATGGCTGTTGATGCTGTTCCTCGGCAACGTCGGCGTCGGCGTGGGCTACTGGGGGACGTTGCCGCTCGGGATCTTGGTGTCGGTGCTCCTCGCCGGTGCGTCATCCCGCTCCTACATCGTCGCGCGCTGATCGAGCGCGCGACGAGCGGCGTCAGGCCGCCTCACCGTGGCACCGCTTCCACTTCTGCCCGCTGCCGCACGGGCACGGGTCGTTGCGGCCGCGATGCGTGTCCTCGGCGAGGACCTCCGCGGTGATCTCGTCGGCGTAGCGCCCCGCGCCGAGAAGTTCCTTCATGCGTCGCATGGGCGCATCGACGTGCCCGAAGAAGATCTTGTACCCGGCACAGAGGTAGTTGAGCCCCGGTTCGCCGTCCGGGGTCTCGATGAACCGGTCCTTCGGGCAGCCGCCGTTGCACGCGAACAGGAACGGGCACTCCCGGCAGTACGCCGGCAGCGTGTCGCGCTTGTCCGTACCGAACCTGCGCTGCTGCGGCGACGCGACCAGTTCGAGCATCCGCTTGTCGTGGATGTTGCCGAGCAGGTAGTCCGGCTCCACGAAGTGATCGCACGAATAGAGGTCCCCGTTGTGCTCCATCGCGAGAGCGTCCCCGCACGTCGGCGCATGGATGCACAACGAGTACTGCCCGACGTGCGCGCCCAGCGTCACGTCGAACATCTGGACGTAGACACGGCCGACGTCGTGGCGGATCCAGTCCTCGAAGACGCCGACGAGGAAGCGGCCGTACTGCTTGCCGGTGATCGACCGGTCCGTCACCAGCGAGCCCTGCTGCGTGTAGAGGATCCGCTCCCCGCCGGGTCGCTCGTGCCACCCTTCGTTCGCCATCGGGAGCGACTCGGGCGTCGCGCGCTCGACGATCGGGATGAACTGGATGTGTTCGGCGCCGAGCTCGTCACGGAAGAACCGGTAGACGGGCAGCGGCTGGTCGGCGTTCGCCTCATGCAGCGTGCAGAGGACGTTCACATCGACGTCGTGGCGCCTGAGCGCGTTCCACCCTTTCATCACCTGATCGAACGTCCCGGAACCACCCTTGTTGACTCGGTAGGTGTCGTGGATCTCCTTCGGGCCGTCGATCGAGACGCCCATCAGGAAGTCGTGTTCCTTGAGGAAGGCCGCCCACTCGTCGTCGATCAGCACGGCGTTCGTCTGCATCGTATGGTGGATCCGCTGCCCGGGCTTCCGGTGCTTCTCGGCAAGCTCCACCGCGCGGCCGAAGAACTCCAGCCCCATCATCGTGGGCTCGCCGCCCTGCCACGCGATCGTGACCTCGGGGGTTCGGTGCGCGTCGATCAACTGCTCGATGTACGCCTCGAGCGTCTCGTCCGTCATCCGGAACCGACTGCCCGGGTAGAGCGCCTCCTTCGACAGGAAGAAGCAATACGTGCAGTCGAGGTTGCACACGGCGCCCGTCGGCTTGGCGAGGAGATGGAAAGAGGGAGGGGCGGTCGGAGAGGTCACCATCGGTTGCACGCTCGCGTCCGGGCGGGCGCCGCGTCACGCCGCGCCCGCCCAAACACGCGATCGTCAGATCCCGAGGATCTGCTTCTTCTTGGCGGTGAACTCCTCCTCGGTGAGGATGCCCTGCTCCTTCAACTTCGCAAGCTGTTCGAGCTGAGCGGCCGTATCGTCCATCCCACCGGCAGGGCTCGGAGCAGCCTGTTCCATCGGTGCCGCCTGTTGCTGTGCCTGAGCATCCTGCGAAGCGTACTTCTGCTGCTGCCGCCTCGCGGTCCGGCCCGACACGGCGGTGGCCGTCCCCGCGACCACGGCGGTACGAGCCGCCATCCCAACGAGTCCTGGTCCTCGACGAAACGCCATCGTTCGTCCCCCTTTCGCCTACGCGTTCGACTCGGCCCACTCGACCGCGGCCTGAACCACTTCGCGGGGCAGCCGCTCCAGGTCGAGCAGCTCCCCGCCGGCGTTGAGGACCGCATCCCTGAGCTTGGTGGCCCAGACGTCCTCCCAGACGAGCAACGCGGCCGACGAGTTCGGTTCGAGCTCTTCGGCGGCGGCCTCCAGGTCCTCCTGGTTCAAGAGTCCTCCGTTCACACCGCCGAGCTTCGCGAACGCCGAACCGATCTCGGAGTCGAGATCCCCCGCCTCGAGCGCCGCCATGTTGCCGTCCCCGTCCTTGATCACGAACGCCAGGTCGATCACGCGGACGGTGCCCGCATCGACCAGCTCTTGCAAGGCGGGCACGATCTCACCTTTGAACTGGTTGCCCGGGAATGCCACGATCATGTACTCGACTGGACCGATGCTCATCTGGCCTCCTCCTTCGATCCGAAGGCGTGCAGTTTCTCACCTCAGTGCACGCGCGACCGAGTCTCACGCCGGCCTCCGGCATCCGCATCCCCCGAACGGGACTAACTACCTCGGGGCCCTGGCCGCTTCATCCGATTCGCGGGATGCGCCCGATCCGTTGGTATGGCTGGATGGCAGCCTCGGGCGTTCTGCGCCCTCGAAGGAGGCTCGGATGGTTGCTGGATCGTTCGTCGCGTTCATGTATTGGAGCTTGGCCGTCATCGTCTGGGTGGCGATCGCGTTCTGGCCGGCGCGTGTCGCAGGTCGCAAGGGACATAGCTTCTTCTTGTACTTCCTCTTCAGTCTGGTCTTCTTCCCGGCCGCGCTGATCGTTGCCTACGTGGTGCCGGATCGCACCTCGACGATGACCACCTAGGACTCTCGTTTCATCCAGCGGGCGCCCACGCCGCTACAACCTGCCGCACGAGATCGGCTCGGCGTCCACTCTCGGGGTCGGCCCTGATCTCCGCCGACGTTCCCTCGCAAGAACAGTGTCGGATCTTTCCTACGTGATGGTGTTACTGTGCTCGATGCGGTAGCTCCAGCCCACGGTTGCCACAGTCGGAACCCCAAGCTCCCGGTCCGAGAACGGAACCGCGCCGCCGTGCGACGTTTACCGAACCAGGGGATGAGGGTGCAGAAGACCATCGGCGTACCGGAGGCTGGTTCGGCTCGATACGACCGCCTCCCAACCATCCCCCGCGTCGCGCTCCTCGATCGATTGCGCGGCGCGCGTGACGTGCAGGTGGTCTCGATCAGCGCTCCGGCCGGCTATGGGAAGAGCTTCCTCCTTCGGCAGTGGGCGGACGTCGATGAGCGCGACTTCACGACCATCGCGGCAGATGACCGTCTCTTCACGGTCAGCGAGGCCTTCCTCCTCGCAGGGGAGCTCACCGTCGGGCCCGATCCGTCGGTCCTCGTGATCGACAACGCCCACCTCCTTGACGACGCGGACGTCGAGGCGCTGATCGGGCTCGCGGACGAGTTCCGCGCCTCGTGCCAGCTCGTGTTCGTGGCACGTCACTCGTTGGCGGCGGTCGCTCGGCTCCGCTCCGAGGGTCGACTGCTCGAGATCGAACCGCCTGATCTGACGATGAGCCTCGAGGAAGCGGACCCGTTGATCCGCTCGGTCGATCCATCGATCACTGCCCAGGAAGTGGATGTCCTCGTCGACCGAACCGAGGGCTGGCCGGTGGGCTTGTACCTCGCGGCGTTGGCGAGACGCGACGGGCAGGGGCCGACGGATCCGATGACGGGGAACGAGCGCTTCGTCGCCGAGTATCTGCGCGCGGAGGTGCTCGCCCACCTCACCCGGGCTCAGATCCGGTTCCTCGTCCGGTGTTCGGCCCTGATGTTCCTCTCCGGTCCCCTGTGTGATGCGGCGTTGCGACGGACCGGTTCGGGCCGGATCCTCCGAGAGGTCGCGCGGTCGGGCGCGATGCTGATCCCCCTCGACATGGTCGGGCAGACGTACCGGCTCCACCCGCTGTTCCGCGATCTGTTGCGAACGGAGTTGGAGGACGAGCCGGGTGCGTCGGCGACGATCGCCGGCCGAGCCTCGCTCTGGTGCGAGCGTCGCGGGCTGACCGATATGGCGATCGAACACGCGCGCATCGCGGAGGACACGGACCGAACGGCAGCGCTCTTCAGCGTGTACGGGCTCGATGCCGGGTGGTCCGGCCGGATCGACCGGATGGACGGATGGCTCGAGTGGCTCGCCGAACGGGCACCCCGCGAGCGCTACCCCGTCGTCGCGTTCTTCGCGACGTGGATCAACCTCCTGCTCGGTCGCGAGCGTGACGCGGCGCTGTCGGCCGCGGTGGCACAGGATGCTCGGGTCATCGGACCGATGCCGGACGGGAGCCCGCACGAGGCGTGGGTATCCGTTCTCCGGGCAGCGATGTGCCGGCACGGCGTGGATGCCATGGAGAAGGATGCCCAGCTCGCGATCGAGACCTTGGAGCCGTACAGCCCCTGGCAACCGAGAGCGTCCCTGCTCCTCGGCATGGCCTTGATGTTGTCCGGCGACCTGGGTGAGGCCGATCGTCACTTCGCGGACGCGATCGAGACCGGTGAGGAGCGCTACGCGCTCATCACGCTCTCGATCGCGTCCGCCGAGCGGGCCTTCATCGCGATCCTGCAGGGGCGATGGAACGACGCGGCGACCTGGGCAGCCCGGGCGTGCGAGCTTGCCGACCACGAGCCCGTGCGGCCCTTCGCGGCCCACGGCCCGGCACATGTCGCGGCGGCGCGCGTCGCGCGCCACCGAGGTGAGACCGAAGCCGCTCGGGCACATCTCGCGGTCGTGGACGAGTCGCTTCCCGCGTTGAACGGGGCCTTGCCGTACCTCGCGATCCAGGTGCGGCTCATGTTCGCGCGATGTGCGCTCGCCCTCGGTGACGAAGAGGGGGCGCGCCGACGGTTGGATGAGATCTCCGAGCTGATCCGCCGGGCGGGGAATCTCGAGAAGCTCGCGCGAAGCGCTGATGAGGTCCGCGGGCAGCTGATCGCAGCAAAGCACAAGGTCGCGAAGGACCTCCGGTTGACGGGCGCGGAGCTTCGATTGCTCCCGCTGCTTGCCACGCAGCTCACGTTCCGCGAGATCGGCGAACAGCTCCATCTCTCACAGCACACGGTGAAGGCGGAGGCGATCTCGATCTACCGCAAGCTCGGCGAGACCTCTCGCAGTCGCGCGATCGAGCGGTCGCGTTCGATGGGACTGCTGCCCGACTGATCGGCTCGGTGCCGAGCGCGCCCTATGGCAACGGAGTCCTGCACGTTCCATCCCTTTCGCGTGATGCGCGAGGGACGCCTTTCACCGTGGATGGAGCCCTCAGCCCGATCCAGTCCTACGGAGCGGTCGAGGGGGCAGGTACGAGCGAGCTCGAGCCGAAGACGCGTGCACTCGTGCGCCTCGCGGCGTATGTCGCGTTGGACGCCTCGGCCCAGGCCTACGAGGACGCGGTAGGAGCTGCCATGGGGAGCGGCGCCACGGCCGACGAGATCATCGGCGTTCTGTTCGCGGTGGCGCCGGCCGTGGGCGTCGCCCGGGTGGTGTCGGCCGCGCCCAAGCTGGCGTCCGCGATGGGCTTCGACGTCGATCGCGCGATCGAGTACCTGACCACGAACGGCACGGACGCGACCGGTTCGCCATGAGGGCGTGCCCGCCGATCGCCTACGAGACCGGCGGGCGATGAGATGCCAGTGCCGCATCGAGCTCGGCCGCAGCCTTGCTCGCGGCTGCCTCGCCGATCTCGGGTGCGATCGCGAGGAAGACGCCGATGATCTCGTCGAGCTCGGCCCCTCCATCGATCGCCGCATCGACGTTCGAGAGATAGGAAGGGAGCTCACCTCGGAGCGCGATCGTTGCCGCCAGCCGGGCCAGCGCCGAACCCTTCGCGTCCAACCCCAGAACCGCTCCTTGTGCATAGGCACCGAGAACACGAGTGAGCGCACGTTCGTCATGCATACTCAAGCGGCGCAGTAGCTCCTCGGGTTCATCCACAGGGTCTCCCGCTTCCAGTCGTCATCGAGCCTACGTGCGACATCATCCCCGCGCATCCCCCGTTCGGGATGGAACCTCAGGGACGCCCGACCCGTGGCAGACTCGACCACGTGCCCGAGGGGATGAACGTCGACGTCGCCCACAAGCTCACCGAACGCGAGGAGCGGGAGGCCAAAGAGAAGCGGCGGTGGCAGGAGCTCGCCGAGATCGGAGAGGTGATCATCCTCGCGATCGTGGCGATCGCGACCGCATGGAGCGGCTACCAGGCAGCGAGATGGGACGGACGTCAGGCCTTCCAGTACGGCACCGCGTCGCGTCTCCGCGTACAGGCTGGTGAGGCCGACACGCTCGGAGGGCAGCAGCGGCTGCTCGACGTTTCCACCTTCAACACGTGGATCCAAGCCCACGAGGAAGGCAACGAGCGGCTCGCGGATCTCTACGTCCGTCGATTCAGCGATGAGTATCGGGTCGCGTTCGACGCGTGGCTGAAGACCCATCCGTTCTCCAACCCGGATGCGCCGGCGGGCCCGATCTTCATGCCCGAATACCACAACGCGCAGACGGAGTTGGCCGCTACGCTGAACAGACAGGCCGATACCGCGTTCGAGGCCGGGACCGCCGCGCGTGAGACGGCGGATCGATACGTGCGCCAAACCGTGCTCCTCGCGACGGTGCTCTTCCTCATCGCCGTCGCCCAGCGCTTCACGATCCGCGGCGCACGGATCGCGGCCATGCTGGTGGCCGCGGGTCTCATGGTGGTGGCGCTGGTCGGTGTCGCCTCGCTCCCTCGCATCTGAGGGATGCCGCGCCTCGACAGGACGCCTCCAGCAGCGCACATCGTCCGATTCGGAGGATGCAGCCGGAGCTCCCCTCCGCCAAGATGCAGCTCCATGAGCCTTCGAAGGGCCTCACGGCGGGGCGGACCGTGACGAACCTCGATCTCGCGAGGCTCCAGTTCGCATCCACCAGCATCTACCACTTCCTGTTCGTGCCCGTGACGATCGGCCTCGCCGTCTTGGTCGCCCTCCTGCAGACGACTTGGCACAGGCGTGGCGACGAGGCTTACCTGCGGCTCACCCGGTTCTTCGGCACGCTCTTGGTGATCAACATCGCGGTTGGCGTGGTCACCGGCTTGGTGCAGGAATTCCAGTTCGGGATGAACTGGTCGGCCTACTCGCGCTACGTCGGCGACGTGTTCGGAGCGCCGCTCGCGATCGAAGGGCTCGGCGCGTTCTTCCTGGAATCCGTGTTCCTGGGGCTGTGGCTGTTCGGGTGGGGCCGGCTATCACCCCGCGTGCATCTGGCGACGATCTGGGCGGTCGCGGCCGGCGCCGCGCTCTCGGCGGCATTCATCATGGCCGCCAACTCGTGGATGCAGCACCCCGTCGGCTATGCGGTGGTCAACGGCAAGGCGCAGCTCACCAACATCTGGGCCGTGATGACCAACCCGGTGTTCGTGTGGGGGTACCTCCACGTACTGCTTGCCTCGTTGGTCACCGGATCCGCGGTGATGCTCGCGGTGTCGGCATGGCACCTTCGGCACGGGTCCCAGGTGGAGCAGTTCCGGATGGCCGCGTCGCTCTCGCTCGTCGTCCTGCTCCCGGCGTCGCTGTTCGCGATGATGGTCGGCAGTCACCTCGGCGTCATCGAGACCACCTATCAGCCGATGAAGGTCGCCGCGATGGAGGCGGAGTGGGAGTCGTGCCAACCGTGCTCCTTCTCGGCATTCCAGATCGGCGGGGGGAAGAACGACGAGACGCCGACCAAGATCATCGCCATCCCGCACTTGCTCTCGCTGCTCGCGGACGATTCGTGGAACGGGCCGGTCGAGGGGATGAACGAGCTCAACCAGCAGTACCAGCAACAGTACGGGGCGGGGAACTACGTCCCGGACGTCTTCATCCAGTACTGGTCGATGCGCGTGATGGCGTACTTGGCCGTCGTGGTGTTCCTGGTCGCGCTCCTCGGCGTGTATCTCCTGTGGCGGAAGAAGCTGATGACCACGCGGTGGTTCTTGTGGCTCGCCGTCTGGGCGGCCGCGATCCCGTTCCTGATGAACACGGCCGGGTGGATGCTCACCGAGAACGGGCGACAGCCATGGATCGTCCAGGGATTGATGCAGACAAATCAGGGCGTCTCGCCATCCGTGAGCGCGACGTCGATCTGGATGAGCCTCACAGTGTTCGTCTTGCTCTACGGCGCGCTCGCCGTGGTCGACTGGACGTTGATGGTGCGCTACGCCCGCAAGGAGCTGGCCCCGGCGGGCGGAACCGACGAACACGACCTGAGCGAAACAGCGATGGCGTACTGAGGAGCAGCGGATATGGGTCTTCAGGTCTTCTGGTTCATCGCCATCGCCTTCTTGTGGACGGGGTTCTTCGTGCTGGAGGGGTTCGATTTCGGCGTCGGGATGCTGCACGGGGTGATCGGGAAGACCGAGGAGGAGCGGCGCGTCGCGAGCGCCACGATCGGCCCGGTCTGGGACGGCAACGAGGTGTGGCTGATCGTGGCGGGGGCCGGCATCTTCGCGGCCTTTCCATCGTGGTACGCGACGATGTTCTCGGCCCTGTACCTCGCCATAGTCTTGCTCCTGGTCGCGCTGATCGTGCGGGGCGTGTCCTTCGAGTTCCGGGGCAAGCGGGACGGGGCGGCGTGGAAGAGGAACTGGGGCCGGCTCCAAGGCGCCGGGAGTTTGTTGGCGCCGCTGCTGATCGGTATCGCCCTTGCCGACCTGCTCCATGGCCTGCCGATCGACACGAGCCAGGAATTCACCGGGAACTTCTGGGATCTGCTCAGCCCATACTCCGTGTTCGCCGGCATCACGCTTGTGCTCCTCTGTCTGCTGCACGGGGCCACGTACCTCTCGCTCAAGACCGAAGGTGACCTCCGAGAGCGCGCGCATCGTCTGGCCCGACGGTTCACCCTCGTGACGGGGGCAGCCGTCCTGGTCTTCGGGATCTGGACCCAGGTCGTGATCCATCACGGCGCCTTCCCCGACTTCCTCACGGTGGCGGCCGTGCTCGCGATCGTCGCCTCGGCGTGGCTGTTGGTCGAGCGCCGCGAGGGATGGGCCTTCGCGATGACCGCGTTCGCGATGAACCTGACGGTGCAGAACACGTCGTCCGCGCCCTACGCGCTCAAGGTGATGACGGTCGTGGCGGTCATCTTCCTTCCGGTCGTCATGGTCTATCAGGGCTGGACGTATCACGTGTTCCGGAAGCGGTTGGCGAGCCCCGGCGCACCCGCGACCCGTCCGTCCGCATCCGGGACGGGGGCGTCCCCAGCAGCGGCAGGAGGCGCGCCGGTAGAGTCCTGAGGCCGTGCGCCCGCTCGATCCCCGACTCCTGCGACGTGTTCGGCCCGCGCGCGTTGCCCTCGCGGCCGACGTCCTCTTCGGGTTCCTGGCCACGATCGCGCTCCTGATCCAGGCGACGTTGTTCGCCGCGATCGTGGCCCGCGCGTTCGAGCATCGACCGCTCGATCCTCGCGAGGTCATCGCGTTCTGCGGGGTCGTGGTCGCACGTGCAGTGTTCGCTGCAGGATTCGAAGCGACCGGCCGGAGAGCGGCGGCGCTCGCCACGTCGGAGCTCCGGATGGCGTTGGTGGAGCGACGCCTCTTCGACATGCCCACCGCGGCGGACGGAGCGGAGGCCGGAGAGATCGCCGCCGCGGCCGTGAGCGGGGTGGACGGGCTCGAGGCGTACTTCGCCCGATACCTTCCACAACTCGTCTTGGCCGTTCTCGTGCCGATCGCCGTGCTGGCGTGGACGGCCGCGATCGATCTGACCTCGGTCGTGATCATGGTGCTGACGCTGCCGCTCATCCCCGTGTTCATGGTGCTGATCGGCCGGTACACCGAGTCGAAGACGAGAGCGCGCTGGGTGGCCTTGACGCGGCTCTCGAACCACTTCCTCGACGTCGTTCGGGGACTTCCCACGCTCCGGGCCTTCAACCGCGGCGCCGCCCAGGCGGAACGGATCGAGGCGGTGAGCGAGGCGTACCGCCGGACCACGATGGAGACGCTTCGAGTGAGCTTCCTCTCCGGAGCGGTGCTCGACCTGGCCGCGACGCTCGCGACGGCCCTGGTTGCCGTCACGCTCGGCGTGCGGTTGGTCGAGGGAACGGTCGCCTTCCGGCCTGCGTTGACCGTCCTGCTCCTCACGCCGGAGCTCTACATCCCGCTCCGCAGCCTCGCGGCGCAATTCCATGTGAGCGCGGATGGGCTGGCCGCCGCGGAGAGGATCCTCGATCTGATCGAAGCGCCCGAGACACCAGCCGTCGGCACCGATCGTGTCCCGGATCCGTGGCGATCGCTGCGTCTTCGCGACATATCTCTCCGGAACGAAGAGCGGGGCAGCAAGCTCCTTGACGGATTCGACCTCACCATCGAACGCGGCGAGGTCGTCGCACTGGTCGGACCGAGCGGCGCCGGCAAGAGCACCGTCGCCGCGTTGCTCCTGGGTCTGCGCACCCCCGACGGTGGCACCATCACCGTGGACGGCACCGACCTCGCCACGCTCGACCTCCGTGGATGGCGAACGAACGTTGCGTGGGTCCCGCAGCGCCCCACGGTGTTCCGCGGCTCGGTCCGGGACAACATCGCGATCGGCAACCCCTCCGCATCCATCGAGCAGATCGACCGGGCATCGAAGGCGGCAGGCCTCGATGAGGTGGTGGCGGACCTCCCGCGGGGGTACGAGAGCGACATCGGAGAGGGAGCTCGTGGCTTGTCGGCGGGCGAGACACGACGCCTCGCCCTCGCGCGAGCGCTCGCTCGCTCCGCCCAGCTCGTGATACTCGACGAGCCGACCGCGAACCTCGACGCCGAAAGCGGCGAGTCGATCGCAGCCTCGATCCGCGAGCTCGGTGCCGACCGAGCGGTGTTGCTGATCGCGCACAGCCCCGAGCTGGCGCGTTCCGCAGATCGGATCGTCCGGATCGAGGACGGTCGGGCCGTCGCCGTGTCGAAGCAGGCGGTCCTCCCATGAACACGCTGCGGGAACTGCTCCGCATCGCGAGGTTGCCTCGTGCACGCATCGTCGTGTCCGTGGTGCTCGGTTCCCTCTCCGTCCTCTTGGGGGTCGGGTTGATGTCCCTCGCCGGTTACGTGATCTCGCGTGCGGCCGAGCATCCACCCATCCTGTCCCTGACCGTCGCGATCGTCGCCGTCCGGGTCTGCGGGATCGGCAAGCCTGTCGCCCGGTATCTCGAGCGCCTCGAGCGGCACGATCTCGCCTTCCGTGTCCTCGCGCGCATGCGGGTCGGCTTCTTCCGCCAGATCGAGCCGCTCGTCCCCGGGCGCCTGCCCGAGCTCCGACGGGGCGATCTGCTCGCAACCATGGTTGGCGATATCGACGCGATGCAGGAGCTCTTCCTCCGCGGGCTCGCGCCTCCGCTCGTGGCCGTCGTGGCCGGCGGGATCTCCATCGCGATCGCCGCCGCGTTCCTGCCCGCCGCGGGGCTGATCCTCGCCGCCGGTCTCCTGGTCGGTGGCATCGGCATCCCATCGCTTGCAGCTTTCACCAGCCGGCGCACCGGCCCCCGCCAGGCCGCGGCTCGGGCCGAGATGACCGCCGAGCTCGTCGACCTCCTTCGCGGCGGCCCGGAGCTCGTCGTCCTCGGTGCGGCCGAGGAGGCCGTCGAGACGGTTCGAACCCTCGACACGGAGTTGGTGCATCTCGAACGGCGTGAAGCGAAGGCCGCCGGTTTCGTCGAAGGACTGTCCACGGCCGTGTCGGGCCTCACCGTCGCCGGTGTGCTGGTCGTGTGCGCGACCGCGGCCGCCGCCGGGACCCTCGACCGTGTGATGGTCGCATCGCTCGCGCTCCTCGCGATGGCTTCGTTCGAGGCCGTGGCGCCGCTCCCCGCCGCCGCACAGGTCCTCCGAGGCACGATCGGATCGGGGCGTCGGTTGCTTGACATCACGCGGCAGGAGCCCAGCGTCATCGACCCTCCGGAGCCAGCCGATCCCCCGCGGGACCCGACGGTGATGCTCGAGCAGGTCGGGTTCGGGTACGCCGACGAAGAGGCATGGGAGCTCCGTGACGTGAACCTCCAGCTTGAGCCGGGACGGTCGGTCGCGCTCATCGGGCGGTCGGGGGCGGGGAAGAGCACGATCGCCGCATTGATGGTCCGGTTCCTCGACCCGGATGCCGGCCGGGTGATGGTGGGTGGTGCCGACGCACGCACCGTGCGACAGCACGACGTTCGATCGTTCGTGACGCTGGACGCTCAGGAGGCTTATCTCTTCTCGACGACCATCCGAGAGAACGTTCGGCTCGCGAACCCTCCCGCGGACGATCACGACATCGAACGAGCCCTTCGACGCGCGCAGATCTGGGAGTGGATCGCCTCGCTGCCCGACGGCTGGGACACGTACGTGGGCGAAGAGGGGACGTTGGTGTCCGGTGGGGAGCGCCAGAGGATCGCCCTGGCGAGGACGTTCCTGGCCGACGCCCCGGTGGTCGTCCTCGATGAACCGACGGCGCATCTGTACCCAGAGACGGCGGAGCGGCTCGTCGATGACGCGCTTCACGCGACCGAAGGTCGGACGGTCCTGCTGATCACGCACCGGCCGGAAGGTCTCGACGCGGTCGACGAGATCCTGCGTCTCCGCCGAGGACGCCTCGATCCGCAGAAGTCGTCGCGAGCGAGCCTCCCAAACCGCATCCCCCGAAAGGGATGATGCGACCCTCCCCTCGCCCGCCTAGGCTAGGTTCCAGGGAGCTCGCGCGACGCGCGGGCAGGGAGGTGCGCGTACATGCTGGCGACCGAATGGTCACTGGGAAACGTGCTGTGGGCCATGCTCGTCTTCTTCTTCTGGTTCATGGCGATCTGGATCTTCATCACGGTCTTCGCCGATATCTTCCGGCGTCGGGATCTGTCGGGCGGGGCGAAGGCCGGGTGGATCATCCTGATCTTCATCGTGCCGTTCCTGGGCGCGATCATCTATCTGATCGCCAGGCCGAAGATGACCGCGCAGGACAAGGAAGACATGGAACGGATGCAGGAGGCCGAGCGCCGGGTGTCGGGGTACTCCCCCGCGGATGAGGTGGCGAAGCTCTCGAAGCTCCGTGACGACGGCAAGATCACCGCGGAGGAATACGAGGACATGAAGAAGCGCGCGATGATGCAGCTGTAGGGCTTGGGTCGAACGATCGACGAGACCCTCGGCGTCCCGACTTCGTCGGCCTATGCCAGCCGATCGGTCAGGTGCTCCCCCACGCGGATCGCGTTGGCCATCGCGGTGAGTGCCGGGTTCACGGCCCCGATGCTCGGGAAGAAGCTGGTGTCGACGACGTAGAGGTTGTCGAGGTCGTGTGCCTTGCAGTTCGGGTCGAGGACCGACGTCGCCGGATCGTTCCCGAAGCGGCACGTGCCGGCCTGATGCGCCACGCCGGCGATCGGGATGCTCATGTGCATGTAGAAGTTCTTGTCCAACACGTGGTGATCGGCCAACCCCGTGTGGTTCAGGATCCCCTTCAGCTCGTGGTACAGGCGGCCCGCCTCGTCGTCGTTGGTGGACCGGTACGCGAGATGCACGTTCCCATCGCCGTCCAGGGTGAGGCGGTTCTCCGGGGTCGGGAGATCCTCCGTGGTGAGCCAGAAATCCACGGCGTGCCGCGCTGTCTCGGCCAGGCTCCAGTGCGGCGCCAGCTTCGTCAGCTTCGGCTCCTCGCCCTTCATCGCCTCCGCGTTGGACTTGCCGACCATCTGGATCTGCCCGACCGGCCAGTCGTAGTCCTTCGCCCCGAAGTAGAAGTCGTTGACAGCCAGGGTCTTCTGGAAGACCGAGTCGTTCGGCTCCTTCGAGAGCGCCACGACGGCCTTGCTGTTGTGGAACATGTAGTTGCGTCCGACCTCATCGGACGCGTTCGCGAGCCCGTTCGGATGGGTGTCGCTCGCCGACGCCAGCAGGATCTTCGCACTGTTCGACGCACCGGCCGAAAGAGCGACGATGTCGCCCACGTACGTCTCCTGCGTGCCGTCCCGCGCGACGACCACCCCGGTCACGGTTCGGCCGGACGGGTCGGTCTCGAGCCGCACCACCTCGGCGTTCACGAGCAGCGTCACGTTCGGCGACTCGAGCGCGGGCCGTACGGCGATCGCCTCGGCATCGGACTTCGCGTGCACGAGACAGGGATAGCCGTCGCACCACGTGCACCGGATGCAGGTGCTCATGGCCCTGTGGCCCTCGTCGAGCATGATCCCGCACGGGGCGTGGTACGGGTGATAGCCGGCGGCGGTCAGGTCGTCCGAAAGCTGCTGGATCCGAGGCTCGTGCGAGACCGCGGGCCACGGGTATTGCTGGCTCCAATGGCCCTCGATGGGATCCTCGCCGTGAAGCCCGTGCACCTGGTACAGCTGCTCGGCCTTCGAGTACCACGGCTCGAAGTCGTCGTAGGAGAGCGGCCACGCCGGCGAGACGCCGTCGATGTGCTTCAGCTCCCCGAAGTCCTGCGGCCGCAGCCGGTACAGCGCGGCCCCGTACAGCTTCGTGGCACCACCCACGAAGTAGTGCACCTGGGGCTGGAACGGCTCCCCCGCAGGGTCGTACCACGTGTCCTGCGAGACGTACTTGCCTTGGACGAACACGGGATCCGGATCCCAGTTGTCTCGCTCGCGTGGAAGGAAGTCGCCACGCTCGAGCAGCAGGATCTTCTTCCCCGACTGGGCGAGCGTGTGTGCGAGCGTGCCGCCACCGGCTCCGGTCCCGATGATGATCACGTCGTATCGCTCAGGCATCGTCGTCTCCCCAATCGATGTGTGCGGCGTCGGACCTGTCCAGGATCTGTGGTGCACGGCCCTTGCCGTGGTAGTCCCACGCCCAGCTGATGAACGCATCGACCCGCTGCCGAACCCCGCTCATGAGCCAGGCGTGCACGCCGAGCCACGCCGCGAACGCGACCGCGCCGTGGAGCTCGTGGCGATGCTCGCCCATCTCGGCGACCGCCGCCCCCCGGCCGATCATCGCCATGATCCCCTTGTCGTGGTAGTCGAACGGTTCGCGTGGCTTCCCCGCGAGGTCCGCGAGGATGTTGTCGGCCGCCTGGACCCCGGCTTGCAAGGCGACCGAGCCGAGCTGCGGGAACGCGTTGCCGTCCCCGGCCGGGATGTTGGCGATGTCGCCGACCACGTAGACGCCCGGGTGGTCGGCCACCGTGAGGTCGGGCAGCACGTCGATGCGCCCACCACGTCCCTGCTTGAGCCCCGAGGTGTCCGCGAGCGGTGCGGCCATCAGACCGCCTCCCCAGACGACGCAATGGGTCGGGATCGCGTCGCCGTCCGAGAGCAGAACGTGGTCGGCGGCGATCTCCTTCACGGACGTCCCGAGCCGGAGTTCGACGCCGAAGTCCGTCAGGACCTTGGACGCGTAGTCGTGCGCCTTGGGTGAGAAGGGCCCCAGGACCGCGTCGCCGAGGTCGACCATGATGACCTTCGCGTGATCGACCGCCAGTTCGTGGTACTGGGACGGCATCACGTCACGGACCAGCTCGGCGATCGCCCCCGCAACTTCGGTTCCCGTGGCGCCGGCTCCGACGATCACGAAGTTCAAGGCGCCCTTGTCCACGAGGGAGGGATCCCGGTCGGCATCTTCGAAGACCGCCAGGATCCGCGCCCGCAGCCGCTTCGCATCCTCGAGGGAGTACAGCGGGAACAGGTGCTCCGCGCCGGGCGTGTCGAAGAAGTTCGCCTGGCTCCCGGCGGCGAGAACGAGGAAGTCCCCGGAGAACGCCTGGGCACCGGTGAGCGTCACGGTCTTCGTCTCGGGGTCGGCGGACGCGACCTCGCCGAGCTTCACGCTGATGCTCGGGTGCTTCCGGAACAGCTGACGGATGTCCATCGCCACATCGGAGGCCGAGAGCTGATACGTCGCCACCTGGTACAGGAGCGGCAGGAACTGGTGGTAGTTGTGCTTGTCGATCAGGGTGACATGGACGTCGTCGTCGTGCTTCGCGAGCTCTTTCGCGCAGCCGATCCCGGCGAACCCGGCGCCCACGATCACCACTTCTGCTGGTGTGCTCACGCTCGATCTCCTCCTTCGGTCCTGTTGGCGATCCCCCAGGCGCCGGTCCACGCACGATCCGGCTGCAGGCGGAGCACGCCGAGTCCGGAGCGGAACGCGTTCGCCGGACACGTCATGGGCTCGATCGCGATCCCGCGCCTCCGGCGTAGCGCGGGCTCCAACGTGTCGCCCGTGTACACCATCAGGTAGTCGAACCCGCGCCCGGCCCACACCGACGCGCTTCGTTCGCCGGGACCGTCGACGGATGCGCGCACCACGCCGTCATCGCCGCGGACCAGGTCCGTGAAGCAGGTGTCCATCACGGTCGCGCCGATCGCCCGTCGCGTCCCGAAGTCGAACGGCGTTCCCTGCACGGGTTCGTCGGTGGTCGGCAGCCCACGTTCGTCGGTCGCCATGTGACGGCGGGCCGGAACCTCCAGGAGGACCTCGTCGAGCGACGCCCCGACCGTCAGGTACGGATGGAACCCGATCCCGAACGGCGCCGGACCATCGGAGCGATTCGTGGCCTTGGCCGTGATGGTTAGTCCGTCCGGAGCGAGCCGGTACGAAACCTGGAGCTCAAGCAGCCAGGGATAGGCCGGTTGCGGGTGCAGGACGCAGCCGAGCGTCACGGCGTTCCCGCCTTCGGTTCTCGAGCTCAGTTGCCACGGGAGCCACCGCACGAGCCCGTGGATCGCGTTTCGGCGCTCCGGCTCGTCCAGGGCAGCCCGGCCCTCCTTGTCGTACCGCGTGTACCGACCGTCCTCGAGGCGGTTCGGCCACGGGGCCAGGATCTGGCCACGCCCTGCCAAAGACATCTCGCCGACGTCGAACCCGTCGACCACGTCGGCGCCATCGACGGCGTATGAGCGAAGGGTCGCTCCGACCTCGGTGATGACCGCTCGCTGGTTCTCGAAGGAGATCTCGTGCTGAAGCCCCGAGGGGATCGCGGTCGTGATCGAAGCCGGCATCGAGATACCGACTACAGCTCGGCGAGCCGTTCGGACAGGATCAGCCGGCCCGCCGCTTCGATCATCGCGAGATGCGAGAACGCCTGCGGGAAGTTGCCGAGGTGGTGACCGGTCTCCGTGTCGAACTCCTCCGCGTACAGACCGAGCGGTGACGAGATGCGGATGAGGCGCTCCAAGAGGTCGCGCGCACGCTGCTCCTCGCCGATGATGGCGAGCGCGGAGACCAACCAGAACGAACAGATCAGGAACGTGCCCTCCTTGCCGGAAAGCCCGTCGTCGGTCTCGTCCGTGCGGTAGCGGAGGACGAAGCCGTCTTCGGTGAGGTCGTCGGCGATCGCGAGCACCGTGGCACGGAGCCGGTCGTCGTCAGGTGGCAGGAACCCGAAGATGGCCGCGAGCAAGACGGAGGCGTCCAGCGATCCGGTTGCGTAATGCTGCTTGAGGACGCCCTTGTCGTTGATGCCGTTCTTCAGGATGTCGGCCTGGATCTCATCGGCGGTCGTGCGCCACGCGGCCTCGAGGTCCTTGTCGCCGCGGATCCCTGCCAGGTTCGCGGCGCGATCCATCGCAACCCAGCACATCAGCTTCGAGGAGACGTAGTGTTGCGGTGCGCCGCGCGCCTCCCAGATCCCCTGGTCGGGCTCTTGCCAGACCTTCTGCGCGCACGTTGCCTGGCTCTGGACGATCGGCCAGAGACGTCGCGGCAGCCGTTCGCTCCTTCGGGTGTGCAGGAGGATCGAGTCGAGCACGGCCCCGAAGACGTCGTTCTGGCGCTGGTCGAACGCCCCGTTGCCGATCCGGACGGGACGGGCGCCGGCGTACCCGGACAGGTCGTCCCTCGTGGTCTCGGTGAGGTCCCGCCGGCCGTCGATCCCGTACATGATCTGCAGCGATCCATCCTCGGTCGGCTCCACATCGGCGACGAACTGCATGAATTCGTCGGCCTCCCAGTCGAGCTGAAGGAGGTGGAGCGCTCGGAGGGTGAACGTGGTGTCGCGGATCCACGTGTACCGATAGTCCCAGTTCCGCTCCCCACCGGGGGTCTCGGGAAGCGACGTCGTGAGCGCGGCGACGGTCGCGCCCGTCGGCATGTACGTCAGGCCCTTGATCGCCAGCGCCGAGCGCTCGAGCATCGCACGCCACGGGTGATCGATCGCGCGCGCGTGATCCAGCCATCCGCGCCAATAGCGGACGGTCGCGACGATGCGGGCGTCGGCCTCGTCGGCCGTTGCGGGTGCGGCGAAGTCCTCGGCCCACGACAGGGCGCAGAACAGCCGCTCGCCGGCCGAGATGACGTGTCTGGCGCGGACCCGCCCTCCTTCGATCCCGAGCGGCATGTCGGTCGTGAGGCGGACCGTCACGCCGGCGCCGGTCGCATCGGCGGTGTGACGGGCGTCGTCGACCAGCGCCCACGCGGCCGACGTCCGCCCGTAATCGAACACCGGCTCGCAGATCAGCTCGATCTCGACACGACCCTCGAGGCAGACGATCGTGCGCACCAGCGTGTGGTCCGCGTCGTCATCGGCCGGTGGACGCGTGTGGGGCGTGACCGTGTCGTCACCCTCGCGGGTGCCCATGGTCAACGCGTCCCGGACCTCCACCCATCCGTCCGCGGTCCGCCAGGTCGTCACGAGCGTGTTCGTGCCGGCCTCGTAGACGCGCGACGCGGGGACGTTGATCCCGAACGGGGCCAGGCGGAAGTTGCCGGCCTCTCGATCCAGGAGGGTGCCGAAGACGCTGGGTGCGTCGAAGCTCGGGACGCAGAGCCAGTCGACCGAACCGTCCGGGGCGACCAAGGCCCCGGTGTGGCAATCCGACAGGAACGCGTAGTCGTCGATCGGGGGGAACGGCGACGGCATCGCCGCGCTCTGCCGAGCGCTCATGACGTCACCCACGGCTCGTGCCAACGGCCGTGTCCCGCCACCAAGTCGTCGGCGGCCTGAGGACCCCAGGACCCTTGGGCGTACGGATGGACGGCAGGCGGCGAATCCAGCAGGGGCTGCATGATCCGCCAGGCCTCCTCGACCGCGTCCTGCCGGGTGAATCGCGTGCTGTCCCCGATCATGGCCGCGTGCAGGAGGACTTCGTACGGCGTTGGACCCTCTCCGCCCTGGGTCGAGAACTCCATGTCGAGGGTGATCGGCTCTGCACCGGGCGCATCGCTGCGATGCGCTTCGACCACCATCCTGATCCCCGTCGTCGGATCGAGCCTGACCACGACCTGGTTCGGTTCGGCGTCTCGACCCAACATGTTGAAGCCGAGCTTGGGCGGATGCTTGAACACCAGCCGTAGCTCGGTCTGCGTGGCCGCCAGATGCTTGCCGGTGCGGATGAAGAACGGAACGCCCGCCCAACGCCAGTTCTCGATGTCCAGGCGGAGCGCCGCGTAGGTTTCGGTCGTGGAGTCGGGCGCGACGCCGTCGGTCTTGAGGTAGCCGTCGTACTGGCCCCGGACGTAGTGAGCGGGGTCGGCTTCCGCGATCGCGCGGAAGAGTGCGACCTGCGACTCCTTGATCGTCTGGGGGTCGCCCCGGGACGGAGCCTCCATGGCCGATGCCGCCACCACCTGCATCAGATGATTGACGACCACGTCGCGGAGCGCACCGACCGGATCGTAGAAGTGGCCACGGTCCTCGACGCCGAAACTCTCCGCCATCGTGATCTGCACGCTCTCGAGGTAATTCCGGCTCCAGACGGGCTCGAGCATGGCGTTCATGAATCGGAGGTGGAGGATCTCGACCAGGCCCATCTTCCCCAGGTAGTGGTCGATCCGGTAGAGCTGTGACTCGTCGATGTACTGATGCAGCTCGGCCGCCAGCTCGCCCGCAGACTTCAGGTCGTGCCCGAACGGCTTCTCGACGACGACGCGCGCCGTCTTCGTCAGGCCCGCGTCCGAGAGTCCCTTCACGACCGTTCCGAACAGAACGGGGGGATCTCGAGGTAGAAGACCGGCGACTCCTTGCCCTTGATCGCGTCCGCGACGCGACCGTACGCCGCGGCGTCGGAGAAATCGCCCTGCACGTAGGAGAGCCGCTCCGCGAAGCGGTCGAACACCACCTTGTCCAGCGCCTCGCCGGTCCCTTCGATGCATTGGCGCGCGTGCTCCCTGAGCTTGTCGAGGGTCCAGTCGTCGACCGCCACCCCGACGATCGGGCAGTCGAGCAACTTGCGCATCTCCAGCCGGTAGAGCGAACGGAACGTCATCACCTTGGCCAAATCGCCGGTGATCCCGAAGACGACGAGCACGTCTGCCGGCCGAGGCTCGGATGGAAGCCGTTGCGATGTATCAGAAGCCATCGATCGATCCCCCTAAGGTCCAACGACGGCGAGCGCCGCACATGTAAGTGTGACCGGGGGCATCGTCGTTGGCATCATCCGATACGGACGATTCCTGTACGGACGATTCCTGCTCGGCCCGACCGGCTACTGGAGAACGTTGACGGCCCGAGCGATGACGAGCCCCAAGATGGCGAGCGAGATGAGCGCTTGCAGCGCCATCGTGAGTTTCGCCCAGTGGGCCAGCGGCATGGCGTCGGTCGGACTGAACGCGACGGCGTCC
>WNGD01001078.1_pt1 | contig 30245 bp, 27 predicted proteins | sample 5400671 | NCBI WGS metagenome assembly WNGD01 (sample SAMN13153369, study PRJNA577476) | soil metagenome | isolation source: 40 cm soil or saprolite under grassland replicate 2 | place: USA:California | collected 2016-06-15
GGCGTCGCGCTTCTTCTTCCCCACTACCGCCGGCCCCGCGCCCACGCCGCTGCGCTCATCACCCGCCCACCGGGCGGCTGCACCTCGTCGACCACATAGACGCCGCTCACGGTTTTGACCGGCAGGCCCTCGTCGACAGCGCCGTCGCGGTGACCACCAAGTACCTTGACATCAACGCCCTTCAGCGTCATCCAGGTACCGACCCGCCCGGCAAGGGCCCGTACCCTCCGGTCGATCTCCGCTGCGCTCATCTTGGCTGGATCCAGCTTGCCATCTTCCGTCAGGAGTCGCGGAGCGTGGGTCGCCCCCGCTGCCGGTTGCGGCAGGGGCTGGACGCGCCCCTCGACGAGGCCATCCAGCGTCCTGACCAGCAGCCTTCCCCCGACATTCGCGAGGCGATCCTCGAGTCGAGGAGCGATTTCGTCCGCCGCAATCGGCACCCGCTCCTGCGCGAGGATCGGGCCCGTATCGACACCAGCATCCATCTGCATGATGGTGACGCCGGTCTCGGTGTCGCCGCTGAGAATCGACCATTCCACCGGCGCGGGACCCCGATGCCGCGGCAACAACGAGGCGTGGACGTTGAGCGTTCCGAACCGCGGCACATTGAGCAGGCTCGCTGGAAGGATCTGCCCGTACGCCACCACCACCATCACGTCCGCAGCGACCTCGCGGATGCGCGCCTGGGCCTCTTCGGTCCTGATCCGCTCTGGTTGAAAGACCGGCAGATGCATTTCGGTCGCTTGCAGCATGATGGCCGACGGCAGCGTTCGCATGCCCCGGCCACCAAGACGATCTGGCTGAGTGACGACGAGCGCGACCTCGTGGCCGGCTTCGCGCAGCTGGTTCAGGGTCGGACCGGCAAACATCGCCGTGCCGGCGAAGACGATGCGCAATCTCGCGCTAGGCGCCGACGAGTTCCGCTTCCTTCTCCTGCTCTTCCGGTTCCACTTTGCGCAGCGTGTCGAGACGGGTCAGCCGATCGGTGAAGAGGATGCCATCGAGGTGATCGATCTCGTGCTGGATCGCGCGCGCCAGCAGCGCGTCGCCCTTGATCTTCACCGGCTTCCCCTGGCGGTTGAGGCCGCGCGCCACCACCTGCATGTAGCGTCTGACTTCGCCGACGTAGCCCGGCACCGAGAGGCAACCTTCCAGGCCGATCTGCTCGCCTTCCCACTTCACCATCTCCGGGTTGACCAGGGTGTGCAGGTTGGTGTCGGTCTTGATCACCGCCACCCGCAGCCCGACCCCGACCTGGGGCGCCGCCAGGCCAACGCCTGGAGCGGCGATCATCGTGTCGACCATGTCGTCGATCAGCTTGCGGATGCTGCTGTCGACGCGCGCGACCCGTTTCGCCTTCTGGCGAAGGATCGGCGCTTCCTGGGTGAGGATGGGAAGGACAGCCATGATCACTAACTTACATCGGGTCGACGTCGAGGCTCCAGCCCCGGCCCCGCGGTAAGCCGTCGGCCACCCGGTGCAGGTCGCTTCCCTTGAGGGTCACCTCAAAGCGGAACTCATCCTTGAGGCGGTACACAAATGCGGGAGACGGTCCGAGCACCTCGATGTCGCCCAAATTGAGCAGGCCGATTGTAGCAGACAAATGTTCGGCCGCCGACTTCGCCTCGCGTTCCGCGCGAGCCTCGTCGCGGTGGCCGTAGGTCGCCACGATCAGCTCCGCAAACGGTGGGAACCGGTAGGCGCGGCGGATCTCCAATTCCTCGCGGAAGAAGCCGCGGTAATCGTGGTAACGGGCGTGCCGGACCGCAGGGTGATCGGGGGTATACGTCTGGATGAACACCTGTGACGCGGCACTTCCGCGACCGGCCCGGCCCGCCACCTGTGTCAGCAAGCTGAAGGTCCGCTCTGAGGAGCGGTAGTCGGGAAAGTGCAGGCTGGTATCGGCGTTGACGACGCCAACGGTGGTGACATCGGGCAGGTCCAGCCCTTTGGCCACCAGCTGCGTGCCGACCAGCACATCCGCCTCACCGGAGCGCATCTGGTCGAAGACGAGGTCGGCCGCATCCGGCGTCTTCATCACGTCACGGTCCAGTCGAAGCACGCGCGCGCCCGGAAACAGCGTCCGCACCTCCTGCTCGATGCGTTCGGTGCCGACGCCGAAGCTCTTGATGTAGCGGCTGCCGCAGGCCGGGCAGCGGCGTGGCAGCGACTCGGTGCTGCCGCAGTAGTGGCACTGCAGGCGGCCCAGGGACGCGTGGTAGACGAGGGCGACGCTGCAGTGCGCACATTCACGCGCCTGGCCGCAGTCGCGGCAGAGGACGAAGGTCGTCAGCCCGCGGCGATTCAAAAACAGGATCGATTGCTGATGGCGCTCCAGCGATCCGCCGATTGCCGTTTGCAGCTCGCGGCTCAGCGGGCTGAAGTGCTGTGCCGCGATTTCGGCCCGCATGTCGATGATGGTTACCGGTGGCAGCGGCCGTCCCTGGGCGCGGTGCGGGAGCTCCAGCAAATGCTCGCGCCCGGCGAGCGCGGCGGCGTAGGTCGCGACGCTGGGGGTGGCGCTGCCCAGGACCAGGACGGCCCGTGTCCGTTCCGCGAGCCAGCGCGCTACGGTGGGCGCGTGGTAGCGCGGGATACGGTCCTGCTTGAACGCGGACGATTCCTCCTCGTCGATCGCGATCAGCGCAAGCCGCGGTAGCGGCGCGAAAACAGCGGCGCGCGGCCCGATCACGATGTCCGCCTCGCCGCGCCGGATCCGCCACCACTCGGCGGCCCGCTCCGCTTCGGTCAGCGCGCTGTGCAGGACGGCGAGCCGTCCGGGGAAGCGTGCCGCGAAGCGCCCGACGGTCTGCGGCGTGAGCGCGATCTCGGGCACCAGCACCAGGCCCTGGCCCCCACCGGCCAGCACCTGCTCGAGCAGGGCCAGGTAGACCTCGGTCTTGCCGCTGCCCGTGACGCCGTGCAGGAGGAAAACGTCTGACTCCTGGCGCGAAAGGGCGATGGCGATCCGCTCCCGGATGGCCTCCTGCGCCGGTTCGAGAACAATCGCGTCGGGCACGCCGACCGCCGCGGCTTGCCGGAGGATACGGCTCTGGCGCCGGCGCTTGACTGATCGCCGAACGACGGCGCGGACGCGCGGCGGCACGATGGCCCGGATCACCTCATCGAGCGGCACCAGGTAGTGGGCGGCGACGAAGCCGGCCAGTTCCACGAGCGGAGACGGCAGCACCGGCTCAGCGTCGAGCAACGCCTCGATCGGCTTGAGCTCGAGCACGGTGGGGCCCTCATCGAGCGCGTAGACGAAACCGGTCACGGTCCGCTTCCCGAAGGGCACCCGGACCCGGTGCCCCACCTCGATCAGGCCGCGGAGCGCCTCCGGGACGGCGTAGTCGAAGAGCCCGGTCTGGCTCCCGACGCGCGCCTCGACGGCGACCTGCGCGATCGGACGGAGCGCCGTCTCAGGCGCCGCGGTTCCGGCCGGCATCGATGGCGTCCCAGATCCGCCCGGCCACCTCCAATTTGGGAAGTCGTGGCACCTCGGCGGCGACGCCTGAGGCCGTCACGATGGTGACCGCGTTGAAATCGCTGGCCAGGCCCTGGCCGTCGACGCCCACCTGGTTGGCGACGATCATGTCGAGCTGCTTGGCGCTCAGCTTCTGCTGCGCCTGGGCGCGGAGGTCTTCGGTTTCCGCGGCGAAGCCAACGCGGTAGAGCCCCGGACGAGGTCCGAGGGTCCTCAGGATGTCGACGTTGGGGCGCAGTCGGAGGTCCAGGGGCCGGTCCGTGCGCCGCAGCTTCGACGCGGCGACCTGCTCCGGGACGTAATCGGCAACCGCCGCCGCCATCACCAGGACGTCGGCACCGGCGCAGGCTTTCTGAAGCGCCGTCAGCATCTCGGTGGCGCTGTCGACCGCGAGTTCCTCCATCCCCTCGGGGTTGGAGGGCGCGGTGGTCACCAGGGTGACATCGGCGCCACGCGCCGCCGCCACCTCGGCCAGCGCGCGGCCCATCTTGCCGCTGGAGAAATTCCCGACGTAGCGCACCGGGTCGACCGCTTCCCTCGTGCCGCCGGCGCTGACGACCACGCGAATACCGTCGAGGGTGCGCCGGCCGGCGAGCACGGCGTCGAGCACGGCGACGATCCGCTCAGCAGACGCTAAGCGCCCCACGCCCGACTTCCCCGACGCGAGCCGTCCGCTGGCGGGCTCCACGATGACGGCTCGACGCGCGCGCAGCGCGTCGAGATGATCCTGGGTGGGCTGTTGGGTCAGCATCACATCGTTCATCGCCGGGGCGATGACGAGCGGCGCGCGACTCGCCAGCACCGTCCCCGAGACGATCTCATCGGCAAATCCCAGCGCCAGCTTCGCCATGGTATTCGCCGTGGCGGGAACGATCGCGATCAGATCGGCCCACTCAGCCAGCTTGATGTGGCTCTCTCCCCCGCCCTGCGGCGCGAGCCAATCGGCGGCGACCGGGTTGTCGGAGAGTGCCTCGAAGGTGAGCGGCGTGACGAAGCGGGTCGCCTCCGGCGTCATCAGGACCCGGACCTCGGCCCCCGCCTCCGTGAGCAGCCGGATGCACTCGATCGCCTTGTAGGCGGCGATTCCGCCGCAGACGCCGATCGCGACCCGGCGTCCCCTCAGCCGGCCCGCCATCATCGCGCCGCCCGGCGCCCGGCGTGCTCCGCCGCGATCATCGCCAGGATCTCGCGAGCCGTCTCGTCGACATCGCGGTTGCACACGACGTGTTCGTAATCTTTGGCCAGGCCAAGCTCGATCAACGCCTCCTTCTGGCGGATCTCCAGGGCTTCCGGCGATTCCGTGTTGCGGCCGGTCAGCCGGTTGAGCAGTTCCTCGGTCGACGGCGGGGTGATGAAGATGAAGAGCCCCTCCGGCATACGCTTACGAACAAAGGTGGCGCCCTGGACATCGATCTTGAGGATGATGTCCTCACCGCGGTTGAGGGCCGCCTCGACACGGCGCCGCGACGTCCCGTAATAGTGGTCATAGACCTTCGCCCATTCGAGGAATTCCTTCTGCTCGATCAGGCGCAGGAATTCCGGCTCGCTGACGAAGGTGTAGCTGTGGCCGTCGACCTCGCCGGGCCGCGGGGGCCGGGTCGTATACGACACCGAGTATTTGAGATCGGGCGCCAGTTCGAAGAGGCGCCGCAACACGGTATCCTTCCCCACTCCGCTTGGTCCGGAGATCACGATCAAAAGCCCGATCCTGGGCTGGGTCATCTGATCACCGCATTTTAGGATGCGCCAGCGAATTCCACGCCAATTCGAAGTCGTCCGGTGGAGGCGTCCGCCACGTCATCGACTCGCGCGACCGCGGGTGACGGAGCGTGAGGGCCTCCGCATGCAGCGCCGGCCGGGCGATCAGTGGCGAGCGGCGGCCATAGACCGGGTCGCCCAGGACCGGATGGTGGATGTAGGCGAGATGGACCCGGATCTGGTGGGTCCGGCCGGATCCGAGCTTGACCTCGAGCAGGGAGTGGCCGCCGGCGACGCCGAGCCGCCGGAACTCGGTGAAGGCGTCGCGCCCACGGGCGACGACCGCCATCCGCTGCCGGTTCTTCGGATCGCGCCCGATCGGAGCCTCGATGCCTGCCGCGGGGTCAGGAACCTCGCCGACGACGATCGCCCGGTACGTGCGCCCCATGATCCGACGCTGCAGCTGGCGCGCCAGTTCGCGATGCGCGTCGTCGTTGCGCGCCACCACCATCAATCCCGAGGTGTCACGGTCGAGCCGGTGGACGATACCGGGCCGTTCCGTACCGCCGATCGTAGACCAGCCCACGCCGCGGCCGAGCAAGCCGTGGACGAGCGTGCCGGTCGTATGGCCCGGCCCAGGATGGACGACGAGCCCGGCCGGTTTGTCGATGACGATCAGGTCGTCGTCCTCGTAGAGCACACGAAGATCCATCGCCTCGGGCTGGAGCCGCGTTGGCGTCGCCGGGGGCAGTTCCCAGCTGAGCCGATCCCCCGAGCGGAGGCGGCTCCCCGCGCGGGCCGGCCGATCGTTCAGGCGGACGTGTCCCTGCGCGATCAAGCGCTGGACCTGGCTCCGGCTTTGCCCCTCGAGCAGGCCCGCCAGGTACTGGTCGAGTCGAGGCGCGTTGATCGGGACCGTGTGCTGTTCCGCCGGCGTCACGCGCGCCGCGGGCGGCCGCTCCGCAAGAGGGTGCCCACCAGGAGCACCGCGACCCCCACGGTGATCGCCGAGTCGGCGACGTTGAAGATCGGCCAGTGCGGTACCTGGATGAAGTCGATAACCGAGCCCTTGACGCCCCGGTCGTAGGCGTTGGCGATCGCGCCCCCGAAGACGAGCGCCAGACCAAGCCGGGCCGACCAATCGCTGGACGGCAAGCGCCAGTAATAGATAAGGATGCCGACCAGGACGACCGCCGAGATCAGCAGGAAGGCCACCCTGAAGTTCTGGAAGAGGCCAAAGGCTGCGCCGGCGTTGCGCGTCACCGTCAGGAAGAGGACGTGGTCGACGACCTCGCGGGGCCCATAGGGAACCCCGAACCGCTGCTCGACGAAAATCTTCGTGACGCGGTCAACGATGACGACGGTGGCGGCGATCACTGCCAGCAAGAGGTAGCCGCGAACCCGGCTCAGTTCGTTGCCACCCGGACGACGCTCACGCGGAGGTCGTTCCCCTCGATCTGCAAGGTTTCGGTCGAGGCTCCAGTCGGTGCCGCACCTCGCGCGACGGCCACCGCCAAAGTTTCCGTCGCGATGTAGTCTCGCCAGCGCTCGAGTGCCTCGGCGAGCACCCCGTCGCCCTCGTAAAAGAGGCGGATGCGGTCTTCGACGGCGAACCCGGATTGCTTGCGCAGTTCCTGGATCTTCCGGACCAGGTCGCGGGCAAGCCCTTCGAGCTTCAGTTCCGGGCTGATCTCGGTGTCGAGGGTGAGCCCACCGCCCTCGCCCTGGTAGCGCGCCGCCTTGATGTTCAGCTCTTCGAGCAGGATCGCCTCGAGCCCGGGGTCGAGCGGCCGCTCCGCGATGGTCACGGCGCGAAGCGGCTGGCGCACCTTGAGGCCGGCGGTGTTGCGCGCGGCGAGACCGGTCGCGACCAGTCGCCGGACGACCGACATCTGCTGGCGGAGCTCGTCATCCCGCCAATCTGTCGGGGCTACGGGCCAGTCGCTCAGGTGGACGCTCTCGGACTGGGCTTGCCGCCCGGCCGCGAGATTCTGGTAGATGGTCTCCGAGACGAACGGTGTAAAGGGCGCCAGCAGCTGCGATAGGTTGACGAGCACCTGGTAGAGCGTCTGGTAGGCACTCCGCTTGTCGGCGTCGGATTCCGACTTCCAGAACCGGCGGCGGGAGCGCCGCACGTACCACGTCGAAAGATCGAGTACGAAGGCTTCCAGGCGGCGCGCCGCCGTCGGCGGGTCGTACGCCTCCATCGCCTTCTCGACATCGGCGATGGTGACGGCCAGTTCCGCGAGCAGCCAGCGGTCGAGCTGGGCTCGCTCGCGCACCGGGACGGCCGCGCCGGCGGGGTCGAAGCCGTCGAGCCTCGCGTAGTTGGCGAAGAAGCCGTAGGTATTCCAAAGGATCAGCAGGAAGCGGCGCACGACATCCTGGACGGACGCCAGGTCGAAGCGATAGTCGTTACCGATGGCGACCGCCGAGAAGAAGTACCAGCGGGTCGCGTCCGCTCCGAACTTGGACATGACCTCCATCGGGTCAACCGAGTTCTTCAGCGACTTGCTCATCTTGCGGCCCTGCTTGTCCAGCACCGTGCCGTTGACGATCACGTTCTTGAAGGCCGGCTGCTTGAACAACATGGTGCCGATGGCCAGCAGGCTGAAGAACCAGCCGCGCGTCTGGTCGACGCCCTCCGCGATGAAGTCCGCGGGAAATCGTACCTTGAAGAGCTCCTCGTTCTCGAACGGGTAGTGATACTGCGCGACCGGCATCGAGCCGGAATCGAACCAGACATCGATCAGGTCGGTGACCCTGCGCATCGCGCCGCCACACTTTGCGCAGGGGAGCGTCACGCGGTCGATGTAGGGGCGGTGCAGATCGTCGTTCAGCGTCAGGCCCAGTTCCGCCACCGAGCCCACGCAGCGCCGCTCGTCACATTGCTCGCAGACCCAGATCGGCAACGGCGTGCCCCAGTAGCGCCAGCGCGACAGCGACCAGTCGACGAGCGTTTCCAGCCAGTTCGCCATCCGTCCGGTGCCGACGTAAGGTGGGACCCAGTTAACCAGATTGTTGTTCCGGATCAGCTCATCCTTGACGGCGGTCGTCTTGATGAACCATGACGTCAAGGCGTAATAGAGCAGCGGCGTCCCGCAGCGCCAGCAAAACGGGTAGGTGTGGCGGATCGTTTCGGCTCGATACATCAGGCCGCGCTGGGTGAGGTCCTCGATGATTTTGGGATCGGCTTTCTTGACGAAGAGCCCGGCGAAGGGCTCGACCTCCGGCCGGAATCGACCGGCAAGATCGACCACATGGCGAACCGGGATGCCTTTCTTCAGAGAGAGCTCGAGGTCGTCGACGCCGTAGGCGGCCGCCGTGTGGACAATCCCGGTCCCATCCTCCACCGAGACGAAATCCGCGTCGACGACGTAGAAGGCGGGCTTGTCGGGGACCAGGTACGAGTAGAGGGGCTTGTACCGCTTGCCGAGCAGCGTCTTCGCATCGACCTCCGCCTCGATCTGATACTCCCCCTCGAGCACGGACAGCCGCGCCTTCGCCAGGATGTAGCGCTCGTCGCCCTGCCGTACCCGCACGTAGGGGATGTCGAGTCCGACGGCGAGAGCGACATTGCCGGGCAGCGTCCAGGGGGTCGTCGTCCAGGCGAGGAAGTACGTCCGGGGCTCATCCTCGAGCTCGAACTTCACGTAAACGGAGGGGTCTTCGACGTCGTCCTGGTATCCCAGCGCCAGCTCGTGGCTGGAGAGGGGTGTCTGGTCGCGGGGACAGTAGGGCACGACCTTGAATCCCTGGTAGAGCAGTTGCTTGTCCCAGATCTGCTTGAGGATCCACCAGACGCTCTCCATATAGCTGGTGTCGAGCGTCCGGTAGGCCTTGTCGAAGTCGACCCAATACCCCATCCGCTCCGTCACCTGGGCGAACTGGCCGATATACATGAAGACGCTTTCCCGGCAGAGCTTGTTGAAGGCCTCGATACCGAACTTCTCGATGTCCTGCTTGCCGGTGAATTTCAGCTGCTTTTCGACCTCGATCTCGACGGGCAGGCCGTGCGTGTCCCAGCCGGCCTTGCGCTCCACGTAAAAGCCGCGCATCGTCTTGTAGCGGGGGAACAGGTCCTTCAATGCCCGCGCCAGGACGTGGTGGATGCCGGGAAGATTGTTGGCGGTCGGGGGCCCCTCGTAAAACACGAACGCTGGTCTCCCCTCGCGCTGCTTGAGGCTCTTGTGGAAGATGTCGCGCTCTTTCCAGAAGGCCAGCACGGCGAGTTCTAGCTCGGGGAGTCCGGCGCGCGTCGAAACTTCCTGGAACATGGACGCCAATTCTAGTGGCTCTCTAGCCGAGGAACTGGCCGACAACGTAGAGCACCGCGATGGCGATCATCGGCGAGAAGTCCACGCCCAGCCCGGTGGGGATCACGCGCCGCAACGGGCCCAGGATGGGTTCCGTGACGTCGACCAGGAATCCCATGAACAGCCCGTGGTAATCGCGGATGAACCAGGAGGCGGCGGCCCGCACGAAGATGGCAAAGATGAAGAGATAGATCAGGACCTGGGCAAAGGTGTGCAGGAAATTGATGGCGTTCTGCACTGCGGAAACTCAGCGCGGTCCGAAGAGCGCGCGGCCCAATCGTAACATGGTCGCGCCTTCTTCCACGGCGATCGCGTAGTCGTCCGTCATCCCCATCGAAAGAACTGGAAGCGCGACGCCGAGTTGTTGACTCGTCTTGTCGCGCAGTGCGCGCAGCTGCCGGAAGACCGGTCGGATCGTCTGTGGATCGTCGACCATCGGGGCGACCGTCATCAAGCCGCGGAGGCGTAAACGCGCGCTCGCGTTGACGGCGGCCGCCACGTCGGGCATCTCCGCGGGAGATACCCCCGTCTTCTGCGGCTCTTGCGCGACATTGACCTCGATCAACACATCGAGCGGGGAGCGAATCCGCCGCTCGAGGGCCTCCGCTAGCCCGACGCTGTCCAGCGATTGAACCATCTGGAAACGATTGTCGATGAACTTGACCTTGTTCGTCTGCAGGTGCCCGATCAAGTGCCAGTCGATGTTCGCCGGGCCGATCTCGTCGATCTTGGGCAGCGCCTCCTGCACCCGGTTCTCACCGAGGATGCGCAGCCCGGCCGCGAGCGCTTCGCGGATGCGCGCCACCGGAAAGCCCTTGGTGACCGTCACCAGCACGACCTCGCTGGGATCACGGCCGGCTCGCTCGGCGCTCCGCGCGATCGTCTGGCGGACGGCCTGAAGGCGTGCGCCGAGCGAATCGGGCATCGCTCAGGGCGCGACGACGACGGAGAGGAAGCGTCCCGGACGGCCGCCGCGATGAGAAAACCACCGCTCGTCCTCGCGCGTGCACCACCCCGACGACTGGATTCGGTCCGGCGCGACCCCCTCATCCTCGAGCTGGAGGCGAAGCACCCCCTCGATGTCGAGCCGGACGTCACCGCCCTCCGTGTACAGGTAGCGCGCCTCGCGGCCGTAGCGAGCGATGAATTGGTCCATCACCTCGTGCCCGACCTCGTAGCAGCGGCCGCAGATGCCTGGTCCGATCAGGACATCGAGCTCATCGGGCTCGCTGCCGTAAGCGAGGTGCAGCGCCTGCACTGTCTGGATCGCAACGCCCGCCAGCGAGCCGCGCCAGCCGGCATGCGCCCCGGCGACGACCCCCCGGGCGGCGTCGAGGAAGAGCAGCGGAAAGCAGTCGGCGTGGTACGTCACGATCGCCTGGCCGGGGACATCGGTGGCCAGAGCGTCGGTGTCAAAAACGCATTGCCCGCCCTCCGGCTGCCGCCGATGGAAGGTGACGACATTGGCGGCGTGCTCCTGGACGGTCATCAGGGTGCGGGTGAGGTCGAAGCCCAGCTGGTCGGCGAGCTGCTGGCGCCGCTGCATCACCACATCGGGATCGGTCGACCCGGTAAGGCCCATCGACCCGAGCGCGCGGGTGCTGAAGCCGTGCCGGGCCGGAAATCCGGCGACGCTGATGACGGAGGCGAGCTCCAGGGTTGCCAGGGCCTCAGCCTCGCTTTTCGCGGGTGAGGAGCTGGTCGATCTCGTGCTTGACTTCCTGGAGATCCATGAACGACCGGTACACCGAGGCGAAGCGAATGTACGCCACCTCGTCCAGGCCGCGGAGCTTGTCCATCACCAGTTCGCCGACTTCACGAGAGGGAATCTCGACCTTGCCGCGGGTTCGGAGCTCGGCCTCGATCTCGTCCACGACGCGTTCCACCGTGCTGGGCGAGATCTCGCGCTTGGCGGTGGCCTTCATCAGGCCGGAGAACAGCTTCTGGCGGTCGAAGTCTTCGCGGCGGCCATCCTTCTTCATGACGTAGAGGGGCACCGCCTCGATCCGCTCGTAGGTGGTGAAGCGCTTCGAGCACTGCAAGCACTCGCGCCGGCGACGGATCGACTCGCCCGTATCGGAGTCACGGGAGTCGACCACCTTGAGGTCGATCTGACCACAATATGGACACTTCATCTGACGTCAGTATCCCAGATGTTGTGGAGCGAGGGCGAGCCTGCCGGCCCACGCGAGCGGCGCTTTAGTGCCATGCGAGCGTTTGACGGGGCCTCGCCCCTCGCGAGTGGCGCTTTAGTGCCATACGAGCGATTGAGAGGTGTCCTTGAGAGAAGGAGGACGCGAGGGGTGGGAAGGGGGCACCCCTCGCGCAGGTTAGCGGCGACCGCGTAAGAACGCGGGGATGTCGAGGTTCGACGGGTCGAAGCCTTTGTAGACCGGGACGTCCTCGACCGGCGCCGGCCGGCTGTACTGCTCCTCGATCTCGCGGCTGGGCTCGGCGCCGACCACGAAGCCGGTCGCCACCACCGTGATCTTGACCTCGCCGGACATCTTCTCGTCGATGACGGTCCCAAAGATGATGTTGGCGTCTTTGTCAGCGGAGGCACGGACGATCTCCGCCGCCTCGTTGACCTCGTGCAACGTGAGGTCGGTGCCGCCGGTGATGTTGAAGAGGATGCCGCGCGCTCCGTCGATCGAGGTCTCCAGCAGAGGGCTGGCGACGGCATCGCGGGCGGCGTCGGCCGCACGCTGATCGCCGCTCCCGAAGCCGATCCCCATCAGGGCGGCGCCCTGTCCGGACATGACCGCCTTGACGTCGGCGAAGTCCAGGTTGATCAACCCGGGCTGGACGATCAGGTCGGAAATGCCCTGGACGCCCTGGCGCAGCACATCGTCCGCGATCTTCAGCGCTTCCGTGAACGGCACCTTCTTGTCGGTAACGTCCAGCAGCCGCTGGTTCGGAATGATGATCAGGGTGTCGACCTTTTCCCGCAGCGTGGTCGCCGACTCTTCGGCGATTGCTCGCCGGCGCGAGCCCTCGAAGGTAAAGGGCTTGGTCACGACGCCGATGGTGAGCGCGCCGTTGTTGCGCGCGATCTCCGCGACGACCGGTGCCGCGCCGGATCCCGTCCCGCCACCCATACCGGCGGTGAGGAATACCATGTCGGCACCCTGCAACAGTTCAGAGAGTTCTTGCTGGCTCTCCTCCGCCGCCTCGCGGCCGATCGTCGGATTGCCGCCCGCGCCCAGGCCGCGAGTGAGCTTCTTGCCGATATTCATCTTGGTCTGCGCTTCCGAATGGGCGAGCGCCTGCAGGTCGGTATTGATGGCGATGAACTCGACGCCACGGAGCTTCGACCGGATCATGCGGTTGACGGCGTTGCTGCCGCCACCACCGATACCGACAACTTTGATACGGGCGTTCCCCTCCAGGGTCCGGTCGACGTCGCGCATGGCTTCCTCCTTATCGCGCTCCAGGCGCGCTCTCACGAACCGTTCCGCCGACACCCGCGGTCCCTGGCCTCCACCGTAATCACCAGGGATCACGGGCCGTGAGGCGAGGCCCTTCATTCGAAGCTGATCGTCGATGTTCATACCGGCCTCCTTCCTCTAGAAGAAATCCTTGATCCAACGAACGGTTCGCGCGTACACCGCCGATGCGCCCGCGCCAACGGGCGCGTGGCCGTTGCCGTGGTGCCGAAGTTTGGTTCCCCAGCGCAGCAGTCCCACGGCGGTGGCGTAGGCCGGTCCGCTCACCTGGTCGCTCATGCCGATCGTCTGCGCGGGCGCGCCAATCCGCACCGGAAGGTCGAGCAGCGACTGCGCTGCCTCCGTGAAACCGAGCAGGCGACAGCCGCCGCCGGTAAAGACGACGCCCCCGGGCAGGAACCCGTCGTGCCCGCCACGACGCATCTCGAGGCGCACCATGTCGAGGATCTCGCGGGCGCGCGGCGCGATGATCTCCGCCAGGTGCCGGCGCGGCACGACCTGGACCCGATCCTGCCCGATCTGATGCAACTCGACCATTTCTTCTTTGGGGATACAGGCGGGGATCGCATGCCCGTAGTTGACCTTCAACATCTCGGCCTCGGTGAGGGTGGTGCGCAGCCCGATGGCGATGTCGTTCGTGACATGCGTCGCGCCCACGGGGAGCACCGCGGTGTGCACGACGCTGCCGTCGGTGAAGAGCGCGACGTCCGTCGTCCCGCCACCGACATCGACCAGCGCCACACCCAGGTCGAGCTCGTTGTCGTTGAGCACGGCTTCCGCGGAGGCGAGCACCTGCACCACCAGATCCTCGACGCTCATGCCCGCCTGGTGGACGCACTTGACGACGTTCTGCACCGCGGTCAACGAGCCGGTGATGATGTGGGTCTCGACTTCGAGCCGGGCGCCGGACATCCCGACCGCGTCGCGTACCCCTTCCTGACCATCGACGATGAAGCCGCGCGGGACCACATGGATGATCTCGCGATCATTGGGCACCGAGACCGCGCGCGCGGCGTCGATCACCCGGCTGACGTCCTCGTGCCCGATCTCACGGTCGGAACGGGCGACCGCGATCATGCCGCGGCTGTTCTGGCTCAGGACGTGCGTCCCGGCCATGCCCACGAAGGCGGACTCGACCTTGTGGCCGCACATTCGCTGCGCGGCATCGACCGCGTGGCTGATGCCCCTGACGGTCTTCTCCATGTTGACGACCACGCCGCGACGGAGACCCTCGGAAGACGCCTCACCGAAACCGACGATGTTGAGGCCGCGCTCCGTCGGCTCGCCGACGACGCAGCAGATCTTGGTTGTGCCGATATCGAGTGCTGTGACGTATTTAGAACGAGGCAAAAACCTTTCCTGGAACGTTGGCTGGAACTGGCAAGCCCATTATAGTGTGGTCCCGCCGCCGTGACAACACAACCGGCCGCGAGTTATCCACAGGTTTTTCGTGGTGGTGCTAGAGCAGATGCCTCCGGATGACTGCCAGGTTGTCAAAGATTCGCACACCGAAGGCGACGATCGCGGCGAAATACAACTCGACGCCGAGCTTGTCGCCCAGGTAGGTCAGCGCACCCGCCGCGAGCGAGTTGACGAGCAGCCCGGAGATGAAGACTTTGTTCTCGAAGTTTCCGTTCAGCCAGGCTTTGACCGCTCCCAGCACGGAGTCGAGCGCGGCGAGGATCATGACGGCGGTGTAGCGCGCGTAGCCTGCCGGGATTTGCACCGGCGAGTTGAGCCCCAGCACGATACCGACCGTGCCGAAGATGAAGACCGCGGCCACCAGCCAGAGCGCCTCGCGAGATCCCCTCGCGGGAAGCCTCACCTGTGGGCTCGCATCTGCACAGCGGGAGCGCGCGCATTCTCGAGGTTGATGTACTGGATCGGCGCGGTGACGAGGTCGATCCGGCTGCTTAGCGCGCGCAGTGCCGCGAGCTTCGGCTCCAGGCTGGCGCGATCGTCGCCGGTGACCATCTGCCCGAAGATGATCGTCCATCCGCGATCGGTCTGGGCCGTGAGGACTTCACGAGTGTCCAGCCGAAACGACGTCACCGAGATTTTGAAGGCGGAGCTGAAACCGGTGCGCAGCTGGATCAGCATCGGGAGGAGGTCGCTGTCCACGGCGCGCCGGCCGTCTCTGGCCGGCCCGAATTCGGGCCGGTTGATGACCGTCAGGCTTTTCGCCTCCACGGCCGGGTCGAGGACCTCACCCAGGTCATTGAGGTAATAGGTCGCCTCCCCCACCTGGAGAACGGCCGACGGTGTCCACTCGGTGACGCTGACGGAGACCCGGTCGGGAAGGGCGAGGCTTACGCGGGCCGAACGCACCCAGGGCAGCGCCTGCAGCCGTTTCGCCAGGTCCGCCTGGCTGAGCAGGAAGAGGTTGCGGTCACGGGGCAGATTCAGCGCATCCGTAACCTGCGCGGCGGTTAGGTGCTTTAGTCCGAGGACCTCCACGTGTCGTGGGCGAAAGGCGGGCTGCGCCAACAAGAAGAGCAGGGCGAAGATCTCGCCGCCGACGAGGGCGATCTGCACCATGGCCCACAGCCATCCGCGCCCCGATGCGATGGGCTTGGCCGGCGCCGGCGTGCCGCGGCGCCGGCGCTTTTCGATCGTCCCAACGGTCATACGTCCGTCCCATGGTCGAGCAGCCTGGTGTCGATGGCGGTCTGCGAGCGCTGTTTGTCGTTGAAGCGTTCGATGGCGAGGTCGACAAGCCGCTCGATCAACGTGGGGTAGGACAGGCCCGAAGCTTCCCAGAGTTTTGGATACATGCTGATGCGGGTGAAGCCCGGGATCGTGTTCAGTTCGTTCAGCAGGACGCGGCCGCTCTGGCGCTCCAGGAAAAAGTCCACCCGCGCCATACCCGCCGCGTCGACCGCCTGGAAGGCGCGCACTGCCAGCTCCCGAACCTCCTCGGCCACGGCGGCGTCGATCGGCGCCGGGATGAGCAGCCGCGAACCCTCGTCCAGGTATTTCGCGTCGTAGTCGTAGAACTCGTGCGCCGGCACGACTTCCCCGACGACCGACGCCTGCGGCTCATCGTTGCCGAGGACGCTGACCTCCAGCTCGCGCGCCTCGACCGCCCGCTCGACCAGCAGCTTGCGATCGAAGCTCGAGGCGAGGCGCAGGCCGGCGACGAGCTCGGTGCGGTTGTGGGCCTTGGTGGTCCCCACACTCGAGCCCGAGTTGGCGAACTTCGAGAAGCACGGATAGCCGAGGCGCTCTTCGACCAGGGTGATGAAGGCGTTCGGGTCATGCTCGTACTGGCGCCGGGTGATGGGGAGATAGTCGACGATGGGCAGGCCGGCGGCCGTAAAGGCGCGTTTCATGTAGATCTTGTCGAGGCCGAGCGCCGAGCCGAGGACGCCGGCGCCGACATAGGGGAGGTTGGCGAGCTCCAGCACGCCCTGGATGGTCCCGTCCTCGCCGTTGAGCCCGTGGAACACGGGAAAGATCACGTCGAGCGGCGGCAACGAGGGTGGCTGGCCAACCCCATCCTGGGCGGGCACCAGCGAGTGCTGCGTCGGGTCCGGCGGTAGGTACACGTACTCGCCGGTGGCGCCCTCGCCCACCAGCCGCTTGAGTGTCCCACCCACCAGCCAGCGCCCGTTCTTGTCGATGTAGAGCGGCACCGGCTCGAACCGCTGCGGATCCATCGCGGTGATGATCGACTGGGCGGAAAGGATGGAGACCTCGTGCTCCGTCGACCGTCCACCGAAGAGGACTCCGATGCGCAGCCGGCTCATTGGCCCGGCGCCCGGCCGATGACGCGGACCTCCGGTTCGAGCTCGATGCCGAACCGTTCGAAGACGCGATTCCGCATCTCGGCCATTAAGGCTAGCACGTCATCCGCGCTCGCTCCCCCCAGGTTGACGATAAAGTTCGCGTGCTTTTCCGAGATCTGCGCGCCGCCGATCCGGCGCCCCTTGAGGCCGCAGACATCGATCAGGCGTCCGGCCGCGTCGCCGGGCGGATTCTTGAAGGTGCTCCCCAGGCTCCGCCTCTCGATCGGCTGCGTCTGGCGCCGGTGCCGTTGCACCTCCTTGATGCGGTCGCGGATGCGCAACGGATCGTCCTCCCCCGTCTCGAACGTCGCGGACAAGACGACCCATCCCGCCTTTGCGGATTTCAAGATCGAGTCCCGGTAAGCGAAGCGGCAATCCGCCGCGGACAGCGTGTGCAGGCGGCCCTGTGGATCGATGACGTCGGTGCTGACGAGCCCGTCTTTCACCTCGCGTCCGAAGGCGCCGGCATTGCCGACCACCGATCCGCCGACCATGCCGGGCACCCCGGCGCCGAACTCGAGGCCGGTTCGTCCTTTCTTGGCGGTATCGGCGGCCAGCTTGGGCATCAGGTAGCCCGCCGAAGCCGTGACCCGGCTGCCCTCGACCGCGAGCCGCGACGTGGCCAGCTTGATCGTCAATCCGGGCAGCTCCTCGGCGGCGAAGAGCGTGTTGGTTGCGGCGCCGATGACGAGGTATGGCACGCGCTCGTTGGTGAGGCGGGCGATCAAATCGGCAAGGGTCGCACCGTCCTCGAGTGCGAGAAAATAGCGCGCCCGCCCGCCGATCCCATACCAGCTGTGCGGACTGAGCGGCTCATGTTCTCGCGCGCCCGGGACCGCCGCCACCCAGGCATCAGGCAACCGGTGAGCGCTCCAGCACCTCGGCGGTTTTGGCGATCACGTCGTCGAAACCACGTACCGACATATAGACGATGACATCGCCAGGACGCGCCGCCGACGCCAGCTTGTACGCGGCGGAGCGGGCTGAGTCCACCGTGACCACGTCGTCGACACCGCGGATGACCCGGGCAAGGTCCTGCGAGCTGACCGTGTGAGCGAGGTGACGCTCGCGAGCGGGCTCGATCGGGCCGATGACGACCAGGGCGCAACCCGCAAAGGCGTCGGCGTAGGCGTCCATCAGGCTCCGCGTCCGCGAGTAGGTATGCGGCACGAAGCAGGCCAGCACGCGCCCGGGGTGAAAGCGGTCCCGCGCCGCCTGCAGCGTGGCGCGCACCTTGGCGGGGTTGTGCGCGTAGTCGTCGACGAGGGTCACGCCGCGAACCTGGCCGCGGACCTCGAAACGACGGCCGACGCCCTGAAACCGACCGATCGCTTCGACCGCGGCGGAAACCGGCACGCCGACACGAACGGCGGCGGCGAGCGCCGCCAGGGCGTTCGCCGCATTGTGCTCGCCGGGCAGCCTGGTGGTGACGACGGCGAGGACCTTCCCCTCGTGCCAGGCGGTGAAACGCATCCCATCCCCATCGATCTGCACGTCGCGCCCCTGCCAGTCGGCGCCACCTCGAAGACCGAAGGTCTCGACGTTGGCCCGCGTGCGGCTGAGCAGCCGGCGGACGGTGGGATCGTCCGAGTTGGCGATCAGGCGGTCCTCCGGGCCGAGATACTCGAGCAGCTGGCGAAAAACCGCCTCATAAGCCGCGGGATCGGGAAAGACGTCGGGGTGGTCCCAATCGATGTTGGTGAGCACCGCCAGCTGCGGCGCGAAGTGAAGGAACTTGGGCCGCGGATCGAAGACCGCGGAGGTGTACTCGTCGCCCTCGAAGACGAACTCCCGCCCGCTGCCCCAGGCCGCCGCGGTGCCGAGGTCGCGCGCGGTCATGCCCAGGCGGAACCCGGGGTTGCGCCCGGCCATCCGGAGGATCCAGGCGATCAGGCTGGCGGTCGTCGTTTTCCCCGCCGAGCCGGCCACCACGATGCGAAAGCGGTCCGTGGTCAGCTCGCCCCAGTACTCGGCCTCGCTGACGAGACGGATCTGGTGCCGTCGCGCCGCCTCGGTTTCCGGATTGCCGTCGCGCACCTGGTTCCCCTGGACCACGAGGTCCGGCTTCCCCCAGCGCATGACGTTACCGGCCGCGTGACCGTCGACCCACTTGATGCCGGCCTGCGTCAGCATGTCGGTCGTCGGCGGATAGGCGTCCTCGTCGGAGCCGGTGACCTCGTTGCCCAGCTGTTTGGCAACGAGCGCCAGCCCCGAGACCGCGTACCCGCAGATGCCGATGAAATGGATTCGCATCAGTGACGCCGCGCCGCCTCGTGGAGGAGCCTCACGACCTCTTCGGCGGCGTATGGCCGCCCCAATCCTCGCATGGCCTCGACCATCTTGCGATATCGGGCGGCATCGTCGATGACCGACGTCAGCACGCCGCGGAGCCGCCCGGCGACCTCCTCGTCCGGGATCACGATGGCGGCGCCGGCCGACGCGTAGGGGTTGACGTTCAGGCGTTGGTGGCCGCCAGCGTACGGATACGGGACCAGGATCATGGGGACGCCGATGGCGCTCACCTCGCTCAGCGTGCTGGCGCCGGCCCGGCTGATGATCAGGTCGGCGACGCGGATCCTGTCGGCGAGGTCACTGGCGAAGGCGAACGGTTGGTAGCGCGCCGCCGCCGGGGCGGGCAGGGCAGCCTTGACCGCCTGCATGGCATCGATCTCGCGCGGGCCCGTCTGGTGCATGATCGCGAGGTCGGGGCGATCCAGGAGCCAGGGCAGAATGTCCGCCAGCGCCTGGTTGAGGCGATGCGCCCCCTGGCTGCCGCCCAGCACCAGGATGGCGCGCGGCTGCGCCGGGAAGTCGTCCCTTCGACGCCAGAATTCCGTGCGCACCGGTGTGCCCGTCACCACCGTCGTCGCTGCACGCAGGAACCGCGAGGATTCTGGATAGGCGGTCGCCACCGTCCGGGCGAAACGGGCGAGGACTCGGGTCGCGCGCCCCGGCATCAGGTTCTGCTCCTGGAGGACGATCGGCACGCGAGCGAGGCCGGCCGCGGTGATGAGCGGAACGCTGACGTAGCCGCCGGTCCCGAGGACGACGTCCGGCTTGAACCGATCGAGCAGCCGCCAGGATTGATAGAGCGCCGCCCCCAGCACCACCGGCAGCGTCCAGTTGCGCCACAGCTGCTCGGTGTAGAAGGGCGCGGCGGGGATGGCGGCGAAGGGCATCCCGTAAGCGGCAATCGTCCTCGCCTCGATCCCCTCGCGCCGCCCCGCGAACAGGACGGCGGCGTCAGGTTCTTTCCGCGACAGCGCCTGCGCGACGGCGATCGCCGGGAACAAGTGTCCGCCCGTGCCGCCGCCCGAGATCAATACTCGCATGCCGTATCCATCCCACCTTCTCGCTCTGAGTCGAAACGTTCATCAGTATGCCGACCGCCAGCAGCGTGATCGCGAGTGAGGAGCCGCCGTAGCTGATGAACGGAAGCGGTATCCCGGTCGTCGGCAGCGTCACGGTCACGGCGGCGATGTTGACGAGCGCCTGGAAGGCGATCCAGGTCGTAACGCCGCAGGCGAGCAGGGAGCCGAACGCATCGGGCGCCTTGAGGGCCACCCGGTAGCCGCGATAGGTGAAGAGTCCGAAGAGCGCGAGCACGAGCGTGGTGCCGAGCAGGCCGGTCTCCTCTCCCACGATGGCAAAGATGAAGTCCGTGTGCGCGAACGGCAGCCATTGATATTTCTGAATGCTATGGCCAAGGCCGAGACCCGTGAGACCACCCGAGCCGAGCGCGACCACCGATTGGATCGCCTGAAACCCGGTGTTGAGGGGATCCGCCCAGGGGTCGACGAATGCCAGGATGCGATGCAATCGGTAGGGCTCCATCCGGATGAAGACATAGAGGCAGAGCCCGACGATCAGCAGCAGCAAGAGGACATGCCGTTTTCGTCCACCCGCGACCAGGAACTGGGCGAGCAGGATGGCGGCCACGATCAGCGTGGTACCCAGGTCTCGCTCGAGGATGACGAGGATGGTCACGAGCGCCAGGAGCGCCAGGAAGGGCACGACGCCGTCTTCGAGCGACCCGATCCGTTCCCGATGGCGCTCCAACCAGAGCGCCATGAAGATGATGCTGGCGACCTTGGCCAGTTCGGCCGGCTGCATCTGCATCGGCCCCAGCCGCAACCAGCGCCGGGCCCCATTGACCTCGACACCGAAATGTGGGAGGAGCACGAGCACCATGAGAACCAGGGTCACGCCCGCCAGCGGCCAGGCGAGGGGCCGCAGCCGGTGATAGTCGATGTGGGCCGCCACCCACAGGAGCACGACGCCGAGCGCCAGCCAGAGCAGCTGCCGCTCGAAGTAGTAGGCCGCATTGTGGAACCACAACCAGCCCTGCACCTCGGAGGCGGAGAAGACCATCACCAGCCCGAAGGCGGTCAGCGCCCCGACGGCGAGCACCATGGCCCGGTCGCCGCGACGCCACAGCCGTGTCGACGCCAGTGTCCGGCGGGCGGCCGGCAGCTCGAGCGCGGCGCGCGCCCTCAAGGGCCGAGCTCCGCGAGCACGATGGCTTTGAAGCGCCGGCCCCGGTCCTCGTAGTCCCGGAACATGTCATAGCTGGTGAATGCCGGCGACAGCAGGACGACCGATCCGGGTGGTGCCAGCAGCGCGGCCTTTCGCACCGCGTCGGCGAGGTCCGCCGCGCGCTCGACCTTGGGCAGACCGGCCTCCCGCGCCCGGCGGGCCAGTTCTTCGCCGGTCTCCCCGATCGTCACCAGCGCGGACACCCGTCCGGCGATCGCCCGCGCCAGCGGCTCGATCTCGATCCCCTTGTTGCGGCCGCCGGCGATCAGCACGATGGGCTCGCGGAACGCGGCCAGCGCCTTGTAGGTCGAGTCGGGGTTGGTCGCCTTGGAGTCGTTGAACCAGCGCACGCCGTTGAGGGTCGCGACCGGTTCCAGCCGGTGCTCGACGGCTTTGAACTGCCGGACCGCGCCGGCGATCTGCTGCGGATCGATGCCGGCGGCGTCGCCAGCGCCCACGGCCGCCATGACGTTGCTCAGGTTGTGCTCGCCCGGCAGCGGAACCTCCGCGGCCGGCAGTACCTGGCGCTTCACCGCCGCATGGGCGATCGTGATCCAGCCATCCGCCAGGGTGACGCCACGGTCGACCGGTTGGCGCAGACCGAAGGCCAGCACCTGGCCGCGAGTCTTGGGTCGCATCCCGGCGCAGGCCGGGTCGTCGACGTTGAGCACGGCATGGTCCTCGGGCTGCATGAAGGCAACGGCGCGGGCCTTGATCTCGACGTAGTGGGCGAATGACTTGTGCCGGTCGAGATGGTCGGGCGTCACGTTGAGCACCACGCCGATGTTCAGGCGCGGCATCGTGATCGACTCGAGCTGAAAGCTACTCAACTCCAGCACCACCCAGTCGTCGGGACGCAGCTGGTCGATGCGGTCGAGCACGGGCTCGCCGATGTTGCCGCCCCGCATCACCCGCAAACCGCCGGCACGGAACACCTCCGTCGTAAGCGCGGTGGTCGTCGTCTTGCCGTTGGTGCCGGTGATCCCGGCGATGCGGGAAGGGCAAGCGCGGAAGAAGAGGTCGATCTCACTGGTGACCTCGATGCCGCGCCGGCGCGCGGTTGCGACGAGGGGTTCGTCCCAGGCGACGCCGGGGCTCACGACCAGGAGGTCCCGGCCGTTGAGGTCTTCTGGACCGTAGCCGCCCAGCCGGCCGGCGATCCCGACCCGATCGAGATCCGCCCGTAGCTCCGGCGTGTCGGCGCGGTCGACAACACGGACCGACCCGCCACGAGCGGCAATGAAGGATGCGGCCGCCCGGCCGCTGCGGCCGTAGCCGAGGATGAGCGCGTGCCGCCCTTTCATGGTCAGGCCGACGCTCCGGGCCGCGCCAGCGCCAGCACTAGCACAGCGGCGATCAGCGAGCCGGCCCAGAACCACAACGCCAGCGGCGTTTCCCGCCATCCGGAGACGATGAAGTGGTTGTGCAGCGGCGACATCTTGATGATCCGCTTGCCGGTCATCTTGAAGCTCGCCACCTGCGCGATCACGGAAACGGTCTCGACGACGAAGACCAGGGCGAGGAGCGGCAGATACCAGAGAAAGCCCGTGGCGATCGCCGCGGCGGCCATGGCGGTTCCCAGCGCGAGGCTCCCGGTGTCACCCATGAAGATCCGCGCCGGGTAGAGGTTGTAGAAGAGGAATCCGACAAGGATCCCGGCCAGGACGGCCGGCATCAGGCCGGCGCTTGGCCGGTGCTGCAGCACGGTGATGACCGCGAGCGTGCCGAACGTGATGGCGCCGGCGCCGGCGGCGAGGCCGTCGCTGCCATCGGTCAGGTTGAAGGCGTTGGAGCCCGCGGCCACCGCGAGCGCGCTGACCACGATGATGATCCAGCCACTGATCGGGTGCCGCCCATCGAACGGCACCCACTGATTGGTCAGTCCCCAGCGCAAGGCGAGATAGCCGAGGAAGGCGCCCGTGGCCAGCTGGATCACGATCTTCTGCCGGGCCTTCAGTCCCAGGCTACGCCGGCCCCGAATGGCGGAGACATCGTCGACGAGACCAAGCGCCGCGCCCAGGGCCAGCGCGATCAGGACGAAGCCACCCGCCAGCGAACGGTCGGCCGCCAGGTAGAGAACCATCGCCAACAGCACGAAGACCAGGCCACCCGCGGTCGGGGTGCCGGCCTTGCTGTGGTGAGCCGCTGGGCCTTCCTCTCGGATCTGCTGACCCATCCGCGCGCGGGCGAGCTGGCCGATTGCGGCGGGAAAAATCAAGGCGCTGACCACGAGGGCCGCGGCAAAAACGATGACCGCCCTCATGGCGCCTGACGAATCTGCTCGACGACCCGCTCCAGCCGCATGCCGCGCGAGCCCTTGACCAGGACCTGGGTTTGCGCCGCGAGCAGCGGCGTCACCGACGCGACGGCCTGCTCGGCGGTCTCCACGACGAAGGCGCGATCGCTGGGGAGGCCGGCTCGGCGCGCCGCCTGGACGACGCGCGGGGCGTATTCTCCCACCGCGATCACCACATCGGCCGTTTTGCCGGCCAGGGAACCGAGCTCCTCATGGGCCCGCTCCGCGTGGTCGCCCAGCTCGAGCATGTCACCGAGGACCGCGACCTTGAGCGCCCCCCGCGGCGCGAGGCCCAGCACCTCGAGCGCGGCGAGCATCGATCCGGGGCTGGCGTTGTAGGAATCGTCGATCACCGTCGCGCCGTTGCGCCCGGTCACGATGTTCATGCGCCGCGCGGGCGGCGCGAAGCCGTGCAGCGCCGACGCGATCGCCGCGGCGTCGAAATCGAATTCGAGCGCGACCGCCGCCGCGGCCAGCGCATTCGAGACGCTGTGATGGCCCGGCAGCCGGAGGTAGACATCGGCTTTGCCCCTCGGGGTGATCAGCATGAAGTTGCTGCCCTCGAGGCCATGGAGCCGGATCCGCTCGGCGCGGACGCCGGCGTCGCTCGACACGCCGTACAGCGTGAAGCGGCGCGCCACCGCCGACATGGCGCGCACCCGGGGGTCGTCGGCATTGAGGATCGCCAGCCCGCCGGGCGCGAGCCCTTCCACCAGCTCCCGCTTGGCGGCGGCGACCGCGTCGATCGAGCCCAGGAAGCCGACGTGCGCGAGGCCGACGTTGAGAACCACGCCGATGGTGGGCGGAGCCACCTGGGTCAGCTCGCGGATCTCGCCGGCACGCGACATTGCGTACTCGACCACCAGGGCGCGGTCACGCGGGTCCATCTCGAAGATCGTCATCGGAATGCCGGTGTAGGTATTGAGGTTGCCTTCGCTCTTGTGCACCCGGAGCCGGCGCCCCAGCAGGTGTGCAATCAGGTCTTTGGTCGTCGTCTTGCCGGCACTGCCGGTGATGGCGACGATGGGATGTGGCTGGCGCGCGAGCCGGTCGGCCGTGATGTCGAAGAGCGCCTGGCGCGTGTCCTCGACCTGGATCACGGCCACGCCGTCGATGCCCTGGGGCGGCCGCTCGCAGAGGATGCCGGCTGCCCCCCGCTCGATCGCCTGCGGGATGAAGACGTGCCCATCGTGCTGCTCGCCGCGCAGAGCTACAAACAGCCCGCCCGGCTTCACCTCTCGCGAATCGGTAAAGAGCCGCGGGAAGGTGATGTCGTGCGGGCCGCTGAGCAACCGGCCGCGTGTCGCATCCACGACTTCCTTCACGGACATGCCCACAGCATCAATATTCTCGCTATCGCTCTCATCGCCGCCTCACGGCGCGATCTGCCACTGCGTGATCAGGGCGCTGGCGACTGTTTTCCAGATCGGAGCGGCGACGTAGGCCCCCTCGAAGAGGACTTTGGGCTTGCGGGTGATCACCATCATGATGAACTGCGGGTGATCGACCGGCACGAAGCCGACAAAGGAGCCAATGGTCGCGTCCGGCAGATATTTCCCATTCTCGGGGATGCTCGCGGTTCCGGTCTTGCCGGCGATCCGGTTCTTGAAGCCGTCGATCCGCGCGGCAAATCCGGAGCCGTGCTCGACCACCGCGATCATCATCTGTTGCATCTGCTGCGCGGTCTTGGCGCTGACCACCTGCCGCACGATCCGCGGCTGAACCAGGTGGCGGACCCCGTTGGCATCGATCACCTGATCCACGACGTGCGGCCAGACGAGATTGCCGCCGTTGGCCGCCACGTTGATGGCGGCCAGCATCTCGATCGGGGTGGTGTCGACCCCCTGGCCGAAGGAGGCCGTGGCGAGCTCGACCGGTTTCCACTTGGCGAGATCCCGCAGCGGCTCGGCCGTCTCCGCCGCCACGTCGACGCCGGTGGGGGTGCCGATGCCGAACTTTTGCAGGTACTGGTAGAAGGGCCCGGCGCCCTCCATCTGCTGGGCCTTGATGGCACCGACATTGAGCGAGTTCTGCAGGACCTGCGTCATCGTGACGTTCCCGTGAGCCCGGTTGTCCCAGTTGCGGATCGCGACGCCACCGACGACGGCGACACCGGTCTCGTTGAAGCGCGTGTCCGGCGTGATGGCGCGGTCGTCGAGCGCGCCGCATAGCGTCACGATCTTCATCACCGACCCGGGCTCATAGAGACTCGAGACGATCGGGTCGATGAACTGCGCCGTCGGCGTCGTCGCAAACTGGTTCGCGTTGTAGCTGGGCACGTCTGCCCAGGCGACGATGCGACCGGTGGCGGGCTCCATGATGATCAGGGAGCCGCTCTCCGCCTGGTATTTCTGCACGCCATCGGCCAGCGCCCGCTCGGCGACCACCTGGACAGTGCTATCGAGCGACAGCTGCAGCGTCATGCCGTTGACCGGGTCGCGGCGCTGTCGATCGCTCAGCACGATCGGCCGGTTCGCCAGGTCGCGCACCGTCGCCTCGAATCCCGCCTGCCCCGCGAGCGTCTTGTTGTAATAGCCTTCGACGCCGTAGTTGCCCTGCCCCTCGTCGTTCGCGAAGCCCAGCAGGTTGGCGGCCAGACTCGTCCCGGCAACGCCGCCGTCGACATAGGATCGCTGGGTCTCCGCCACCTTGCCGATTCCAGGGAGGCGCATCGCATCCAGCTGCTGAGCGACCGAGGACGGAACCCGGCGCGCCAGGTAGACGAACTGACGCGTCGTGGCGAGCTTGGCCTGGATGTCGGCGGCACTGAGCTGGAGCAGCGGCGCCAGCCTGGTGGATACGTCAGTGCGCTCGGCCGCGGACAGCAGGTCGGGTGACGCAAAGACGGAAAAGACGGGGGTGTTCGTCACCAGCAGGGCGCCGTTGCGGTCCAGGATGTTGCCACGCACGGCGGGCAACGTGATCGTGTCGTCGTGGTAGGCGGCCGCCAGTCGGGCCATGTCCGAATGGCGCCAGACTTGCCAGTACGCCAGCCGGCCTAACAGGACCAGGTAAGCGGCCAGCACGAGCGCCATCAATGTAAGGATGCGGCTGCGCGGCTCGAGTTCCTGGGTACCCCTCACGGTCGTCGTCCGGTTAGTGCGCTGGCTCGGAATTCAGGGGGCGGCCGGTCACGGCGCCGAGCACCGCCAGCACGCCGTCCCACACGCCGGAACGGCCGGGGTTCGCGGGCCTCGGCCCGAGCGCGATCGGCGAGCCGGTCGCGTGGATGTACTGCCATCGGCTGGGATGGGAGAGACCGAGTTGCTGCGCGGCGGTGGCGACGCGGTTGGCGGCGCGGTCGCCGGCGAGCTGGGCCAGGAGCTGGTCGTGCTCGGCGTTCAGGCGTGCCTGTTCCTGCTTCAGCGTCGCGATCTGGTAGCTCGCCTGGGTGGCGGCGGCCGATTGGGCGACGAGCAGCAGCGCCGCCGCGATCAGCGACACCGCGCCCACGAGCGGCGAGATGGAAGGCCGGCCGCGACTCCGGCGCGCGCGCGAAGGGGGAAACGCGCGCGCCGGAGGGGTCGGATCGGGCCGGCGGGGCCGCAACACTAGTAGATGCCCAGGAGGGAGGGGTTCCACCATGCGGCCGCTCAGGTATTGACTTGTGGAATGACATGGACGGGGTTCATAACTTCTCCGCGATTCGCAATTTCGCCGACCGGGCGCGGGGGTTTTCCTGCACCTCGGCTTCCGAGGGGGTGATCGGTTTGCGCGTTACGACGCGCACCGAGCGACGGTGCCCGCAAATGCAAACGGGCGCTTGGGGCGGACAAATACAGTCTGTTGCTTCGACGTTGAATAGGTTCTTTGCAATCTTGTCCTCGAGGGAGTGGAAAGAGACGACCCCTACGCGCCCACCGCTTGCAAGCACTTCAATAGCAGCCTTCAAGCCTTTTTCGATCGCGTCTAGCTCGCGGTTGACCGCGATGCGGAATGCCTGGAAGGTGCGGGTCGCGACGTGAATGTCACGCGGCCAGGCACCTCGTGGGATGGCCCCGGCCACGACGTCGACCAGGTCCTTCGTCGTCTTAAACGGCGCCCGGCGCCGCCGCTCGACGATGTGCTGCGCGATCCGCGACCCCCACCGCTCCTGGCCGTAGTCCCGCAGGATGCGCCGCAGCTCGCTCTCCGATTCGCGGTTGAGCAGATCGGCGGCGGTCCATGGTTCGCTACGGTCCAGTCGCATGTCGAGTGGTCCGTCCGTCTGGAAGCTGAAGCCGCGATCGGGATCATCCAGCTGCACCGACGACAGGCCGAGGTCGAAGACGATACCGTTTGGGGGGCGGCCGATCCGCTCCGCCGCCCGGTCGAGCTGCGCGAAGTTGGTGTGCTCCAGCATCACGGTGACGTCCGGAGGCACCGGCTCCTGGGCGAATCGCTCGAGGGCGGAGGCGTCACGATCGATGCCGAGCAGCACGCCGCCCGGCCGCAGGCGCTCCATCAGTGCCCGCGCGTATCCCCCACCCCCCAGCGTGGCGTCGATGAACGCCTGCCCGGGGGCTGGTTGAAGGCTCGTTATGACTTCTTGTAAAAGTACGGGTCGATGTCCGGCCGGGCCGGACGGTCGGTCGGGTCGAGGGCGGCCGCGACGGTCACGTGCGCGGGGCACGTCGCCGCTCGGCCACCTGGTCCTGAATCCGCGTGTACTCCTCGGGCGTCGCCTCGCCGATCCGGCGCCACCCCTCGTCGTTCCAGATCTCGATCAAGTTGTTGACCCCGACGATCCAGGCAATGCCGGTGATAGCCGCATACTGCCGCTGATCGGCGGACAGGACGATGCGTCCCTGGGCGTCGAATTCGCACTCGCGGGCGGCGCCGAACATCATGCGGGCGAGCCGCCGCTCCTCCGCCGGCGTCGTCGAACCCAGCCGCAAGCCCTGCTCCTGCGCCCACTCCTGGGGCGGATAGACCTGCAGGCAGCCCTCGGCGCCCTTGGAGATGACGGTCCCGCTGGGGAGTTGTTCCCGAAAGCGGGCGGGAATCGCCACCCGTCCCTTGGCGTCGACCGAGTGCCGGTAGGTGCCGAGGAACATCAGAAGTTACCACCGGGCGTCTCACTCTCCCCACTTTTCCCCACTTTGTGCCACCGACAGGCCGAACGCTACCACTGCGACAGGTGGCTGTCAACAAATTCGGACTAAATCTTGTGGGCTTGTGGCCGCATAGAAAATCGGCCCCTAGATGTTGTGCCTTGACACCGGATGTCGATCACGGTAGACATTTGTTCACAACCAATAACGCCGTCCTAAGGAGGGGATATGGCAACAACCACGACGTCCGTCAGCGCGCCCCCGAAACCCGGAGAGCTGCTCTCGGAGCGGATCGCCCCCGGCATCCTGCCTAAGGTCTTGGGTCGATTTGACATGATCGCGATCTTCGTCGCCATCGTCCTGTTCGCCGTCCAGGGCTCGGTCGTCCAACCGGCCGGCGCCTCGGCCTTCGTTTACTGGATCCTCGGCTTCGTGACCTTCCTTATCCCCGGCGCGATCGTGACCGGCCAGCTCGGCCTCATGTTCCCCGGTGAGGGTTCGATCTACGTCTGGACCAACAAGGCGCTTGGCTCCTTCTGGGGCTTTTTCGCCGGCTTCTGCGCGTGGTGGCCGGGCACGCTGGTGATGGTGGCGACCGCCGTGCTTGTCGTCAACCTGCTCCAGTTCTTCCTGACGCTACCGCCCTTCAACGTCGTCAATCCGCTGGGCGCCCTCTGGCAGCAGGGGATCATCATCCTGGCTGTCATCTGGTTCTCATCCGCGCTTTCGATCCTCCGCTTCCGCGTCACGCAAAACCTGGTCAACGGCGTCTTCGTGATCTACGGCGCGGCCATCCTCACCGTTGGCCTGGCCGGCCTCGCCTGGTTGCTGGGCGGCCATCCGGCGGCCAACGACTTCTCGCGGAATGCCTTCGGCCTCAACTCCGGCAACGCGACCTTCTATGGTCTGGTCATCCTCGCTCTGCTCGGGATCGAGGTCCCCTTGAACATGGGGGTGGAGATCCGTGACCGCAAGGCGATCACCAGCTACCTGGTGTGGGGTTCGATCGTCGTCATGGTCGGCTACCTGGTGCTGACGTTCGGCGCGATGGTCACCGTACCAGTGAAGGGCGTGAACTCGACAACCGCCATCCTGACCGCGGTGCAGACCTCGCTCGGCGCGTTCCTGGCCGGGGCCGTGACCCTGGTGATGGTCGCGTTCTTCATCTTCAATACCACAGTGCCGCAGAACGCCGTCCTCGTCCAGGCGGTGATCACCACCGTCCTGACCGCCATCGCGTACTTCGTCTTCAGCGGCAACGCCAACCTCTCGGTCGGGATCTACATCGCGCTCCAGGCCGCGGTCACGGTGATCTGGTGCCTGTCGATGGTATTCCTCTTCACCGACGTGTTGATCATCCGGTCGAAGTATCCGGAGGAGTTCAAGCGCGAACAGCTCGTTCCCGTTGGCGTGTTCTGGGCGGCGTCCATCGCCGGCGCCGTCGCGAGCGCGGTCGGCGTGCTGGTCACATTGACCGGTGGCTGGATCTTCACCGGCCAGCTGCAGGGGTCCTGGAACTCGGCCGTCATCGACAACGGTCCCTGGATTTTGATCGTGGGCGGGGTCGGCATAGCGTCGCTCGCGGTCGCCGTCGTGGTCTACATCCTCGGGTTGAACACCGCGCGCCGCGCGGTCGCCGCCGCCACGG
>WNGD01003102.1_pt1 | contig 30232 bp, 30 predicted proteins | sample 5400671 | NCBI WGS metagenome assembly WNGD01 (sample SAMN13153369, study PRJNA577476) | soil metagenome | isolation source: 40 cm soil or saprolite under grassland replicate 2 | place: USA:California | collected 2016-06-15
CGAGTGCGGCCTCTGGCTTGGTGCTAGCGACCGAGAAGCTGGGCTGCATTACCGGAATGGGCACTAGACGCGAATCGTCGTTACGTGAGCAGCCGCGTGAGCACCGTGCGCGCGATCGGGGTCAAGGGCAGGCCGTCGAGCTCGGCCGGCTGGAACCACCGCACCTCGCTCGTCTCGATGCCGTCGGGCCGCTCGACGCCGCCGACGGCTCGCCCTTCGAACACGGCAGGAACGTAGGCCACCCGGTCGCCGTTCGGATAGGTGATCCGGAACTCGGGACCGCCGTAGACGCCGAGCAGCTTCCCGCTTTCGACGAGCAACCCGGTCTCCTCGTACGCCTCGCGCACCGCGGCCACCTGCGGGGGCTCGTCCGGCTCGATCGCGCCGCCCGGCAGCGACCACGTTCCGAGCTCCACGTGCCGGACGAGCAGCACCCGCCCGCGCTCGTCGCGGACGAGCACGGCCGCCGAGGGCACGAGCAGGAGCTCGGTGCCGACGCGCTTGCGCAGGCGGCGGATGTGCTCCGAGATCGGCACGGCCGCGAGCCTATAGTGCCGCCGTGATCCCGCTCTTCACCGGACGACACGTCCGCGAGGCCGTGTCGCCGGAACGCGCACTCGAGGCGGTGCGGGAAGCCTTCGTCGCCTATGCGCGACGCGAGTGGACGATGCCGCCCAAGATCTACGTGCCCGCCTATCCGGCCGGCGACTTCCGTGCCATGCCCGCAGTCGGAGGCGGCCACGCGCTGCTCAAGTGGATTACGTCCTTCCCGGGCAACCCCAGGAGGGGCATCCCGACGGTGATGGGCGTCGTGCTGCTCTCCTCCGCAGCGGACGGCCGTCTGGTCGCGGTGCTCGACGCGGCCTCGGTGACGGCGCTGCGGACCGGCGCGGCCGCCGTCCTCGCGGCGGAGACACTCGGGCGCGCCGCCGCCGAGACCGCAGCGGTGATCGGCGCGGGCGTCAACGGCGAAGCCGTCGCCCGCACCTTCGTCGCGCGCGGCCGGACGCCGCTCCTCTGGGACGTCGACGAGGCGCGGGCCCGCGAGGTCGCGGAGCGGATCGGGGCCCGGGTTGCCTCGAGCCGCGAGCAGGCGCTCGGCGCCGACCTGCTCGTGACGGTCACCCCCGGCCGAGAGGTGCTGCTGCCGGAGGGCGCCCTGCGCGCCGGCCAGCACGTCAGCCTGATGGGCGCCGACGGCCCCGGGAAGGCGGAGATCGCGGCCGGCGAGCTCGCGCGCGTCCACGTCTTCTGCGACGACTCGGAGCAAGCTTCCCACAACGGAGATCTCGTGCACGCGATCGAGGCCGGTGTGCTCACGCGTGACGACGTGTCGCAGCTCGGTGACGTCCTGATTGGTACAGCCGAGGGGCGGACGTCCGACGGCGACATCACGGTCTTCGACTCGACGGGCCTCGCGATTCAGGACCTCGCGATCGCGCTCGCCGCGATGGAGCGCGCCGGCCAGCTCGATCTGCCGGCGATCCCGCTCTAGGCGACGAGCACCTCCTATGATCCGCTGATCGTTCCCGAGGCCCCGCTAGGACGGAGCTCCGATGAGTCAGGCAACTCGCAACGTGCAGGTTGAGGCAAGGCCGAATCCACTGACCATCGACCCGACGGAAACAGCGGTCATTGTCGTCGACATGCAGAACGACTTCGTGGCCGAGGGAGGTATGTTCGCCCGAGCGGGTCTTCCCATCTCGGCGGCTCAGGCGGTTGTCGAGCGGACCGCGAGAGTGCTCACTGCCGCGCGCGCCGCCGGCATGAAAGTCGTCTATCTGCAGATGGCGTTCGAGAGCGACCTCTCGAATCTCGGCGGGCCTGATGCTCCCAACCGCGTCAGGCACCTCGCTTTCGGAGTCGGCCAGCCGGTTGAGACACCCGACGGCGGCACCGGCCGCTTCTTGATCAAGGACACGTGGAATACGGACATCCTGAGTGAGCTCACGCCCGAGCCCGACGACATCGTCGTATCGAAGCATCGGTACAGCGGCTTTTTCGAGACGACGCTCGACGCCACCTTGAGAGAGTTGGGGATCAAGCAGCTGGTCTTCACCGGCGTCACCTGCAGCGTGTGTGTCGAGTCAACACTTCGCGATGCGTTCTATCGGGACTATCAGTGCCTTCTATTGGCCGACTGCACTGCGGAACCGATCGGCAGCGAGTTCGGACGCAGCAACCACGACGCAAGCCTCCTCGTGATCGAGAAGCTGTTCGGTTGGGTATCGGACTCCGCTTCGCTCTTGCGGGCGCTCGCGCAGCTGCCTGCCGCCGCAGCGGTCCAGTAAGGCAGGCGACGGCGTTCGCCCGCCTCGACCTCTAACGAGGTAGGCCGAACGGCCCATTGACGGCTTCGGCTGGGCGGTCAACGTGAGATGAGTGACGAGATGCGGCCTCGTCGCGGCGGTCTGCGCACTCGCGGTGGTTGCGGGCGCCCTGGCTGTGCGCGCCAATGCAGCACCCGGCCTGCTCGTCGGCGTCGACGACGACACGGTCAAGTGGATCGTGCGCCCGAACGGGCTCGTCGCGACCGACCGCGACCTCGGCCTCGATGCCGTCCGCGTGACGATTCCGTGGCGCGGCGGGACGAGCCCGACGCCGCTCGTCGGCACGTACCTGCATCGTGTGGCGATGATGGTCGGGCTCGGACAGCGGGTCGTGCTCGCCGTCTACGGCAAGCCGTCCGACGCGCCGGTGAACGCGAGGCAGCGGGCGCAGTACTGCGGGTTCGTCCACCACGTCCTCGCCCGGATCCCGATTCGCGACGTCGTCATCTGGAACGAGGTGAACTCGCCGGCGTACTGGCCCGCCTCGGCCGGAGCGCCCGCGTACGAGGCGCTGCTCGCGACGTGCTGGGATCGGCTGCACGCGCTGCGCCCGGACGTCAACCTGATCAGCTCGACCGCGGCCCACTACGATCCCGCCGGCTTCGTTCGCGCACTCGGCGGCGCCTACCGGGCGAGCGGACGCACGCGCCCGATCGTCGACACGTTCGGCCACAACCCGTATCCGGACCACGCGTCCGAACCGCCGTGGCAGCTGCACCCCGACACGGCGACGGTCGGCCAGGGTGACCTCGGACGGCTGCTGGCCGCGTTCCGCGACGGCTTCGGCGGCACGGCGCAGCCGCTGCCGGGGACGCGCGCGACGGCGATCTGGTACCTCGAGGACGGCTTCCAAACGACGATCGCGGACGGGAAGCGCCGCTACTACAACGGCACCGAGAACGACCGGCTCGTCGTACCGCCGGTCGCGCCGAGCGGGAGCGGCGCGCAGCGCGCCCGTCGCGATCAGGCCCTCCAGCTCCGCGAGGCGCTCCTGCTCGCGTACTGCCAGCCGGCCGTCGGCGCGTTCTTCAACTTCGAGCTGATGGACGAGAGCCGACTTGTCGGCTGGCAGTCGGGGCTGCTCTGGCGCGACGGCACCCACAAGCCCTCCTACGGCGCGTTCAAGGCCACGGTCGCGCTGATCAAGTCGGGCGCCGTCGACTGCTCGAACGTTCCGGGGGTCTAGGGCGCGGGTCTCTATTCGCGCGTGTCGACCGGTCATTTCGGACGGACGCGCGTCGGAGCCGCGCGTCCTGATGGCGGCGCCGGCAAGCGGCGCCTAACCGGCAAGGCGCAGCAGGCGCGCCGGCTCGAAGAGGTCGAGCTGCGAGTCCTCCCGCCCGAGGATCGCGGCGCCGACGAGCTCGCCGCAGGCCAGGCCGAGCACGTTGCCGTGGCCGGAGTAGCCCGCCGCGACCCAGACGCCCTCGTGCGCGGGCACCCGACCGACGAGCGGCAGCATGTCCTGCGTCAGCCCGAAGATCCCGGCCCAGCGGTAGGCGATCGGCGGGTCGTAGCCGACGAGCTCGCGCAGGAAGCCGGTGAGCGCCTCCTGGATCACCGGCGTCGTCACCTCGTCGTCGGTCAGCTCGGCCATGATCGAGTAGTCGCGGAAGCCGCCGAGGACGATCCGGCCGTCGGTGAGCTGCTGCCAGTAGTCGAAGCCCTGGCGCGCGTAGTGCGGGCACTCGAACAGCCGCTCCGCGAGCGGATCGGTCGCGACCACCTGGCCGCGCGCGGGCCAGACGGCCTCGTCCAGCTCGGGCAGGAGCCCGCGCCCGTAGCCGTCGGTCGCGATCAGCACCTGGTCGGCGTCGAGCTCGTCGAGCGACTCGACGCGGCTGTGCTCGCGGATGTCGGCGCCGGCCTCCGCGGCGGCGGCCGCGAGCCGCCGCACGAAGCGGGCCGGCTGCAGGGACGCGTCGTGGGGGTGGAAGATCGCGCCGTGGAAGCCCGGGAGCGTCTCGTCGCGCCACTCGGCAGCCGTCCGCCCGCAGCGCCTCGTACTCGCCGCGGACGGCCTCCCGCTCCTCCTCGTCGGCGGCGAGCCGGAGGCTGCCGGTGCGGCGGAACGCGTCGCCCGCGAGCCGCTCGAGGCGATCCAGATAGCGCTCCGTCCAGCGCCAGTACTCCCGGGCCGCGTCGGCGCCGTACGACTCGCGCGCGACGTCGTAGCGGGTCGCGCCGCCGCTCAAGGCGAAGCCGCCGTTGCGGCCGCTCGCGCCCGAGGCGACGGCGCGCGCCTCGTGCACGCGCACGCGCAGCCCCGCCTCGGCGAGGACGCGCGCGGCCGCGCAGCCGGTGATGCCTGCGCCGACGACCGCGACGTCGACGCGTCCATCGTGGCGGCGCGCGGGCACCGGCGGCGCCTCCTCGGCGTCGAGCCAGTACGACCCGATCACGGCGGCGATGGTATCGCCGTGCGGAGCGGGCGCGGATCCGCACCGCGCGAAACGGCGTGCTTACGCACTATCACTTCCGCGCGTACGGCTCTCGTTCGAGTTACGACTTGATGTCGTTCGCGATGCAGAAGGGCCAGATCGACCAGTTGTAGTGGGTCGCCGTGTCGTCGTTGAGGAGCGTCTTGTCCCAGACCTCGAGGAACAGGTAGTAGGCGCAGCCGGTGCCTCTGGCGATGTTGACGTTCGGGTCGCTGCCGCCGGCGCCGGCGTCGATCACGGCCACGATGTCGAAGTTGGCGAGGTCGCCCGCCTCGGCAGGCGTCGGCGGCGGGCCGGTCTTGCGGGACGGCGCGATCACCCGGGTCGTGAAGTCGCCGATCGCATGACTTCCCCCTCCCTGCTTGTAGAGGGTGAGGCGGTACTTGTCGAAGTTGTCGTTCGGGACGGTGTCAGGGAACGCATCGTCGATCAGGCGGTCCCAGGCGATGCCCTCGATCGTCATTCCCGTCCCGGCGAACTGGCTCAGCTCGAGGTCGGCGCAGGGCGCCACGCCCTGGATGCCGGTGATCTGCGCATAGATGGGCTCGTTGTCGAGCCAGATGTGCTGGATGTCGTGGAAGATCGCCCCGATCGAGTCCTCGGCGGTCAGGAGCAGGCTGTAGCGGCCGCTCGTCACCGCCCCGCTCGCCCACTTGCCCTCCTTGAGGATGAAGAACGTGACGCCGTCGATCGTGATCGTGTCCCAGCTGTTGACCAGGTCTCTCGGTGCAAGACCGATGCGCGTCCACGGCTGGTAGTAGTCGGGCGAGACGTACTCGAGGAGCACGATCCGGTTCGCGATCGGCCAGTCCGCCGGAATTGCCGCGAGCGTCGGCGGCTGCGGAAAGTCCGTTCCCGGCGGCGAGATGACCCGTGCGTAGCGGATCTCGTACTTGGTGATCTTGCGGCCCGAGCAGCCGTAGATGTAGGCGGTGCCGTCGATGCTCATGCTGCCGCCGACCGAGACGAGCTCGAAGTCGTGCGGCGGTGGAGCGACCGCGTAGTCCTTGCGCAGCGCCGCGGTCTCGTCGAACGGATTCGGATTGTCCGGCACCGGCGCCATCGTGATCGCCGGGATCTTTCCGACCTGCGTGATCAGGACGAGGACCTTCAGCAGGTTAAAGGTCTGCGTGCAGACCTTGTCCGAGCCGAATCCCGTCGGGTGGACTCGCAGGGTGACCGTGTAGGCGCCGTCGGTGAGCGAGGCCGTGTTGATGCGGCCGAGCTCCCCGTTGACGACTGGGGCGATTCCGCTCCCTCCGCCGCCCGGATAGCTGATGATGCCCGGGAAGGGCGGGTCGCCGTCCTGGTTCACCTCGATCGTGTAGCTGCCGAACGGCAGGCCGCTCGCGGTTCCCATCACGCGCACGAAGACCTGGCCGACCGAGAGGTCGGACTCCTCCTTGACGCAGTTCTTCGGAGCCGTGATCGCGCACGTCAGGGCCTGCTGGATGCAGATCAGCAGGATCAGCCCGAGGATGAGGACGATCTTGAGCGCCAGGATCAGCCACTGCGCCCAGCCCGCATCGTCGAACTCGCCGGAGAAGATCTCGGCGAGGAGCAGTCCGATCAGGATCAGCAGCAGGACGTACTTGACGAGCTGCGGGACGTCTGGACGCCGTCGCGGGGGTTGCTGTCGCGAGATCGGCGGTTGTTCCTGCGCGGCGGGTTGCGGACGGCCCACCGGAGCCTGGTCGCTCATGGTCCCTCCTCTGCGGAAGGTGGCTCGCCCAGACCCTCGGGTCGGAAAACAACCCGCAGTGCCGCAGCAACGATCTGAGAGGAGGCCGGGTCTAGCGGCACCTCGCCGTTGCGTGTTGATCAGGAGGCTAACGCGGTACGCGTCGAGCAGTCAAGGTCGCCGCGCGCGCCTCGTCAGCCGGAAGGAGACTGCTCGTCGGCGTTGTTGTCCTCGCGCGACTCCGCGACCTCGTCGTCGGAGTCGACGGTCACGGTCACAGTGCAATCCGATGAGCAATAGTCGCCCGGGGGCAGCGCCTCGTCCTGGAAGGTCCTCGAGGCGCCGCCGGCCAGCCCGCTGACGGAGAACGACCTCGAGGCGCCGAAGCTCGCCTCGATCGACACGGTGAAGCTCCCTGCGGCGGTCGACGTGAGGTTGTCGATCGTGAACGACACGTAGGTCACGCTCGTCGCGCACGTGCTGTCGGTGCAGGAGCTGTAGATGCTGCTCGAGTCGACGCTCACCGTCAGGTCGGGGAGCGCGACGATGAACTTCGCGGTCGAGTCGGCCGAGTTGCCGGCCGTGTCGAAGGCGCGGGCGGTGACGGTGTGCCTGCCCTGGCTGCCCGGGCCGAACGTCGTGACGATCTGGTACGGAGCCGACGACGCGGACCCGACCGTCTTTCCGTCGACGAGGAAGTCGACGCGCTCGACGCGGACGTTGTCGGAAGCGCTCGCGGCGAGCGTGGCGGTGCCGTGCACGGTGGAGCCGCTCTTCGGGCTCGTGATCGACACCGTCGGCGCCACGGTGTCGACGGAGAGGGCCTGCCGCTGGGGCTCCTCGGCGTTTCCGGCCGCGTCGTAGGCGCGCCACGTGACCGTCGTCGGCGCGGAGACGACGAACGACGCGGTGTAGGTCTGCCCGTTCGTCTCGGACGGGTCGGAGCCGTCGAGCGTGTAGCGGATCGTCGCGCCGTCGGTCGACGAAAGCGTCACCGTGACGCCGTGGCCGTACCACTTGTCGGTGCACGGAGCCCCGTCGCAGGCGATTCCGCTCGTCGGCGCCGTCGCGTCGATCGCCCACGCCCGGGTGGCAGGCGGCCCGACGTTGCCCGCCGCGTCGACCGCAACGACCGAGAACGTGTGGGCGCCCTCGCGGAGGCCGCGGAAGGTGACTCCGCTCGAGCAATGGTGGTACGCGCCGCCGTCGAGCGCGCACGCGAACGCGACGTGCGACTCGCCTGCGGCGAACCTGAACGTCGCGCTCGACTCCGGCGTCGAATCGCTCGGCCCGCCGGTGATCGTGGCCGCGGGCGGCTTCGTGTCGGGCGGCGGCAGCTTCGCCTCGAGGGCCTCGAAGACGATCCGCTCCGGCGCCGTCACGGCGATCTTGTCCGGCGGCCGGGGATCGCCGCCGACGGCTATCGTGGCCTGCTGGTTGCGGCCGATGACGACGGCTGCTCGGTCGCCGTGGCGGCCGCTCAGGACGACGAATCCGCGGCGGACCTTGATCACCGTCTGTCGCTTGCCCACCGACATCGCGAACACCGGATCGTCCGACAGCAGCTTCCATTTCGGCCCGGAGACGACGAAGTGCCGGTTGTCGCCCGTGGAGCAGATGACCTCGCCCGTGAACAGGTGGAAGAGGGCGCTCTTCTTCGGTGCGACCGCGAGCTTGGCGCGGGGGCGCACGGTGCAGCCGGTCCTGTTCGCCTTCAGCGTGAGGTTCGCGGAGCCGCCGCGGTTGGTCGATACCACGCTCCCGGCGAAGAGGTCCGCGCTGCTGCGGTTCCCGAGCAGCGTGCGACCCACGTGGACCTCGCTGTAGACGGTCGTCACGTTGCCGACCGGACGGCTCCGTCCGGCGAGCGATGCCGACGGGACGATCACCGCGATCGCCGTCGCGAGCACGGCGACGAGTCGCACTCTGGGTCGCTCAGTGAAGCGCATCGATCATCGTCCTGAGAGTCGGGTTCGAGTTGGCGAGGCCGATCAGCGCGCAGACGACCAGGACGCGATAGGCGAGGATCTCGAGTCGTCGGGCTGCCGTCTCCTGCTTGCGCCGGCCCACGAGCGTAAGCGTGTCGAGGAGCTCGTTGCCGAAGCGCGAGACGCCCTGCAGCGAGCCGGTGAGCCGCCGGTGGACGCCGCCGCGCTCGGCCCCGGAGCGCATCGAGCGGAGAAGCGAGATCGCCGCCGCGAGCAGCAGCAGCGCGATCAGGGGCCGGATCGGCCGCACGAGATAGCCTGCGATCCCGCGATAGAAGACGATGTCGAACGCGCGCCACGGCCACGAGGACGACTCGCTCGCGAGCTGCCGCATTGCGTATTGCGCGTCGTTCGCCTGGCCGAGGTCGCCGCGCAACTTCGCGCTCGACTCCACCAGGCTGAGCGTGCGCATCCGGTCGCTCGGCTGCACCGATCGCACGACCGAGCGGACGTTCATCGAGAGGTTGCCCGCGGAGACGTCGCCCAGGAACACCTGGTGCCCCGGCGGAAACCTCGCCTCCTTGAAGGACAGCGCGCCCGGGGTGGAGATGTCGCTGAAGTTCGTCCGGGCGTAGAAGTCCGCGAAGCCGAAGTCGAAGCTGCCGGCGGCCGTCGCGCGCTCGAACGACGCTGCAAAATCGGCGCCGCCCGCCTCGAAGACCGCGCCGAAGAAGATCGCGTCGCCGACGAAGCGCACACTGGCGAAGTTCGCCTCGCCAGTGAAGATCGACTGGCTGAGGTCGGCCCTGCTCCCGAATTCGGCCCGCTGGAAGCTCGCGCCGCGACGAAAGCCCCGCTGGCGGAAGTCGGCGGTGGCACCGAAGGACGCCCGCACGAATTGCGCCGGGCCGACGAACTCGCCGCCGGCGAAGATCGCCGCGCCGCCGAACCGCGTCAGCGTGAAGTCGGCGTCGCCGCGGAACGTCGCGTCCTCGAAGCTCGCGAGGTCGTCGAACCGCGCCAGCGAGAAGTCGACCCCACGACCGAACGAGGCGGGCTCGCTCGCCGGCGGCGACCCGAACAGGACGGGGCCCCTGAACCTCGCGCCCTCCATTCGAACCGGGCCCAGGATCTGCGAGCCGGATAGGTCGACCGTCTTCGTGAACAGAACGCCCGCGCCGTCGAGGCCGCCGCTCAGCCGGCAGTCCCGGCACGTGAAGGCGTGGCGGACGACGCCGAGGCGCCGCAGGTCGAGGGTGCCCCGGACCGTGACGCGCTCGAGGTCGACCGGCCCGCCGCGCAGGAGCTCGCGCACCTGCATCGCGCCGACGACTTTCGTGCCCGAGGGCGCATGTGCGGCGCGAGCCGGTCCGACGACGATCGAGGCGACGAGCGCGACGGCCACGCCCGCAGCGAAGTGAGCTTTCCCGAGATACACCTGCGATCCTGACGGGGAAAGCTGGTGAAATCTTTCGTCGTGGTCGGGTACGACGTCGTCCGGCTCGGCGACGGCTCGAGCGCGCGGAGCATCCTCGCCGAGGAGGCTCGCCTACCCGCCTGAACCCGGGCGTTCACCGCGAGCCGCACAGACCTCCGGCGATTGGAACTCGGCAAGGGCGGGTAAGAAGGCGCCGACTCACCTGCGGAGACACACGTATCGGGGGCACGTGGAAGGGGATCAGCGGCGGCTAGGCCACGCGGACGAGCTCTGTGATCTGGACTCGTTGCGGGAGGTGTGGGCGCACGCCCGCATCGTCCGGCAGCGGAGCTTTCTCGAGTCGCAGGCGCTCGATCCGGAGCACCGGCGGGCCGACACGACGCCCACTTTCGAGGTCGTACCGCTTTCGGCCGACATCTTCGCCGTCCGCCCACCCGCGGTGCTCGACGCCTTCACCGGGCCGGAGCTGAGCGAGCTTCTGAGCGACCTCGTCGAGCTCGGCGCCCGCCGCGTGATCCTCGACCTCTCCGGCGCGACGCTCATCGACTCGAGCGGCCTCGGCGCGATCTTCTCAGGCCATCTCCAGCTGCGCGCGGACGGCGGAACCCTCGAGCTCGTGCCGGCCGGACCCGCGGTGATGCGCGGTTTCGAGCTGACCGGCCTCGACCGGGTGTTCGCCGGCCTCGAGCGCCGAGTCAGCTAGCGCCGGGCAGCTGCGCGGCACACGGGAGCCATCGCAGCCCCGCGAGCCAGTCGACGATCGCGCGCGTTGCGCGCAGCGGTGTATGCCGCCGCAGGCGGGGAGGGGTTCCGCCGCGCGACCGGTCGACCGCGTACCCCGCGATCGCGGTCAGGCAAGCGTATTCCTGGTACTCGGCGGCCGTCACCTGGCCGCGCCGGTACCCGCGCAGATGCCGCTTCTCGTGCGCCTGGTAGTAGCGATGGAGCTCATTCCTCCTCACACCCACTAGACCCCAATCGAGGTCGAAACCTGCGCCCGATCGACGCGGCGGCGTAACCCGGTCCACGTGTGCGGCGTTTTCGATTCGGGGACGAACGCCACAACAGAGCGTGCCGCGCGGCCCGGGGTCTCGAATGAGCGTTCAACGAATTCTCCCCAGAAACTGAAGTCGCCTCCATGGTCGACGACACGATGGTTGTCTACGGCGAAGACCCCGGCGTCGCCGTCGTGATCCTCAGCGGCGAGCAGGAGGCCTACGGCGCCGAGAAGCTGGAGCGGCAGCTCGCGTGGTTCCTCGCGGAGGAAGTCGCCGTCGTCGTCGACCTCTCGCGCACGACGTTCGTCGACTCGGCGGTGCTGCTCGCGCTGATGCACGCCCGCAAGGCCGCGGAGGAGCACGGGCTCGGCTTCGTCCTCCAGATGGACGAGTCGACGGGCTGGTACGTCCGGCGGACGTTCGAGATCACGCGGCTCACATCCGTCTTTCCGACGTTCATGACGCGGGCGGCAGCGGTCGAAGCGGCCCGCGCCGGCGGCTCGACGCCGAGCCTGGGGGCCGAGCCCACGTAGAATCCGCTCATGGAGCTCGCGGAGCGGCTGCAGGAGATGCGTGCCGACCGCCGGCACGGCGCGAGCTTCCTCGCCCGCCGCGCGGCCGAGGCGCTCGTCGAGGTGGCCGAGATACCGGCCGCGACAAGCGAGGAGCTCCTCCAGCGCGTGACGAGCGCCGGTCGGCAGCTCGCCGAGGCGAGGCCCGGGATCGCCGCCGTCGCCGGCGCCGTCGGACGGCTGCTCGCGGCGGCCCGCGGCCAGGCCCACCTGCCGCCGGCCGAGCTGCGCCGCCTGATCGAGCTGGAGTCGCAGGCGCTCGTCGAGAGCCGCCGCCGCGCCGCCGCTTCGATCGCGATCCAGCTCCGCGAGCGGCTCGAGGGTGCGATCGTCGTCACCCACTCCGCGTCCGCGACCGTCCGCGAGGCCGTCCTGCACACGCCGCCGAAGCGGCTCGTCTGCACGGTCTCACGTCCGGTCGAGGAGGGCCGGGCGTTCGCCGACGAGCTCCGCGCCGGCGGCCTCGACGTCGAGCTCGTCGAGGACGAGGACGCGCCGGCGCGCCTGGCCGAGGCGTCGCTCCTCCTCGTCGGCGCCGACACGGTCTTCCTCGACGCCACGCTCTGCAACAAGATCGGCACCCGGATGCTCGCGGAGGCCGCGGCCGAGCACTCGGTGCCGACGATCGTCGCCTGCGAGCTGATCAAGCTCGCTCCGGTCGAGAGCAGCGAGGCGGAGGAGCTGCCGCCGGACGTGCGCGAGCTCTTCGACATCACGCCGGGCGAGCTCGTCTACGCGGTCGTCACCGAGGAGGGAACCGTCCTCCGAGACGAGGTGCGCTCCCTGATCGATCGGACGCCGTTCCTGCGGGACGGCTACGCGTTGCTGCGGTCGGCCCCGTAGCGAGGTCGGCGCCTCGGACTGACTGGCCGGCGTCCCCCGGGGAGCTCATGCGCGAGCAGGAGGCGCTGGCGCAGGCCGCGCCGGCCCTCTGGCGGCCCGCCGCCGTCGGGTCGCCCACGGTCGCCGGCTGCTTCGTCTGCTTCGCCCGCGGCAGCCCGGGCCCGGGTGCGGCGGGAGACCGCGGGTGGGCCGGATCCGCCCTCCTGCGCGACGGCCGGCTCGTGGCGCAGGCCGTCGCAGCCGGCGAGGCGGGCGCCGCGTACGAGCCCGGTCTCCTGGCCCTCCGCGAGGGCCCGCTGCTCGAGGCTGCCGTCCGCGCGCTCGAGGTGGAACCGGACGTCTTGCTCGTGAACGCGACCGGCCGCGACCACCCGCGCCGCGCGGGCCTCGCGCTCCAGCTCGGCGCCGTGCTCGACCTGCCGACCGTCGGCGTCACGCACCGGCTCCTCGCCGCGGAGGGAGCGTGGCCCGGCGAGAGCAGCGGAGCGACGAGCGACTTCCGCCTCGACGGCGAGCTCGTGGGCCGCTGGCTGCGCACGCGGCCCGGCACGCGCCCGCTCGCCGTCCACGCGGCGTGGCGCACCGATCCGGACGCGGCCGTCGAGATCGTGCTCGCGACCCTGCGTGGAACGAGAACGCCCGAGCCGCTGCGCCGCGCCCGCCAGGCCGCGCGCACGGCACGGGCGAGCTCGGCCTGACCCGCCCGCTGCGCGGTACCGTCCGCTTGTGGCATCGAGCGACGTTGACTTCGAGCAATGCGTCGAGGAGGCGCTCGACGCGCTGCCGAGGCAGCTTCGAGCCGCGATGTCCAACGTGGCGATCGTGGTCGAGGACGAGCCCCCGCCCGGGATGCCGCTGCTCGGCCTCTACCAGGGCGTTCCTCTGACCCGGCGCGGAAGCGCCTACGGCGGCGCGCTGCCGGACAAGATCACCGTCTACCGCGGCCCGCTCGAGCGCCACTACGGCGCCGATCCGGCGCGGCTGCGGGCAGAGATCCGGCACGTCGTGATGCACGAGGTGGCCCACCACTTCGGCATCAGCGACGAGCGGCTGACCGAGCTCGGCCGCTACTAGCTCCATCACCGGAAGGGGCACTACCCGGTTACCCGGTCGTTACCGGCGCGTGGAAATCGTTCGCGACCATTTGGTCAGTCGCCCGCGTCGTGTTGCAACGACGCGAGCTCCGAGCCGCAACAAGGAGGACCCGAAGTGGAGCGAGTCAAGTGGACGCTGGTGTCCGCCCACGATGAGCTCGACCCCGACCGGTATCTCGGCGAGTTCCGCGAGCTCCCGGTCGCAAGTGGGCCCGGGGACTGGTGCCGCGTCGTGATCCACGACGAGCTCGGTGACATGCGCTGGACGCTGGTCGTGATCGACGCGGAGCGGACGACGTCCATCTTCGCCAATCGGCCTCCGTTGGGCGACGTGCTCGGATCGGCTTCGCCGCAGGCTGACATGCCGAGCACGTCGCTGAGCGGAGGGACTGACGGCTCGGACTCCCGCTCAGCAGGGGAAGAAGGCGGCCACGACCGATTGGCCGCAACCAGGTCGGCCCGACCCGAGGGCAACCTCGACGACGCTCCAGCGCGTCGAGGGGCCGCCTTCTTCCCGCACCTCCGCGGACGGACGCAGGTTCGGGATCGCCGCTGGCCGGGAACAGGACGCTCATGGGCAGCTTTCTCATGAACCTCGTGCTCGCGGTCGTGCTTGCCCTGCCGAACTCGGTGTCGTTCTCGGGCGCTGCCTGGACGCAGAACGTCTCCGTTCCGGATCGGGCGCAAGCTCCGACCGTGGTCTGCAACCCTGCGTGGGGGACGATCGTCGTCCCCATCTGCGTCTAACTCCGCCTCGTCGACTCTGTCGCGCGGAGCTCCGCCAGGAGCGCGTCAGCCCGCTTGATCGAGACGACGCTGCCCTTCTGCTCGTAGAGCCGTAGCGATTCCTCCACCGCCGGCACGGCCTCCTCCGATCGACCCGCCGTGCGCAGGACCTCGGCCAGATCGGCCAGCGCATCGCCCCGGGTGACGAGGAAGTCGGTCTCCCCTGCGAGGCGGACGGCCTCGCGGGCGAGCGCCTCGGCCTCCTGCACGTTGCCCGCACGCGCGAGCGCCTTCGCCTGCGCCGTCCGCCACTGGACGTGGGCGATCAGGTCGTCAGGAGCCGCCGCCTCCCTGCTCAGCCCGCTGAGCCGAAGCGCCTCGTCGTCCCGTTCCTGCAGGTAGAGGGCCTGCGCAAGGAGCGCTGCCAGCACGGGCACGAGGACGGTCTCGCCCATCCGCTCGAGGGTCTCGTAGCCCTCGCGGAGCTCGCGTTCCGCCGCGCCGGGGTCGCCGGCCAGGAGCTCCACGATCCCGGAGGTCTCCGAGGCCGACGCGGCCGTCACCCGCAGGCCGAGATCCTCGAGGATCGTCCTGCAGGTTCCGATCAGCATCCGCGCCTCGTCGAAGCTCCCCTCCATCGCCTTCAGGCCGGCGAGCGAGCGCAGCGCCGACGCGACGACGCGCCGCTGCTGAGCGGGCTGCTCGAGGATCTCCTGGCACAGGCCGATCGCCTCGCCGAGCGGCATCGGCCCGAAGAGAGCGGTGCCGACGAGGAAATGCAGGCTCTGCGCCTCGGTGCGCTTGTCGCCCGCACGCCGGGCGTGCACGATCGCCCGCTGCAGCGCCTGCCCCGCCTCGGCCGCGCGGCAGCGGAACCACGGCACCCAGGCGAGGAGCTCCCACGCCTTCGCGAGGCGCCGCTCGTCGCCGAGCCGCACGAACACCTCGACGGCGCGCTTCGCCTCGCTCAAGAGCTCGTCGGTCTTGATCGCCGGATCGGTCGTCAGCTGCAGCCGCAGCCGCGCGACGCGTGCGGCCGACTCGAGCGCCGCGTCCCCCGCGGCCGCGTCGGCCGACTCGGCGAGGACGCTCTCGGCCCGGTCGAAGTCGCCCGTCTCTCTGAGCGCCTCGCCGAGGTCCACGAGCAGCTCGGCCCGGTCCGGCGCGCCCGGACCGAGCAGCGCCGCGCCGCGCGAGAGCAGGCCGACTGCCGCGGGCAGGTCGCCGCGGGCGTACGCGCGCCGGCCGGCCGAGGCGAGACGCCCGGCCGCCCGCCGGGCGAGCTCGCGGGCCTGCTCGTCCAGCGGCCCGAGCTCGACCCGGTAGCGGTACGCCTGCTCGAGATGGTGGCCGATGATCTCCTCGAACTCCCGCGCCCGCGGGCCTGCCGCCCGCTCGAGCCAGGCGGCGAAGCGCTCGTGCAGCTCGGCGCGCGCCTCCTTCGGGATGGACTCGTAGGCGGCTTCACGGAGCAGGATGTGGCGGAAGCGGAACGCCTCGTCGGCCGGGAAGAGCGACGGATGCGGCCTGATCAGCTCCCGCCGCACGAGCGTCTGGAGGTGGCGGTCGACCGAGGCGCGCGCCTCCTCGGGCGACACGTCGATTACCGCCGCGCGCCAGAACTCCTTGCCGATCACCGACGCCCGCTCGAGCGCCGCCCGCTCGTCGGGATCCAGCCGGTCGAGGCGCGCCGCGAGCAGCGCCTGGATCGTCGGCGGCACGACGAGCTCGCCGGGCACGCCGTTCTCGCTCAGCATGCCGAGCATCTCCTCGAGGAAGAGCGGGTTGCCCTCGGCGACCTCGGCGATCCGCTGGAGCGCGTCCCGCGACAGCTCCTCCCCGCCCGCCAGGCCCCGGATCAGCGCCGTAGCCTCGCGCTCGGAGAGCGGGCCGAGCGAGATCGAGGTCGCGTTCAGCTTCCCGCCGCCCCAGGCGGGCCGGTCCTCGAGCAGCTCGGGGCGGGCGAGGCAGACGAGCAGGATCGGGGCGTCGCGGGCCCAGTCGGCGACGTGCTCGACGAGGTCGAGGAGCGTCGGCTCGCCCCAGTGCAGATCCTCGAAGACGAGCACGAGCGGTCGCCTGCGCGCCAGGATCTCGAAGAGCTTGCGCGCCGCCCAGAAGGTCTCCTCGCTCGGGTTGGCCGTCTCGACGACGCCGAGCGCGCCGACGATCCGGTCTGCGATCAGCCCGCTCTCGGCCTCGCCGGCCAGGAGCTCGACGATCGCCGCGTGCGTGTCGTCGCCGGCCGCCTGCCGCACGATCTCGGCGAGCGGCCAGAAGGTGATCGCCTCGCCGTAGGGAAGGCAGCGGCCGGTGAGCACCGTCGCCTCGTCCTCGACGGCCGACGCGAACTCCGCCGCGAGCCGCGACTTGCCGATTCCCGGGGCGCCGAGCACTGTGAAGAGGTACGGCAGCCGCTCCCGCACGGCCCGCTCGAGCGCCTGCCGGAGCTCGGCCAGCTCGCGCTCGCGGCCGACCATCGGCGTCTCGAGGCGGCGGACGACCTCGGGCCGCTCCGCGAGCAGATCGACGAGCGTCCACGCGCTCATGCGCTCGGGGGTGCCCTCGAGCCTCAGCGGCTCGGCCGACTCGACGCGCACCGAGCTCTCGACCAGCCGCTTCGTCGGATCGCTGATGAGAATCTCGTCCACGCCCGCTGCCTGCTCGAGCCTGGCGGCGAGGTCGATCGCGTCGCCCGCGGCGACGCGGTAGCCCGCAGGCGTCTCGATCGCCACCACCTGCCCCGTGTTGACGGCCGCCCGGACCGCGATCCGCCCGCGCCAGTCCTCCCCGAGCTCGCGGCTCGAGCTTCCGACCGTCTCTCGCATCTCGAGCGCGGCGCGGACCGCGCGTAGCGCGTCGTCCTCGTGCACCGTCGGGATGCCGAAGACCGCGGTGACCGCGTCGGTCGGCAGGCGCTCGACGCTACCGCCGTAGCGCTCGAGCACCTGCGTCGCCGTCTCGAGCGCGCGGGAGAGCGGCCGGCGGAGGGCTTCCGGGTCGAGCCGGGGGCCGACGGTCATCACCTCGACGAAGACGACCGAGATCGTCTGCTGCGGCACCGGCTCGAGCGCGGGATCCTGAAGCAGAATCGCGCGCTCGAGGCGCTTCAGGGCCGGGGTCGGCTCGATCCCCAGCCGGTCGACCAGGAGCTCGCGCGTCTTCTGGTAGACGTCGAGCGCCTCGGCCTGCCTGCCCGAGCGGTAGAGCGCGAGCATCAGGTGGCCGCGAAGCGGCTCGCGAAGCGGATGCTGCGCCGCGAGCGACTCGAGCTCACCGACGACGTCGGCGTGACGGCCGAGGGCGAGGTCGGCTTCGATCCGGTCCTCGATCGCCGTCAGCCGAAGCTCCTCGAGACGCGCGATCTCGCCCTGGGCGAACGGCTCGTAAACGAAGTCCGCAAGCACCGGGCCGCGCCAGAGGCCGAGGGCCTCACGCAGCAGCTCCGCGGCCCTGCCGGGCACGCCGCCGGCGAGCTCCCGCCTCCCCTCCTCGACGAGACGTTCGAACAGCTTCGCGTCGATCTGATCAGGGTCGATCACGAGCTCGTACCCGTGCGTGCGCGTGACGAGCACCTGCTGGAGCCGCATTCGCGACGCGTCCTCGGGCTCGAGCAGCTTGCGCAGCTGCGAGACGTAGTTCTGGATCATCTTGCCCGCGGTCTCCGGCGGCTCGCGATCCCAGAGGTCGGCGATCAGCCGGTCGCGCGGGACGACCTGGTTCGCGTGCAGGACGAGGATCGCCAGCAGGGATTGCTGCCGCGCGCCGCCGAGCTGGAGCGGCCGACCCGCCTTTCGCGCTTCGAACGGCCCCAGGATCCGGAACTGGATGTCGTGGTTCTGCCTGATTGACCGCAGCCTGAGCTCGAGGGATGAAGGGCGCCTAGTCAGGCCGAATGACGGCGATGACTCCGTACGTACCGACTTTAGACGCGTATCGATGCCGTTACCAACGCCGGTGCTTCTGCGTTTGGGGACCATCGAGCGATCCGAGGCAACGTGCGGCGTGCGTGGATCGAGGCCCCGCCGGGTGGGGGCCGCGGCTTGCGTCGCCGTCTTCGCCGCCGCGCTCTGCCTGGGAGCGACCGGGGCGGGTGCCCGAAAGCCCGGTTTCGTCAGCTTCCGGATCGCCTCGACGCCGCCCGCGCCGGTCGGCACGTCGTGCCCCGGCTCGAGCGACTGCTGGAACCGCGCGGTCGAGCCCCAGATCCGGGCCGACGGAGCGGGCGCCTTCTACATGTCGTCGGAGAACGGGCTCTTCGCGGGCACGATCGCCGCCAGGTCGGTCGACGGCGGACTGCACTACGCGAGCTTGCCGTCGCCGAACCGGTTGTCGAGCGCCAACGACAAGGAGTTCGCGCCCGGCGGCGGCGACACCGATCTCGCGACGGCGCCCGAGCGCAACGCGGCAGGCCTCTACAACGTCTACGTCGCGAGCCTGACGCTCGCCGACATCAGCGTGAGCACGAGCACCGACGGAGGCGCGACATGGCGGCTCAACCCGACCGGAGCGCGGCTCGCCGGAGACGACCGCGAGTGGATCGCGGCCGACGGCGCCGCCAAGGTCTGCATCTCGTATCACGATCTCGCGACCTTCAACGTCGACGTCGACTGCAGCTACGACGCGGGCGCGTCGTTCGCACAGCACGCAATTCCGGGCGCGATCGACGCCGCCCATGCCTTCCTGCTCCAGAACAACCAGATCGGGAACCTGGCGATCGATCCGGCGAGCCACGTCGTCTACCAGGTGCTCGCCGGGATCGCGAGCGCCGGTGAGACGGCCTGCGGGATCCGCGGCACGTGCGGCTACCACGCGGTGTGGATGGCCGTCTCGCGCGACGGCGGCCTGACCTTCGCCGACTATCCCGTCTACGTCGGCCCGAACGACCAGGTCGGCTACGCGCACATGTTCCCGAACGTCGCCGTCGACCGCGCGGGGAACGTCTACGCCGTCTTCTCCGACGACCACGACGTCTACTACGCGGTCTCGACCGACCGCGGCCGGACGTGGTCGGCGCCGGTCCGGGTGAACAGGGATCCGGCGCAGACGGCGATCTTCCCGTGGGCGGTTGCTGGCGACGCGGGTAAGCTCGACGTCGTCTACTACGGCACGTCCTACGGGGACGCGTCGACGTCGCCGGGCGCCTATCCGCCGTCGGCTGCCTGGCACGTCTTCTTCGCGCAGAACCTGAAGGCGACGAGGCGCGGCGAGTTCCGACAGGTGCGAGTGACGCCGCCCGTCCACTACGGCGGCGTCTGCGAGAGCGGGATCGGCTGCAGCGGGAACCGCGATCTGTTCGACGACTTCGGCGTGGCGGCGAGTCCCGTGACCGGGCTCGCGTCGATCGCCTACACCGACGACCAGTACGTCCCGAACCAGCCCGCCGCACCCGACTGTACGCCGGAGCGGACCAACAGCTTCCGCTGCGACCACACGGAGATCGCCACGCAGATGGGCGGTCGCCGCATCTTCGGCGACGAGGACGAAGGCGACCACTAACCAGACGCCGCCGGCGGCGTATGTACTGATGATGGTGCTGCGCGTGACGATCGTCGCGGCGACAGCCGCTCTGCTCGCCGTCGGCCCAGGCGGCGCGGCGCCGCCCGGCGCAGGCGACTCCCGGGAGCTCTGGCAGGGGCCGGTGCTCGCCGGCGACGCCGTCGTGTGGGGCGAGCAGGCGGACGCGACGGCGTCGCTCCACCTCTGGGCGCCGCGCGGCGGCGAGCGGGTCGTCTACAGCGACCAGCGGCTCAACCTGACCGGCACGCTCGCCGCCTCCCCGACGCTGCTCGCGTTCGAGCGCAGCTACCCGAGCTGCGCTCCGCAGCCGAACGTCGTCTGCCCGCAGGCGCAGGACGCGCTCGCGGGTCCTTCGGCGGGGCCGTTCACGACGCTCGCCCCGCCGCGAACGTGCTCTGTCGCAACGATCGGCAACGAGCTCGCCGTCGACGGCGGCGTCGCCGCCTACCTCGAGCCGCGGTGCGGCGGCGACGGGATGCGCGTCCTCGTCCGCGACGTCGCGCATCACGGCCGGTCGATCCTCCTCGCGGACACCGCGGGCGCCGGCGACGTCGCCATCGCCGGACGGTACGTCGCGTGGAGCGACCGGCGCGGCGGCGACGTCGTCGTCTACGACCGGCTCGCGCGCCGCGTCTCGTACCGTGCGCGCGTCAGCCCGGGTGCGGCCGTCGATGTCGACCTCGGCCTCGACGTCCAGCGGGACGGCAAGCTCGCCGTCTCCTATCGCCCGATCGAGGTCGCACGCGCGGGCCCGACGGCCGTCGCGTGGCTTTCGCCCTCGGCGCCGCGGCCCCACGTCCTGCCCCTCCGCGGCAGCGACACCCGCGTCCGCATCGCCGACGACCGCATCGCCTTCGTCCGGTTCCTGACCGCGAAGACGAGCGCCCTGGTCGTCGCCGATCTGGCCGGGCGGGCGCGAACGGTGGCGCGGTTCGTCCCGCCTGTCCGGTTCCGCAGCGGCTTCGACTTCGACGGCCGTGCGGTCGCCTGGGCCTCCGACCGCGTCACTGCGACCCGCGTCGACTGTCCGCCGCCCGGTCAGGGCAGGCCGTGCGTCCTCCGCGAGAGCGGGCTCACGACGATCTGGCGTCGCGCCGAGCCCACGGGCGGGGCGCACGTCGTCGCGCGGCTGCCGTTCGTCGACGAGATCGCCCGCGGTGGTGCTGGGAGCTCGTAGCGGGGAGAATGAGCGGGTGAACGACGACCCACTGCTCGCGCCGATCGAGGGCGCCGACCACCACGAGCTCGGCGGCGTCGAGGTGGACGTGCTCCCCGCCGCGAACGGGCGCATCAAGCGCGCCGTCTATCCACCCGGCCATCGCTGGTCGGAGCGCCTGAAGTCGATCGTCGGCACCGACGTCTGCGAGCACGCGCACGTGGGCTTCCTCGCGCGCGGCCACATCGTTGGCGAGTACGAGGACGGCTGCCGCTTCGAGTTTCGCGCGCCGGCCGCGGTCGTGATCGAGCCCGGCCACGACGCCTGGGTGGTCGGCGACGAGCCGGCAGTGCTGATCCAGTTCGACTACGAGGGCGAGACGGCGAGCCGCTTCGGACTGCCACCCCGCCATTCGCACTAGTGCACTGGGAGAACGTCGTGTAGGCGCGCGGGGCTCGGATCTCAAGTCGATGATCCAGGGCGCTCGAGCTCTGGCAGCGCGGCCACGCGATCGCCGCCGCGCTCGGAGACGCGAATGCGGAGCGGAGGATCGAGCAGCAGCTGAGCGACGTCACCGCCTAAGAGCGTGGGTCGCTATTCGGGCGGTGTCGAGGAGTCATTGCAGACGGATGCGCGGCAGAGCCGCGCATCCTGAGGCGGCGCCGGCAAGCGGCGCCTAGCGCCCCGAGGCGGCGGCCCGCAGCAGGTGGGCGAAGGCGGTGCCAGTCCGCGGCCGGTGCTCGGGCTTCTTCGCGAGCGCGCCGAGCACGACGCGGCCGAGCCCGGCCGGAAGCTCCTCCCGGCCGTCGCACGGATCGCGCGGCTCGTCCTCGAGGTGCGCGACGGCGACCTCGAAGAGTCGCCGGTGGGCAAACGGCGCGGCGCCGGTCAGGCATTCGTAGACGACGCAGGCGAGCGCGTAGATATCGCCCGACGGGCCGGCTCCCTCGCCCGAGATCAACTCGGGCGCGATGTAGTCGAGCGTTCCCATCATTTCCCCGGGCTTCGTCAGGACTGTGGTACGCGCGGCCCTTGGCCAGGCCGAAGTCGGTGGGTGCCGCCCTGCCGCTCTCGTCGAACATGATGTTCGACGGCTTGACATCGCGGTGGACGATCCCGGCCGCGTGGAGGGCGTGGAGGCCGGCCCCGATCTCCGCTCCGACCTGGACGCAATCCTCCACCGGCAGCCGACCGTGCGCCGCGAGCCGATCGGCGAGCGAGCCGCCGCCCGCATAGGAGACGACCAGGTAGTGGTATCCGTTCGCGTGCCCCGCCTCGAGGATCGGCACCAGGTGTCCGTGCCGCACCTCCTGTGCTACCCGGGCCTCGCGGCGAAAGCGCCGGGTGTATGCCTCGTCCTGCGAGAGGTCGCGCTTCAGCACCTTGACCGCGACGTCTCTCCCGTCCGGCCCCTCGGCGCGAAAGACGACGCCGATCGCTCCTTCGCCGAGAACCGACTCGAGGCGGTACGGGCCGAGCATCTGGCCGAGCTGGAGCTCGGGCATCCCGGGTAGACGTAGGCGCTCCACCGTCGAGAAGCATTCCACAGGCGTCCGGCCCGTATCGTCTGACTGTGGCCGAAGAGCTGAGTCCCGCGCTGAGGGCGGTGAGCGACGCCGTGCTCGCGGTCGCCTCGCAGCTGGCGGTCGAGGAGGTGCTGCAGCGGCTCGTGCATAGCGCCCGCGAGCTCGCGCGCGCACGCTACGCAGCGCTCGGCATCCCGGACGGCGAAGGAGGGTTCAGCCAGTTCCTCACCTCGGGGATGAGCGAGGAGCTCGTCGCCGCGATCGGGCCGCTACCGCGGACGCACGGGCTGCTCGGGGCGATGCTGGAGGCGCCGGAGCCGTTCCGCACCGCCGACATCCACGACCATCCGCGCTTCCAGGGCTGGTGGCCGGCCGCCCACCCCGACATGCGCTCCTTCCTCGGCGTTCCGATCGTCGCTCCCGAGGGCGTGATCGGCGCCTTCTACCTGACGGAGAAGGACGGCGCGGCGGAGTTCAGCGCCTCCGATCAGGAGCTGATCGAGCTGCTCGCTGCGCACGCGGCGATCGCGATCACGAATGCGCGCCTCTACGAGCAGAGCCGGGAGCTCTCGATCGCGTCGGAGCGGAACCGCCTCGCGCTCGAGCTCCACGACGCCGTCAGCCAGAAGCTCTTCAGCCTCGTCCTCACCGCCGAGGCCGCGGGCACGCTGCTCGAGCGCGACCCGGTCGCGGCCGGCGGCCAGGTGGCGAAGCTCCAGGCTCTCGCCGAGGAGGCTCTCGAGGAGCTGCGGGCGCTGATCTTCGAGCTCCGTCCGCCCGATCTCGAGAAGGACGGGCTGGCCGGTGCGCTGCGCAAGCACGTCGAGGTGCTGCGCCGCGTGCAGCAGGGCGAGATCGAGCTCGACGTCCCGGCCGGCGAGGACCTGCGCCGTGACGCGAAACGCGATCGGGAGATTCTCCGGATCGCGCAGGAGGCGCTGCACAACGCGCTCCGGCACGCGCAGGCCGGACGGGTCGCGGTCCGGCTCCAGGCGAGCGACGGGCGCGTGCTGCTCGAGGTCGAGGACGACGGCGTCGGCTTCGACCCCGCGAAACCGGGGCTCCGATCGCAGCGCCTCGGCCTCACGTCGATGGAGGAGCGCGCCCAGCGCCTGGGCGCCCGGCTCGAGATCCGCTCCACCCCGGGAGCGGGGACGACCGTGCGCCTCGAGGCTACCGGTGGCTGAGCCTATTCGCGTGCTCGTCGCCGACGACCACGCCGTCGTCCGCGAGGGGCTGCGCACCTTCCTCGAGCTGCAGGAAGGGATCGAGGTCGTCGCGGAGGCGGGCGACGGCGCCGAGGCGATCGAGTTGGCCGAGCGGCTCCGACCCAATGTGATCCTGATGGATCTCGTGATGCCGAGGCTCGACGGCCTCGATGCGATGCGTGTACTCCAGCAGGGGCTGCCCGAAGCCCGCGTCATCGTCCTGACGAGCTTCGCCGACGACGAGAAGCTGCTGCCGGCGATCCGTGCCGGCGCGGCCGGATACCTGCTCAAGAACGTGCAGCCCCAGGAGCTCGCACGGGCGATCCGCGCCGCGCACGCGGGCGAGGCGCTGCTCGACCCCGCCGTCGCGGCCCGCCTCGTCGAGGCGATCGCCGAGCGGGGATCCGACGAGCGGGCCCACCAGCTGACGCCCCGCGAGCGGGAGGTGCTGGAGCTGATCGGCCGCGGGCTCTCGAACAAGCGGATCGCGCGCGAGCTCGGCGTCGCCGAGAAGACGGTCAAGACACACGTGAGCCACGTGCTCGGCAAGCTCGGCGTCAGCGACCGCACGCAGGCCGCGCTGTACGCGGTCCGCACCGGCCTCGTCGGCCCGAAGTCCTAGGACCAATTGCCACTGGTGGCCGGGGCCGGGCGCCTTCTACGCTCGAGGCATGCCTGTGGGAATCGTCACCGGCGCCTCGCGGGGCCTCGGCCTCGCGCTCGCGCGCGCGCTCGCCGAGCGCCGCTGGCGGCTCGTGATCGACGCGCGCGGCGCGGATGCGCTGGAGCGCGCGCGGGCCGAGCTGGCCGAGCTGACCGACGTCGTCGCACTCGCGGGCGACGTCGCCGACGCGCGCCACCGTGAAGCGCTCGTCGAGGCGGCAGGCGGACGGATCGACCTGCTCGTGAACAACGCAAGCGTGCTCGGACCGAGCCCGCAGCCGCGGCTCGGCGCGTATCCGCTCGACCTGCTCGAGCGCGTCTACCGCGTGAACGTCCTCGCGCCGCTCGCGCTCGTCCAGCTCGCCCTCATACACTTCGCGAACGGAGCGCGGATCGTCAACGTCACCTCCGACGCCGCCGTCGAGGCCTATCCCGGGTGGGGCGGCTACGGCTCGGCGAAGGCGGCGCTCGAACAGGTCACAGCCGTCCTCGCCGCCGAGCATCCGGAGCTGCGCGTCTACGCAGTCGATCCGGGCGACATGCGTACGCAGATGCACCAGGAGGCGTTTCCCGGCGAGGACATCTCCGACCGCCCGCCGCCGGAGGACAGCGTGCCCGGCCTGCTCGCGCTGGTCGAAGGCCGGCTCCCGAGTGGCCGCTACCGCGCCGCCGAGCTCTCGGGAGTCCCGGCGTGAGCTCGCTCACGTCTCTCGAGCTGCCGCTCGGCCTCGAGGCGCACGAGCCTGCCGAGGCCCGCGGGCTGGCCCGCGACGAGGTGCGGCTGATGGTCGCCACGCGCCACGACGGCCGGATCGTCCACACCCGTTTTCGCGACTTGCCGGCCTTCCTCGTTCCGGGCGACGTGCTCGTCGTGAACACCTCCGCGACGCTTCCTGCCGCGCTTCCGGCACGGCGCGCGGACGGCACGGCGCTCGAGCTCCGGCTCTCGACGCCCGCGCCGCATCGTTCCGCCGAGAGGTGGTGGATCGTCGAGCTGCGGCGCGCCGGCGGCGGCGTGCGCTGCCGCGACGTGCGCGTGGGCGAGCTCCTCGGTCTGCCCGGAGGCGCCCGCGCCGAGATCGTCGCGCCGTACGCGGGCGGCGGTCGGCTGTGGCTGGTGCGCCTCGAGCTCCACGAGCCGCTGGAGGCGTACCTGCGCCGCCACGGCCGGCCGATCCGCTACCGCTACGTACCGGAGAGCTGGCCGCTCGAGACCTACCAGAACGTCTACGCCGTCGAGCCGGGCAGCGCCGAGATGGCGAGCGCGGGCCGGCCGTTCACGGCCGAGCTCGTGACGGAGCTCGTCGCCGGCGGCGTCCACCTCGCGCCGCTGACCCTGCACACGGGTGTCTCCTCTCCGGAGCGTGGCGAGGCTCCGTATCCGGAGCGCTACCGGGTGCCGCCGGCGACGGCGCGACTCGTCAACGCCGTCCGCGGCTGGGGCGGGCGGGTCGTCGCCGTCGGGACGACGGTCGTGCGCGCGCTCGAGACCGTCGCCGCGACCGACGGGACCGTGACGGCCGGCGCTGGCTGGACGAACCTCGTGGTCACACCGGAGCGAGGCCTCCGGGCGGTCGACGGCCTCCTCACCGGCTGGCACGAGCCGCAGGCGTCGCACCTGCAGCTGCTGCAGGCGGCGGCCGGCCGCGAGCTCCTCGACCGCTCGTACCGCGCCGCGCTGAAGCACGGCTACCTCTGGCACGAGTTCGGCGACGTGCACCTGATCGGCCCCTGACCTTGCGGTGCGGCGCTCGCCGTCGTACCTTCGACGGGAGACAACCGACTGCGGCCTGACCTGAAGCGAGGTGCCGGGCATGACGATCGAGATCGAGAAGCCGGCCGCGCCGGCACGGGCTGTTCGAAGCGCGCTTCCCGACCTGCGCGACGACGAACGGGTGACGTTCGCGGAGCTCGTCCTCGCACACCACCTGCGCCAGACGGAGCTGTACCGCGCGGCGCAGAGCGGGGCGCCGAGCGACGACCTGGCGCTCGAGGGGCCGGCGGACAAGGCGTACCGCGACCGGCTTGCCGCGTTCGAGCGCGACCACGGCAAGATCGTCCGGGCCTACTGGTGCACGTATGCCATCTCCGGCGTCGCCGTCACCGAGCAGGAGGTGCCGCTCCCGTGGTGGCGACTGCGACGGACCGAGACGAGGATGCGACTGCACGCGGAGACCGACTGGGCGACGCGGGACGCACAGGAGCTCTCGCACCAGCTCCACAAGATCGACAACCTCGCCGTCCGAGCGGACGAGGTGCTGCGGGAGACATCGGAGCGAATCGCGATGCAGCTCCTGCTCGCCGCCGCGAGCCACGTCCTGAGCTACGTCGACCGGGAGGACGGCCCGCCGCCGGCAAGCACCACCCGCAAGGTCGTCGCACAGAGCGATGCGGAGCTCGCCCAGATCCGGCGCTACTACGACCGAGCGGGCTCGAACGCGGCGCGGCTCGTCTATGCGGCCGGGATGCTCCGCGGCGCGCTCTTCCTCGCCGTGCTCGGCGGCATCGCGGGCCTCGTGCTCTGGGCCGCCGGCGCGTTCCACCGGCATTCGACCACGACGTGGACGATCCTCGCGTGCCTCGCCGCGGGCGGTCTCGGAGCGGCCGTGAGCGTCCTGCTGCGGATGGCGAGGCACAACTTCTCCCAGGACTACGAGGTCGGCCGGAAGCCCACGCGGAACCTCGCGATGGCACGGCCGTTCGTCGGCGCCGCCTTCGCGGTCCTGATCTTCCTCGGACTGAAGAGCGGCCTCATGGACGTCGGCGGCATCGCGAACGCGAAGCGGACGATCTTCTTCTACTCGGCCGTCGGGTTCCTGGCCGGCTTCAGCGAGCGGTGGGCGAAGGTCCTGATCGGCGGCGCCCTCGGCGGCGAAGACGAGCCGAAGGACACCTCGAAGGACGACGACGACGAGGGCGACCCCTGCGAAGATCGCAAGAAGGACAAGCCTCACCGGTGATCGTGTAGCGCAGAGAGCCGCACGGACCTGCTTCAGTTCCAGGGATGTCGCTGACCGTCGGAACCGGGCCGTTCGCGAAAGAGCCAGTCGGGGAGTTCAACTTCCGGGTCGAGCCGCCGACCGGCTCGGTTCTCTTCTTCGACCTGGTGCCGCAGCGGATCCGGGCGATCGTCGCGAAGGAGACAGTCGTTGACAGCCGCCGGGCGAAGCTCTTGCACGAGACCGGCCATCTGCCCGTCTACTACTTCCCCGAGGACGATGTCCGCTTCGACCTGCTCGAGCCCTCCGAGAAGCGGACCCATTGTCCGCACAAGGGCGACGCCTCGTACTGGTCGATCCGGGTCGAGGGCCGTGTCGCCCCCGACGCCGTGTGGGCCTACCGCGAGCCGATCGAGCCCGCGGCCTTTCTCGCCGGCCACGTCGCCCTCTACTGGGAGCGCGTCGACGAATGGTTCGCCGAGGACACCCAGCTCTTCGGCCACCCGCGCGACCCCTACAGCCGCATCGACGTCTACAAGAGCTCGCGTCACGTGCGCGTGCTCCGCGACGGCGAGCTGCTCGCCGAGACGCGCCGCGCCAAGGTGCTGTTCGAGACCGCGCTGCCGCCGCGCTACTACATCCCCGTCGAGGACGTCCGCACCGAGCTGCTCGTCCCGAGCCCGACGAAGAGCCGCTGCGCCTACAAGGGCTCGGCGTCGTACTGGCACGTTCGCGTCGGCGACCGGCTCGTCGAGGATCTCGTGTGGACCTACTCCGATCCGCAGCACGACGCGGAGCCGGTGCGCGACATGCTCTCGTTCTTCAACGAGCGCGTCGACCTGGAGCTGGACGGCGAGCGCGAGGAACGCCCGCAGACCCAGTGGTCGCGCGACGACGAATAGTCGCGGCGATGGCGAGGGAGCACGTAATCAGCATCGACCCAACGAAGGCGCTCGCCGAGGAGCCGGCGACCGGCCACAACCGGTGGCACGAGTCCGTCGAGCCGGTCCTGGAGGCTGACCCGGGCGACACGGTGGTCTACGAGACTCGCGATGCCTTCGACGGCCAGCTGCACCCGCAGTCCACGGCGGAGGACGTGCTGCGCGCCAGCCTGGGTCCCGTCCATCCCCTCACGGGGCCGGTCTTCGTGAAAGGGGCAGAGCCGGGCGACCTGCTCGAGGTCGAGCTGCTCGCAATCGAGGCCGATCCCTGGGATCAGTGGGGGTACACGGTCGAGGTGCCTGGTTTCGGCTTCCTCCGCGACGAGTTCCCAGATCCCTACATCGTGCATTGGCGCTTGCACGGGAACGACTACGCCGAGTCCGAACAGCTGCCCGGCGTCCGCCTCCGCTGCTGTCCGTTCCCGGGTACGTTCGGCTTGGCGCCCAGCGCCGAGCTGCGTCGCGCGGCAACGGAGCGAGAAGCGGCACTCGCCGGACGCGGAGGATTCGCTCTTCCCCCCGATCCAGAAGGAGCGGTTCCCGCCGACGAGCCCGTCGCGAGCGAAGGCCTGCGCACGGTTCCCCCGCGCGAGACGGCCGGTAACACCGACATCAAGCAGACGACTCCCGGTGTTCACATGCTGCTCCCCGTCTACGTCGAGGGCGCGCTCGTCTCGACCGGGGATGTCCACTACGCCCAGGGGGATTGCGAGGCATGCGGCACGGCGATAGAGATTCGAACCCGCCTTCACGTGCGGTTCGACCTCCGCAAGGGTGAGGCCGCGAGACGCGGAATCCGCGACCTCCAGTTCTATCGCGACGACTACTTTGCTCCGCCCGAGCTTTCGGCCCCACGGCGCTTCTTTGCCACGACCGGCATCAGCGTGCGGAAGGACGGCCAGAACGAGAGCGAAGATGCGACGCTGGCGGCGCGCAACGCCCTGCTGAACATGATCGACCATCTCCAGACGCGCGGGCTCGACCGGCAGCAGGCCTACGCGCTCTGCAGCTGCGCGGTCGACCTGCGCATCAGTCAAATGGTCGACGTACCCAACTTCCTCGTCACGGCGCTCTTGCCGCTCGACGTCTTCGTCCCGGCGTAGGAGCGGCGTTTCACTACCCACTCGTCGAGGCTCGGCGGGCTCGCGCGAGCCGGTCGCGAGCCTCTTCGTACACGTCCTCGTACGCGTCGATGAATTGCTCTGCCCCGAAGTGGCGTTGCGCTGCGGCGTGTGACCGCTTGCTGAGCCGGAGCCTGAGCTCGCCGTCCTCGACGAGCCGTCGAAGCGCGCCTCGCACCGCCCCGGGGTCTCGCTCGACGTAGAGCACGTCGTCGGCCGACAGGTAGTGGTCGTAGCCAGGCTGCCGAGTCGTCACCACGGGGAGGCCGGTCGCGAGCGCCTCCTGAAGAGAGATCGGGAAGCCTTCACCGGCCGAGGGAAGGACGAACGCGTCGACGCAGCTGAGCAGCTCCTGGAGCCGGCCCGGACTCATGAAGGGAATGAACGTCGCGCGGCCTTCCCGGAGGCGGTCGGTAACCGCGACGAGCTCGTAACTCTCGTCGGCCGCGGCAAGGAAGACGTCGAGACCCTTCTTCGGGACATCGCGGCCGACGAACAGCGCCAGAAAGCGATCTGGCGCAAGACCGAAGGAGCGGCGGACGGCGGCGCGATCGCCGGCCGGGTCCGTTCGGCTCGGAATCCCGACGGGCAAGACCCGGACATCGCGAATGCCCCAGCGCTCCTCGACCCAACTCGCGACCGCGGGGTTGAGCGTCGCGACGAGGGTGGCGAGGCGGGCGCTTCGCCCCAAGGTCGCGATCGCGACCTGCTCGACGGCGTCGAGCGAGCGCGTGCGCTGCGGAACGAAAGCGACGTGTTGGGTGAGGACGCTCGGAACGCCCCGCCGGCGCGAGAGGATGAGTGCCGCGATCGAGCTGGCATAGAGCGCGTCCTGCACGTGCAAGACGTCAACGCGAGAGAGGAGCCGTTCGAGCGCGCGCAGGAGCTTCAGAGGCTGTGGACAGGGATATGGGACGCCGAGGCGGCGCTCGGGCCAGTTGCTCGCGGGTACACGTTCGATCCGGTAACCGGCGCGAGCGCCACGGCCACGCTGACCGTGACCCCGGCGCCCGTCGCCGCGGCGAACGCGATCGTCCCCGATCCCGGCTGCAAGGCGAACACGCTGCCGCGCAACGACGACGGCTCCACCCCGGCGGTGACCCTGCC